>Ga0065720_1003569_pt1 | contig 20411 bp, 19 predicted proteins | sample Thericmetagenome_FD_59107 | JGI IMG/M metagenome (GOLD analysis project Ga0065720, IMG submission 59107) | Thermophilic microbial communities from the Joint Bioenergy Institute, California, USA of rice/straw/compost enrichment - eDNA_2 v2... | ecosystem: Engineered > Solid waste > Grass >...
AGGATCAAAGGCAAGATCATGCGCGGTAAAACCCTCGCCGCCGTCACCCTCGCGTGCGCCGTGATCGTGACGCCCGCCGTGGCCGCCACCCCCGCCGCCGCCTCGGCGAAGCCCACCTACCGCGGCTGCTACGACGGGAAGTGCAAGTTCACCTTCAGCAAGCCCGTGAGCTTCCGCGTCTCCAAGAAGCGCTACGGCTTCTCCAGGGTGTACGTCTCCAAGCAGTATGTCGGCGGCCTCTTCAACCAGGACATGGTCGTGGTGCGGGCGTCGCGCTCGACGGTATACCTGGGCGAGGGCGGCGAGGGCGAGATCCGCGCCAACCGCAAGAACGGGCTGTCGTTCCGCGTGCTCGCCATCACCGGCAAGGGCGCCACCATCCGCTTCACGGGATGACGTCCTGACGGTCCGGCGGCCGCGTAACGGCCGACGGCACGGCCGCCGGGGCCGGGGCCCGATTCAGGAGCGGCCTGAATGCGGGCGGCGATGCCGCCTCTGGACAGCCGTGCGATGGCAGAGCGGCGGCTTTTCCACCGACCCCTGCGGAAGTCGCCGAGTGTCGTCGCCGTTTCGCTACGAACCGCGAAGCCGTTCGATCTCCGCCCCAAGCGTGATGAAGGTGATCAAGGGTTGGGTTCCGACGAGCCTGGTGGCCAGAGGCGGTGGAACGCGACACTGCGTCAAGGAGGCGACGTCCGTGTCCCCGACGACCATACGAGCGGGCGGAACCCTACGTTGGATTCCGGTGACGCTCCGCCTAGGGAAAAGTGAGGAACTCGTCCAGCTCGTCATCGTTCGCGAAGGTGTCGGCGACGAACTCGTCCATGGACGCTATCGGACGGGTTCGCTGGGCCCTGACCAGTTCCTCCGGAGCCGTCGCGAGGCGGACAGGTGGATAAGCCGGATGCTCAGGCCGAGCCTCACCCATGGTGTCCTCCTCGTCACCGCCCCTCCTGCCCTACGGTGATTTCCGCGCCCCCACCCACCATCCAGGGCATGAGGCGCCGAGAACCACGTCGGCCAGGGCATCGCCGGAGCGAGGCCGCGGTCACGGCGGTCACCGCGCCTGGCCGAGGCGTTCGCGCTGCGGGACCACGGTGTAGCGCGGGTCGGCCGCGGAGGCGCGGCCGGCCCGCAGGACGCCGAAGCGGGTGCAGACCGCCCCGGCGGTGAGGGACAGCGCCGAGACGGCGGTGAGGGCGCGGTGGCGGCCCGCGAGCGGGGCGAGTGCGCCGCCGACGGCGGTGAGCAGGCGGGCGGCGCGCATGAGGCGGCCCGCGCTGCCCGTCCGGTACGGCTCGGCGAGCATGCCGAGGCGGCGTTCCAGCGCCTGTCCGGCGACGGTTTCCAGGGCGGCGCCGGTGGCGGCGATGGTGCGGGCGGGGGCGGCGTCGGCGCGCGGCACGGTGAGCATGGCGAGGGCGCCGGCCCCGGCGAGTGCGCCGCCGGCGAAGAGGAACGGCAGTTCCCGGCGGGCCTCGTGCCAGGCGGGCACGGCGGTGTCGCTCACCAGCACCGCCGTGTACGTGGCCATCAGCGGGCCGGTGACGAGGGCGGCGAGGCCGGCCGCGTCCCCGGCGGCGGGCAGCAGGCCGGTGACGGCCGAACCGGCGGCGGCCGCGGTGAGGCCGCCGTGCGCCGCCAGGATCCACGAGCCCATGCTCATGGGGGAGGTCGGCCGGAAGATGCGCAGCATGTTGAGAAAACGCCCGGGCCGTCCCAGTTCGGCCGCGAGCAGCGCCGCCCCCGCCGCGCCGGACACCGCCGCGACCAGCCGGCCGGCCAGGCTCAGCCGCCGCCGGCCGGTCAGCTGCGCCGCCGCGGCGAGCGTGGCCGAAGCCCCGGACACGCCGCCCAGGTACAGGTAGAGCGGCATGTTCGGCTCGTGCCATACCGGCTGCTTGAGCACCGGCTGGCCGTAGTAGGAGCGGAAGTCGGCCTCCGGCACCATCGTCCGCTCCCGGGACCGGCGGCGACCGCCACCGCGCCCGAGGGCCGCGTCCGGCCGGGCCGCGGCCGCCGCGCCGCGGGCCATGGCCTGCTCGCCGTGGCGGGCCATCATCGTCTCCGCCCGCCCAGCACGGAGAACGCGACGACGCCGGTGAGGGTGGCCGCGGCGGCCGTCGCCCAGCGCCACATCTGGGGCAGGTCCCGCGTGGTGACCACCGGGTCGGGCGGCAGGCCGTACACCTCGGGCTCGTCGAGCAGCAGGAAGAACGCGCCCGCGCCGCCGACGCCGTCGCCGGGGTCCGCGCCGTAGAGGCGCGCCTTCGACCGGCCCTCGTCGCGCAGGCGTTCCAGCCGGGCCTCGGCGCGTTCGCGGAGCTCGTCGAGGGGGCCGAACTGGATGGAGTCGGTGGGGCAGGCCTTGGCGCAGGCGGGTTCCAGGCCGCCGCGCAGCCGGTCGTAGCAGAGGGTGCACTTGAAGGCGCGGCCGTCGCCCTCGCGGCGGTCGATCACCCCGTACGGGCAGGCCGGGACGCAGTAGCCGCAGCCGTTGCACACGTCCGCCTGGACCACGACCGTGTCGAACTCGGTGCGGAACAGCGCCCCGGTGGGGCAGACGTCGAGGCAGGCGGCGTGGGTGCAGTGCTTGCACACGTCGGAGGACATGAGCCAGCCGTCGAGGCCGTCGCCGGTCACCGGNCGCTCGGGCTCGATGAAGGCGACGTGCCGCCAGGTGCTCGCNCCGAGCATGCCGGTGTTGTCGTAGGAGGTGGCGCGGAACACGAACCCGTCGTCGGGCACCTGGTTCCACTCCTTGCAGGCNACCTCGCACGCCTTGCAGCCGATGCACACGCTGGTGTCGGTGAAGAAGCCCACCCGCTCAGGCATCACCGTCTCCTTCCCACGCCCCGTCCGCCGAACCTCCGGTCCGCGACCTGCTGCCTCCCGGCCGCCGACGCGCCCCGGACCAGGCCCCGTCCGGACCGGGTTCTCCGGCGGGCGGCCGACGGGAAAATCCACCACCGCACGCAACCGCCCGGCCCGGGCTCGCAGGCCGCTGCTCTCCGGCCGGTCGCACCCAGGACCGGGCCGGGTTGACACGGGCGGCTCGCGCGTCGAGGGTGGGCATGGCACCGCGCCAGCCGCCCGAGCCGGATCGGCACACCACGCACTCGCCCCCTCCCCCGTCCCGGCCTCCGCGAGGCCGCCGCACGCGACCGCGGCCGCGCCGTACCGCTCCGGGCACGGTCACGGCGGGCGAGCGGCTCAGTCATCGCCGCCCTCCCGGTACCGGCGCACCAGGTCGAGCAGGGCCGGGCCGGTGGGGCGGCGGCCGGGGAGGATGTCGCAGGTGGTGGCCTTGCTCTCCTGGATGTAGACGTTGGGGTCGAGCACGATCGGCAGCAGGTCGTTCGCGGCGTCGCCGGTGACCAGGCCTTCGCCGCCCCAACCCCAGTGGTACGGCAGGCCGACCTGGTGGACGATCCGCCCGTCGAGCCGCAGCGGGCGCATGCGCTCGGTGACCAGGACCCGGGCCTCGATCGCGGTGCGCGAGGTGACGATCGTGGCCCAGCCGCCGTTGACCAGGCCGAGCTCGGCGGCGAGCGCCGGGGAGACCTCGCAGAACAGCTCGGGCTGCAGCTCGGCGAGGTAGGCGAGGGGGCGGCTCATGCCGCCCGCGGTGTGGTGCTCGGTGAGGCGGTAGGTGGTGAGCACGTACGGGAAGCGGGTGGACCGCGGCGGGTTGTACGGCGACTCCGGGCGCGGGTAGACGATGCGGGCCGGGTTCGCCTGCCTGCCGTACAGCGGGTTGCGCAGCGGCGACTCGTGCGGCTCGTAGTGCGCGGGCAACGGCCCGTCGGCGAGGCCGGACGGGACGTACAGCCAGCCCTTGCCGTCGGCCTGCATGATGAACGGGTCGGTGCCGGCGAGCGCGTCCTGCGCCCGCGCGCCCGGCGGCGGGCGGTAGCCGGGCGGCTTGCCCGGCTCGAAGTCGGGCACGTCGTGGCCGGTCCACGCGCCGCGGGCGGGGTCCCACCAGACGTACGCCTTGTCCTCGCTCCACGGCCGCCCGTCCGGGTCGGCGGAGGCGCGGTTGTAGAGGATGCGCCGGTTGGCGGGCCAGGCCCAGCCCCACTCGGGGGCGACCCACGACTGGCGGTCGCCGGGCTCGCGGCGCGCGGTCTGGTTCACCTCGCCGGCGAAGCAGCCGCAGTAGATCCAGCAGCCGCAGCGGGTGGAGCCGTCGTCGCGCAGCTCGGTGTAGGACGTGAGGGCGCGGCCGTCCGGGCCGACGCCGCCGATCTCCCGCAGCACGGCCGCCGCGGACGGGTCGCCGTGCTCGCCCTCCTCCGGGTAGTCCCAGGTGAGCTCGCGCACCGGCCGGTCGATCTCGTCGTCGGTCATCCGGGCCCGGATCCGCTTGCCGAGGTGGTAGAAGAACCACAGGTCGCTGCGGCAGTCCCCGGGCGGCTCGACCGCCTTCTCCCGCCACTGCAGCAGCCGCTGGGTGTTGGTGAACGTGCCGTCCTTCTCCACGTGGCTCGCCGCGGGCAGGAAGAACACCTCGGTGCCGATCTGGTCGGTGCGCATCTCGCCGGTGGCGATCTCGGGCCCGTCCTTCCAGAACGTGGCCGTCTCCACCAGGGTGAGGTCGCGTACCACGAGCCAGTCGAGGTTCGCCAGGCCGAACCGCTGGGCCCGGCCGCCGGAGGAGCCGATCGCCGGGTTCTCCCCCACCACGAAGTAGCCCTTCACCGTGCCGTCGATCTGGCCGAGCACCGTGGCGTAGTGGCCGTGGTCGCCGGTGATCCGGGGCAGGTAGCCGAAGCGGTGGTCGTCGGCGGCGACGGCGGCCTCGCCCCACCAGGCGGCGAGCAGGCTCACCAGGTAGGCGCGTTTCGCGCCCCAGAAGCCGGTGTCGGGCCCGGCGTGGGCGAGGTACGCGTCCAGGTCCTCGTGCCGGCCGGCGTTCGGCATCGGCAGGTAGCCGGGGAGGATGCTGAACAGCGTCGGGATGTCGGTCGAGCCCTGGATGCTCGCGTGCCCGCGCAGCGCGAGGATGCCGCCGCCCGGGCGGCCGATGTTGCCGAGCAGCAGCTGCAGGATGGACGCGGCGCGGATGAACTGGGCCCCGGTCGTGTGCTGCGTCCAGCCCACCGAGTACACCCAGGCGGTGGTGCGGTCCCGCCCGGAGTTCGCGACGATCGCGTCGGCGAGCCGGGCGAACCGCTCGCGCGGGATGCCGCACACCCGCTCCACCAGCTCCGGCGTGTACCGGCGGAAGTGCCGTTTGAGCACCTGGAACACGCACCGCGGATGGGTCAGCGTCGGGTCGGTCGCCGGTCCGGCCTCGGCGGCCGCGCCGCCCGAGCCGTACGTGTCGGGCCCGGCGGTCCGGGCGTGCTCCCACGCCGCGCCCCGCTCCCGCGCTTCGTCACGTGGCCCGGCCGCACCCGGCTCCGGCCGCTCCCCGCGCGCGCCGCCCGTGGCCTCCTCCGCGGCCCCCTCCGCGGCGCCGTCCGGGCCGCCGCGCCGGTACGCCCAGCTCGCCGGGTCGTACGTGCCCGTGGCCGGGTCGAACCCGGAGAACAGCCCGTCCAGGTCCTCGGTGTCGCGGAAGTCCTCCGACACCAGCGACGCGGCGTTCGTGTACGCGAGCACGTACTCGCGGAACTCGTGCCCGCCGGACAGCACGTGGTTGATGAGCGCGCCGAGCAGCACGATGTCGGTGCCCGCCCGGATCGGCAGGTGCGCGTCGGCCATCGCGCTCGTGCGCGTGTAGCGCGGGTCGATGTGGAACACCTTCGCGCCGCGGGCCTTCGCCTCCATCACCCACTGGAACCCGACCGGATGGCATTCGGCCATGTTCGAGCCCTGGATGACGACGCAGTCGGCGTTCGCGAGGTCCTGCTGGAAGGTGGTCGCGCCGCCGCGCCCGAAGCTGGTCCCCAGACCGGGGACGGTGGCGGAGTGTCAAATACGCGCCTGGTTCTCCACCTGGATCGCGCCGAGGGCGGTGTAGAGCTTCTTCATCAGGTAGTTCTCTTCGTTGTCCAGCGTCGCCCCGCCCAGGCTCGCGATGCCGAGCGTGCGCCGCAGGACCCTGCCCTCGTCGTCGGTCTGCTGCCAGGTCTCCCGCCGGGTCCGCACCACCCGGTCGGCGATCATGTCGAGCGCGGTGCCGAGGTCGAGGCTCTCCCACTCGGTCCCGTACGGCCGGCGGTACAGCACCCGCGTCTGCCGCCCCGGCCGGGTGACGAGCTGCCTGCTCGCCGCGCCCTTCGGGCACAGCCGCCCGCGGGAGATCGGCGAGTCCGGATCGCCCTCGATCTGGGTGACCCGCCCGTCCCGGACGTACACCAGCTGGCCGCAGCCGACCGCGCAGTACGGGCACACCGACCGGGCGACGTGGCCGGCGTCCGCGGTGCGCGGCCGCAGCGCCTCGGTGCGCGCCGACCTGGCCGCCTCCCGGCGGGGATCCTCCCCCAGCGCCTGCCGCAGCACCGGCCACCGGCCGATCCGGGCGGCGAGCCCGCGCAGGCCGCGCTTCCCGGGCCCTTCCCGGGGCCCGTCATGGCGTCCCGAACCGTGTCCCATGACGGCGCCCCTGCCCGGTTAGTCCGGATCTAGTCATCTCAGGGAGCAAGACCCCTGCTTCGCCGCTGTTTGTCCGGACATTATGATGTCCGCGAAGCCGATCACAGTCACCACGACCGCCTCCGAGGATACCGATGACCGCCCGACTCGAGTTCGACCTGGATCGGTCGAGCCCTGTCCCGCTCTACTTCCAGGTGGCCGAGCAGATCTCCGAGGCGATCCGGCGCGGCGACCTCGCCCCCGGAACGCGCCTGGACAACGAGATCCAGCTCGCCGACCGCCTCGGGCTGTCCCGCCCCACGGTGCGTCAGGCGATCCAGTACCTGGTGGACAAGGGCCTGCTGGTGCGCAAACGCGGCGTCGGCACCCAGGTGGTGCACGGCCGGGTCAAGCGCTCGGTCGAGCTCACCAGCCTCTACGACGACCTGCGCCGGGCCGGGCAGGAGCCCGCCACCCGGGTGATCTCCCTGGAGACGGTGGCCGCCGACGAGGAGACGGCCCGCCTGCTCGCGGTCCCGGCCGGCACCGAGGTGCTGCGCATGGAGCGGCTCCGGTTCGCCTCCGGGGAGCCGCTCGCGCTGCTGCACAACTACCTGCCGGTCGGCCTCGCCCCGCTCACCGCCGAGGCGCTGGAGCAGCGCGGCCTGTACGAGCTGCTGCGCAACGCCGGGGTGCGGATGCGGGTGGCGAACCAGCGCATCGGCGCCCGGGCCGCCACCGCGGCCGAGGCGCGGCTGCTCCAAGAACGCCGGGGCGCCCCGCTGCTCACCATGGTGCGCACCACCTACGACGACCAGGGCCGGGTGGTCGAGCACGGCTCACACGTCTACCGCGCCTCGCACTATTCGCTGGAGGTCACGCTCATCGAGCGCTGACCGCGCCCGCGGCCGGCTTCTCGCCCACCGGCTCGGCCGCGGCGCGCGCCGCGCGGCGCTTGAGCACGATCGTGGTGCCGATGCCGAACAGCACCGCGACCGCGAGGCCCACCCAGGAGAACCCCTTCAGCCACTGCTCGGCGACCCGGCCGAGCGCGTAGATCGCGAACGTGGTGCCGCCCGCCCACAGGATGCCGCCGAGCACGTTCGCCACGAGGAACCGCCAGTACGGCATGTGCAGCGCCCCGGCGAGCGGCCCGGCGAGGATGCGCAGCAGCGCCACGAACCGGCCGAAGAACACCGCCCAGACGCCCCACCGGTCGAACGCCGCGCGCGCCTTCGCCACATGCCTGGGCCCGAAGTGCTTGGGGAACCGGCGGGCGAGCCGGTCGAACAGCGGCTGGCCGCCCTTCCGCCCGATCAGGTAGCCGATCGAGTCCCCGATGATCGCCCCCGCGCTCGCGCAGATCGCCACGATCAGCGGGTCCGCCATCCCCTGGGCGGACAGCAGCGACGCGCTCACCAGGACGATCTCGCCGGGTAGCGGGATACCGAGGCTCTCCAGGCCGATCACGACTCCCACCAGGGCGTAGATCCACTCCTGCGGGATCGCCTGAAGCAGCTCCTCGATATGCATGCGTTCCCCCTGCTCCCCGATGAACGGTCGGCCCATTCTGCCCTAAATCCGGCATCCACGTGGGTGAACTCGCGCACCCGGCGAGTCGGATGGGCACGGGACCCGACGGATGCTCGTCTCACGACCACCGGCACGGTAGTGATCCCGGCTTGCAGCCGGCTTGCCGCCCGCTGATCATCCGCCGACGGCCGGGCCGTACCCGGTGAGCGGGAGCGGCCGGGAGCGTCACAGCACGGCGCGGACCGCCGCCTGGGCCGCGTCACGCAGCGCGGCGTGCACGGCCGCGTTCTCCTCCCGGTCGGTGCGCGCCTCCACGATGCGCAGGCCCTCGCCCCGGATCGCCTTCGGCAGGTCCGCGATGTCCGTCACCGACGTGTACGGCGTGCCGGTCGCGGCGGCGAGGTACCCGATGTCCACCCCGTGCGGGGTGCCGAAGACGCGCTCGAAGCAGTCGGTGAGCGCGGACTGCGGGAGCAGCGAGAAGATCCCCCCGCCGTCGTTGTTCACCACGACGAGGCACAGGTCGGGCCGGGGCTCGCGCGGCCCGAGGATGAGCCCGTTCTGGTCGTGCAGCAGCGACAGGTCGCCGAGCAGCGCGTACCCGGGGCCGTTGTGCGCGATCGTCGCGCCGATCGCCGTGGAGACGAGGCCGTCGATGCCCGAGGCGCCGCGGTTCGCCAGCACGCGGATCCCGCGCCGCGGGCGCATCACCTGGTCGAGGTCGCGCACCGGCATCGAGGAGCCGCAGAACAGCAGCGACCCGTTCGGCAGCAGGTCGGCGAGGTCCCTGGCGAGCCGCGGCTCGCTCATCCCGCCCGAGTCGAGCACCCGGTCGACCGCCTCCCGGGCCGCGGCGTCGGCCCGCCGCCAGGCGCGCAGCCAGGCGTCCCCGCCGGCCGCGACCGGGATCTCCACCGCCTGGACGACCTGGGTGGCCGAGCGGGTCGGGTCCGGCCAGCGGCCCAGGTCGGGCGCGACCACGATGTGCTCCTCGGCGCGCCGCAGCCACGACAGCAGCGGCCGGGACAGGCCGGGCCGGCCCAGCGTCACCACCACGTCGGGCCGGTGCGCGTCGGCGAACTCCGGCAGGCCGAGCAGGAAGTGGTAGGTGGAGACGGCGTTGTCGCCGTACCGGGCGCCGCCGTGCGGCTCGGAGAGCACCGGCCAGCCCGCCATGCCCGCGGCGGCCACGTACCGCCGCACGTTCACCGCGCCGTCGCCGACCACGAGCACGCCCCGCCGGGTCGCCGGGACGTGCAGCGCGGCGGACGGCGGCGCCATGCGCACCCGCACCCACGGGCCGGTCGCGTCGCCCTCCAGCGACTCGCACCAGTTCTCGTCGCCGTCGGGGATGAGCGGCTCGCGGAACGCGAGGTTGAGGTGGACCGGGCCGGGGTCGGCCGGGCCGAGCGCCCGCTGGTAGGCGCGGGCGGCGAGCGACCGCCAGTACGCCACCTGGCCGGGGCGCTCCTCCGGCACCCCCACCTCGGCGAACCAGCGCACCGCCGAGCCGTACAGCTTGATCTGGTCGATCGTCTGGTTCGCGCCGGTGTCGCGCAGCTCGGGCGGCCGGTCGGCGGTGAGCACGAGNAGCGGCACGCCGCTCTCGTGCGCCTCGATCACCGCCGGGTGCAGGTTCGCCGCGGCCGTGCCGGAGGTGCAGATCACCGCCACGGGGCGCTCGGAGCGGCGGGCGAGCCCGAGCGCGAGGAACCCGGCGGAGCGCTCGTCGACGCGCACGTGCANCCGCAGCCGGGACTCCTGGTGCACCGCGATCGCGAGCGGCGCGGAGCGGGAGCCGGGGGCGAGCACCACCTCGGTGAGCCCGCAGCGGGCGAGTTCGTCGACGAGGACGGTGGCGAGCGCGGTGGCCGGGTTCACCCGCCCTCCCCGCACGCGTGGCTCCTCCAGCGGGCGCCGGGTGGAAGGGGAGAAATCCGGCCCACGCTGGTTTTCTCCTCGCCCACGTGTCCCCTCCTTGACCGATCGGTCTCACGCTGCGCCCGGCGCGGCGCGGTCACCGGCCTACGCCGTTTCGCGTGCTTATGGCCGCGCCCGCTGGCACTAACCTTACGACCGTGCCGACCCGTCCTGTACACGCCCTCCTGCTCCCCGCGGGAGCGGCCCTGTTCGACGCGGTACGGCGGGCGCTCGACGGGGACGGCCCGGCCGTGCTGCCCCTCTCCCCCGACCTGCCCGCCCCCGCCCTGCGGGCCGCCCTCGACGCGCTCCGCCCGACCCACCTCGTCACCCCCGACGGCGTACGGCCCCGCCCGGACGGCGTGCCGGCCGCCGGCGACATCGCCGTGATCATCGCGACCTCGGGGACGACGGGCCGCCCCAAGGGCGTGGAGCTCACCGCGGCCGCGCTGCGCGCATCGGCCACCGCCTCGCTGCGCCGCATCGGCGCCCGGCCCGGCGAGCGCTGGCTGTGCTGCGTGCCCCCGTCGCACATCTCCGGCATGCAGGTCCTGGTGCGGTCGCTGGAGAGCGGCACCGAGCCGGTGATCCACCCGCGGTTCTCCGCCGCCGGCGTGTACGAGACGCTCGCCGCGGGCGAGGCGGCCCATGTCTCGCTCGTCCCCACCCAGCTGCGCCGCCTGCTCGACCACGCCGCCGGGCTCGGCGGCGGCCTCCCGGCGTTCCGCACGATCCTGCTCGGCGGCGCCGCCGCACCGCCCCGGCTGCTGCGGGAGGCCTCGGCCGCGGGCGCCCGGGTGATCACCACGTACGGCAGCAGCGAGACGTCGGGCGGGTGCGTGTACGACGGCGAGCCCCTTTACAAAGTAGATCTCAAGATCGGGGACGACGGCCGCATCCGCGTCCGCGGGCCCGTGCTGTTCTCCGGCTACCGGCTGCGCCCGGAGCTCACCGCCGAGTGCGTCGAGGACGGCTGGTTCGTCACCTCCGACCTCGGCGAGCTGGCCGGCGGGCGGCTGCGCGTGCTCGGCCGCGCCGACGACGTGGTCATCACCGGCGGCCAGAAGGTGGTGCCCGGCGCGGTCGCCGCCCTGCTCGCCGAGCACCCGGCGGTCCGCGACGTCGCCGTGGTCGGGCGCCCGGACCCCGAGTGGGGCGAACGCGTGGTCGCCGTGGTCGTCCCCGCCGACCCGGCCGCGCCGCCGGCGCTCGAGGAGCTCCGCGCGTTCTGCAAGGACCGGCTGCCCGCCTACGCCGCACCCCGGGCCCTGGAGCTGCTGCCCGCCCTCCCCCAGCTCCCCAACGGCAAGCCCGACCTCGCCGCCCTGCGCGCGGTCACGGCCCCGGCCGGTTGACCGCCCGCGGCGCGCCCGCCGCGCGAGCCGAGGGAAACGCGAGGGGGAACGCCCGGGGGAACGCCCGGGGGAAACGCCCAGGGGAAACGCCGAGGGGAAACACTGAAGCTCCCTTTACGACGAACCGGGCATGATGTCGGCGCGGGGTGACGCGGACGCGCGGCGGGGACACGGACCGGAGGCGCCCGGCCGGGGTGCGGAGGCGCCGTGACCGTGGCGGCGGAACGCGGATCCGCGGCAGCGCGTCACATACATGGACGAAAGAGAGAGGACGCGTCGATGAAACCGACCAGCAGGATGTGGATCTCCGCCGGCGTCGTCGGCCTCATCCTCGCCGGTGGTGCGTCGATCGCGGTCGCGGCCTCGGCCGGGCGCATCGACCGGGCCGAGATGGAGCGGGCGCACATCGACGGGGCGGGCGAGGCCCGGCAGGAGGGCCTGCCGTTCTCGTCGTCCTCCGCCGCACCGGCGCGCAGCGGCTCCCCCGCGGACGACGACGTCGTCGTGTCCCGCCGGCTCACCGAGGATCCGCAGTCCGTGCTCGACTACTGGACCGAGGAGCGGATGCGCGACGCCCGGCCGCAGCGCATGCCCGTGGTCGACGTCGACCCCACCCGGTGACGGCGCCGCGGCCGGCCCGGCCCCTGCCGGGCGGCGCGGGCGGTTCCACGGCGTGGGCGGTGTGAGCGCGGTGTGAGTCTTCCCACACGGCCGCCCGCCCGCCGGGGCGCGCGGCCGCGTGCGCGGCGCACGAGATCCCGCGTGCGATGCGCGGGGCGCGCGGCGGGCGTACCCCACGCCCGACAGGCGGGATCATCTCGTAGGCGGGGTGGACGAGGCCGGTACGGCCCGGCGTGCGCGGTGGAGTGGCACACCCCCTCGGGGGCGCGGGACACCGCTACGACAAAATGGTGCTAATCCGCCTCTTAGCCCAGTCGGGAACAATCTGGGCCGAAGAGCGTTATTAACACTGGTGCCGCGGATAACCCAGCTCTCGCCGCCACCCAATCACCGATCACTACACGACTCCGTGACCCGGAGGAGGTGTCCTCATGCCCCGATCCGCCGTGGCCGGCTCCACCGAGCATGGCCCGACGACTCTTGACCAGCTCCTCGACCGAGGGCGAGCGCAGGGTCACCTCTCTCTGGCGGAGCTTCGCGACGCGTTCGCACGGGCCGACATCAGCCCCGCCCAGGGCCGTTCCATACTACGCGAACTCTCGGAGGCCGGCGTCAGCCTGGCCGCCGAGGACGAGCACACCGGCGCGGAGGCGCCAACGATGACCGCCAAGACCACCAAGACCAGCAGGACGACGAGGACCGCCGCCCGCGGCGGCACCGGCAGGACCAAGAGCACGAGGACCGGCGCGAAGACCACGGCCGTCCGGCCGGCGACCGGGAACGCCGTGCTCGCCGGGCACGCCAAGGGCGCGGGCCGCCTCCGCGACGGGACGCGTGCCAAGGGCGGCGAGGAGTGGACGCCGGACGAGACCGATCTCGACGTCCTCGCCGACGACCTCGGCGCCCTGCCCGGGAACGTTCCCACCAGCGCCGACGCCGACGCGACCCCGGCCGCCGAGCCCCTCGGCGCGCCCGCCGGCATCGCGGACGACGCCGCGGACGACGCTGCCGACGACACCGCGCACGGCACGACCGCCGCCGACGTCGACGACACCGTCGATGAGACCGACGATGACACGGCGGACGACGCCGACGAGGACCTGGACGACCAGTCCTCGGTCATGGGCGACTCGGTGCACACGTACCTGAAGTCGATCGGCAGGCGCACCCTGCTCACCGCCGAGCAGGAGGTCGAGCTCGCCAAGCGCATCGAGGCCGGGCTGTACGCGGAGCACAAGCTGGAGACCGAGCCCGACCTGTCCGACGAGGACCGCGCCGACCTGGAGTGGATCGCCCAGGACGGCCGCCGCGCCAAGGACCACATGCTCGAGGCGAACCTGCGGCTCGTGGTCTCGGTGGCGAAGAAGTACACCGACCGCGGGATGGCCCTGCTCGACGTGGTGCAGGAGGGCAACCTCGGCCTGATCAGGGCCGTGGAGAAGTTCGACTACACCAAGGGCTACAAGTTCTCCACGTACGCCATGTGGTGGATCCGGCAGGCGATCCAGCGCGGCTTCGCCGACTCGGCCCGCACGATCCGGCTACCCGTGCACGTCCTGGAGCTGCTCTCCAAGCTCTCCCGCGTGGAGCGGGACATGCACCAGCAGCTCGGCCGGGAGCCCACGCCGGAGGAGCTGGCGGCGGTCCTCGACAAGACCCCCGACCAGATCGAGGAGCTGCTGCGCACCAGCCGGCAGCCGATCAGCCTCGACTCCACGATCGGCGAGGACGGGGAGACCCGGATCGGCGACCTCATCGAGGACGTCGACTCCCCCGAGGCGTCCGAGGTCGTGGACCGGCAGCTCCTCGCCGAGCAGCTGCGCAGCGTGCTCGACAACCTGTCCCCGCGCGAGGCCAAGATCATGGCGTTGCGGTTCGGCCTGCTCGACGGCAAGCCGCACACGCTCGACGAGATCGGCAAGTATCTGGGGCTCACCCGGGAGCGCATCCGCCAGCTGGAGAAGGAGTCCCTGTCGAAGCTGCGCCACCCGAGCAACACCCGCCCGCTGCTGGACTGGGCGAGCTAGGGACGGCGCACCCCACGCCGCGACCCGCCCGGCCGCGCCGCCAAGGCGACGGCCCGGCGGGCCGCCGCGTTCCGGCACGCCTCTCAGCGCGTGCCTCGGTGCGTGTTCCAGTACCGTGCCCCGGCACGAGGTCGCGATCTCGACGATGGAGAACGCCGCGCCGGTCGGGTCGTCCGCGACCCCGATCCGGCCGGGCTCGCTGCCGCACGGCGGGATCGACACGGTGCCGCCGAGCCCGCCGGGAGCAGTAAGAACGTAAGCCCGGTACACCATTCGGTGTACCGGGCTTCACCACGACCGGACGGTCCGGCCCGCCGGGGAGGCGCCGTCACGCTACGGCGTCCCGGGGCCGTCCCGGCCGGGCGGCCGCGCGCGTCAGGCGGCCTTGTCCGGGACCGGGCGTGGCAGGCGCGGGATGCCGGTGAGCCGGTGCCGCTCCCGCCAGGTGCGCAGCCGGTTCACCTCGTCGGTCCACCGCGCCCCCTCGGGGGTGGCGCGGCCCTTGCGCCGCCGGATGCGGTCGTCGTACGCCTTGGCGCCGAAGGTGGCGCGCTGCGCGGCCTCGGCGGCACGCAGCGCCTGGGTCAGCGCCGCGTCCAGGGCCACCGCGGCGGCGTGCAGCTCCGGCAGGGGCCGCCGCTCCGCCTGCGCCCGCAGGAACTCCCGCTCGGCCCGGGCGACCTTCTCCAGCAGCTCCCCGTAGCCCTTCCCGACCTCCTGGTCGGCGTGGTAGCGGACCTCCGCCTCCCGGCTCACCCGCGGTCGGAAAAACGCCATCCTCAGCCCTTCCTCACCTTGCCGTCTCGCCGTTCGGCGAGGTTGTTCAGTGGGTAGCGTACGCCGTCCGGCGAGCGCCCGTGCCATCCGGGCCCGTCCGAGGGGGTGCCGCGCGGCGCGGACCGGCGCGGCGGCCTTTACAAAGTAAGCCGACGGCGGAAGACTGATCGCCATGCCGGCGAAACGCCCACCGATTCCGCTGTCCCGCGAGCGCATCATCGAGGCGGCGCTGCGCATCGCCGACGGGCAGGGACTGCGCCGCCTCACCATGCGGCGGCTCGGGGACGCCCTCGAGGTCGAGGCGATGGCGATCTACCACCACATCCCCGGCGGCAAGGAGGCGCTGCTCGACGCGCTCGCCGAGCATGTCACCACGGTCACGGTCGACCCCTCCGGGCACCGCTCCTGGCAGGAGCTCGCCCGCGCCTGGGCCCGGGCGAGCCGGGCCGCGCTGCTGCAGCACCCGGGCGTGCTCGCGCTGGCGATGACCAAGCCCGCGCGCGGCCGGGCCGCGGCGGCGCTCCGCGAGCAGACCGAGCTGCTCGCCGACGCGGGCCTCGCCGAGCCCGCCGAGGCGCTGCGCACGATCCGCGCCTACGTGATGGGCAGCGTCGCCATCGAGGTCCAGCACTCGGGGTGGAGCGGCGAGGCCGTCGAGTCCTCCGAGGAGGCGGTCGCCGCCTTCGAGCGCGGCCTCGACGCGGTCCTCGCCGGGCTCGCCGCGGGCACCGCGGCCTCCGGCGCCGCCGCCCCGGCCTGATCCGGAAACCACCCGAAAGGATCATGCGAAACCGCCGTACGGCGGCGCGGTCCGATCTACACTTGGCCCCGCCCGCGCGGCCCCGGCGGCACCGGGCCGCGGCGCCCGGGCGACGGCGCGGAGCAGCACGTTTCCGGGCGACACGTAACCAATCGTTTATCGGTCTGGCGGCGTGTCGATCCCGGACCGTTATCCTGCGCGAGGCACCCTTGTGGTCTAGACCACAATGTGGTGACAATCGATTTGGGACCAGCCGCCCCGGCGGCCCCGACCCGGCGGTACGGAACCCTCCAAAGGGACTATGTCGCCGACGGCGGTGACGCCCCACACTTGGTTCTGTCAATGTGTGGTTCGCCACACTCACCACGGGAAGAGAGAAAACGGAGGCACACCCATGTGCCCGCATGAGCCGTCCTGTCCGCCAGCGGACGCGCCGGATCGCGAGGCAGCACGTACCATCGCCGCGCACCCGGAGCAGGGCTGGAGCCTGCTGTGCAACGGGGTCGTCCTGTTCGAGGACACCGGTGAGCTGCTACCCAACGGGTCGATCATCGCGCCTCACCGGCCCACCGACATGGCGGTTCCCGCCGCCTGACACTCCCCGCCCGGCCATCCGGCGGGCACCACCTGGGGGCACGACCGGCGCGACGCGCCGGTAGCGCGAAACCGGGGGCAAGACCGGGGGATTCTGGACGAGGGGGATGTGGATCCGGGCGCCCGGGTGAGGGCGCGCGGATGGGGGCCCACAGCGAAGCGCCCCAGCGCGCACGAGGGCACGCCGAGCGCGCACCCGGACGGGGCAACAGCCACCAGCGGGGGAAGGCCCTCCTGGCAACCGGCTACGACGACCTCATCCTCGACCCCGCCCGGCGAGCATGCGCCGCGGCCCTCGCGACGAGCCGCGACCCGCCGCGGCATCCGGCACGGGGCACGCACCTTTTCCGTCACCTGCCACGACCGGCCGCGCCGGGGCCCGCCGCCACGCCCGCCACCGCGCTCAGACCGCGCTCATCCTGGGGCTCAAAGCGGCTCATAGGGGCCCATACCGGGCTCATACCGGGGCCCCCACCAGCGCGCCCACCCACTCGGCGACGATCTCACCCACCCGCGCCGGGTCCTTCCGCAGCTCATGGCCCTCGCCGGGCAGCACGACCACGCGCGCCGCGTCGGCCGCGCCGGGCACCCCGAACGGGTCCCGGTCGCCGTTCACCACGAGCACGTCGACGCCCGCGCCGCGCAGCTCCTCGGCCCGGGACCGCTCTGGCCTGCCGGGCGGATGGAGCGGGAACGCCAGCGCGACCACACCGGCGGCGCCGACCGCGCGTGCCGTACGGCAGGCGACCCGCGCCCCGTTGCTGCGCCCGCCCTGCACCAGCGGAAGATCCGGGTAGCGCTCCCGCAGCGCGCCGAGCACGGTCACCCACGCCTCGTCCTGCCGGGCCGCCGAGCCCGGCGCCCGTGCCCCGGCCACCCGGAACGGCTGCACGACCCGCGCCACGGTGCCCCCGATCGCCATCACCGCGTCCCGTACGGCGAGCAGATCCGGCGCCGCCACTCCCCCGCCCGCCCCGTGGGTCAGCACCATGAGCAGCCGCGGGTCGGCCGCCTCATCGATCTCCACCCGGGCGGGCCCGCGCGCGGTCGGCACCTCGACGCCCCGGACCTCCATGGGCGGCAGGCTACCGCCTCGGTCCGGGCCGCGCCACGACCGGGGGTGGCGACCTAGATTTGAGGGGTGGCAGACGTTCACCTCCCCCGTGAGGAACTGCGCGCCGTCGTCGAGGCCCGGCGCGAACTCGGCCCGGACTACGATCCTGCCCTTGTGGAGTCGTTCCTCGACAAGCTCGAGGCCGGCATCGCCGCCCGGGTGCGCGCGGCGGTCGACGCACGCGTCCCGGAGCGGGACCGGGCCAAGGGCCGGAGCGATTCCTCTCTCACGCTCGCCCTGGGCTCGCTCGGCTTCGGCATCCCGCTCACCGCGATGGCCGGCAGCGCGGGCCTCACCGGACTGCTCGTCGTGTGGGGCGGCATCGTCGCCGTCAACGTCGTGCACGCCCTGAACCGGCGCCGCGACCGGCGCTGACCGGTCCGGCGGGCGCTAGTCGAGGCCCCGGTCCCGGCGCAGCCTCACCTGGTGGGCGAGGCGTTCGTCCTCGTGCTCCAGGCCGTACCGCCACACCGCCTCGGCGTCGGCGTCCCGGCCGCGCAGCGGCAGCGTGCGGGCGAGCAGTTCGATGGCGAGCGCGTCGGTCTCCGCGTCCGAGCCCTCCTCGATCGCGGCGGCGAACTGGTCGCACGCCGCCTCCAGATGGGCGATGCCGAGCAGCACGCGCAGCCGGGCGGCGTCGGCGACGCCGGGCACGTCGAGCGCCCGCACGAGCACGTCCGCGGCCTCCCCGGCCCTTCCCTCGGCGAGCAGGTACTCCGCGAGGTCCTGGGCGGCCCGCGAGGCGGCCTTCGGATCCCCGGTGTCGAGGGCGGCGCGGAGCTGCTCCTGCGCCGTCTCGTCGTCGCCCTCCCGTACGGCGAGCCGGGCGAGGGCCAGGTGCGCCATCGGCAGGTAGGCGGGCGTGCCCACGCCGACCACGGCCTGCCAGGCCGCCCGCGCCTGATCCCACCGGCCCTCGCGTTCGAAGCCCCGGGCGAGGTGGCAGGCGCCCTGCGCCGCGTACTCGGGGTGGCCGCTGGCGAGCGCCTCCCGGGCGGCCCGCCGGGCGCCCTCGTGGTCGCCGAGCTCCTCCAGCACCACGGCGAGGCCGACCGCCGCCTGGGCGGCGTGGTCGGGGTCGTCGCGTTGCGCGGCGAGACGGGCCAGGATCTCCTCGGCGCCGGTGAGGTCGCCGGCCTCGGCGAGACGCCTCGCCTCGTCCAGCGACGTTCCCGGGCTCACGTCCTGGGCCGTCATCGAGGTCTCCCTCCCGCGAAAACGATCTCCAGGATCTTAACGGCCCCGGCCTCGCGCACGCCCGGCACACGCCGATTTTCGTCGGATGTGCCGTGAATCGCCGCCCGCGCCCACGCACCCCCGTCCGCGCCGCACCACCACACGCCGCCCGGGGGCGGCGGCGTACATATACATCATCAACTGATATAAGTTGCTTATGGACTTGCCGTCACCAGTGAACGAACTGGAACTGGCGACGGGCCTGGGGCGCGTCTACTCCCTGATGCGCGTGCTGAGCTACCCCCGCGATGTGTCGATGACCGTCGCGTCGACCCTCGGCACGCTGGAGCGCTTCGGCCCTCGCCGCCTCACCGAACTCGCGGCCCTGGAGGCGGTCTCGCAGCCGGCCATGACCCAGATCGTGTCCCGCCTGGAGCGGGACGGGTTCGCCGAGCGGTGCAGCGAGCCCACCGACGGGCGCGTGGTCCTCGTGCGCATCACCGACGCCGGGCGCGCCGAGCTGGCCCGGCGCCGCGAGGCCCACGCCAAGGTGCTCGCCGAGCTGCTGGCCGAGCTGTCCGAGGAGGACCGGGCCGCCCTCGCGGCGGCGCTGCCGGCCCTCGATCGCCTCACCGCGCTGGCGTTCGCGCCCGGGCGGCAGCCGCCCACGGCCGCGGCGGCCGGGCCGTCCGGCCGCCCAGCACCCCACGTCACCGAACCGCCGGAGGACGCATGACCGACCCGCATATCGCAGCGAGCCCGTTCCGTCAGCCCAAGGCCGTCTGGGCGGTGGCCTTCGCCTGCGTCGTCTCCTTCATGGGCATCGGGCTCGTCGACCCGATCCTGCCCGCGATCTCGGAGGACCTGAACGCGACGCCGAGCCAGGTCACGCTGCTGTTCACCAGCTACCTCATCGTCACGGCGGTCGCGATGCTGATCACCGGCTGGGTGTCCAGCCGGATCGGCGCCAAGTGGACGCTGATCGCCGGGCTCGCGCTCATCGTCGTGTTCAGCGCGCTCGCCGGCGCGTCCGACAGCATCGGCGGCATCATCGGCTTTCGCGCCGGCTGGGGCCTCGGCAACGCGCTGTTCATCGCCACCTCGCTCGCCGTGATCGTCGCCGCGGCGAGCGGGGGTTTCGCCGGGGCGATCCTCCTCTACGAGGCCGCGCTCGGCCTCGGCATCGCGGTCGGCCCGCTGCTCGGCGGCTTCCTCGGGAACCTGAGCTGGCGGGGCCCGTTCTTCGGCGTGGCCGCGCTGATGGCGATCGGCCTGATCGCCACCGTCACCCTGGTGCGCCCGCAGCCCAAGCCGGCCCGCAAGACGTCCGTCCTCGACCCGCTGCGGGCGCTGCGCCACCGCGGCCTGCTCATCATGAGCATCACCGCGCTCTGCTACAACTGGGGCTTCTTCACCGTCCTCGGCTACGCGCCGTTCCCGATGGGCCTGCACGCCGTCGAGCTCGGCCTGATCTTCACCGCGTGGGGCCTGCTCGTCGCGGTGTTCTCGGTGTTCGGCGCCCCGTGGCTGCAGCGCAGGTTCGGCCTCGCCCCCACCCTGTACGTGAACCTCGCCCTGTTCGCCGCCGACGTCTTCGTCATCGCGACGTTCACCGACTCGCGGGCGACGCTCGTCACGGCCGTGATCGTCGCGGGCGTGTTCCTCGGCGTGAACAACACCCTCACCACGCAGGCCGTGATGATGGTGGCCCCGGTGGAGCGCCCGGTGGCGTCGGCCGCGTACGGCTTCGTCCGGTTCATCGGCGGCGGCCTCGCCCCGTTCGTCGCCGGGAAGCTCGCCGAAAACTTCAACGTGCACGTGCCGTTCGTCATCGGCGGCTGCGCGGTCGTGCTCTCCATCGGCATCCTCGCCCTCGGCCACCGCAACCTCGCCGAGGCCGAGCGCAGGCAGGCCGCGGTCGACGCCCACGCCGCCGCGGGCGACCCCGAGGCGCAGCTCACCGAGGCCACCGAGATCGAGTCCGGCTCCCCGTCCTGAGCCTCCGCCCA
>Ga0065720_1019757_pt1 | contig 20398 bp, 24 predicted proteins | sample Thericmetagenome_FD_59107 | JGI IMG/M metagenome (GOLD analysis project Ga0065720, IMG submission 59107) | Thermophilic microbial communities from the Joint Bioenergy Institute, California, USA of rice/straw/compost enrichment - eDNA_2 v2... | ecosystem: Engineered > Solid waste > Grass >...
CTCGTAAATTTTAGGAGGTCATCCGTCTCACCGCCCCCCCCCCCAAAAAAAATCGTCATCTTTGCTGTCATCACCGCCCACGATACGCCATACGCTTTGGATTGGACACGGTTAAACGCACAATGAACCGCCCATCGCGTACCGACGACGATCTGGAGCATCCAACATGGAACCAGAACCCACCGTTCCTGGCTGCCGACCTGACAACTCGCCAGGATCTTAATGGTATCGCCAATGCCCGTGAGCAGCGTAATCGCCGCTGTAATGCCCTTCCTGCTGACGCCTATGGATTCAATAAAAATGGAAAACACATGGGCCATGTCGGCATGAGAGAAATCAAACCCGGGGCCCGTTGGCGCTCCTTCCTAGCAATGAGCGGCTGGTCTATCCGTATGTACTGTGTAGTATTCTGTGTCTTATCAAACAACAGCCAATGTCTCTGGGCAGTATACTTACCTTCTTTTATAGAGCCGCTCATTGCGCCCAAGACAGTGCTTGGTGGTGAAGGCCAGGCCTGTCGCTTCTCATTCCAAATCCGGCCCCCTTCGGGCTGGTTTGGTTGGATCACGTCGGTCCTCTTGACCTCGGCGTTGGTCAATGTGGTAGGGGCTTATTTCCCGACCTTGTTCAAGCTGTCTGCCGGTGCCGTCAAGCCGGCCATCTTGAGCCCTGACAAAGGTATCCAGGTCCCGTTTCAATCATTCTACCGCGATGGGCGCTAAACTGTTCGCAGTCGGCTCTCCCGTTCGCCTTTTATCCAAACGCCAGGATGCTTGTGCTGGAGCGACTGCCGCCCCTCATGAGTACAACACTCCCCTCCATGTGGGCACCTTGTTCATCATCATGGGTGTTTCGAGCTTAGCTTGTGGTGTGCCCTTGATGGCCCTCAAGTTCCCTTTTCTTCGAATCCCCGAGACCTTTTTCTTCGGCGTCCGCCATTTTGGTACCGGCGTCCTCCTCGCCACAGCTTTCGTCCACCTACTGCCCACTGCGTTTTCGTCCCTTGGCAACCCGTGCTTGTCCAGCTTTTGGACTACCGATTATCCTGCTATGCCTGGTGCCATCGCCCTTGTCGGTATCTTCTTTGTCTCCGTCATCGAGATGGTATTCAGCCCCGCTCGGAACTACATCCCGCGGTTTGGCCAGACGGAGGAAAAACCAAAAGAGCCGGAGAAGACTGTCACTTCCCCCAATGCTCTCACCCAAGTCGGGACATCCACGGATCCGGCTGTCAGGGGTGCCCTTAGCAGCATTGGCGGTCACTGCGGACATACCGCGGGTGTTGTGGCGGCAATTACACGTCCCTCAGGTGCTCATCGTCATAGTATCGAACCTGCTACTCCGCTCCAACGGGCTCCTTCAGTCGAAAAGACGGTTCCGATGGTGCACGGTCAGTTGGAATCACAGGACGCAGGCCCCTTGACCCCAGAGCAGCAACACAAGAAGAGTATCTTACAATGCATGCTGCTTGAGGTGGGTATTCTGTTCCACAGTGTGTTCATAGGCATGGCCTTAAGCGTGGCTGTTGGGTCCAACTTTGCCGTGCTGCTGATTGCAATCGCCTTCCACCGTAAGTTCTTGTCGCCATCGTTGACCGCTGGTCAGTACTGACATGCATCGCCGTCTAGAAACTTTCGAAGGGCTTGCCCTCGGAGCCCGCATTGCTTCCATCACTTGGCCAAAGAAGACTCTTCAACCGTGGCTGATGGTTCTTGCCTACGGTTGCACGTACGTCTCCTCGATCTCCCCGATCTCCATTCTGCCTTAGGTTCCACTGAACACTAACACCTCATCAGTACCCCCATCGGTCAGGCCATCGGCCTTGCCACGCACACTCTCTACAGCCCGGATTCGGAATTCGGTCTGATCCTGGTCGGCACCATGAACGCTATCTCTTCTGGTTTACTGGTTTTTGCCGCGCTGATCGAGCTGCTGGCCGAGGACTTTTTGAGCGACGCCAGCTGGGCCATTCTGCGCGGTCGCAGGAGGGTGTTTGCCTGCTTGCTCGTGTTTCTCGGCGCTGTTTGCATGAGCCTTGTCGGGGCGTGGGCTTAGGTGGCCCGTTCCGTGACGCCAAGTGGGGTGCGCGTTAGTAGGGCTGTCACGAGCGTTGCACACCGCGATCTGACACCCAGAAGGATCTCGGTCCTCGTTCAAATCGTGTTAAGTGCCATTATGGTACTGTAGATGATACTTGCACAGCTTTCCGGGCTTTTCGTTCCTCTGACATCGCTGTTGGCCGTCTTGGATAGTCAATACTGATGACATCAACACCGCTTTCCGGCTGATTGGCATATCTCCATGCCGCAGCGTTGAACGGTTCTGTGGTTTGCCAACTACTCTGCCCGCTTTGGCCAACCAACCCGCTTGCGCCACGCCGGCGCATTTAGCCCAAATTTCCGACCCCTGAAGGGCGATGAAAAGGCAACGTTGAACATGTTCCATGCAGCTTATACGTAAACCAACGTCACATTACCTTACTGCTCGTCGGCCGGATGTTTATGGGAGCGATCGCGATTTGCCGCCACATGTATATGTTCTCGGCATCTTGTGTGTATGATACCTTGATACCTGATACTATTACTTAAAACTTCCAGCGTCCTTCCTCAGGCCGATTACCACAGGTCGTCGTTGGCAAGACGCTGGCTGGACAACATGACTGGCAGCCTTCCGATGTCCCCTGACGAGGCGCTGGCCAAGCACAGGCCGGCGAATGCTCCACCATATCCATGATGGCCGACAACTTCTTCCGTGAAACCATGGCTGTCGTCTTTCTCGCGTTCACGATCGATGCAAGCTGGTACAGTCGCACTTACAAACGAGACAATCCAGTAGGACGAAACGTATACAGTGGTGGGTTTGGAGGAGTCGTTGTGAGTACTTCCAACTCTCTACTTGAGTCTGCTCTCTGGGCAAACAGACCTCCTGCTTTGTGGCTTGCTCTTGGATTGTTTATCAATGTATATGTCACAACTTTTGCAGGTCCTAAAAAGTATACTGCCTATGGCGCAGTTGTCATGGTCTTGGTCGACTTGGTCACTGGCGACTTGCCTTCATGGGCTGTTTTCTTTGGCGAGTACTTTTCTGTCGATGACTGGTCCTGGAATGTGAAAAGGGTCGAATTATTACTAGATCGTCACTCTTTGCACGATAATTCCTCTAGCCTGAGCTCCTGTCCATCGCTATCACTGCATGCTGTTGTCCATCCTCAGAGGGTGAATTTCTCACTCTTCGCTTATAATAGGTCCTTCCAGCCCCTCGCATGATTCATGGCATGTCGAGGAAGATGTTGTTGTAACGAAAGCTTCGGAGCCCTTCTTGCCCTTACATACCTTAGGATGGAGTTGTTGAATCAGATGACCTGTGGATGATACGGCATTGTAAGATATAAAGTCCTGAAAGGCTAATGGTACCGATTTTGAGGTCGCATCCGGTCTGGGGAAGCAGTGGTCTCTCGGAGTCATTTAAACCATGCCTTATGCACTGCAACACACGTCTCTTGCTGACCGCTGCCGTTGTTACCATTTCTTAAGACGATAAGACTCGGAGGGTCACTTGAAGCCAAACTGCTTTGCCTGATGCCAAGTGAGTGGAGGGTTGGCGGTAGCACTGGGGGCGGAGCCCTGTGCCAAAAGATTGATCCCCCGAATCCCTCGATTCTGCTGCGCCACAGGTGTTTGCCAACACGGGATTGCCAAGCCGCGCGTGCAGCACGAGGCAGCCACGCTATCGATTAATCATAACCCTCATTGGTCCAGACGTGACTGATCGCAGCGGCCGCTTGATGTTCTCAGGCTTATCAAGAAGCAAACAGCCCCCGACTTCGCGAGCCTCGGGCTGTTCAGCTGCTCTTTAGTTCTTTATTATGTCGATACCAGTTCAGGGTCGTGCTTTAGACATTGCAGTGGTCTGAGCAGTTTGAGGACAACATGAGTTGGATTGATGAGCGTAGGCCGCTAGGAGCAAGACTCTGGCTTAGGCCATCTCAGGCCCCATCACCATTCGATGATTCCGAAGATAACCTCCTGCCATACCCTCGCTGGCTCACCGTTTGCTTTCGAACTACAATGGCCGCCTTCATGTTCTGTGGCTCAGTCTACATCTTGTGGTGGAATATCGAAGTTCATAAGATAAACGTTGGGGGTGACACTGGCCCTCTTGGGGTACTTAGCGTGAGTCTCCCCAACAAGATACAATTTCGAGTCAAAAGCAGGTAGCTCTGACACATTTTCAAGGTCTTCTGCGGTGCTGTTGTGAATGCCTACATTGCTGTTACAGCATTTCTCAGAAAGTACAACCTCTCACACATCAAGTTTGCGCTTCTGGCAGACTTTGCTGTCGCTAGCTGCATCCTTGGAGCCTACCTGCACACCTTCATTAATAAAGAGCCTCCGTGGTTTAAGTGGAGTTACATAGGCTGGAAGTGGGAAAGGCGTTGGAAAGCTGCCGAGGTCATGCTCTTGGTGCCCTGGTATGCTCCCACAAATGCTTTCTTTCGAAGAGTCTCTAACTATTTTTTGGCATATAGTTCCCTGCTTTATGCTGCTGTCGTGATGGCTTTCGTGGGCTTTTGCGTCATCAGGGGGAAGAGAGAAGACCGACGCAAGGCCCTCCATCGTAACAACAACGGCAACAATAACGACATTCCAATGACCACAATCCAGTCCAATGAGCCTGAGGCTGAGGTTGACCCCGAGATTATAGATGACCCGCCACCCCCCTATGCTGCTGATCCCCCTCCTTATTCGGAAGCACCTCGTCAGACATGAAATAGCATCTAAATAATGGATTCTAATGAGCAGTAGACACGTTAATGATAGTGATCTTGATTTAAAGTCCGGCTTCATGTACAGATCTGTGTACCCATTGTACATGACATTGCTATGTAGATGCTTACTTTACATGATCCATCCTCTATCCTCCACTGACGGGTTTACTCTTCTCCCAGCCCTCATCCCTCAGCCCAGGCAGTGACACAATGAGCTTCCAGCTCCCATCCTATTCCCAATACCCAATCTTTCCGTCGGCCCCCTCAGTCATCATATGTATTCCCCCCAAAAGCTCCCCTGAACGTGGGCCCATACCCTCTTGACCTCCGCGCCCGTAATCTCAACCAACCCCCACTTCCCTTGAACTCCCTCCTCTGGTGGCCTCAACTGGGTGTCATCGTTCCTCCTTTCCCAATGCTGCACTGTCCCGTTTTTATCAGCCACTAACAACTGAAAACCACCTGCAGCAGTCTCGTTCACCGTGTCAAACAAGTCTTGGATCATGACAGGCGGACTGGAAGGGGGGATGTCAGATGCAAAACACTTCTCCTGAAAATCAAGATGCGTCTTTGGGATTGCCCGGGCGCCAGAAAAGTTGCAGTTGACCATCTTCTCGTACAGCTACGGTGTAGAGATGGCCTTTGGGGGTGGATGTTAGGTGTAGAGGTCAAAGCCGATGTTGAGTTGGACGAGAAATGGACCGGATTGGGAAATAGATGTGGCAATGCGACGGGCAATGGTCCAGGTTGTTGAGTTGGGGCCTTATTGGTACTTCCTAGGAGTCCATAACTGTACTAAGGAGAGTTTTGCGAAGCAGTTTACCTCATTCAGTGTACCATCGGTATGCTTGACCCCCAAGGTTAGATGTAAGTCATCGTTTTGAGTCAGACCAGGGATGCCATCGATATCTTGATCGTTGATTATTGACAGGTGGGATTATCTCTTCTTTGACTGATGGAATTTCACATCTTCACTGACACCAACTGCATGAAAGTCCCTGTTTAAGGAGGTTCCAATGATGACTGGGTGCCCAACAAGTCTGGCCTTAACGCCCCCTATAACCGAGATCTTGCTCCATTTCTTCAAGTCGCCGTCTCGTGATATGTGAATAAACCTTCCGATTTCCGAGTTCCCGATGAGAAGTCCAAATTTTCGTTGAGTCCTGCCATTACCTGACTGCACCATGCTTCCACTTTGATGGCGCTTCCGTGTCCATGGGTTCGGATTGACGTTAGTAAGACCGTACTTCGCCCAAAAGTCTTTGAAAGCTTCATTGTAGCTGGGGTCTCGATTGTAATAGCCGGATCGCCCCTGAACTAGGAGCACAGACCGACTCACCCAAAGTAAACAAACCCCTGAGTTCCCCACCCTGAACCCCAGGAGTTTTTCATGATCCAAACCTCCTTTTTAACATCATAGCCAACAATTAGTGTTAAGTGGTGGCCTGTTAACTCAGACATTCCATAATGCCGATAAACAGTCTCTGGATACTCAGGCTTCCATCTATAAAAGTCTCTATTCAAAATATAACTCGCTGCCAACGGTCTATACTGATCCAACCACTGCTTCTGATCATCTATTATGCTGGACATGTTCGCCTTAATGACCAGCTCACTGCTGATTCTGTCTGGGTAAGTCACTGGCCTTATGATGATATTCGGCAAAACCATCAACCAGGGACAGTTGGGGTCGCGATGCTCTAACCGTACCTACCTCGGTTACACACTCCCTCCTGAATGAGGTTAACTGTGATGTCTTGTTGCTACAAGGTTACCCTTCAACACCAGGAGCTCAACCACTCTCAGGCAATGGAACTATTGAGGCGTTGTCTGTATGCGGTTGAGTTAGCTATTACTCAGAAAGAAAATACTCTTTTACTGCTTCCTTAGCTCAGGAGCTTGCTCATGCTGCTCACAAGGCTGACTGGCACTCTGTCGTTGAACTTCACAGGCGACTCATCAACCAGATGCAGGCTTGGACATTAGGCATCTGTTTCGCCGATGATGCATATTCACTTGTTCCCGTTGTTCAGAATACTGGACTTCCCCCTTTTGAAACCACCTCGTCAACATGCCCTAATCTACTCCCTTCTCTCGAAGAAGCAGAAGACGATCGTGATGACGCCGATGTCCTTACCTTAAACACATGTGGAACACTCCCTCATCTTTCTCAATGCCCCCTCTTCTCCATTGACTGGATTGCAAGATGGGACATATGTTCTTGTGACTTGACGTTTACGAAAAGAGAATCTCGACGTCGAGATGTAGAGAAACTGCCTACGCCAAGCACCCGAGGGGGCTAAAAGCATCCAGATCTCAGCATTATACCAAAGCTTCACTCCAGTCCTTATACTCGAACTACCCCTTGTCGTTTGGGATCTGCTCCCACCTTCTCCAGCATCTCTTTTGTTGCTCACACCATGGAGAGGAATCATATTGCAGACTTCCTTCGAGCACTAAGGCTTGACACAGGAACAACCTTTGACAAACCTGACTTCGATCCCAAGAAGACTGTAATGACACAAACGCAGCCAATCAGCGGAAAACAGGTATCCTTGCCCCGGGGGGCAGAGAAAACAGTCTCTGTGGCCCAAGCTTTATGATACTGACAGAACTGCTTTCTGTTCCATGGAAGATGAGCCCTGCTGCATGGCTCTTGCCGAGATGTATCACGGCGATACTCTTACTACCGTTGAAAAGTCCTTCGCACCTTTGTGCCTAATGACAGTCCTTCCACGAGATACTTCTGGGATGACATCGAAGAGTTTGTGTCACAGCCTCTCTAGGCGCTCTGTCCAACGGACAGACGCATTCTCTTGGGATGTGCTTGTTTGCATGAAGCTCAAATATCGTGCATGATCAGTGGTCTCGATAACCTTTTTTGGACTGGCTATGGCTTCGATGCCTACCATGATGGAGGAGAAAGCCACCTTGACATTTAATCTTACCAGTCCACCAAGGGCGGCTTCGTCATGGACCCCTTAACCTGCGGCAAGACTGCATGTAATGCACCAATTTGGACAGCAAGGGAATGCTTCTTGCAGGCTTTGGAGGGATGCATGGAAGAAGTGACAGAAGAGTAGAAGAGAACAGGCAAGAACTTGCTTAAGGGCATGAAGATCCATGTAGATGCGAAATCTTGCCACTGCTTAGGCCATTGAGATTGTGTTAGGCTTGTGACTCTCAAACTTTGAGCGCACAGGTACAATGTTATCAGTTTCGTAATCTTTGGGAGATATCAGAAGAAGTTCCCTGGGTGCTTTTAGACACAATATTAATCTGGTAAAGCTTTCAGGAGACCTGTCTTCCCTAGTTCGATCTCGATGAACCTCATGTTACCGACGCATTCAACCTTCCACCCAACACAGCTGCCATGTCAACGCATCGAAGGCCATATGCGTGAACTCAAGTCCCTCCACACTTCAATTTACCGAAAGGCACTAACTTTGAGCATATCGACTCTGCCAGTCAGTGTTCCCTGTTCTCTCCTGTCTCATGGTTGTCGAAACTGCTAATAACCCCCTAAGTCCCTATTATTGATTGCTCAAGTCAAATCAAAGACAAACGAACCCAGCCCGTCTCGTCTTTCACAGACCATAAATACCATCGCTACAGCAGCTCTGGCGTTCTTTCCCTTTGCCTTGACCGCTCTTCTCTTCCAAACACCCTTCATTATCCATATTCCTTCCACCGCTACAAGTTGCATGCTTGCCTCCTCGGTGCTTGTTCGTCTAGCCGCTACGCTATTTTTCACTGCAACACACTGGTCAGTCATAGCACCCAAAGTGAAGAGATGGGTAACTGGTGCCTTAGGTATGATGGGTACTATCGCTGGTTTGGGTTACCGTCACAGGGGCTGAGTACTCGTCAATAGATTGCGCAAAGGTAGCCCAAATGTAAAGAGCACTGCTGGATATGAAACTCTGGAGGAAGCTAATACCAAGAGTAAGCAGGACAGTAGGAGAGAGCGCCCAGAGGTGACTACGAAGTGGAAGTGGAGAAAGTTTTTCGGTTCGCCGAGGCTGTGGTCAATTGGAACGAGACATTGCTGTCTACGGGAGGGCGAACGTAGACGCAGGTACACTGTGTAGGACTCCTCGGATGAAAATGACAGAGCTCTACCTTTTTTTGAATATACGCCCAGTAAAACGGGGACTGAAAGTCCAAAGAGGGAGTGTCAGAAGGAGAGGTTGTGAAGCGAGAAGGGTTGTATGAAACCGAGAGCATTTGTGAAGACCTGATAAGTAAAATATGAAGTATTGTTCATCTACGACTGAAAACGTAGGCAATCATACCAAGATCTTCACCATGAAAGGACGTACATACAAGTAGCAGCCTGTGAGCCTGTGAGCCTGAGATTCCCTGTACCCTTGACACAGGATTAAGGTTCTGAGCCTTTTATTTTTCAAGAAGCTTCTTGCAACCCAGTTGTCCATGGGAATAGCAGTTTGTATAAAATGTTGTATTATTCGTTGTTTGATAGAATGTCTATCACCGTTTATCTGTTTACTGGGCGGTTATCCTGACTTTTCACTACATATCCTATGTTCAACCACCATATCCCCGGTATTAATATGCACCAGAAAGGACCTTAAACTGGGCCATATCGTCTGATAAAGGACAGTTTGTCGTACAGAGGCTCAAGTTCTTTGAAGGCAAGATAGAGAGCCCTGTGCATCCTGTCTTCAAACCACGGCACTTCTATCCATACACCATTCTTTAGCCAGACTGACTGCAAGACACACAGCCAGCGATGGATTTCCTGGACAAGCTCCTCAAAATCGCCCTGTTCTCCTTCTTCCGTGACAGTAATTCCTTTTCCCATAGTAGAGAAAAGGTGGATAACACCAATCACAAACTCGGCAGCACAGTCATCCTGCAATGTAGGGTAAATGTTTTCTGGATCATAACAAAATTGCCTGTCCCAACCCCAGGACGCCTGCTGATATTTGAAAGCTAGTCTGACGCGCAGCTTTACTTGGGCCAATTGTGGGTCGAGAACATGGGTATTGTATTGTAAAAAGTCCTGCACGTAAAGGAAGAAGAGGGCTATGACTTGGAAGACGAAGCGAGGGCAAAGGTGAGCGATTTTGAGATGCCGGATCAGGAAGTGTATATGAAGACGAAGATCATCGGAATATGTCACATCCAGGAGGGCAAGCAGCATAGTGGTGGGATATTTGCTTTAAATCTGCCGTTCGTTTTGCGATTGGGAATGACGGGTATCCAGTGTTGTCAGAGAAAAATGTTGGTCAATCAAGTGCAGGAGAAAACCGAATGAGCATCTCATCAGGATACTTCTATCCATTTAACTGCAGAATTTGAGGAGACAATTCCATTATTGATTTTTCACAGAACATTCTCGTTCGCTCTTTATTCTCAGCGCATCTTGCATGAGCTATCATGGTCGCACTGTGCACACTTCATAACAAAGGAAATAAATCAATAGAAGCACGCATGTGATGCAGCAGACAAAGATTATCCAATGTATGTCTGATACAGTTTAACTAGAAGACAACTGGCTCGATTTCTCAGGGCCATTTACAATGATACTGAAGCATTAAAAGCAATTGGGTTAATTTAAATACGTACAATTGATGGGAAGAATTACATACAAAATAGGATACCCTACAGGTGAAGCCTGCTGAATGCAAGAAAAATATTGCATTTCGTGAGCAATTTTAGAAATCTCTATGCATGACTTGAAGTTGACTGAACGCATTCAATCGACAGCCTTATTCGTGATATCCACTGTTCCTCCCAGATTCTTCTAACATACAGACTGTTTCTACTCCCCCACAATAAACTTTGTACAGTCATCTTGAGCACCTCTTTGTGCAACAGGCATGACCACAGGCTGGTGATTACGAGCTGCGATCATCGTGCAGATACGGTAGACACCAGCCGGCAAACCTCCTGTGACCTCTGTGCTTAACCCGCCTTTGCCATCACCAGAATCGTCGATGCCCTTGAAGAAGGCAAACTTTGTGGGATCAGGCGGCTCCAGGGTTCTGAGGGTACCAATCTCCTGGATAGTGACGTGGCAATGCCCAATGATGTTGCCATTCTCGTCGAGATCTTGTGGAGCTGTGTAATAGCTGCTGCTAGGGTTTACGAGGTAACCAGCACGCAAGTTGCGTGTCTGGATCCTGATAGTGAAGGTCGTATTAGGGGTAATCTTGTCCCCTGGCTGAGGGTATGTGATGATGGATGAGATCATGTTGGTGGTTGCCGGAATCCGACCCATAGGGATGCCATTGCAAGAGCCATTTCTGTTCTGCTGGCCGTTTGTGAGGACTTTGCCAGCACAGAAGTTGATGAAGTTAGCCTGGTCACTGTCGTCTGTGTTAGTCTGGACTTGTTCTCTAATTAGATGGCACAAACAAAGCTCGGAACACATGACATACGTTTTAGATTCAGACAATCCTTCACGAATCCCAGGAGTTCCTGGCTCAAGTCCACTGTAGTAACTTGCTGTTTGCAGGGCTTCAGGGGCGAGGCAAGTTTTCGCTGGCTGTGGCGGTTTTGGAGGCCACGGCCAATGTTTGAACTGCAAATTTGCTCCAACATTTATGGCTAGGCCATGGACGAGACCGAGACACGAGAGAACAAACGTTGTTGCTCTTATTGGAAGCATCCTGATATTGCCGTGATTGTCACAAATGCTAGATGCAAGCCATACCACTTGTCTGTGCAAACTTGAAATCTCCCGGGACCATTCTGCTGCACAACGGCAGGGGACTTCCCGTCCTTTTCAACTTCCCAGATATCACAAACGGCCCGATATTAGCTATGCCCAAGAGCCTGGATCACATTTTGCTATGGTAACCCTTATTGGAGGCGTACGCGGCTAAAATCTACGAGTATTGGCATCAGCAACCAAGTTACATCCCTTTTATTGTTTGGCCAGACACTTGCTTATCTCACTGTGCAGACAGAACTCTCTTGCTTTGGCTCAAAAGGATGCAAGGGGCTGGAGCAGTTTAGGGCTTCTTGGCACGTGTTACCACACGGCACGGCAAGAGTTCATCCAACGATTGCGAATCATGAATGTCGATCACAGCTTGGCGTGGCTGGAGGCTAATAACGATCGCCGAAAGGTGATACAGACGCGTCACTTGATCGGATACATAAAACCTTACTACTGTAGACTATGGGAAGCCTAGTGATTATAGTAGATGCATGTCGGGTAGCGTCCTTGACAATAGACTCTAAACTTGAAGGCAAAAGACACTGTCTCTAAAGGTCCATAAGTTCTTGACATGATTTATTAAGAGATCCTGTGAAACTCAGATGCTCCAAGAGTCCAATCTTGGCAATTGAAACAGTGCACCATCGTTATCATGACATATTGCTCCAAGGTCCTAGAAGTGCTTCACTTCAGAATACAGATTTCCTTGAGTATTGTTCCCACCTTTTACCAATGAATGTGTACTGTAAGCCAGCAATGTTATACAAAGTTGTTGAGTTTCAAAACTTAGCAACATTCAACCAAGGCTTGTCTGTACTGAAGTACAAATGTTACTTGTGTTGATCTGTTAATCTGCATACAGGGCCGCGCGGAGTCCACATGGCGTGCCATTGGACGAATCAAGTTATCAACCGTTTAAGTTAAAAACACTTGAAGATACACTAAAGTATACGAGAAATTACTCGAACGTCACTCAAGCCTTAATGTTCTCTCATATGTTAATTACTCATGAAGACCTTTCACTAACAGAATTCACAGCCATGTAAGGTCGTAACGCAGGAAGTGATTCCAAGTCGAAAGGCCATCACCCTATCTCAGTACAATACATGCACTTAGAGGTATTCAATGATATAACCATTCCAGGAAACTTTTGTTAGTACAACAGCCACATCACCACTGACATGCATCGCAGACAAAAAGCAGGTAGCCGCTGGCAACTTGTGAGAAACTTTCGATCGATGTTTGCTAACGGCGACTGCATATTAAAAGCTTCAATCTGAAAATACGATGCAACACAAGCTCTGTCAATATATTTTTGTCAGACAAGTTGCAAACATTCAATCGATGACACCAATCAGTCTCCAACACGAACTCCCAAGACCATGCAGTGAGCAATAGATTCTCTTGTGACACCATAGGAGTGATGAGTATATCAAGATGAAGGAGATCCCATACTGAAGCAGATGGCAAATTAGCAGTATTCTTAACTTTAGCTCAGCTATCATTCGGGTTGAAAAGCCTTACTGCAAGCGGACTTGACTGTTCTTCTCACTCATTCGGGTCCATAACATTGAATAATTATCACAACATGCGACTTAGCACCATATTGACCAGTCTCCTTCTCTTGGGCATTGGGGAGGGGTTGACTCTCCAACGTGATTTCTCCAACACTGATAGCGATGTGAAATACCTTCCAGACTGGATCTTCAAGTCATTTACCAGAGCATGCAACGATGACGACACATTTTGCATCGTAACCTTTCGAATCGACACACAAGTGGAACCAGAGACACCTTGTTCTTACAACGTCAGCGGGCCACAGGCGAGCAAGAAACCAACAAACGAAGTTTCTTGTGGTTCCTACCTCATGAGCTCCAGCTGGAGCAACCAATTTGGGAGTTATCATGGATTCACTACCTGGGCAGTGATTGATTGGAACAAGCAGTTAATTGTTTGGCCGTCGTATTCAGATCAGGAGTTGGAAAATGGCATCGCGGTCACACCGGACAAGTGTTTTGCTCCGCAGAACGTTCAAGTGGACTAGATGCGGACCTGTTGTGCATTCAGCGGTTTGTTTTGTCGCGGCTGGCTTTTAGCTGAATGAAAACGTACAAGCTGAATTCAGGTCAATCTACCAATTTTGGAGGTTGTGCTAGTATCTTGAACTGCGTCTTGTCAACCAACCAATTAGCCACACAAGATGTACGTACCTGGTGCCGACCAACCACCCCCTCCAGGCCAGGCTTTGCCCGACCCCCCTACCGCGGCCGGTCCCGCTTGCACCAGGCGGCCGACGGTCTCGGGGTCCGATCCCAACGGGAGCCTAAGCGCCTGAGCGTTATGGCGTGGCTCAGCCTTCCCCCAAAGCCCCCAAACGCCGAGTGCCCCCTCTAGATATTTCGGGGGGGTGGCAAGCCAATAAACCCCCCTCAACCCGCTGGGACGGTTACACAGCCAACCCATTCCTTGAGAAATTCTCCCGGAAATACCTGTCTCGCTGGCTAGCGGAGGTCCCGGGGCATGGCGATTTCCTGGAGTACCACGTGCGGTTCAACCACACCTCCAGAGGCCATTAGGGAGTACCCCTGTGGTAGGGTGGTGTTCAGAGGCCACTTCTTCTCCTGCCCCCTCACCATCTCCAATAACCTTCTCGCCGACAGACTGGACCCGAGGGCCTTCTGGTCCTCCTTCCAATTGTTCAGGTCCAGGGCCTGCCAAATTGAGCTCTGCGGCCAGGCCTGGGACGCCTCCACGGGGCGCTCCATTCCTGCTTGGCGACCTCCCAGTCTCCCCTTACGCGTTCGAGCCCCATCTCACAGGGGCAGCGACCCCGACACCAGTTCGTCGAAGTCGGAATTGGGGCTAGAGACCGACATTCCCGGGGTCATGCAAGAGTAATCCCTACCCGACACATGTTACGCACCCCGCCCAATGTTTCCCCTTACTCACGCCGGTTTTGCCCCGGTACGGGATTTTTCTCCGGCGGCACATGTATATAGAGTAATTAGGTAGCTATTGCCCGCCGTCGCCGTGGGCACGACCCAGCACCCCCAGCGGTGGGACCGGCTGAAATATAGAATTGAATTGAATTGAGTGATCAGGACACCTACGGGCTACCAGAAGACATCCTCAAGTGGCGCAATATCTCTGCATCTGATTGGTTCCGTACTATCATATCAGCAAACTATCATTTACAGCATACCTGATCGCTCATTTCAGTAAGTGCCATGCTTCGGCCATTTCCTCTTGAATTGCAACGTCAAGCGTTATTGCTCCAGATAGTAGCCAAGCTGTGATCGGTGCACCAAAGTTAGGGTTCGGGAAACCTCTACGGGTTCAAGAGCCAGAATGGGTTGAAGGCTGTCAAACTCTTCCTTTCGAGGACCATTGTCAATGGCAAGCAAACCGGCAGAGGGTACACCTACGTGAGGCGCAACACCAACTCTTACAACCCTGCCTTCCAAGACCTTAGCAAGGAAGACTTGCGATGCAATGTGGGTTCCAAGCCCGGCGACAACGTCAAAACCCTCGAGGTCAACACCGGAGACAGGGTTGGTTTCAAAGTTTTCAACAACGAGCTGATCGAGCACACCGGCCCGAGTTTCGTGTATATGTCCAAGGTGCCCTACGGGGTTGCTGGGGCCTAGGCGTGGGATGGAAACTAGAAGACGGAACTGAAGATATGGACGTCGAGACCAGGTGAGAAAGATCCTTGCTACATTGGTTTTGGGGTTGTTTAAACTGGAGTGTCAGTTGCAGTTGGAAGCACTCGGCGAGTTCGAATCTTTTGTGCCTGATAGAAGTTAAGACTGCTAAATATATCAAAACCTCAATGTCCAAAGACCATTGCTCTCAGTCTCAAACACTGAAGCAAAGTTAGCTAGCTGACTTCAAGAGAGCGATCGCCTAGAACATCTCCTATTCGCCTGACTTAACCTTCGTCTATACATCGATACACCATATTCAAGAATGGTCACTTCGGAAAGAAGCTCGGTCACCGAATCCTGGACCAATATTCCGAAAAGCCACGCGCGGTGAATATCGCCTAAAAATTAAGCATCCCGTGCTGTGATAATCTTCTGTTTTCTTCCTAGTATAGAGCTACTGGCATGAAGCCCGAATCTAATTCAGATGGCTGGCTCAGGCTAAACGCCGGTGTACCTCCGATTTAGGACCGAGTCGGGAGTCGTCATCGTTGACCTCGTGATGCCGATTAGAGGCTCCAGCCTGCGCTTACTGGAAAGTCAAGCACGTTTCAGAATTGCGTGTAATGGTATTTGGTGAGTTCCGAGAAGTTACCGGTCGTATCAAAAGCCCACCAAACGGTTTGTTAGAAATTGAAGCAAGATTCAAGAAACAGTGGCCACTGTTCCTTTGATGTTCGATGGGCCAAATCCAGGGATCGGGGTGGGGGCGAAGTTGGGAGCTCGCTGTGGGGCAAACGTTGAGGGGTTCCAAAAAGGTCCAGGAACCGACTTTCCCCACTCATGCACAGCATCGAGCCAGAGCAGCCAAGTCATGTGTTCTGATATGTGTTTTGTGTGGCAATCGTGAATTAAGAAATCTGCTGCTGTTCAGTCTATTCATAGTATACAGTGCGCTCTACATGCGGGTTCTTGTCTTTTATGGAAGTTGGCTGCACGGAGGGTTCGATGGCGGGATGTGGATGGAAGACATGTGCTTGGCTGACATCCATTGTGACCCATGCAATCCACCAAGGTGCTGACGACTATGGACTCCACATCCAAAAAGCCCCAACGGATATCTATGGCATTTCAATGTGGGCATCGGAACATATCCATGAGGTAGAATTTCCCTGCATCGACGACGATGAAGCACTCCTCTTGGCACCCAAGGGCGATGGAGTCTGGATTGCTAACATCAACCTTCACAGCACATTCGCAATCTGACCTTGCTTCTTGGAGAAGTCTTTAGGGCCGTTACTGGTCTCCGAAATTCCGAGCAGCTTAAAGGCTGACGAATCGCAGCCCACACATTACTGGTCCACCACTCTATGCAATGCCCAACAGTGCATGATACCGTCCTGCACTAACGGCTACCCCAGGATGCACTTGACGGACGCGCGATCGCCGTAACCGTGGCAGAGATCGCGTCTCAAGGCACAGGACCGTAACCTATTGTGGCATGCTTGATTCCAAGGCGAGACCGGGCCCTGGTAGGTAACAAAGAACCTGCGGTGAGTCAGGACTTAGAGTTCGCCCCTCCAACATTCTGACTCTTGGAGCTAGATGATGGCAACATTCCTTGATGTTACCCGGGCCAAGACGGGATTCTGCAAGCTTCCATAGACGGGCTTGATGCTGGAAGGGACAAGACGCAGCTGGACCTCTAGGTAAGCACCGTTTTTCATCTTGGCCCGCTGTCGAACCACAACAGCAGGTGCAAAAGCAGCAGTGCGGCAGACGAGATAGGATGCTGCTACCCTGCCCCTCAGCGATGCATCGATGCGGGGTTCAGTTGGTGTGACGACAGGTGCAGCAGCTCTTGCGAACCTGTGGTAGGTTGACTTTCTATGTCGAGAAGCGGGGTTGTGGTTGTACACATCCAGTGAGTGGACGAGGCTCGCGGGGAAGATGTTTCCCCGGGCGGTCCCCGAGATCCCCATCGGACCCCTCCGACAGGCCCCTGGACGACTCGGGAAGGCGATGGAAGCTCCCGTAGGTAACATAAAAGACATCCTCCCTCTCTTCTCCTTCCTGCTTTGCCTTCGTCCATTCGACCTAACTAATACTCTCGCTCTGCTCGTTCAAATTTCCATCGCAGAGCTTACATCCCACACTCCTGTTCAAGATACCCCATATAACCTCGACATCTCATCCAACAAATATACCAACTCACTTCGACGCCATGGGTGAATGCCCCGTTCGTCATGACAATGTCGCCGGTGGCGGCACCAGGAACACCGACTGGTGGCCCAAGCAGCTCCGGCTCAACATCCTCCGCCAGCATCAGCCTGCCTCGAACCCATACCCCAAGGACTTCGATTATGCTGCTGCCTTCAAGTCTCTGGACTACGAGGCTCTGAAGCAGGATATCAAGGCGGTGTTGACAGATTCTCAGGATTGGTGGCCGGCTGACTTTGGCCACTATGGCGGTCTCTTCATCCGTATGGCCTGGCACAGCGCTGGCACCTATCGTGTCTTTGATGGACGCGGTGGCGGTGGCCAGGGTCAGCAGCGCTTCGCTCCTCTCAACAGTTGGCCGGACAACGTCAGCCTGGACAAAGCTCGGCGTCTCCTCTGGCCAGTGAAGCAGAAGTATGGCGACAAGATCTCATGGGCCGACCTGATGCTTTTGGCGGGTAATGTGGCACTCGAGTCAATGGGCCTGAAGACGTTCGGCTTTGCTGGCGGTCGCCCTGACACCTGGGAAGCTGATGAATCGGCATACTGGGGCGGCGAGACGACTTGGCTGGGTAATGAAGTTCGCTATGCCAACAAGGACATCAAGAACCGCGAGCTCGAAACTCCCTTGGCTGCTGCCCACATGGGTCTGATCTACGTCAACCCAGAGGGACCCGACGGCAACCCCGATCCGGTGGCCGCTGCTCGGGATATCCGCATCACTTTCGGTCGTATGGCAATGAACGACGAGGAGACAGTGGCCCTCATTGCGGGTGGCCACACTTTTGGCAAGACACATGGCGCAGGCCCTGCTGACAATGTTGGCAAGGAGCCCGAGGCTGCTCCCATCGAGGAGCAAGGTTTTGGCTGGAGCAATAAGTTCGGCTCTGGCAAGGGTCCTGACACCATCACCAGTGGTCTCGAGGTCATTTGGACCAAGACTCCGACCCAATGGAGTACCAATTTCTTGGAGTACCTCTTCAAGTTTGACTGGGAGCTCACCAAGAGCCCTGCTGGTGCCAACCAGTGGGTAGCTAAGAATGCTGAGGCCTTCATTCCCGACCCCTATGACCCCTCCAAGAAGCACCCGCCGCGTATGCTCACGACCGATCTGGCGCTGCGCTTCGACCCCGTCTATGAGAAGATTTCTCGTCGCTTCCTCGAACATCCCGACGAGTTTGCCGATGCCTTCGCCCGCGCCTGGTTCAAGCTGCTGCACCGCGACATGGGCCCGCGTACTCGCTGGCTCGGTCCCGAGATCCCGTCTGAGATCTTGCCTTGGGAGGACTACATCCCGCCGGTTGACTATCCTGTCATCGACGACGCAGATGTCGCTGCCCTCAAGCAAACAATTCTTGCTACCGGCATTGCCCCCCACAAGCTCATTTCCACAGCTTGGGCGTCGGCATCGACCTTCCGTGGCAGCGACAAGCGCGGTGGTGCCAATGGTGCTCGCATTCGTCTCGCTCCGCAGAAGGACTGGCCGGTCAACAACCCGGCTCAACTAGCTGAGGTGCTGTCGGCCCTGGAGGCTGTCCAGGCTCAGTTCAACTCCACAGCCCCTGGTGGTAAGAAGGTGTCGCTGGCTGATCTAATCGTCCTTGGCGGCGTTGCCGCCCTGGAACAGGCTGCCGGTGTGCCTGTGCCCTTCACTCCTGGCCGCAACGATACGACACAGGAGTATACCGAGGTCGAGTCGTTCAGCTATCTGGAACCAGTTGCGGACGGCTTCCGTAACTATGGTCGTGGCACTGATCGCGTCAGAACCGAGCAGCTGCTTGTTGACCGCGCGCACCTGTTGACTCTTACACCGCCCGAGATGACTGTGCTTGTTGGTGGCCTGCGTGTACTAGGCGCCAATTGGGACGGCTCTACCCACGGTGTTTTCACCAAGCGTCCGGGCCAGCTGACCAACGATTTCTTTGTCAACTTGCTAGATATGAGCACGGCATGGAGGTCTATTGACGGAGAAATCTTTGAGGGCTATGACCGTAAGACGGGCGAGAAGAAGTGGACGGCTACCAGGGTCGACCTCATCTTTGGCTCACACGCTGAGCTGCGTGCCATCGCGGAGGTGTATGCCAGTGCCGATGGGCAGGAGAAGTTTGTCAGGGACTTCATTGCTGCCTGGGACAAAGTCATGAACCTGGATCGCTTTGATCTCGGCAAGCGCTGACTTGGGAGTTGTTCGCAGTCAGCGGGGCAGTCATAGTAACTTCGATAGTAGTCGACAAAGTGTAAGCAATTATCTATTTTAAGTGACGGTTAGGTGCTTCATCAAGTCTAAAAATTCAAATACAATACCTTTTCATGCCAGCATTTCGTTTAAGCCATGCGAGTAATCGTCTCCACAGGTGACCTGTTTAATGCTACGTTACCCCATAATGTTGTAACATCACTGGGCGAAGCTCTCCGGGATTTTCGGGTCATATATCACGCCGAATTCATGGAGTCTAGAAAGCCTAGGGGGATTGGAGGCGACCAGTTACGGTAAGTTCTGGATGAAGCTGATCGTGATTACTGGGTTGCGATGCCATTGTGCAAGGAGTCGGGAAGTTAACTCGACAATGGATTCAGACGCTTGTCAAAGCTTACCCGAGATGAAAAACACGCGAGCAGCATATAAATCTCCAAGATGTCATGATTGACGGCCACGAGTCCGCAGGTCACTCTAACACCTGCCAGGCATTACCTCAGGGGCCAAAATGAGGTTCTCAACCGTGCTCGCCGCTGTGGCGGTCTACTTTCTTCCAGCCGTCGTCGCACTCAGTCCCAGCAACTGCAACACTTCAAACAAGGCACGCACCGGCTCCGACTTCGTCCTGGAAGAACAAGCCGACAACCCCCACGTCAAGTCTCTTGCTAAGAAGCTCAAGAGGGTCACCGTAGCCCACGTCTTCGACGATGGCAACCACAAGATGACGAGCACGTCCCAAGGGCTCAGATGGGAGAAGACGTCCAGCTTCAATGATGTAGACACCTCCAAGTGGGTGCCGCAGGGCATCACCTCGACAGCGGATGCGCTCGATGCGGGAACGTACGAGGGGAAAGACGGCTGGATCGTTAGCTGGCATC
>Ga0065720_1003246_pt1 | contig 20383 bp, 18 predicted proteins | sample Thericmetagenome_FD_59107 | JGI IMG/M metagenome (GOLD analysis project Ga0065720, IMG submission 59107) | Thermophilic microbial communities from the Joint Bioenergy Institute, California, USA of rice/straw/compost enrichment - eDNA_2 v2... | ecosystem: Engineered > Solid waste > Grass >...
GACGACATCTGGAACCAGATGATCGACACGAACCTGTCCGGCGTCTACCGCGCCATCCGCGCCGTGCTCCCGACGATGATCGAGCAGCGCTCCGGCCGGATCGTCGCCACGTCGTCGATGGCCGGCAAGATCGGTATGGCCAACATCGGCCACTACTGCGCGGCCAAGTGGGGCGTGATCGGGCTGGTCAAGTCGGTGGCCGTGGAGGTCGGCCAGTACGGCATCACGGTCAACGCGGTGTGCCCGACCACCGTGCAGACCGACATGATCCTCAACGACGCCGCCTACCGGCTGTTCCTGCCGGACGAGGAGAACCCGACCCAGGAGAAGGCCAAGGAGGCGTTCGCGTCCCTCAACGTGCTCCCGACCCCGTGGGTCGAGCCGATCGACATCTCGAACGCGATGGCGTTCCTGTGCTCGGACGAGGCGCGCTACATCAGCGGCGAGACCATCGCCGTCTCCGCCGGCATGAGCGCCTCCAACGCTGGATGAGGAGGGGAAGTCATGGCTGGACGACTCGAGGGCAAGGTGGCGCTGGTCTCCGGGGCGGCGCGCGGGCAGGGCCGTTCGCACGCGGTGCGACTGGCGCAGGAGGGCGCCGACGTCATCGCCTTCGACCTGTGCGGGCAGATGAGCACGGTGCCGTACCCGATGGCCACGTCGGACGACCTGAAGGAGACGGTGCAGCAGGTCGAGGAGCTGGATCGGCGGATCGTCGCGCGGGAGGCCGACGTCCGGGACTCCGCGGCGGTCAAGGCCGTCGTCGACGAGGGGGTGGCCGAGCTGGGCGGTCGGCTCGACATCGTCTGCGCCAACGCGGGCATCTGCACGTTCGGTGAGAACGTGTGGTCGCTGACCGACGAGCAGTGGGACGAGACGATCGGGGTCAACCTCACCGGCGTGTTCAAGACGATCCGCGCCGCCGTCCCGCACATGATCCAGGCCGGCAACGGCGGCTCGATCGTGATCACCAGCTCCACCGCCGGCGTGAAGGGCATGACCCGCATCGGGCACTACGTCGCGTCCAAGCACGGTGTGGTCGGCCTGATGCGCACGCTCGCGAACGAGCTGGCCCAGTACTCGATCCGGGTCAACACCGTGCACCCGACGGGTGTGGACACGCCGATGGTGAACAACGACTACATGCAGTCGTTCCTCGCCGACGCCCCGGAGATGGCGCAGAACATGCAGAACGCGCTGCCGGTCGAGATGGTGGAGCCCGTGGACATCTCGAACGCGATCGTGTGGCTGTGCTCGGACGAGGCGCGCTACGTCACGGGGATCACGGTTCCGGTCGACGCGGGGTTCCTGAACAGGTGAGCACGAGTCCCGCCGACACGCGCGACGCGATCGCGCGGTCCGTGATCGGTCGCCGCCGGGAGCTGGACCTCGTGCTCGCCGCCGTGTCGGCGGGACGGGACATCCTGCTGGAGGGTCCGCCCGGTACGTCGAAGTCGACGCTGCTGCGGGCGATCACGGCGCACTGGGGTGTCCCGTTCGTGCTGGTGGAGGGCAACGCCGAGCTGACGCCGGCACGGCTGATCGGCCACCACAACCCCGCGCGGGTGCTGCGCGAGGACTACTCGGCCGACAACTTCGTGCCCGGCCCGCTGGTCACGGCGATGCAGGAGGGCGGGTTCCTCTACATCGAGGAACTCAACCGGGCACCGGAGGACACGCTCAACACGCTGCTCGCGGCGATGGCCGAGCGCGAGGTCGCGGTGCCCCGGGTCGGGGTGATCACCGCGCTGCCGACGTTCCGCGTGCTCGCGTCGATGAACCCGTTCGACAACGTCGGCACCGCGCGGATCTCCGACTCGGTGTACGACCGCTGGTGCCGGCTGGCCGTGGGCTACCAGGACGCCGAGGAGGAGGCGCAGATCGTCGTCGCCCGCACCGGGTGCACCGACGAGGCGCTGGTGGCCGACGGCGTCGCGATCACCCGCGCCACCCGCCACCACCCCGAGCTGCGGCGCGGGTCCAGCGTCCGCGGCGCGATCGACCTGGTGGCGATCGCGATGGAGCTGGACAAGCTCGGCAGCTACGACGGCGACCGGCCCCGGCTGGTCCTGGACGCGGCGCTCTTGGCGCTGTCGGCCCGGGTCGGTGTGGACGAGGCGAGCGAGGCGACCCCGGAGTCGGTGATCACCGAGATCTGGGAGAACCATTTTTTCTCTCGCCCCGGCGGGCAGCGCCGGGACCGCACCGACTAGCCGTCGAACCGGCCGTCGCGCTGCCCACCGGCGACGGCCCGCGCGGGCTCGCGCCGCTGGCCCGCAAGCCGAAGCGGCTCGACGCCGCGCCGACGGTGTTCACCCGCGGATCCGGGCCGATGGTCGTCGTCGAGCTCGGGGGCGACCGCGGCAGCGGTGAACTCGGTCAGGAGGCCGGTGGCCAGGGCAGCATGGTGACCGCGCAGCGCGCTGTGCAGCGCGACGTCGCCGAGCTGCTGGAGGACCGGCCACCGGACCGGGAGGTCGCGGCGATGGCGCACACGATCGCCCGGAGGCTGTCGATCCGCCGCCGCACCCGGGAACCTCGCGGGGAGCGGGGGAGCGGGCGGCTCGTCTCGGCGCCCTACCGCTACCGCAGCGACGACATCGACCTCGACCGCACCGTGGAGGTGCTCACCGAGCGCCCGGTGCCCGAGGACACCGACATCGTCGTGCGGGAGCGGATGCGGCCGCGGCGGGCCGTCGTGCTCGTCGTCGACGTGTCGGGGTCGATGCGCGGGGAGAAGACCCGCATGGCCGCGGCGACGGTCGCGGCGCTGGCCGCCGATCTCGACCGTGGCGGCGACCAGCTCGCGCTCGTCGCGTTCTGGTCGGACGCGGCGCTGCTCTCCCCGCTCGCCGAGCCCGCCACCGCGACCGACATGCTCGACCGGCTGCTGCGCATCCCCGCCCGGGGCCTGACGAACGTCGGGTTCGGGCTGTCGGTGGCCCACGCCGAGCTGGCGACGTCCGCGGTGCGGCGGCGGACTGCGATCCTGCTCACCGACGCCGTGCACAACGCCGGGTCGGACCCGCGGCTCGTCGCCCGCAGGTTCGGCGAGCTGCACGTACTGCTGCAGGTCGACGGCGAGCACGACGCCGCTCTGGGTGCGGACATCGCCCGACTCGGCCGCGGTCGGATGGTCCCGATCCGCACCCACCGCGACGTCGCACCGGCGCTCAACCGCGTGCTGGCCTGATCGGCGCCGTGGCAGGATCGTGGGGTGACGCGACCCGATCCGATCCGGTGGCTGTGGTACGCCCTGGGTGGGCGGCTCGGGCCGCGCTACCGGGAGTGGGTCCTGCACGACGCCACCTGCCGCACGTGGCGGCTGCGGCACTTCGCCCGCATCGGCGTGCAGCTGCTGATCGTGACGCCGCTGATCCTGCTGCTCGTACCCGGCCCGCTGTGGGTGCGGCTGCTGTCGGTGCTGCTCGGTTGGCTGGTCGCCCTGCGGTACGGGCTGTTCATCATGGAGGGCTCGGTCGAGCACCGGGTCGTCAAGGCGGGGTACCCGGCGGGGGAGGCGCAGCGCGTGCGGGAGCGGGCGACGGCGGCCGAACGGGCCGCCGCCGCCCGCCGGTACGCGGAGCGCTACGGACGCGAACCCTCCTGACAGCGGCCGATCGTCAGCGCGAGGCACCTGCCGGCGCCGGCCGGTCCTCGAGGAAGCGGTCGAGGACGTTCTTGGTCAAGCGGGAGACGTTGTTGTCGTACCCGTTGTGGGAGAGCGATCCGCAGTACGCGATGGAGCTGCAGGACCAGACGCCGCCACCGTTCGGGGTCGGGAAGTAGGTGATGTCGGCCCGGACCCGGCCGTTCTGGGTGCCGCCGGTGCCGGGCACGTTGAAGTACAGCTCCTCGAGCACCTCCAGGTACACGTCGGTGTGTCCCTCGGAGGTCGCCCCGATCACGGTCTCGGGCGGTGTGCCGAGATCGGGGTCGTAGATGTCCAGCTCGAGCCCGGCGGCGCCGTCGCCGACGAGGCCGAAGTCGCCGATGCGCTCATCCGGGTCGATCCCTTCGAACATCCACGACGCGGCGCCGTTGCGCCCGTCCGGGGTCACGCGGTAGTACGAGGAGACGTCGAAGCCCTCAGCGCCGAAACCGACCCCGACGAGGCGCTGGGGCGCACGCCCCCGATGCCGCCAGAGGGTTCCGTACTCCCCGGTGAACGACAGGTGGTACTCGCCGGGCTTGCACTTCCACGCGTTGGAGCCGTGGCCCTTGCGGACCTCGATGACGCTGGGGTCCTCGGGGTCGAACGCGATCACCCAGTAGAACCCGTTGGCGCCGAGGTACATCAGCCGTCCACCGGTGTTCGTGTACTGGTGGACGGCGTCGAGCATGGACTCCGAGTAGTACTCGGGGTGAGATCCGGTCAGGACGACCCGGTACGGGCTGATGGCGTCGACGCCTTCGAGGTGGAGGTCCTCGTCGGTCACCACGTCGAACTCGTAGCCCATCTCGGTCAGCCAGTCGATGAGGTGCAGGTCGGCGTTGAACTGCCACAGCGACGGCGACAACCAGTGCCGGAACCCCGGCCGCATGTTGAGGATCGGGCGCTGCCGCGTCGAGTACGCGACGCCCGTCCCGTCCGTGTGGGTGTCGTAGGTCGACAGCCCGAACTCGCGGTGCTCGCTGAGCACGATGTTGCCCTGCTGCAGCACCGGCGCCCGCGCGATCAAGAGCTGGGCGATCGGGGCCGAGAGGCTGACGTGGTCGTTCGCGTACGCCATGTAGCTGGCGGTCGGCGCGAGGAAGCAGATCTTCTTCTCCTGCCCGGGGATCGCCCGCACGTAGAACGGCACGTAGTCGGTGTCGTCGTCGGCGACCAGCCGCGCCGCGTACAGACCGGACGGGAGATCCTCCGGCACGGTCAGCGTGAAGTCGATCTCCCACTTCGCGTCGGTGAGGTCGTCGTCGTGGAAGTGGATCGCGCCGTACTCCGCTGGAGCGTGGACGAAGTTCTGCTCCTTGGCGCGCCAGTTGTACCCGGTCACCCCACGGGCGGGCCCGTTCTCGGCCGTCCCGTGCAGCCGGTTCGGCGAGGCATCGGTGATCCGCCGCGGGTGCTTGATCCCGTCCCGCGTGATCTCGGCAGCGAAGTCCCAGGCGGCGATCAGCTGCGTACCGCGCGGGTTCTCGATGTGCCCCTCCGCTTCGGTGGGGGTGAGGGCGGCCGCGTGGATCCGCGGCCGGTCGAGCTTGCCGTTGAAGTGGTCGGCCACGACCACGGTGCCACTGGCCGACGTGTGGTCGTAGCGGCCCGCCATGATCAGCGGTACGTCCGTGGCTGCGGGGACCAGATCCTCCTTGCGGCTCACGGTGGCCGTCGTGGAGTCGAGCGACGTCGCGATCGCGAACCGGCTGTTCGTCGGGGTCACGATGGGGATCTGCGACACCGTGAACGTGCCGTCGGCCGCTCGCGATCCGGTGACGAGGTACCAGAGCCCGGCGATCAAGCTGGCCTCCGTGCTGAGCCGCAGCGTTCGCCCGGATCCGTCACCCGCCCAGAGCTCCACCGCGCCCTCCGGCCCGATGAACAGGCCGATCCCGGCCTCCGAGCGGGGATCCCACTTGGTGAGCAGCCCTTGGGTCCCGCGCTCGGGCGTCGTCGGGTAGACCATCGTGTGCAGCGTCCACTCGGTGGTGAGGTCGAGCCGCGGGTGGTGCGGCACGACGATGTGCGAACCGCTGTGGACCTGCTGGACGCGACCGGGGAACTCGCCGTTGACGGGGGTGTCGACCGGCTCGACCTTCAGCCCGGGGCCCGCCGGGTTGGTGTCGCCGTGGATCAGCTTGACGATGTCGGCGCGATAGGTAGGGGTCTCGCAGCTCACCAGGAAGTCGACCTGCTCGCCGGGCCGCACCGACAGCTGCTTCGCGTAACCGAGGATCTTCATCGTCAGGCGTCGATCCCTTCGAGCAGTCCGTTGTCGCGCAGTCGCTTGAGGAACAGGCCGTGCTCGGCCTCGTACCGGTCGGAGAACGCGTCCGGGAGCAGGTGCGGGGGCTTGCCGGGCTCGCCGCTCAGCTCCGCGATGCGCCACTCCCGGTGCGGGACCGTGCAGACGAGGATGTACTTGCGGGCCATCGTGAGGTGGTTCTTGCGCAGGTAGACGAGGATGCGCTCCAGATCATCGGAGTGCTTGCCGATGGGTAGTCTGCGGTGCTCCTCGATCACCTCTTCCGAGATCCGGGGCTTGATCTCGTTGTTGAGGATGTATTCCTCCGCTTGGCGGAAGACCGCGTGTTCGCGCTCCCGTTGCTGGGTGAGCGTCGGAAGTGCCATCAAATGCCTCCTGCAAAGGCTGGTAGTGCACTCGCGTGGTCAGCGTGATGTGGCAACGTAACGGGCTCGCAAAGCGCCGCACATCGGTCGTGGACCCCTTGACAGAACAACTATTGATCTGGTAGCTGGCCATGCGCGGAGAACCAGGACCTCGGGAGGATCGGATGGCTGCTCCCCGCAGCTTGGAAGCGCTGGCGTCGATCTGTAGCAGGCTCACCGATCGGCGCAAGGACGATCGCCTCTACTCGGACGTCGCCGCTCAGGTCCGCTCTGCAGCCCGTGGTGATGCGGTTGCGCTGGTACGCTTCAACCCGGTTTCGGGGCAGCACGAAACCGTGGTCAACCTTGATTACCCCAAACCGGTGATCCATCACCTGAACACCTGGTTCGTTCGGCACGACGAGGCTTTCCGCTACATGCGGACCTACGACAGGAAGCCGCTCCGATGGCGTGACATGCCCTTTCCCTATGAGACGATGTACTCTGCCGAGCGAGTCTTCCGGCCGTCCGGTTTCAACGAGGGGGTCACGGTCTGCCTGTACAGCGCGGAGGGTGACTACACTGGATCACTGCACGTCAGCATCGCCGACCGAAATGCGCTGAGCGATGATTCGATGAGCCTGCTCAACGCGCTGCAGACGGTACTCGGAAATGCCGTCGACTGGTGGGGATCACTGGACGAGAGCGCGACTTCAGAGGGGGCGCGGATCGTCATCGGAGCAGACCGGAAGGCGCTCTTCGGTCCCCCTCCGAGCGAGGCCGATCCGGACATCACGGGTTTGGTCCGGGATCGGCTGGTGCCGGCGTTGCCGCGGCGGTTCGACGCGGTTCCCGGCACGTCGTACCACTGGTATCGCGGCTCCACCTACGTGGTCCGGGCCCGGGCGAAGGGCGGCATGCTCGTCCTCGACGTCTCGCCGGGGGGGCTGCCGATCCCCTTGACGGAGCGGGAGATCGACGTCGCCACCCTTCTGACCTACGGACTCTCCAATCCGGACATCGCCGCTGCGCTGCACATCGCACCGAAGACGGCGGCGCGCCACGTCGAGAACATCGTCGCCAAGATCGGCGCACTCTCCCGGGTGGATGCGGCGGTGAAGTGCGCGTCGCTCGGGCTGCGGAACTGGCGCACGCCCGACGACGCCGCCTCCCCCGTCGGCTGAGCGCCGGTCGTCAGACCGGCGTTCCCATCGCGCTGCCGAGCCGCAGGTGCGGCTCGGCCAGCTCGTGCTCGCTCATCCGCTGCAGGGTGCGGCCGAGCAGGGCGTGGGCGTAGGCGTCGTCCGGGTGCTCGGCGACGAACTCCTCCAGCGCTGCGCGGGCCTTGCGCAGCTGGGCGGAGGCGTACCAGGCGCGGGCTGCGAGCAGGCGCACGGCGCGGTCGCGGCCGTGCTCGGCGAGCAGCGGCTGCAGCAGCTCCAGTGCGCCGAGGGGATCGCGCTGGTCGAGCAGCGACTCCGCCCAGCGGTACCGGGACACCTCCTCCGGCAGCTCGCGCGGCTCCTCGGCGTCGGCGAGGAAGTCGGCGATCACCTCGGGTGGCTGGGCTCCGGCCAGCGCCCGCTCCCCGGCGACGATCGTCGGGGAGGTGCGGATCCCCCGCGCCTTGCCCTCCAGCAGCAGGTCCCGCACCCTCCGGTCTCCGGCGTCGGTCTCGAGCAGCGCCGGGCCCTCGGGGAAGACATCGCCGACGACGCGGGCGAGCACGGCCCGGTCGCTGATGTCCGCCCCGTCGATCCAGTGCGCCTTCAGCAGTGCCTCCACCACCGCGTCCTGCACGCCGTAGGGCTCGGCCAGCGCGATGAGGCGGTGGGCGTCGTGGCTGTTCGCGCGCCAAGCGGCGCCCCACGTCGGGCCGAGACCCTCCTCGGCGGCGATCCGGGCCACGCGTTCGCGGTTCCCGGCCGGGGTGAGCCCGGGGGAGCAGGCGCGCAGCAGGTCGTCGGCCATCGGGTCGCGCAGCGCCTCGGCGAGCGGCTCCGCCGGCACCGGGGCGGCCGGGTCGATCCGGTAGGGACGCCACACCACCTCGACGCCGGGCAGGTCGGCCACGGCGCGCTCCATCCGCCGCTTGCCGATGTAGGCCCATGGGCACACGACGTCCATCCAGATCTCCACGCGCATACCGGCCAGTGTACGCGACAGATGTCGTTTAATCGACAGATGTCGTAGACTTCTGGTCATGGCACCGGATGATCCCCGCGCCCGGCGCACCCGGGCGAGCCTGCGCGCCGCAGCGCTGGAGCTGGCCGGCGAGCGCGATCCGGCCACGCTCACGCTCTCCGCCGTCGCGGCTCGGGCGGGTGTGAACCGGGCGACCGTCTACCTGCACTACCCGGACCTGGACGCACTGTTCGCAGACGCGATGGAGGAGGCAGTCGCCGCCGTCGCGCAGGCCGCGCAGCTGTGCCCGCTCGACGCACCCGCGGAGCCGGCGCCGCCACCGCTGGTGACGCTGTTCGAGCACGTCCGCGAGCACGCCACGCTCTACGCGCGGATGCTCGGGCCGCAGGGCAGCGCCCGGTTCGCCGCCCGGCTCCGTGCGGCGCTGACCGAGGCCGTGCAGGAGCGGTTCCGGGCCGGCGCGCGGCCCGCCTCGGACGTGCCGCTCGACGTGCACGCGGCCTTCCTCGCGGGGGCCCTCGTCGGCGTCATCGCGCACTGCGCGTCGTGCGACGAGGACCCGGCCGACGCCGCGGCGGCGACCTGGCGGTTGTTCGGTGATGGGGGCCGCGTCGAGAACGAAGCTGTGGTGATCAACAAGCCATCTTGATCACCACAACTTCGTTCTCGACGAAACCCCCGCGGGGAACCCCGGCCGTCTCCGATCCTGTAGCCCGTGACCGCAGAACCGTTCCTCGGGTCCGCCGCCATCGCCGCGGGTGCGCTGACGCGGGCGCAGCTGCGCTCCGCGCGCTTCACGCAGGTCTTCCGAGACGTGTACGTCGACGCCTCGGCCGTGCCGGACCTGACCCTGCGCTCGCGGGCTGCGCATCTGCTGCTGCCCGAGGACGGAGCCTTGTGCGGGTACTCCGCGGCCCGGCTGCACGGTGCGGACTGCGCGCCTGAGTCGGCGCCCGCCGAGCTGATCGCTCCGCGGGGAACGGTCGCCAAGCGGCGGGGGCCGATCGTGCGGCAGGCCGCGCTCGCTCCGGCCGAGATCGAGCTCGTGCAGGGCTGTCGGGTGACGACGCCGTTCCGCACGGCGTGGGATCTGGGGCGCAGGCTTCGGCTGACCGAGGCTGTGGTGGCGATCGACGGGCTGTGCCGGATCGGCGGGTTCGAACCGCGGGCGCTGCTGGGCGGGCCGCCCGGGGCGCGGGGCTGTCGGCATCTGGCGAAGGCGGTGCTGCTGGCGAACCCGTTGGCCGAGTCGGCGATGGAGACCCGTTTCCGGCTCCTGCTGCACTTCGCGGGGTTGCCGGAGCCGGTGCTGCAGCACCCGGTGGTCGACGAGCACGGGATGTGCGTCGCCCGGTTCGACTTCGCCTATCCGCACGCTCGGCTGGGGATCGAGTACGACGGGGCCGATCACTTCGACGACGAGCGGTCTCGTCGGGACCGCGCGCGTGACCTGCAGGTCGGTGATCTCGGGTGGCTCACGCTGCGCTTCACCCGTGATGACTACTACCGCCGTCCACGTGCGACGGCGGCGGTGATCGAGCGGAGGTTGCAGGAACGAACCCGCGTCGAGAACGACGCTGTGGTGATCAACAGGCCTATGTGATCACCACAACGTCGTTCTCGACGCCTTCCTGAGCCGCGATCAGTGGTACGGCTTGTGCGGGATCTCCGCGTCGTTGAGCTGCTGGTCGACGTCCACCCAGATCGCGTCGTCCTCGATCTTGCACGCGTAGACGGGGATCGGGGCGACCGCGGGGACCCCCTTCGGCTCGCCCGTACGCAGGTCGAAGCAGGAGTTGTGGGCCGGGCAGATCAGCGTGTCGTCCTCCTGCAGGTATCCCTCGTTGAGCGGCTGCTGCTGGTGGGTGCAGGTGTTGTGCACGGCGACCGCCTCGTCCTCGTAGAGCCGGACGACGCAGATCGGCTCGCCGTTCATCCGGACGACCATCATGTCGCCCTCCTCCAGCTGGTCGAGGTCCGCGACCGCTTCCCACACCATGGTGTGCCTCCCAGTGTCCGCAACCGGTGATCAACCAGAACCACGCCGCCGGGGCGGGGTGCCCCGGACCTCGATCCATCCGTTCCTGGTCCGCGCCGGCAGCACCGGCTGCGGGTGGTGTGCAGGGCCGCGCAGGATGCTGCCGTCGCGCACGTCGAAGCGGGTCTCGTGCAGCGGGCAGGTGACGACGCAGCCGGTCACCTCACCGCGGGACAGCAGCGCTCCGGCGTGGCTGCACACGTCGTCGATCGCGTGGACCTCCTCGCCCGCCCGGTGGAGCAGCACCTTGCGACCCTCCACCTCGACGCCGACCGTGCCGCCGTCGGCCAGCTCGTCGAGCGGGACGGCGCGCACCCAGCGGGTCGGCGCGGTGCTGCCCAGCGCCCGGTTCACCATCACCGCCCGGCCCTGCACGAGGTGCCCGCCGAGGTAGCCCGCGGCTGCGGTGACCGCCATCCCGGCCGCGCCCAGCACCTGCGCTGGTCGCCGCCGGCCGGCCAGCCGCGCCGTGAGCGAGGCCGTCTGCAGCGCGGTCGCGGCCCCGTTGAGCAGGCCGTGGAACAGGCCGATCCGCCGGTCGTCGCCGTCGCTCACCGCCCAGTCGGTGGCGCCCGTCGCGCCGGTGACGAGGGCGGCGGCGATCCCGGCTGCGGACAGCGTCGCCGCCGGGTCGAGCCGGCCGCGGCCGGCGGGCACGTCCTTGCCGAGCGCGTCGAGCACCAGCGCACCGGCGTAGAAGCCGATCGGCAGGTCCGACAGCGCCGCGTGCACCGAGTGCCCCGCCCACCGACCGCCGTGCATCAGCTCGACGGCGAGGTCGCCGCGGTGCCGGTCGTAGAGCGGCTCGACGACCGCGGTGACCTTCTCCTCCGCCGACCGCAGCCACGGCCAGCGCAGGATCTCCGTCAGCGCCCTGCGGTGCCACGTCGTCGCCAGCGCGCCGAGCTGATCCGCCAGGCGTTCGCGCAACATCGGCTCTCCCGGGTGATCGGCGCTAGACTGAGGTGACCGTCACATTCCCACGTGCGTCGCACGTCCGATGTCTCATCGTGCGACGCGGGGACCGGATCGCACGCCTCGAAGAGGAGGACCGGCTGGTGGACGTCTCTTGCGCCTTCCCGACCGCGCTGCACTCCCCGGACGACATCGTGGTGGCGGAACGCCTCGGCTACCACCGCGCCTGGATCTACGACACCCCGCAGCAGAGCCCCGACGTGTGGATGATCCTCGCGCTCGCGGCCGAACGCACCGAGCGCATCGGACTCGGTCCCGGCGTGCTGGTGCCCAGCCTGCGCCATCCGATGGTCAACGCGGCCGCCACCGCCACCCTGGTCGCGCTGGCGCCCGGCCGGGTCGCGATCTCGTTCGGCACCGGGTTCACCGGCCGCCGCGCCATGGGCTACCGGGCGATCACCTGGGCGTACATGGAGCGCTACATCCGCGCCTACAAGGGCCTGCTGCGCGGCGAGGTCGTCGAGTGGGAGGGCGCGCAGATGCAGATGCTGCACCCCGACGGGCACGCCCCCGCCCGCCCCATCGACGTCCCCGTCCTCATCGGCGCCCTCGGCCCGAAGGGCAACCAGGTCGCCAAGGAGCTGGGGGACGGGCTCTACGTGACCCTGCAGATGCCCGAGTTCGCCCGCGAGCACTCCTGGGTGCCCTACCTGGCCTGGGGCACCGTCCTCGACGAGGACGAGCCGCAGGACTCCGACCACGCCCGGGCCGCCGCCGGTCCCGGGTGGGCGCTGGCGTACCACGGGGCGTACGAGTTCGGCGGCCCCGACGCGGTGCGCGAGCTGCCCGGCGGCGCGGAGTGGATGGCCGTGGTCGAGAAGACCCCGCCCGAGAGGCGCCACCTCGCGGTCCACTCCCAGCACTGCGTCTCGCTCAACGAGGCCGACCAGGCCGCCTGGGACGCGGGCGGGCACGCCATGCTGCGCCAGGCCACGCTCAGCGGCACGAAGGACGAGCTGCGGCGCCGGATCGACGAGCTCGGCGAACAGGGCGTCACCGAGATCGTGTTCCAGCCGTGCGGCCCGGATCGGCACCGCGAGCTGGAGCGCTTCCTGGAGGTCGCCGCGGCGGCCGTCTGAACGACGCTCAGGTGAGGTGGTCGTAGTCGCCGCGCACCCAGGCGATGTGCCGGTCGGCGGAGCGGCGCACGACCGCCGCCGCGTCGGTCGGGATCACGTTGTCGAAGTTGCCGTACAGCCGGTCGAACGCGTAGCCGGAGACGGCGTTCGCGATCCGGTCCACCACGGCGGCGGAGAGCGGGATCCGGTTCGGGTAGCTGCGCATGAAGCTGACCGACACGCGATCGGGGTTGGCGAAGATCGTGTCGGACGACAGCAGCACGCCCTTGCCGCCCGCCCCGGCCGCCCAGTGGACGACCGCGCTGCCCGGGAAGTGCCCGCCCGGCTGGAACGCCGTCACCCCGGGCAGGACCTCCCGGGTGCCGCTCCAGGTGCTGATCACCTCGTCGGGGCGGGCGACCCACCGGGCGTCGGCCTCCGACACCAGCACCGGCACGCCGCCGAGCGCGCGGCTCCACTCCACCTGCACGCCGAACATGTGCGGGTGGCTGGCCATGATCGCCCGCACCGGGCCGAGCTCGGCCACCCGGGCCACCCCTGCGTCGTCGAGGTAGCCGATCGGGTCCCAGAGCAGGTTGCCCTCCGGGGTGCGCAGCAGCTTCGTCAGCTGGCCGATCCCGACCGACGGCTGCGCCGAGATCCCGTAGAGGTCCGGCTCCAGCTCGCGGACGACGACGTTGGTGCCGTCGTCCTGCAGGTCCTCCAGCGTCGTCCACTTCTGGCCCTCGGCCGGGACCCACTGCCGTTCGTCGGCGCAGATCGCGCAGACCTCCGGCAGCGGCTCGGCGTGCTCGACGCCGCAGGTGCGGCAGAGCGTGACCGTCACGGCGACCCCTTCTTCGTCGGGGGGAGCCGCAGCGCGAGGTGCAGCTCCCGCAGCCGGGCCTCGTCGACCGGGCTGGGCGCGCCCATGAGCAGGTCCTGCGCGTTCTGATTGAGCGGGAACGCGATGACCTCGCGGATGTTCGGCTCGTCGGCCAGCATCATCACGATCCGGTCCACGCCCGGCGCGATGCCGGCGTGCGGCGGCGCACCGTAGTGGAACGCTCGGATGAGACCGCCGAACTCCGCGTCGACCTGCTCCTTCGTGTAGCCGACGATGCGGAACGCCTCGTACATGATCTCGGGCTGGTGGTTTCGGACCGCGCCCGAGGACAGCTCGATGCCGTTGCAGACGATGTCGTACTGCCAGGCCTTGATCTCCAGCGGGTCCTTCGTGCGCAGCGCCTCCATCCCGCCCTGCGGCATCGAGAACGGGTTGTGGCTGAACTCGATCGCGCCCGTCTCCTCGTTCCGCTCGTACATCGGGAAGTCGACGATCCAGCAGAAGCGGAACTCGTCCTCGACGAACTGCCCGGCCCGCTTCGCCGCCTCGACGCGCACGGCGCCCATGATCCGACCGACCTCCTCGACGGTGCCAGCGCCGAAGAAGATCGCGGTGCCGGGCTTGCCCTGCACCTCGGTGAGCAGCTTCTGGCGGGTCTCCTCGTCGAGGAACTTCGCGATCGGGCCGCTGAGCGCGCCGTCGGCGCCGACCTTCACCCAGGCCAGGCCCTGCGCGCCCTGCTCGACGGCGAACGCGCCGAGCTGGTCGTAGAACGAGCGCGGCTGGTCGGCGGTGTCGTGCACGGCCAGCGCGCGGACGTGCTTGTCGGCGAACGCGCGGAACGGGCTGCCCGCGAAGAGGTGGGAGACGTCGACCAGCTCCAGCTCCGAGCGCAGGTCCGGCTTGTCGGTGCCGTAGCGGGCGAGCGCGTCGGCGTACGGGATCCGCGGGAACGGGGAGGTGGTGCGCCGGTCCGGGCGGAACTCGGTGAAGAGCTCCGTCATGACCTCCTCGATGACGCCGAAGACGTCCTCCTGCTCGGCGAAGCTCATCTCCATGTCGAGCTGGTAGAACTCGCCGGGGGAGCGGTCGGCGCGGCTGTCCTCGTCGCGGAAGCAGGGGGCGATCTGGAAGTACCGGTCGAACCCGGACACCATCAGCAGCTGCTTGAACTGCTGCGGCGCCTGCGGCAGCGCGTAGAACTTGCCGGGGTGGTTGCGCGATGGCACCAGGTAGTCGCGTGCGCCCTCGGGGCTGGTCGCGGACAGGATCGGGGTCTGCAGGTCGAGGAAGCCGCGCGCGGTCATCTTCTCGCGCAGGGCGGCGATCACCCGCGAGCGCAGCTTGATGTTCTCGTGCATCCGCTGGCGGCGCAGGTCGAGGAAGCGGTAGGTCAGCCGCAGCTCCTCGTTGACCTTCTCCTCCGGGAACACGCTGAACGGCAGCGGGTCGCAGGTGCCGAGGACCTCGAGCTCGGTGACGCCGACCTCGACCTCACCGGTGGGCAGGTCCGGGTTGACGTTCTCCGGGTCGCGGCGCAGCACCCGCCCGTCGACCCGGATCACGGTCTCCTTCGGCAGGCTGCCCAGCGGCTCGTACGCGGGGGAGTCGGGGCGCGCGACCAGCTGGACGATCCCGGAGTTGTCCCGCAGGTCCACGAAGAGCACGCCGCCCAGATCNCGCCGGTTGTGCAGCCATCCCGCGAGGCGGACCTCGGAGTCGACGTCGGCAGTGGTCAGCTCGCCGCACGTGTGGGACCGGTATCGGTGCATCGTCCATCCAGATCGTCTGTTCGCGGGTGTCTCGGCCGTCAAAGCTACCGGTACGCCGACTGCGGGCTCGATCGGTTACCGCCCTGTCCACGGTGGGTACCACGGGAGGGTGATCCGAGACCTCGGCACCAGTGTGCGCGCCGCGGCCCGGGGCGGCGGCGACGCCCCCGGGCGCTGGGTGGAGGTGCTCGGCCGGGCCGGGATCGCGGCGTACGGGGTCGTGCACGTGCTCATCGCCTACCTCGTGGTCGCCGCGATGATCGGGGTCCGCGGGCAGCCCGCGGCCGACCAGGGCGGCGCGGTCACGGTCGTCGCCGCGCTCGGACCGGTCGGCCGAGCGCTGCTCGGGGTGGCCGCCGCCGGGCTCGTCGCGTTCGGGGTGTGGCAGGTGTGCGCCGCGGCCACCGGGTTCCGGTGGGTGAGCGGCGGCGAACGGTTCCGCAAGCGGGTCGGCGCGGCCGCGAAGGCGCTCGCGGTGTTCGCGGTGGCAGCGGCCGTGCTGCCGGCGCTGCTGGGAGAGCGGCTCGCCGACGGCGACGCCTCGGTGCGCTCGCTCACCGCGTCCCTGCTCGTGCTGCCGGGCGGGCGGGTGGTCGTGGCGGCGATCGGGATCACCGCGATCGCCGTGGCGGCGAGCATGGTCTACACGGCGATCCGCGCCACCTACCTCGGTGACCTGCGCGAACGCGACCTGTCGCCGGCCCTGCTCGGGCTGGCCCGCTGGCTCGGCCGGGCGGGCAACCTCGGCCGGGCGGTGGCGCTCGGCGGGGTGGGCGGTTCGTTCGTGCGGGCCGCGTCCACGGCCGACCCGCTGCGCTCGGCCGGGTTCGACGGCGTGCTGCGCGCGCTGGGCACGAATTCGTGGGGCGTGGTCGCGCTCGCCCTCGTCGCGGCGGGGATCGCGGCGTTCGGGGCGTACTGCGCGATCGATGCCTGGGCCCGCCGCGCTTGAGCCGGGAGGCGGCGAGTCCCGCGTTCCGTGGTTCGGCACGTCTCGCGTCCGGTCGGGCCGAGTCCGGCGTTCGGTGCACGCCGCGGCGCGAGCCCGGAGACCCGGCTCGACGAGTCAGGCGTCGAGGCCTTCCGCTCGGTTCTGGGGCATCACGCGCCCCGCGATCGCCTCGCGGGCGAGACGCAGCACTCGCCGGCCGTGGCGGAGGACTCGCCGACCCACACGCGCGACTCGCGCCACCAGATGCGGGACTCGCCGCACGAGATGCGGTGCTCGCCCGGCCGAATGCGCGACTCGCCACGACCTCGGTCGGCCGTCCGTCGCGCCGGACAGGTGGATTCGGCGCAGCGGATCTGCGCTGAACGGCCGCATCCTCCCGTCTGGTCGGACGTTGCTCTCTCGAGTGTGTCAACCGAACGTGCACTTCTGATCGCAGAAAGTGAGATCGGCATGGGTAAGGCGCGGGCGCTGGTCGTGGTGATGGCCGCCTCGGTGACGGTGGCGACGACGGTGCTGGCCGGCCAGGCGTTCGCCGAGGCCGACGCCGCGTCCCCGGCCGCGCAGGCCACGCGCTCGAAGCCGCTGGTCGAGGGCACCCCGTGCTCGATCACCGCACGGGCCTGCGTGGACCTGGAGTCGCAGCAGTCCTGGCTGATCGCCGACGGCGAGGTCGTTCGGGGCCCGGTCCGGATCTCCTCCGGCGGCGCCGGCGCCGAGACTCCGGTCGGCCACTCCCTGCGCGTCTACCGCAAGGAGGCCGACCGCCGGAGCAGCGAGTTCCGCCTGCCCGACGGCGAGCCCGCGCCGATGCCCTGGGCGGTCTTCTTCGACGACGGCGGCATCGCCTTCCACGCCGGCGACCCGACCCGCGCTTCGGCGGGCTGCGTCCGCCTCGCCCCCGAGGACGCGAAGGCGTGGTTCGACTTCCTGCAGATCGGCGATCAGGTGCAGGTCGTGAGGGCCTCCGAGGAGTACGCCGCCCGCGGCCTGTCGACCCCCGACCCGGGACCGGACGCCGAGAGCGACGGCGGCGGGGACTGACCGGCGGGGAATGACCTCAGAGGGACCAGCGTTCCCCGTCCTGACGGAGCACGGACCCCGGAGATCGATCTTCGAACGTCTGTGCGATCCTGTTCCAGGCGATCCCCGGCGCTCGGCCGAATTCCGTCGGTGGTCGCTCGTAGCATGGGTCGGGGCGGCGACCGGGCCGCTCACAGCGCTCCGGCCGCCCGATCAGGAGGCTCCCCACCGTGGTCGACCGCACAACCGAACGCGCAGGCAGCAGGCTCGTCGTGCGCGGCGCGCGTGAGCACAACCTGCGCGGCGTCGACCTCGACATCCCCCGCGACAGCCTGGTCGTGTTCACCGGTCTGTCCGGGTCCGGCAAGTCCAGCCTGGCGTTCGACACGATCTTCGCCGAGGGCCAGCGCCGCTACGTCGAGTCGCTGTCCGCGTACGCCCGGCAGTTCCTCGGGCAGATGGACAAGCCCGACGTCGACTTCATCGAGGGTCTCTCGCCCGCGGTCTCGATCGACCAGAAGTCCACGAACCGCAACCCGCGCTCGACGGTCGGCACCATCACCGAGGTCTACGACTACCTGCGCCTGCTCTACGCCCGCGCTGGTGTGCCGCACTGCCCGGTCTGCGGGCACGTCATCGAGAAGCAGACCCCGCAGCAGATCGTCGACCAGGTGCTCGCCATGGAGGAGGGGGCCCGGTTCCAGGTGCTCGCCCCGGTGGTGCGCACCCGCAAGGGCGAGTTCGTCGACCTGTTCACCAACCTCCAGGCGCAGGGCTACGCGCGCGTCCTCGTCGACGGCGTCGTGCACCAGCTCACCGACCCGCCGAAGCTGAAGAAGCAGGAGAAGCACGACATCTCCGTCGTGGTCGACCGGCTGACGGTGAAGGCGTCGGCGAAGCAGCGGCTCACCGACTCGATCGAGACCGCGCTGCGGCTGGCCGACGGCCTGGTCGTGCTCGACTTCGTCGACCTGCCCGAGCACCACCCGCACCGGCAGCGGCGCTTCTCCGAGCGGATGGCCTGCCCGAACGGCCACCCGATGGCGCTCGACGACCTCGAGCCGCGCACGTTCTCGTTCAACTCGCCCTACGGCGCCTGCCCGGAGTGCACCGGTATCGGGATCAAGAAGGAGGTCGATCCCGACCTCGTCGTGCCCGACCCGGACAAGAGCCTGGCCGAGGGCGCGATCGCGCCGTGGGCGGGCGGGCAGACCGCGGAGTACTTCAACCGGCTGCTGGAAGGGTTGGCCGCCCAGATCGGGTTCCGCATGGACACCCCGTGGCGGAAGCTGCCCGCCGCGGCGCAGAAGGCTGTGCTGCACGGCAGCTCCGAGCAGGTGCACGTGCGCTACCGCAACCGGTACGGCCGCGAGCGCTCCTACTACGCGAACTTCGAGGGCGTCATCCCGTTCCTGGAGCGCCGGCTCGAGCAGACCGAGTCCGAGTCGCAGCGCGAGCGCTACGAGGGCTACATGCGCGACGTGCCGTGCCCTGCGTGCAAGGGTGCGCGGCTGAAGCCGGAGGTCCTCGCGGTCACCCTGGCGCACAAGGAGGCGGGGGAGAAGTCGATCGCCGACGTCGCCGCGATGTCGGTGGCCGAGTGCTCGGAGTTCCTCGACGGGATGGTGCTCGACCGGCGCCAGTCGATGATCGCCGGGCGGATCCTGAAGGAGGTGCAGGCGCGCCTGGGCTTCCTGCTCGACGTCGGTTTGCACTACCTGTCGCTCGACCGGGCCGCCGGGTCGCTGTCCGGCGGCGAGGCCCAGCGCATCCGGCTGGCCACCCAGATCGGGTCCGGGCTGGTGGGCGTGCTGTACGTGCTCGACGAGCCGTCGATCGGGCTGCACCAGCGCGACAACCGCAGGCTGATCCAGACCCTGACCCGACTGCGCGACCTGGGCAACACGCTGATCGTCGTCGAGCACGACGAGGACACCATCCGCGCCGCCGACTGGGCCGTCGACATCGGCCCGGGCGCGGGCGAGCACGGCGGCACGATCGTCTACAGCGGTGACGTCGCCGGCCTGGAGGCCCACGACACGTCACTCACCGGCGCGTACCTGTCCGGGCGCCGCTCCATCGCCGTACCCGAGAAGCGGCGGCCGTACGACCCGAAGCGCAAGCTCACGATCGTCGGCGCGCGCGAGCACAACCTGCGCGGCATCGACGTCGACATCCCGCTGGGCTGCCTGGTCGCCGTCACCGGCGTGTCCGGCTCCGGCAAATCGACGCTGGTCAACGACATCCTCGCCACGGCGCTGGCCAACCACCTCAACGGGGCGCGGCAGGTGCCCGGCCGGCACACCCGCATCACCGGGCTGGAGAACCTCGACAAGCTCGTGCGCGTCGACCAGTCGCCGATCGGGCGCACCCCGCGGTCCAACCCGGCCACCTACACCGGTGTCTGGGACAAGATCCGCACCCTGTTCGCCGCTACCACCGAGGCGAAGGTGCGCGGCTACCAGCCCGGACGGTTCTCGTTCAACGTCAAGGGCGGCCGCTGCGAGGCGTGCTCCGGCGACGGCACGATCAAGATCGAGATGAACTTCCTGCCCGATGTGTACGTGCCGTGCGAGGTCTGCAAGGGCGCCCGCTACAACCGCGAGACCCTCGAGGTGCACTACAAGGGCAAGACCGTCGCCGACGTGCTCGACATGCCCATCGAGGAGGCGGCCGAGTTCTTCAAGCCGATCACCTCGATCGCGCGCTACCTCGACACCCTGGTCGACGTCGGCCTCGGCTACGTGCGGCTCGGGCAGCCCGCGCCCACCCTGTCCGGCGGTGAGGCGCAGCGGGTGAAGCTGGCAGCGGAGCTGCAGAAGCGCTCCAACGGCCGCACGATCTACATCCTCGACGAACCCACCACCGGCCTGCACTTCGAGGACATCCGCAAGCTGCTCGGCGTGATCAACGGGCTGGTCGACAAGGGCAACTCGGTCGTCGTGATCGAGCACAACCTCGACGTCATCAAGACCGCAGACTGGATCATCGACATGGGCCCCGAGGGCGGCTCCGGCGGCGGCACGGTCGTCGCGGAGGGCACGCCCGAGCAGGTGGCCGCGCACCCGACGAGCTACACCGGCCAGTTCCTGCGCGAGCTCGTCACGCCCGACCCCGGCCCCGCCAAGCCGGCGCGGCGCCGCAAGGCAGCGGTCGGCTGAGCAGGGCGGGGCCGGCCCGTCGGTCAGCGCGCGGTCTTCTGCGCCGCCTGCAGGATGACGTCGGTGACCACGTCGGGCCGGGACACCGTCACCGCGTGGGCGGCGTCGACCTCGACGAGGTGCGCCCCGGCCCGCTGCGCCATGATC
>Ga0065720_1019758_pt1 | contig 20372 bp, 20 predicted proteins | sample Thericmetagenome_FD_59107 | JGI IMG/M metagenome (GOLD analysis project Ga0065720, IMG submission 59107) | Thermophilic microbial communities from the Joint Bioenergy Institute, California, USA of rice/straw/compost enrichment - eDNA_2 v2... | ecosystem: Engineered > Solid waste > Grass >...
GGGGGGGGGGGCACTTTTCGATGGAGGGGCATTGGAGCGGGCGCCTGGCAGCTGCACAAGAGTGGGCCTGCGCGGCGCGATCATCCGTCGCACATAGATCTCGCAGCCTTAGGTTAAGGTTGATCCAAGAACCCGGAATTCCGATTTATATTTCAAAGTCCAATTTTGCGATCCTGATTCTGAATGCGATCCTTGATTGTTTTTTGTTTATTTATTTCTAGAGAGTTAGGCATCACTGAGCGGGATGCCCTCAGTCATGTCAGCACTGTATACATGCAAGCCCTTCTTCCCCCACGTTAACAGCTCTCCTTGGGTTATCACTTGGAGTATATCTCTCTTCCTCTAATCTGCTCATCAACTGCTCTCCAAGGCAACATCATGTCCGCCCCAAAATGGTATTCCCGGATGTACGATGTCAAATGCCCAATCGCGGGGACCATACCACAGGTAGCACCGACACCCTAGCCTTAGAGCTCATGCTGGGCCGATCACATGGCGAAGTCGCGTGGTCAACGCCAGATCTGTTAATCAATAATGGACCGAGCTACAACCACGCTTCGACCCCGGGCTGCCGCGGACGCCACAGTCCGTGATCACCCAAGAGCGGGTGCAGGTTTTGGCGCTTCTGTGTTTCTTAGGACTGCTGTGATAGAATGTGAAACGTGTTCCTCTTTTCTTGCAGTCCTGGTAGGTTATGCTGATCACTGCTCATCAAAGCTAAGGATCGCGATTGAGCTTCTGTCTCTACTCAAAGTCACTTTAAAGCCTATACCTCAAACTCAAACACGATCGATCCATCAAGCCACCACGTACTGATCATCTAAACCTCATGCTTCAACATCAGCTTCAGCAATGACATCCAACATATTCCCGCATAGCCAACCTTCCGTTTTAACGCCATCACCACCAACAGCCCCGATCTCGGCCCCCTTACCCCTCGCCGTCCTTCTGTCCCTCACCTCCTTCCTCCTCTTAGTGACACTTCTTGTCCACATTCTCCCCTATTACAAGTCGTACTTGTCTGCTTCCTCCGAGGTCTCCTGCCTCCTCGAAACATCCGATTACCTTCTCGCCGAAGCCGACACCTACACCCATGAAGTTAGCAAACTCCCTCGTCTATCAGACCGTGTCCGGCTCTCCAAGCTAGTAAGAGAGTTCAGGCGGGAGGCAGAAGCCCTAAGGAAGGAGGTCAACTCTCTTGTGTTGCGCAGAGGACAGCGTCAGGAACATGGACGGGGAGAGGGTCTTGCGTTGAGGCCGATCGCCCGACTGGGCTGGGCTGTTTACAAAGGCCGGCTTGACGAGAGGATACGGAGAGTCGACGTGCTCCGCGTCCGGCTGCTAGTCGCGCAAGTGGGGGTCATTTCCAATACAATAGCCGAGTCAACACCACCTCCAACGAGGGAGAACAGCCCAGGGTTGGGGGTAATCTACGAGGAGAAGCCGCTCGATGCGCCACCAACTCCGCCGCTTACTCCGAAAACAATGCCCCGTAAGGGATGGGATAGCAGCGAGTCGTTCAATACGACTGAGCTGACGCCAGCGAAGCAGAAGTTGACTCTCCAGACGGACTGTGTCGACACTTCGAGCAGGAAAGGATGGGCCGGCGTGGTCAGGGAGTTGCAGAAGAGTCCGCTGTTGAAGGAAAGGCATGCAAGTATTGAGTTGGCCATGTCGAGGGCTGCTTGAGGAGATTGGGAAGAATCGGATTCCATGTAGGATAAGGGATGATTCTGTTTTCGTTCGTTTAGGGAGGGGCACAATATGGGAGAATGGAAGATTGATATCTTCGGGCGTTAACGGCGGACTGGATCTCTCTTTTGGATACCCTGGCCTGGTCTGATCTAATATCTAATGTCTGTCTTTGCATTGGTTAATGGTCTTCTCTTTCCTGGGTGGCTTTTTTTTTTTCCAAGGCGAAAACAGGAGAGAGTCGAAATGGAAAGGATGAAACCACAACCGGTACCGCTGGATGCATTCTGGGAAATATAAGTGCCCTAGGTTCCAGGTCATATTTTTTTTGGACTAAATTAACTGAATTACTTGCGTTCGTCATGATAGCTAAGGTCGTGGTCAGCTTGGGAAAACGTTACACTTAAGAACTTCAGTGTTGGGGGCATATATTGTTTGGTCTTTGGATCTACATTAAGTTGAAAAAGCCTTTTTAGAACCTGGTGACGGGACTTGGATATCGAAATCAAACAATTATACTCATTCACGATTAACCATGGTATTCATTTTCATGTCTATGCAAATCCCAATCATGTAACGATATATACACAGATCCCTCTATGCTCCTTGCTCACTCGTATTATACAGTGAAATAGATGGTGTCATCATCATGGGTGTTGCAGCCCCGATACATGTATGCTTCCTGAGCTTCCTTAAGCCAACCGAATCGCCACGTCTCAGCGTGACTCCTTTTCCATCCTCTTTCCACGGTATATACGTAATATACATTGCTCCTGCTCTCAATCAGGCCAGGTATAGATGAGTGTGGTTTCGATATAAAAGTTGTAGTATCTTGGGTGGCTTCGTTTGAATGATAAGCTTGCCCGTTTTTTTTGCTCTGTCCTTCTGACATGGCTCAGTAGCCATCTACTCAAAGCGCCCCTTGGTCAACTTTGCTAGTGTGCTTATTGGCCAGAGGGTTTGGACGAGAATCGTTGAAGTGGTTGTGCTATGCAGGTGGCTAGGGAAGCTGCTCTGCTCTCAATGAGACTAGGCTCTTCCCTCGTTTGTGTCGTCTTGCTTTCCAGAGGTTGTTGTGTTTCTGCCCCCTGTATCGTGAATTTGTTTCCGACCGGTCTATCCCTTCCCGGATTCCTTTTAGGCCCATAGACCGTCTTTCTAATCTTCCTATCTCTCTCTCCATAGCCCTTTAATCTTACTCCCAACTCTTCATCTTCACACCCTTCATCTGCTTTTAGAACAGTGCTTTGGTCTTTCCCCTCCTTAACAACCCTCTTCCTCAGAGGTATTTCCACAGGCTCTAGCCCTCTCTTCACTAGCCCCTCGACATCCGTACACCCCTCTGGCGGGCCCTCCCACACGAGACTGTGGATCAACAGATCCTTCTCGTAAGCCTGGCACAGAAGCGTACTCAGCGGAACGGCTGGCTCGGAGTGATGGATGAGTTCAACAGCCCAGGAGGTGAAGGCTCCATAGAGGGCTTTGCCGGGGCTGTGATGGGTGATTTGCTTCAGGCTTAGGTGGTCTGGGCGGACCGGATCAGAAGATGATGGGGAATCGGGAGGCTGTGTTGTGTGCTCTACCTGAGAGCCCGCTGCTGACATAGCTTCGCTCTCGACAAACCCCTTCAACACCTCCTCAACACTCCTCCCATACTTCTTCTGATACCACCTCCCAAAATCACAAAGCATCAACCGCCTCAACCACTGATCCCTTGCAATACTAGAACCATCCGTTTCGTTCCAAAGCTTTTTGACCCGCTTCGTCACCTTCTCAACCTCTTCTCCTCCTTGTAACAACTTTATCCCTCTCGTCTTCAAATTTGAATGAGCCGGCATGTCCGCCAGGTAATGGACATACCTCCACACAGTAGTCAAAACCTGGGCCTTGTGCGTCACGCGCGCGAGCTCGAACAATAGATAGCATGATGTCTCGTCGACAATATGCGTCATGCCCTGCGCATCAAACATAGCCAAAATTCTCAACGCCTCGTCCAGCCGGCGATGACACTTGCAATGCGTAAGCAGGACATTCAGCGTTTTGACATTGGGCCGGTCCCGCTCGCTGGCAAACATGTGCTCCAGGATGCGGCGACAGTCGTCCCATTTTCCATAGCTGCCAAACACGTATAACACTCTGTTTGCCGCGGCCCGAGTCAACCTCCATTCCTCGCCATACAGCCGTGCCTGTTCCCGCAGAAACGTTTCTGCATCCTGCCCCAGCTGAACGGCCCTGTACGCATCATTATGCGCCAGCTCGTTCGACACCAGAATCACCGCCTGCCGGTTCCCCTTGCTGAAAAAGTTCTTGGTGTGCATCGCCTGCAGGATATACCGCCTCACCTCCTCGGCCTCTACCAGCCTCAGAAAGTGACACCACGTGCGAATGTTGGGCGTGTGTCCGGCTGCAAGCATCTTGTGCACCAGCGGCCGGAAGGCCACGATATTCTTCGCCTTCACAGTCTCTTGCAAGAGGAGGTTATACACCTCCATGTCGATGGGCAGACCGAGGGCCTTTGCCCTCTCGACCAGCTTCTGCGCGTCGGAAACAAACCGCTCGCCGCCACGGGCAAAGTACTTCAGCGCGAGCTTGAGCGCGGGCAATGTCGCGGCACGTGAGACAACAGGGTCGGCGAAGACGGAATGGAGCAGGCGCACGACGCATTCTTGATGAGTTTCGGTGCGGTGGGGGTAGAGCGTGCGTTCGAGGTAAGGGGGTATGTAGCTCTGGGTCAGCGTGGCGATGTACTGATAGAAGGTCTGGAAGGTCCAGCGTTCGGGGAGCGGATGCTCGTCGGCGCGTGTGTAGAGGGTGTACTGGCGGCGGATGGGCGCCGGTTCGGGAGGTACGATCCAAGTGGGTTCTTCGTCGGGGGATGGGAGAAGGTCTTCTATGTCAGAGGTGCTATTGAAGCGGGTAACTTGGACGTCTTTGGCGACCTTGACGATGTCGTCGACAGCCTGAGACACCGCCCACGGTTCGCCGGTCAGGAGGAGATACGGCCTGCTCTCCTCCCCTGCCCCGTCTTTCGGCATATACAGCCGAATATCACACCCCGAGTGGCTCTTAATATTCCATAAATTCTTTCTGAAATCTCCTTTTAACCTCTCCACAGCCCCTTCCTCGATCAGCTCAACCTTGACAACCTCATTCGGGACATCCTGCGGCCTGGTTGCAACCATCAACTCCTCCAGAATCAACCTCCAGTCCGGAGGCTCCGCAGCCTGCCTGCGCAGCTCAATCCGCTGCTGTCTCTTCAGCGCGTGATGGTGATGCCGGTTCTCTTTGCGCTGCTCGACCGGGTCGGGGAGCGCAATCGGGTTCTGCACGACGACTGGGTCCCAGGAAATGTGTGGGCGCACGGGAACCCGCTCGAGGCGGTCTACGAATGAGGGCTCGGCCGGACGACGGAGGGCCGCTGCTTCTTTTTGCCGTGCGGCGGCCGCTTTGCTGGCGCTACTGGCCCGGGCGGCAGTCCAGGACGCATAGCGGTCTCGTTGAGGGGCTAACTGGTCGGAGAAATGTTTGGGGAAATCCGAGGAGGAGGAGGACCGACGGAGGGGTAAGCTGCCGACGAGAAGGGGGTTCGGCCGAGGAGGAGAGGGGTTGGAAATCGCGAAGGTTGTCGGCGCCGGAGCCGGGCGGGAGCGGCAGAGGAGGGCCCATTGCGGCCAGGCGCTGCCCGATAACCTTGATCCAAGGGTCATTTGCTGTTCGGGCAGCGCATTGCGGGCGCTTCTGGCCGTCTATATCGGTTTCATGCGCAATATATCGTGCTTGCTAGGCCCGTGTATCTCATGGAGTCGCGCATTTCTCTCTGTGATCAAAGGCGATGGACCCCTGCTGCGGTACAATTTTTGGCTGGCCGCACTGTCCCCACTTCGGTAAGATTCCCACAGATCTCTGATAAGATAGTAATTTACGATAAGATAGCGTACTGAATGCCATCACAACGAAGGATGAGATCTGTAGCTATCGAGAAAGTTTGCCGTTGTCAGATGCCCTACCTACCTAGGTAGAAATTGGACAACCCGGATTAGACGTACCAATTTTACAAAGTTGAACAGATATATTATAATCACAGTGGGTATAGATTCAATATTACCTACCGGGGCAGTAGCTGCCCCCTGATGTCAGCTCCCTTCTTGACCATTGCAGTTCTCCGAGTCTTGCTTCCCCTCTTTCGGCCTATCTTTTCCATCTTTCCCTTCCTCCTTCTCTCCCTCTTGTGGCCTGTCGTCCTTAGGAGGTGGTGCTGGAGCCGCTGGCCCCGACTTATCGACTCCCTGCCACTCCCTACTCCATCCCTGTTGAGGATCAGCCGCCCCTTTGGACCCTCCCTCGTCGGCAACCCCTTTTACATCACTCCAATACTCTAGCCTTCTAACCTCCTCATCCGCATGCTTGACAGCTGCCCCAAGATATCTTGCCCTCTCCTTTGATTCCTGATCACCTCCTTCGGTCTCTAGCCTGGCCATTAACCCCTCGTATATCTCCGTCAGACTGGTCAAGAGTGTTCGCCTCGAAGCCTGGAAGACAAACATTCCCATGATATCGTGCATGATCCCCGGCAGACCACTCAGCCCGTCGCGCGCGTTGGCAATGTAGTTGTGCACAGCCTCAATCTTCTCGCGATCAATCCTTCCCTCGCGTAGCACCTCCAACAGCTCATCCGCATGCTCAATGACCTCCAAATCCGCACTCGGCGCGATGCTTGCTGGCCCTCCAACGGTACTCACACTCAGCCGACTACTGGCCCTGCTACCAGCGCGACTATGACTCCTGCTCCTTGACCTCGCCCTCTCACTCGACGGCCTAACTGTAAAATAATCCGGGTTCAACCGATACGGATCGTTCGACTCGACCGCATCAAGCATCTCACCCGTTTTCCTAACCCTCCTCCTTACCCACGCGCGTCTCCTCACAAAACTATCCCACCACCTCGGCCGATGCCACTTAAACCCCGACCAAAACCCACAAGCGTACATCCAACCCTCCTCATCCTCCTCATTTTCTCCTCTGCGATATACCCGCCAGGTGGGCCACTCTCGATCCCACTCCCAACTCGGATCAGGCACCTGCGCGGTGTGGATGTCTGTAGGGGACGGGCGATGTGCGTGATTCGTCCAGGCGGGCGGGTCCAGGTTGCCCAGGGCTTTGGAGGAGAACAAGGGGATGCCGCAGCAGAAGCAGCCGCGTTGGTTTTCGTAGAGGATGTCGATTTCGGAGGTTGGGGCGCTGTGGGTGGTTGTGATGCGGCGAGCTTTAGAGAGGGCGGTTTGGAGGTCGGTTATGGGACGGGGGGCTTCGTAGGGGGTTGTGTAGGGGGATGGTTATGGGAAAAAGGTCAGCATGTCTGGCCGGACAGTGAAGATCGTAATGTTCTGGGCAACTTACTGTCGACCTTCACAACGGGCTGACCCGCACTCCCCTGTCTTCCCCGTCTGGCAGCAGACGTAGACGACGCGCCATCCTCGCCAACTCCAAGCGCCACCACAGTGCCTGTCACATTGGACGTGCTTTGATTCCTCACTGGCGAAGGTTCTTGCGAGGACCCCGTTTGTCCCTCATCGTCGCGATCGACCAAGCTAATCTCATGATCAAAATCGCTGTCCTTGAGTGGGGGAGCGCGGCGCGACGAACGGTGTCGCCCGTGCCTGATCTTGGGCATCTCTCTTTTTCTCCCTTTTTTCCAAGTCCTCAAACAAGACCAGAACGCGTTTTGGGGGCCAAAAGGAAGCTAGCTATGCATCGTAACAGCTTCAAGTTCTTAGTTGAGTCGAGGATGGTACTGAAGAAGTCTTAGTTGGCGCCGATCAATGGCACGATGATAGCCCTGTTGCACAGGCAACTCTTTCAGCTTTCGCCTTTCACCCCGTACCGGGTCGAGGGCTCCTTACACGAGCCAAAATTGAGCATGGGCATGGTGACAAGAAAGGTTGGCTGGGACCATGGCTGCGCCGCGTGCGCCATGGCCCATGATGTAATGCGTTCCGTCGGAACCTGTGATGAAGGGGCTGTGCCAAGCTCGCCTGCGCCAGTCTTGGCACCGTCTTGAATCAAAGTAAGTTACATTTATGATTACAGTAACAGGGTGTATTGGAGAAGGGTGGTTTACGGGCTTCGACGAGATTAAACTCGAGAACCGGAAGGTATTAAAGCTATCTGAATGTGTAAGATAGACTCAGTTGTTGAACTAATATAGATCACAGGCCATACAGCAAGATATTTCATAGGCAATGATGCAGACCGCTAACAAAACAAAAACTAACAACAACGTGCTTCCTCTAATCCCCCTGTGATCTCTTCCCCCCCTCCCCCTCCCCCTCCCCCTCCCTTAGCTAACCCTGACCCTTGTTTTGAGCGGTGGCCTCCTCCATTCCATCCATTGCTACGCTCCCCGCTCTACGTCATAGCAGCGTCTAAGGAGGAAGAGCTCAAGGCCGTGACCAGTGAGTCTCAAGCTCAAGGACCAGAGGACGAATAGCATGTCTGGATTCTTATAACAGCCGGGACGGGATGGGAGAGTCATAATCATGTGCGACTCTCTGGCTATGAGCCGAAACCTGCTTCCCGCTCTTATCCTCCATCATCTTTTGCCAAACTTGCTTGATTGTTCCTGTTCGTGATCATCGTCGATTGTATTCTGACTTTGTCCATCGCCACTGAAACTTGCTACTGTAAACTCTCAGCTTTATCGTAATTTAACCCCCAAGAAAAAGAAGAGAGAACATCATGTCGCGCTCCAAAGCCCCCATCGCCATCGCCCTCGCGGCTGGAGGAGGCCTTGGCTACTACTTCTATCGTGCTGGCGGCTCGCCCCGGGCAGCTGAAAAGGACTTCGAAAGTTCGTTCACGTGATTACCATATTATTTATTCGGTCACAAGGGGCTGTACTGACCGCAACCGTACAGGCGATGCTCGTCGCCTCGCCTCCAGGCTCAAAGGTGAAGCCGAGCAGAAGCGCCAGTCCGTCGATGTAGAGGAAAAGAGCGGCCGTATCTCGAGTGATGTGACTTCCAAGATCGAGGGGGCCGTAAGCTTTCTCTCCTATAACCCCATCTTCCTGTGTTACACAGACTCCTCTCCTTATAGCCATTCCCTCCATGCTTCTATTCCTTGGCATCATATCTTCGTTCCCCGTTGACCAAGGACCAAGCTGACTTGCCTAGGTTTCTACCGTCAATAAGGAACTGTCCAAGACCGCCCAGGAGGCTGAGAACTTGGCCAAGCAAGCCAGAGCGGATGCGCTGAAGAAGATCGATGAGTTCGACCGCAAGGTTGAGGAGGGCGCTGCTAAGGGCAAGAGCTGGTTCTCTTCGTGGTTTGGAGGGAAGTAAGAGCTTACAAGATGGTGTTCTTGGAATCGGATTGAGTGGATATCATCGTGATTATAGTCTAACAGTTTGACTGGGTTGCCTGCTGGGTAATGTTTTGTGCTTCCATGAAACGCTGAATATCGTGAACCTTTCTCAATCCATATAACCATTAACACACTCTCCCTTTACACAGCCTGCCCCAACTGCTGCGCAACCAACTCCAACACTTCCTCCGTCTTCTTGCCCGCATTCCTCGGATCCTTAGCCACCCTCTGCCAAACCTCTCCATGTCTGGGATCATTCAGCACACACTTCGCAATCAACTCCTTCCTCTTCTCCTCCGTGCCATGCTGGCACAGGAATCGGTAATACCACGCCCATGTATCACCCAAGTCCCTGTCTAGTAAGAGCGCCCGCTCAAACCAGTTCTGCGCCCTGTCAAGCTTACGTTCGGCCCACAAGATGCGAGCGGCGGTGACTTGCAGGATGGGGTCGTCCTCGACCTTCTTGATCGCTTCGGTGATGAGCGCCTTGCGCTGGGTACGGGGCTCAAGGTACAGGATCCTCTCAGCCCACAGCAAGCCGCTGCGCGGCATTTGCTGCAAAGCTTGCGCCATGAGCGCCCGCGCCTGGGACAGATTGCCCGCTCTCCGCTCAACTCTGATAAGCTCCGTCCACAGCTCAGGGTTCTTCGGCACGGCTGTCCTGGCACGATCGAGAACACTGCGTGCCTTGACGACATTACCTGCGCGCTCTTCCAGACGAGAGTAGAGCAACCAGAGCGGGACGCTCGACGGGACGGCACGCACACCGCCAGAGTAGGCATCCCGCGCCAGCTCGATCTTGCCCAGGTCTTCGTAGATCTGCCCCTTCATCATCCACAGCTTGGGTGCGTTCGGGAACAACCGCAAGGCATCCTGTACCAGCTCCAACGCCGCCTGCGGATTGCCTTGCTGTCGTTCGAACGCGACGCTGCGCATCCAGACGCGATCCGTCGGGGCGTTCTGCCTGGCTGTGCGCAGCAACTCCCTCGCCTGGTCCACATGCCCGTTATCGGCCTCGAGCTTAACAGCGGCCAGCCAGATGTCCTCGTTATCGGGATTCTGCTTGAACGCGCGGGCAAGAACCTTTCGGGCTTCGTTAATCTCGCCGGACTTCTCCTTGGCAAGCATAAGCCAGAAGGCCTCAACATGCGGGCAGGCTTCGACGGCCTTTTCCAGCGCGCGCTCGAGGTCCTCTTTCGTGCCGTGTTCGCGCTCGAGCTCGACAGCAGCGAGGTAGAGGGATCGTGAGTTGGGGAAGACACGTAAAGCGTAGGCATAAATTGCGCGCGCTGTGTGGAACCTTTCGCGGGAGATGCAGCCCTTGGCATCTTCCATCCAGATTTCTTTGCGGTCGTCGTCCTCGTCGAGACCCCAGCCGAGCGTTTCTTCGATGATGCTTGCGCAAGTAACCACAGCGCCCTCTTCTTCGCACTTCTCCGCCTCAGCAATCCACTCTTCCCGCTTGGGCATGGCGTTCTGCTTGGCCAGGAACTTCACGGCATTCTTCATCACTGGCCTCTTGGTGCCCTCGCCAAGTTGCTCCTCCAGTCTTGCGGCCGCAATCCAAAGCTCATGCGAGCTGGGTAGCTTCTTGACAGCCTTATTGAGCACCTTGCGCGCGTTATCGGGTGTCTCGAGGCGAGCAAGCGCCAGCCAGAGATCGAGCGACTCAGGGATGAGTTCTGTTGCTTTGGCGAGCAGCATCCTGGCGTCGGCCGGGTCCTCTTCGAGATTAACTGCCTCCTTCCACAGGGCTTCTGATGTAGGATTATGATCCAGCGCACGACGAATGACCTTTTTCTTCGAGCGCACATCGTTCTCGAGCTTCATCGCCTCAACCCACAGCTTGACCGAGTGTGGGTTAGCCTGGATCGCCTGCGCAGCAATGACCTTAGCGTTACGGTTGTCATTGATGTGGATGTTCTCCAGCCAGATATCCTCGCTCTTGGGGCAGTGTTGGCAGCCCTTTGCAATAAGCGCGCGCGCCGCACCAGGCTTCCCAGCCGCAATTTCTAAGCGTGCCGCCGCGATCCAGCTTGCCGCTTGCTTCGGGTTCGAGTCTACTGCTGACTTGAGCATCTTTCGGAACTGTTCGATATCGCCGATGCTCTGCTCACCAACACTGGCGTTCGCCAATGAGGTAAGGTATCCCTTTGGATCGATACTCGTTGCGCTGCCGGCCGTCGCAATCCCGCTGCTTTGGCTCTGCTGTTCCAGCCTCGCGCGCAGCACTTTGTCTCTGGCCGCGCCAATCTTCGCGAAATCTGTGACTGTCCCATCCTTGTTGACTTCAGTTGCCGTGCCATCTTCGACCACTGTAGTGCCAAACTGCCCTTGATCCCTCGCCGCAGCAAGCACGCTATCCGGCACGGCATAAAACCGCTGCATCCTCGCCTGCCTTGCTCTCTTCGTTCGTCCCGTCAAGTCCTTCGGATCGGGCAAATTCGCCCACTCCTCCTCGGTAACTGCCTCTAGCGCCCTCTTCAGCCCAGCAAACTGCTGCTGAATCTTAGGGAACTTCCTCTCATACTCCTCCCGCTCCGCCTTCTCCCTTGCTTCGCGCCACTTCTGTCGTCTCCTCGCCATCCGATCATCCACCTCCTTCCAAATCCGATCTGCCTCCTCATCATCCTTCTCGTATATCCCACCAGCAAACAGTCCCACCTCATTATCCGGGTCCCCATACCGTCCATCATCCTCATCATCCAGATCAAGATCGTTCTTCCCATCCTTTGTGAGCCCCAACTGGGCTTGACGCTTGGCGACGGCGGCCTTGATGGCCTCTTCGTTGTCGCGCGCAGGACCAAGGTCGGATCGGGTCGTGAAGCCGGTAGCGCCACGTCCCAGACCGGCGACGTAGTTTTCGGGCGCCGGTTGGCTGAGGAAGTCGCGTCGGACCGACATTCTGGGCGATGCGATCGATGCAATGCGATCGGTTGGGGGGCTGAGGTCGAGAGGGTGGATGGATGGTTGGTTGAGAATCCAGATCGCGATGCGCGCAGAACCGAGTTCGACATGTCGGTTGCATGGGTTAGGGTTGTTGGCTTTGTTGAGGGTTAGGGTTGCAATAGGACACCCAGATGAGAACCGGGGCAAAACTTTGTCCCGCTCTGTGTTGAAACAAAGATACGAGAACAAACTGTTGTTTGGGTTATTAGGAAATTTTAAATGTGTTCATGCATGATCGTTCGCTTCAAACAGCTGGAATGCTCCCGTTGTTGGAAAGTCGGTGCTATTTACTCTCAAGCGTCAACAACATCAACGCCACGAAAGCAATTGCCAGAATCAACTCTTAAGAGACTCCATTAACCCATAGAATCTTTTCCCGTTCCATCCTAGCTGATCTTACCAAGCCATCATAAAAGCAAGAAACCATAAAGAAAGCCAAGGTAACCTTACAGACATACCCAGTTCCTAATCCACCTTTTTCATTCCGGAGAGTTCCGTACTACTGCAACAAGAGCGCATCCTCGTCCAAAACTCCAAACAACCCCTCAATCTCCCGAGCAATGACCTTCAACTCTTCCGCAACCTGCCCGGTCACAAGGGCATATGCATATAACAGCTCATAATCCCTTTCCTCGACCTTAATCTGTCCCAGGCTCGAACCCCTCCAACCCCCTTCTGCTTCCCTCCTCAAATTCTGTGCTGAACTCGGAGATTCAGCTTCAGTCCCTGAAGCAGAAGGCTGATGCTCCTTGCGGAACATGAATATCCTCCCCAATAGCCTATCCCTCAGTCTGTTGACGCTTGGGATGGCGTCTGTCAGGGGGTACTCCAGCATCACTGAGCTAGCCAGCACTTGGAAGACGTGGCAGATTCTATCACACAGCGCGGCACGCTCTTCGGCTGTGTACAGCAACAGTGCTCTCTCGCCTTCGGTCAAACTGGCCTTGCGCTGAGTGACGAGGGACATAGCATAAAACGCGTCCAGCAGGCGGTGTGTAGAAGCCATCAACCTCTTTGCCGGTTCCGAGGGGAATGGTCCACGCAGTTCAAACTCCGACACAGCGCTCGCGCGAAGGGCATCCAAGCGGGCAGCATATTTCTGCAGAGCCTGCTGTTCACCAGACCGGAGGTACGATCGCGAGCAGTTACTCCTGAGCAAGATCGCCAACGGCCCGCGGCGCCAGATAAGCCCCATCTGGAGGTGCAGCATGGCCAGTCCTTCCTTGAACTTGCGTCGAGCCGATATGGGCCAGACCAAGCGGCAGACAATCAGCCCCCAGATAATGCCCACAGTGACGGCAACAAACCGATGGAGCAGAATTTCCCTTATGATAGGCTTTGTTCCTCCTTCGTCGTCATCGTCGTCATCGACCCGTTGGCTCAAGCTATACGCGTATAACAAGCACACGTTGTACGCCAGGAGGGTAATCCGTCCCAGGGGAGCGCGCCCCTTGGCAATGATGACGTAGAAACTCCAAAACGCAATTAGTGCTCCCAGAATGACGAGCACGACAGCATTCTGCCCTGAAATGTGCCAGTTGAGTGCGGCGGCCGCTATGCCGATGACTGTGCCCAGGAATCGAGCAAGACCGGTCGTGTTGGCTGCGCCGACGGTCATGGAGCAGACAATCATGAAGGAGAGCAGGCCCCATTCGCCGCGCCAGTGGCGGTAGACATCGCGAGTCTGCGGTAGGAAAGAGAACATGGCCCAGAGGGCGGCGCCCACGCCGACCTTAAGGCCGAAGCGAACTGAGCGGTCAGCGGTCAGCATGGGTTGGGCTCTCAAGATCCTTAAGGAGACTTACCATCATCCCTGGCCACTTTCCTCAACAGCTTTAACAACCGCTGCGACAGTGTCGCGACCACTTTATTCTTCCTACTCTCCGGTGGCGCCACCTGCCAGCTGTATGTATCCCGCCTCGCGATCATGGTATCCGCAATCCCCTTAGGTAGAGCCGTCTTCTTGATTGGCTTGATGAGCGGCGCTCGCTCCTCGTCATTGTCATACGGTAGCGTCGTCATGGTAGCCCTGCCAGCCTTATCATGCTGCCACCACTTCATCCAATGCCAGCTCTTGCTGCGATGCTCGTCCACAAACTTCAGGTCATCCAGTACGTCGAGGTACTTGAGCATCTCCTCGCCAAATGTCTGTAGACTGAAACTGAAATGCCCACATGCGGCTGCAACTTCCTCGAAATCGGCTTTCAGACTCTCAGTCCGTGTCCGGTCCAGCTCGAGTGTCTTGTACACCTCCTCAAGGGCGTTAGCTCGCGCTTCGTTATACAGGGCTAGCGCCTCGTGCAGACTGGGCCGGAAATGCTCATTGATGGTGATGTGCCAGTCAGGCGCCGAACCAAAAGGCGGCGCCCGTAGGATCTCGGAGAGCGTGTAGGCAAGGGACTTCATGGACGGCCCCAGAAGCACGATGAAGTGCTCAAAGATGTCGGACGGGTGCCGGAATGGCGGTGTCTTGGGAGTAGAGGTCGAGGGACCAGTGTCGGAGCGTCGTCGTTCTTGTATGGGATGTCCGTCCTCATCATTACTTTCCTCAGAGGCCTCATCAATCGCAGATAAGACACCAGGTCGGTCTTTCAAGCTGCGTAGGGTACCTGAGAACGTCTTTCCAGGCGGCGGTGAAAAAAAAGCTGTTGGACTAGTTTGTGTTGGGGCAGATGTAACTCTCGTCAACGGCGCTATGGGCTCTTTCAAGAGGGCAAACTGCGAGTTGGCTGCACTCCTTAACCCGCCAATCGACTGTGCCAGTGTCTCCATCGATCTGACAACTGCCCGCTCATGCCGGTAGATCGTCTCCTGTCCTAAAAAGTAGCGCTCAAACTTGGCCTCGCGCAGGTTTTTCGTCATAGTCGGATAGACGGTTGAGTAAGCGGATGAAGCTGCCGTAAACTCAGGGGACAGCAGGTCCTCCTCTGAGCCACTCAGAAATGCCCTAGTAATCAGAGCTAACATATCTCCCAGCGCGACAGACGCCTTGGTCATGGACTGACGAAGGGCCGACACGGCTGATGCCCTCCAGACCAGCAGATTCACAACCGTCGTAATAGTAATTCCCATAACGAGCATCTTGAAAATTTGCACAATTTTCTGATCCGAGAACACGCTCGTCAACACGGCCGTCTCCTTCGTCACAACGCTGATAATTGCCAGTGATGCCAGCGTACTGCCCACATTCACCAGTGGATTGTTCATCTTCTGCTTCACCCATCCTACGAGCCCGAACCCACCCCCAATGAACACTATCAGCACCAGCGTATGCGCTAGCGCTGGCATGTCAAGAACACTCCCAAAGAACACGGACGTCCACATCGATAGAATGGACACCAATTCGGCATACGCGACCGCCGCGATGGCGATAAGGACAGCCTCAATCATCGAACCGAAGGAGCGGGCCGGATGGAAGTACACCGTAATCGTCGCGACAACATGCTTCCCGTCAGGACGGCCCAAGAACTTTGAGATCGGTTCGATGAAAGTCGCCAAACTGCCTAGAGTATAGGCCAAAGTACATTTGAGGATTCCATGGCCAACCGGGGAGTCGAGCCAGCGCAGAATGCGGTTGGCATACAGGAGGGCATCGGCTCCCCAGAAGCGCAGGCGGTCGCGCAGGGATATGTGAGTATAGTCGTGTGTCTGCGGAGAGTAGCCGTCTGCAGAGGAGGCGGAGCCGTTCATGGCCAAGTTCGAACTGCGCAAGGTGAAGTTGCGACGTACGCGCTCGCCCGTCGAGGGGATGATGACGGTGCCATTGCGGAGTTTCTCGTACCGAGTTAGTCTTAATGTCTCTGATGTTGATTCAGAAGACATAACGTTCAAAAATTATCAAAAAAATAAACACATGGCTTACACTCCTCTTAGAAGGCCGCCTAGGGGGCCAGTGAGACGGCAGCGAGGCCGAAGACGGACTCATCGCATGGTCTGCTCTGTTGTTGTTGACGTTGTTTGCCGTCAACGACGGAGCTTGTTGGTTATTGGTTCAGGACTTGGATGCTCCTCTGAAAAAATACCGAAGTTAACCAGTCGATACTTGCAAAAATTACAGCGCTTTGAGATGATCACGTGCTCGCGATCATTTTTTTATTCCAACAAAAAAAATGCATCCTGTTATCATCAAAGAGAAGCAGGTTCGATCGGCAAGCTTTTGCTGTCAGTGGATGAACATCGATCGAAGTTGGGACCCTCGCTGACAGCTTCCAGGCAGCCCACACAGTTTCGATATCACACTGTAATACTGTACCCTTGGCAGCTGGTAGCCGGTGGGGCCGAGTGACGTAGCAGTGCCGCCCGAACGCCAGCCCCTTGGACTCTTGGTCTTAGCGGAGCCGAAGTTCTGGATGAGAGTGGGGAGGGGATCTCGAACACATGAAAAAGTCAAGATCGAGACTCTGATCAAGATTATTACCGAAAAAGGGATCAGGCCAAGGCGAGACAACGTTCGTTTCAATGTTTGTTTCTGTTCGAATTTAATAGACTATAGAGAGGACTTGTGGGTTTGCGCTCGAGTACCGTTCTCTTTTTTCTTATCCTTCTCTTTTCCCAGAACTCCCTGACCCTCAGGGTTATTATGCGGTGGTTCTGGTCTAAGATGTCGCCGTCGGCCTCGTGGAAGTTCGCCCCTCTGGGCAAGCCTTATGTTCCTAGTCCGAACATTAGGAAGCTAGAAGGTGTTGTGTTTGATGTTGATGGCACGCTATGGTGAGTTCGAAAATTCAGTTCTAAGTTTGGGTTGGGGTAGTTATGGCTATAAGACATGTGTGAGACTCTTGTCTATGTCGTTGAGAGGGCTAAGATATCTCTCCCTGAGTCCAACACGAATTCACTCACATCTCTTAATGCACTTACCTCTGTACTCCCATCATGAAAACATTGCTAATATCTGGTGCAGCCTCCCCCAAAACTACATGTTCGCCGAAATGCGTGCAGCCCTAGGCATCCCCAAATCAGTCGACATCCTCGAGCATATCTACTCCCTTCCCACTCCCGAAGCCCAGACCACAGCCATGGAGAAGATCCGCTCCATCGAGCGCCGCGCCATGGAGCACCAAAAACCCCAGCCCGGCCTTGTCGAGCTTATGGCCTACCTGTCAAGCAAAAACATCCGCAAGGGCATCTGCACGCGCAACTTTGATACCCCCGTGCATAATCTGCTGACCAAGTTTCTGGCGGGACACGAGTTTGCGCCGATTGTGACGAGGGATTTCCGGCCGCCTAAGCCTGATCCGGCGGGGATCCTGCATATTGCCCGGAGTTGGGGGTTGGTCAGGAGGAGTACGGGCGAGGCTGGTGTGCCGGCTGATGAGACGAGGGAAAAGGAGAGGGTGAAGAGAGGTGATGTGGAGAAGACGAATGGGGATGGGTTGTTGGCTAAGACGGAGGAGGGCGAGGAAGTGGCTGATGCGAGCCAATTGATTATGGTGGGGGATAGCATCGACGATATGGTACGTTCATTTGCCCTCTTGAGGGTCGTGTTTGAGGAAGAAATGGGTGAGATGATGACTAACAAAAACAGACCGCCGGCCGCAGAGCAGGCGCCAAAACGGTGCTGCTCGTCAACGATGTCAACCGGGACCTCATCAACCATGAGTACACCGACATGGCGATAAACCGCTTAGACGAGCTGATAGACATTCTGGAGAACGGACGACTTTAAACCAAGCCACCTTCCAGGATACGCAATTTAGACATATGAATACACTTATATCCACCCTGTATATACTCAATGCATAGCGTGTGACTAAGATGTTGATTTAAACCTGATATTTGCTTTGCCCAGCCTACTACTACCTACACAAGTTGAGCGAGGGAACAGAAAGAGCCATAAACTGAAACCGAGTAAAAGAAAAAAAAGGAAATGACGGAAATCTCCTGGGCGCTCTGCACACCAACACCAATCCCGCCGACCTGCAGCCTGCTCACCTCTGGCCTGCCCGCTTCCATTTCTCCAACTAGCATGGGACCAATGTGACCTATCGCCAACTGTCTAGATACTGCCTTTTTCATATTCTCTACAGCTAGGATAGAGAATTGGGTAGATGAACCAGATGCGGGAGGTAAATGCCTGAGAGCTCCAGCTAGACACAGGACATCCGTTCTCTGGGCAACAGCGACAGGGCCAGCTATTGACTTAGGGAACCAGCAAGCTGAGGAATTGTACCGGCCCGATACAGGATTGACGAATGAGCTGGAAGCTGCTGAGCCCGGAATCGACTCACGGCGCGTTATCCGACTACATCGGCCCACAGTAGCGGTCCTGTGGTGGCTCTCTCATCTTGGTCCCTTGCTACAACTGGCCACCACACCCTGACCGTGCGTTCCATTGCGTCCTTAGTCAAGCCCATAGATGACGGTACCGGTGAACAGGACAGCAGTCAGAAGATGGAGGGAAGCCGACACATAACAGACGAGAAAAATAAATCGTTTCATTTGCCGTTCATGTTCCGACATTTGTGTGTTCATCCAAGAACTGTACCGGTGCGATGAAATTACCCCAGGGATATCCTATGCTTGACTTTACAGAGAAACCACTACTCGTGGTCCCAGTCCCGAATATAAAGCCGATCCATCTGCGCCGGCAACCCTGCCTGGTCAACCGCATACCGGTGGTCGCGCGGGTCGACATATTCCCTCGGGTCACGCTCGTCATGATAGCCCCGGGAATCATGGTAGTCTCCGCGAGCGTCGTGGTAGTCCCTGTAGTCTCTGTGATCACCTCCGTAGTGATCTTCGTAACCGCGATGGTCGCGGTAGTCCCTGTAGTCCCTGTGCTGCTCCCGGTAGTCTCTGGGGTCGCGGTGCTCTCGGTGTTCCCTGTGCTCGCGATGGTCGCGGTAATCACGATGGTCACGGTGGTCACGGTATGCTGAGGGTAAAGTTAGCATGCTCGTCATAAAATAAAAAACAGGAAAACCTACTAGGTGTGCTTCCTGACGCATCGCCATGGTAGGTGGGTGAGTCGCTCGAGCGCAGCAGCTCCTGGGTCGATGGCGACGGTTGCGGCTGCAAATGCGACTTGCGGTTGTCGCGTTCAATAAGGCCACAAGCCCACTCCTGCAGGTTGACAGGTGTCCGCTTGGCGGCCTGGATAAAGGGGTCGCGGTCCTAGTCATACTGTTAGTGCCCTTAAAATGACACTCGTCGCTGAAGAACGTACATAGAGCTCCTGCGGTGTTGGCCGCTCGTCCGGGACCTTGGACAAGCACTTCTGAATCATATCCTCCAGAATCTGAGGGAAAGCATCACTCTTGGGTAGTCTCGGCGCCGGCTCGTGCACGATCTGCTGCAGAAGATCCAGAATACCGGCCGGCCCGCTGTCCTCCTCAGCAAACTCCTCGCTGGCCGAGAAGGGGAACTTGCCGATGGCCAGCTCCATGATCGTCAGGCCAAAACTCCACACATCCGACTTGACTGTGTACTTTTCGCCCTGAATCCGCTCAGGGGCCATATAAGTGGAGGTACCGACGAAGGTGTCGGCAATGGAGTTAATCAGCTCGCCCGACACACCAAAGTCGCAGAGCTTGATCTGGCCGCGCGAGTTGACCAGGATGTTGGACGGCTTGATGTCGCGGTGCATAATGTGATGCTTCGCGTACAGGTAGGTCAAGCCGCCGAGAGTCGCCTCAGCGATCTTACCCAGCACGTCGACCCGAATCGGCCCAAACTTCTTAGAGATGCGGTCGAGGGAACTGTCGAATTAGCAACATGTAGTATTACACCCGGGACTACACCTACCCGACATCCATATATTCCATGCACATGACGACGTCATTGTTTTCGTTCAGGAAGGCGCCGTAGAAGGTAACAATGTATTCAGAGTGGCAGCCATGCATAATCTGCAGCTCGCGGACTATCCGCTTTCGCATCTCCTTTTTCGCCTCAACATGGATGATCTAGGCTGCAGGATTAGCATTATGTCCTCCGAGTCGACCGCCCTTCTTGCCAAAGTCCCAGATCAAAAGCCACCAACCTTGCGAGCCATGACCGTGTTGGTCGGGATGTGCCGAACTTTGCTGACGGTGCCGCCATTGCCGGCGCCCAGGTCTTTGATGACCTCAAGGTCCTCGGCCTTGAGGTCCAGGTTGAACTCGATGCCAATCTCGAGCTGAGTGGGCTCTTCACGCCGCATCCCGAGGCCGCCGGCCGGAGCTTTTGGTGCGGTCTTAAGGGCGAGGCCCTTGACGTTCTTCCGCTTCATGGTGCGCGGGGCGAAGGGGTCGGGTCTTTGGTCGGCCATGGTGGGTTGCGTCTGTGGAGGGGTTGGAGGGGCAGAGGTTGGGTCTTAGGTCGGGAACAGGGCCGCTAAGCGGTGATGAAGGAGATCTTAGAGGAGCGTCGTCGTCAGCGATCGAGGGGAAGT
>Ga0065720_1019759_pt1 | contig 20357 bp, 17 predicted proteins | sample Thericmetagenome_FD_59107 | JGI IMG/M metagenome (GOLD analysis project Ga0065720, IMG submission 59107) | Thermophilic microbial communities from the Joint Bioenergy Institute, California, USA of rice/straw/compost enrichment - eDNA_2 v2... | ecosystem: Engineered > Solid waste > Grass >...
GTTTTTTTTTTTTTTTTTCCCTTTTTGGATTTTTTTTTTCGTTGCTTAGACACATGGAATCATTTCACCCACAGCTCGATACCCATGGATTAGATGCTCACCTACCTAGACTCATCATACCAATAAAGAATGATGAGATATCAGCATCCCGCAGAGTCGGCGTCATATCCCCGGATTGAAGCAACAGGAGATCGGCACAACCCCTGTTCGCCGAGCCGACCGGCCCGGAGCCAATCCCAGCGCGGTTAGCCTGGTTGATGACACTCGTACCGGCCGTTATCACTTATCATGCCGACGTCCAGTTGCCGATTTCTAATCACCTTCCTCTTCCATACGTCAACATTGAACACGCATGCTGGAATAGAAACAGCACGAAAAAAAAAGGCCGTCATAGCACAAGGTTGTTGAGAGCTACTATCAGCAAACCAATCATCACAGCCGGATAAACATTAGCCTAGACTGTAAACTCGGAAAGGAAAGATTCTCAACAGCCAACAAACACCATGACTTCCCATACCGACTCCGACCTCCCCCCGCCCGTCGACCTCAGCCATCACTTCTCCTCCATCACCAAGCGCCGCGCCCCCAGCGAAATCAAAGATGCTTACAGATTCTTTTCCATCCCGGGCATTTTGAACATCGCTGGCGGTGAGTTTCCCATTTTCTTTCCCATCTCAGCGTTACTAGTACTAACTTGCCCCCAAGGTCTCCCCAACCCCTCCTACTTCCCCTTCGACACCCTGGAAGCCCAGGCCGCGAAGCCCACCCGCTTTACTCCTCCTTCTTCCTCAAACTCTTCCCCTGTACATATCACGCTGCCGACGTCAGCCCCTCCAAAGGACGGAGACCCGACTAAGCGGATCGATGTCTCCACCGCCCTTCAGTACGGTACTCCCGAAGGTTACCCCCCTCTACTAGGATGGATCCGAGATTTTACTCGCAAGCACCTACATCCCTCCGCGCCCTACCAAGGTGGGCCGGATGTGATTCTGACGTGTGGTTCCACCGACGGGTTCGCTAAGGTCCTTTCCCTCTTGATCGACCCCTGGACGGAGGGTAAAGATGATTATAGGGACAGGCCGGGACTGTTGGTGGAAGAATTTACCTATGGCAACGTGCTTGCACAAGCCCGTCCGTTGGGAGTTAACATCGTTCCTGTCAAAGCAGATCAACAAGGGTTGGTGGCGTACGGGGAAGGGGGGTTGGAGAGTGTCTTGGGAGGTTGGGATGCCAGCAAGGGGAGAAGGCCGAATGTGCTTTACACCGTGTCATTGGGGGGGAATCCGACGGGGACGGTTGTGGGGATGGAGAGGAGGAAGGAGGTGTATGAGGTTTGCAGGAGGTGGGACGTGGTTGTTGTGGAGGATGAGCCTTACTGGTTTTTGCAGTTTCCCAATGCCCAGAAGGAACAGGCTAGAGGGAGGGGGTTGGCTGTGCCAAAGGGGGCAGAAGAGAATGTTTCTAAAAAGCCGTCGTCGGGGGATTGGTTCTTGGAGTCGCTGACGCCGAGCTACATGTCAATCGACACGGATGGGAGGGTGATCAGGTTGGACACCTTCTCCAAAACTGTCGCTCCAGGCTGCCGTCTAGGTTGGGTCACGGCTCAACCAGCTATCATTGAACGGCTACAGCGCATTACCGAGGCAACGACGCAACAGCCGTCGGGGTTTGTGCAGGGTCTGGTAGCGGAGCTCTTGATCGGGCAGCAGGGTAACAAACAGCAGTCGTCCAAACCAGGCTGGTTCTGGGCCAGCAGCAGGAGGAATGCAAGTGATGAGAAAGCTTGGGACTTCTCAGGCTTCATCCACTGGCTCTCCGGCCTGCGCGAGGCGTACGAATCGCGCATGTTGCGTATGTGTCGGGCGCTGGACCGAGACAACTATCTGCTCAACACCTCCCCTGGGCCCTCTCCCTCCGCCACAGTCCAAGTCCCCTCCCCTGACGATGACTTCCTCCTCGTCACCAAATCCCCCCTCTACACATTTACCTATCCCGCTGGAGGCATGTTCATCTGGCTTCGCCTCAACTTCCCCACCCATCCCTTATACTCCATCCCCCCTCCCCCGCGTACTCTCCCCCCCAATCTAACCCCCCACCAACTCCTCTCCTCGGCGCTAATGATCTATCTCACGCGGAAGCCCTACCGTGTCCTGGCCGCACCAGGGAGCATGTTTGCTGCGACAGAAGAGATACGGAGGGAGGAAGGTTGGAGGTGGTTTAGGCTGTGTTTTGCGGCTGTTGATGAGGACAAGGTGGAGGAGGCGGGGAGACGGTTTGCGGAGGGGGTGAGGGGGTTTTGGAGGGTGCGAGATTGGAAGATTGTTAAGAAACTGGTGACGGAGGGGGCTGATGGGGATAGTGTTGATGGGGAGCAAGTTTGGAATATAGGGGCATTTGGGATGGGGTGTTGAGATAGGGGTTTGTTGGGTCATGGTATATACGCAAGGCAATGTGATGAGATGCTGGTGAAAAGTTAGATTACGAACAACAACAAACATGGTATCAAGACTGCTCTACCTCTCCCCTCCCTCCTACACCCTAGCCTTCCCCTTCCCCTTCCCCAAATACTTTGCCGGGATCCTCGGCGGTCCCAACTCCCTCCTAATCTCATCAAACTGTTCCACGCCACTCAGCTTCCCCTTCTTAACCCGCTTCTTCCCCGCCATTTGGTAATTATCCAAGAATTCGTCCAATAGCCCATCAAAGTCCTGCCTCGTCGGCCCCTGCACCGTCGACGCCGTCGACACTGCCGACATCGACGCCATCTCGTCGTACTCGGCGTTGTATTCCTCCTCCAGCTTCTCGAAGCGCGCGTCGAGAATGCTGAGCTGTTCCGTGCGGAGAAGAGAGGACGAGGTCATGGAGTAGGTCGAAGGGTTGGTTAAAGCGCCCTTGCGGTGCTTGCGCCGGCCGCCGTTGGTCGTGACAGTCCAGATGGAGGATTGGATTTCCGAGGGGGCGGCGCGGGCTTTGGCAGATTTGCGTTCGGCGGCTTTTTGGTCGGATTTGAATTTTTTGAATTCTTCCATCCAGGCATCGGAGGTTGCTTCGGGGGGTACCTCCCCTTCAGCTGTGTCACCTGATGTCTGTTGACCGGGTTTTGTGTCTGAAGCGGGTTGTGCGTCTCCGTCGCCAGTCTGTGCTGGTTCAGGCTTCTTCTCTGCCTTCACCGTCCGATCAGACTCCCACCCCTCATCCTCCTCAAAATCGTCAAACGTCTCCTCAAACTCATCCTGACTCAACTCCCTCGCATCCTTTGCCAACTCCTGAAAAATTTCCTCCCCTCCTTCCTCATCCACATACGCATCATCTTCCAACGCCTGCAGAACTTCCCTCAACCTCGGATCCATATCCGGCTGGAAGCCCGCAATCTCATCTGGCACGTCCTGCTGGGCTTGATAGCTCACATGCTGCAAATTTTTGTTGGGTAAAATCTCTGGATCCAGCAGCTCCTCGCTCTTATTCTTCAGATCCAGCTGTCTCAATGCCTCCTCCAGACTCTGTTTCTGCTTTCCCCCCTTCTTCCCCCGGTTAATCACGGGATTAGCTTCAATAAACACGGCCTCCCCTTCGCCGGTCCCAATTTCGCGAAGGTGCTGCATGTAATCGTACTCCGTGTCGTCGAAGAAGATGCCGTAGTTGGCGGCCTCGCCCTCATTGGCGCGGACGCTGCGCACATCGTCGCCTAGCTCGCTGGCTAATTCGCTGAGGGTTTTTCCCTTGCCCTTGCCTTTGCTGTTTGGGGGCTGGGTCGGGTTAAGCACCATTTGTGGTGCATTCTCGTCGTGGATGAGGGGATCATTTTGAGGGCGGTAGACGAGTTGGAAGTGGGTGGCTGTTTTTTTGTCACTGAGCAACGTTAGCAGAAGTAGTAAGACTAGAGATTATGGGAGAACGTACATCCACTTTCCCTTAGCCATGTTGAGTGTATGAAGGGACGATGTTAAGGACGAATTGGGTGATGGAGAGTCAGGTAATGGAAAGGAAGCAGTTGATGTTCTTAAGAGTACGGCAGTCCCGCGCTGTGCAACCGTCAAATCAGGCGCACAGGAAATTTTAGGTGGGGTAATTGAGCTTATCTTATCGATAACAACAACGGCCTGGGCAACAACATGTGTATGTGCACCGTCAACGGTAGCAAAGTGAGCGCCATTGAGCGAGCAGTATATTTTGTCTAGATATCTTGGAGACCCTGTATTTTAAATTCTTGTATTTGAAAAAGTACCCTATCATTTTTCTCTCAATTCGTACATATGATTTGTTTTTATGCCAAGTGATTTTGATGGAAGTTGACAGCCCCTGCTAGCATCCGTGCTTATCAATCACAAATTTGCCCCTCTATCTCGACCGTTACAAATCAACCCCCGCCTGCTCTTCAACCCATCAACGGCGCTGTCTGCAGGGCCGTACGACAGAATCAATTCCCCAAATTTTGCAGAGAAAGCATCGCCACCATGGTCTTGGCCAAATCCAAAAAAACCGTCGGTCTGGGTAACCAGCTGATGAAAGACCGGTTCGGCAAAGGCAAGGGCGCCGACCGTAAGAAAGTCTCGGCCGTCACCCGCATCGACCACACCACGGGCCAGGAATACATCACCAATGACCGCGAGGAGGCCGCCTGGGTCAAGATGCGCTCCATCACGGAGCAGGACGCGCTCGACGAGTTCCTGGCGACGGCCGAGCTAGCTGGCACAGATTTTGCCGCGGAGAAGATGAACAACGTCAAGATTATTCATACCGACCAGCGCAATCCTTACCTGCTGTCGGCTGCCGAGGAGAGGGCGGTCTTGGGTAAACAGAAGGAGCATAAAGGCCGGCTGACGGTGCCCAGGCGGCCGAAGTGGGATGCGACGACTACGGCGGAGGAGTTAGATCGGCTGGAGAGGCAGAGCTTTTTGGAGTGGAGGAAGGGATTAGCAGAGCTGCAGGAGACGCATGATTTGCTGATGACGCCGTTTGAGCGGAATTTGGAGGTGTGGCGGCAGTTGTGGCGGGTTATTGAACGGTCGGATGTGGTTGTGCAGATTGTGGACGCGAGGAATCCGCTGATGTTCCGGTCGGAAGATCTGGAGGAGTATGTGAAGGATGTTGATCCGAAGAAGCAGAATTTGCTGCTGATTAATAAGGCGGATATGATGACGTACAAGCAGCGAAAGGCTTGGGCGAAATATCTTAAAGGGGCGGGCATTGCGTACCGGTTCTTTTCAGCTCAGCTGGCGAAGGAGTCGTTGGAGGCTCAGGAGATCGAGGAGGAAAGCGAGGGTGGTCCCAGCAAGGCTGCGGCCCAGAAGGAGGAGGAGAAGGTCGAAACGGGGGCTGAGGAGACCTCCACGGAAGCTAGCGCTGAAAAGATCCACGATGACGAAGAGGACACCAAGATCTTGACTGTCAACGAGCTGGAAGAAATGCTTCTCCAATACGCTCCCGAGGACGCAGGTCAGTAAACCCCCTCCCCCCGGTACTATCTACACTCCCATATTAATACCAGCAGGCCCCGACCGCAAACTCCAAGTCGGTTTAGTCGGTTACCCCAACGTAGGCAAATCCTCCACCATCAACGCGCTCGTCGGCGCCAACAAAGTTTCCGTGTCCTCGACTCCCGGCAAGACAAAACACTTCCAAACCATCCACCTCAGCGACAAGGTCGTTTTGTGCGATTGTCCAGGTCTCGTCTTCCCCAACTTCGCCAGCACCAAGGCCGAGCTCGTTTGCAATGGTGTGCTGCCCATCGACCAGCTGCGCGAGTATACCGGCCCAGCCGCTCTCGTCGCGCAACGGATCCCGAAGGCTTACCTCGAGGCTGTGTACGGCATTCAGATACGCACCCGGCCTCTCGAAGAAGGTGGCACGGGAATTCCGACGGGCGAGGAGCTACTCAGTGCGTATGCCCGACGCAGGGGGTTCATGACGCAGGGATTAGGCCAGCCCGATCAGTCGCGTGCTGCGCGGTATATTCTCAAAGACTATGTCAACGGCAAGCTGGTCTGGGTTCAGCCTCCCCCCGGAGGCCCCGATCCGACCGAGTTCAACCGCGAGCTGTACGACTTGTCCAAACTCCCCGTTAAGCGGAAGGCCGCCGCTGCAGCCGTTACTTCCGCTGTACAAGATCTCGCTCTCGACGATGACGACGCTACCTCTACCCTAGGTGACATGATTCCTTTGCCAGCAGCGGGAAGCAGTAAGGCCGAGAGGCTGGACAAGGCGTTCTTCAAGACGGCGCAGGGGAATGCCGGGCACATGTCCATGCCGTTTAACTATCGGTATTCGCAGCAGGGGTCGGCGCAGGCGGTGGCGGGGAGCAAACAGCTGAGTGGGAGGAAGTTGCGGACGATGATTGCATTGGAGAAGGGCGTTGATCCAAGCGACGTGCAGATGGCGACGGCGAAGAAGCATTTTAAGGGGCGGGGCCCGAAGGGGAGGAAGAAGGGGGGAAGGGCGGAGGATGATGATTAGTAGACCGGGGGAGAATAGGATCTTGTTATGGGTATAACATGGTCATATGTCTGTATAGCCCTGGCGGCTGTTAAAAGTTGTAGATGAGTATCCATTGCTCTTTGTTGTTTCTTCGCCTGGGGTCGTATATCACTCTGGGGAGAATAAGGGTTGCTTGGTGTAATTTCCTGATCTATATGAACTCCACAAGAAAACAGAAACAGTAAAAATATTCTATTTCCTGTCTCATTTTTTTTAAACAGAAAGCTATTGCATTTCGAGGTTAAACCCCAAGGTAATCTGTCTTGTGCTGACTATTTGGGGGTCCCTTGGGGGATGCAAGCGCTACAGCCAACCCTAACCCGTATCGCGGGGTAGTCTCTTGGCCAGAAAAATTGCCCGACACCACTTGCGACGACCTTGAGCCGCGCTTTTGGCCGGAGCCGGGAGTCGCTCACTCTGTCGTCCAAGTCAATCTCTCTCTCTCTTTTTGCCGACCCCGTCGCACCGTAGCCATGGCGAGCCTCCGCGGGTTATCACGACCGGTTCGCAGCCTTCCGCTCGCTCAATTAGCCCGCCAGACTGCCGGTGGTCTCAGGTCAAGACGATGCGTCTCGTCGCAGGCCGCCGAGGCTGCCGCTCCTGTGTTGAATGAGCTCGAGCAGACATCGTTGGATGTGCCGGAGCTCAGTCATGAGGAGAAGCTGCAGTATCGCCCATGGAAGCGCGCGAAGGACCGCAAGATGAGGCTCCCTGCACAGAGGTAGAGCCGCCATACTCATTCGAAATCTTCCCTAGATATGCTGACCGCGCTCCTTAGATACCAGTACCACCCCCCCAAGTATTACCGCGGTCCTCTGCATCCGGTTCAAGTCCCTCCCTCCTCGGACCCCATCGCCCGCGATTTCGTCCCCGGTCCCTTCAACAACCCGCGCCTGCGACAGACCTACTATAGCACCATTGCCTCGGACATCATGACGCTCACCTATATGCACGTCCCCCCCGGCACCCCCGAAAAAGATTACTCCCAGCGCCTGCGCAGCTGGGACGACTCCTCGCCCTACCACAAGAATCGTCCCCTTCGCGGGCCCCGCGGCGGCTCAGCCCTGCCCCTGATTGAACGCCCCATCACGTTCAATAACATCCCGCGCATCGAGGAGATCACCATTGCGACGTACGTGCCCGAGGCGATCCAGGAGCCTGATTACCTGCTTGTGGCGCGGACGATGCTACTGGCACTGACAGGGACGACACCCGAAATTACGAAGACCAAGAGTAACGTGGTGCAGTGGCGGATTCAGAAGGGAAAGAAGGCGGGTGTGAAGACGACGCTCACGGGGAATGCGGCGTATGAGTTTCTGGATCGGTGTATTCATTTGGTGTTTCCAAGGATTAAGGATTGGGAGGGAATTAATGGTAAGTGAAGATCTGAGAAGAAAAAGGGAAGTTGTGGACTGACAATGGGATAGCTTCGACGGGCGATGGCTCGGGCAATCTGGCCTGGGGTTTTGATCCCGAGCAGATGAAGCTCTTCCCGGAGATTGAGGTTAACTATTGGGTAAGCATCCTGTGTCTACAGTAATGGAAGAGAGAGCACGGCTAACTTTTACTCTAGCTGTATCCTCCAAAGGTAATGATCTCCACATATCCGGCTTCCTGCTCAAATGTTTGTTGGAGACAGAACTAATGTGACCGCAGATGCTCCCCGGCTGCCGCGTTTTCGTCAAGACGACGGCGACTTCGGATAGACAGGCAAGGCTGCTGCTGCAGGCTATGGGCCTGCCGTTTACCGGCAAAATCCGTGACTAGAAGGCTGCCTTGATTTATTAGACCTTGTAACAATACCACTTGTGTGTATATCTCTTGTAACATCACGAAACGAGCAGGGTGTGGCGGAATCATAAAATCATGTCATTTCACCCTTCTCTATCTCTTTTCATGTCCATTCCACTGTATCCCGTGAAGTCTCCGAAAGATATCCCTGGCGGGTCGAAAGACAAGATAGCCACCCCAACGCCGCCCATATGAACAAAAGCCAGAAACAACCAGTCGAAAATATACAAGTCAAAATCCCTCACGCTTTGACGGACTCAGCAATCCTCTTCTTCAACCACCCACATATCTGATCCACCAAATCCATGTCCGTCGCCACCACCTGCTTCCCCTTCCACTTCCCCAGAAACTCTTCCTCACCCCCCAAGTGTTCCTTCAACTCCCGCACCAACTCTTCCAACGCCGGCTGATAATTCCTCACCGCGCTGCTAATCGCATACACCGCCTTTTTCCGATTCCCCTCCGTCTCCCCCTCCCGCATGCACATCCCCACCAGCGGCTTCATGCCCCCCATCGCGAGGAATCGCTCCTGGCTCTTGATGTTGTTTTGGACTGCCGTGCCGACGCACCAAGCAGCGTATTTCCTGATCTCTTCCTCTTCATGCTCCATTAACTTAATCAAGGGAGTCCAGAGGCCGAGAGGTTCGAGGTTGTTCGCGTTGTCGAGGGACTCAACGAGCTGCTCAAAGTTGTCGAAGGCGATGAGCTTGTTTTCGAGGGTTGTTTCGGGGTCGTTGATCACTTCAATTGCGGCCTTCATGAGCTCGGCTTCTGAGGGCCCGCCGAAGAGCATCTCGAGAATGTCGCGGTCTAGCTGGCGGGGGCGTTCAGGCTCGGCATCGGAAGGGTGAACCGTGATTCCCGTGGCCTCCGGGAGCATTCGGTCTTCGCCCATGGGTTGGGCATCGCTAGATTGAGTAGTTTGTGGTTGAGTGGCGGCTGGGCTCGTTGTTGAGTTCTCGATGCTCCAGCGGAGCAGGTCGGCGAGTTTCTTGTTCATTGTGATGATGGAGGAGTAATGTGCAGTTTCGCCCAGTTGTTGACTTTGATAAAGTTCTTTTTCAAAATCTTTGCTCAAGGATGGTTTTATGCCGAAGGTTTAGATGTTAGTCTAAGAAGAAGAGCTCTTCGGAACTTGAAAAATGGCGAATAAAAAGTGACTAGAGTTGAAGTCTTTCTTGCAGATATCGTCAAAGATAACCTGCCCCTCCAAAAAGTCGAGGTTTCATCTTGACTTCGCGAACTTTCGTGAAAGTTCCTTCCAAATCCGGTTTAGCGCTAATAAGGCTGTGCGGGGCTGAGCTTATCGATAGGCCGCCCAAGGCTTGGCTCACGCCGAAGAACCCAACGGAGGCGGAGCAAAGGTAGACTAAGCAGATTTGTGTAAGCAATTTCTTACTGTTCTGGAAAACTCATAAAGTCTATCCCCAACAGCTGAGTCTTATCATGAACCTTTTCAATGGTTAGAGATAGTCAGGAGGTCTGTGCTTCGCCCCTTAAGGTGGGATGAAGGCCTGTGGCACAAAGGGTCTATAATGCCGTCATCCAACCAACAGTTGGCAAAGCCCACCGGTGACCCGCGTGTTGAGGTCCAAAGTGACATCAGATTCCATCTCGAATAGTTATATATCCAGAATTCAATGCAGCTACAAGACAGCAGCGGCCTACAGGTGTCAGATGGCAACGGGACTCTGTTTGCTGCCGGGATCACGGCCAGCCTTCTGTTTTGTGGTACAGGTTGCTTCGGAGGTTGTTCTTGTGATGGCCTAGAGGTCTGTCTTCATAAGATATGCCGGTATTACGGTTGAACACTTGGGTTGGAGCTTATTTGAACCATCGCTTATTCGTTCATACGCAACGGAAATTCAGCAACAGATTATGATGGCTACGTTCATAAACCAACCTTTGGTTGAACTTCCAAGTCATCAGTGTACCATAGCTGTAGATAACAACCACTGCTGCCTTGCCCATCATAAGTGAAGTGGACATCCAAACCCTCGTCGAGCTAAATATGGCAACCTTCCAACAATCAGCCGCCGTACTTCTCAATATATGCTCATCTGGCTGGCGGACAGTGCCACGATCAACCACGGGTTCAACACAAATGATGGGTTCGAGACATATGAGCACTGCACCCCTGAATTCGAGGTGATAAGCCATGAAAAATCAACGCTGGCACTTCGTAACGAGCTGTAAGCAAAAGACAATCAACCCGCACACTACACCAGCGGTAACGCCGAAATTTAAATGTTGCTCCCCGTCGACAGGCTTCCACAAATAGCCCCGGGACATGGCAAGCGGCCGGGGAGACAGCACCGGCGCCGATAGGATGAATGAAGCGCACCGGTGCTCAGCTGTCCTCATTCCCGTGTCCCCGTCTCCGCCGATGTGGGGAACATAGGCGGCGGTTTCAGGGGCACTTGGCTCTTTGGTGTCTTGGTCTCATCCCCACCGACCCCGAGATTGTCGTGGCTCCACTGCAGCACGTCGACCGGAAATTGCAACGTCAAGATGGGAATCGGGATGCACCATCGTCGAAGTTGCATATTTATATAAATACGAGTCCGGGAGTGGTAAGTGAAAGCGGGCGCCGCGTGTTTCAACAAGACAGGCGCGGGATATGTGACGCATGGCCGAATTGTACCAACATGTATGTAGTGGAGGAGTAGTGTAAGCTGGATGTAGGACCGATCCCGCAGGAGCACAGAACACAGCCTTTTCAGCCTCAAGCCAACAGCAAGCCAGAGCCAAAAAAAAAGGCCTGCCTAGCTTGATCGCTGACCGGGTCCTCGTACGAATCACATTCCATCCGACTTCAGGCTGAAAAGTTCATCGCAGTCGCTTGTGTTGAATGCTGTTTCGGATTTCCGACGTCCAAAAGCTCATCGTCCATGATGACATGCTTCTGTCGTCGACATCTGCCTGTTGCATAAGTCAGGCGCTTGGTCCCGACTCCATCGAAGCACTGGGGCGCCGTGTAAAACCGATGCCTGCTTGGCACCATCCTCGGCAGTGGCGTGTCTTTCGAGATCGGCGTCACGATGCCGTCGTGGTTGATGAAAGCGTCGTCAGCTGGAATTTGCTGTCCGACATCCCCCTTTTGCTCTCTGGAAGGTATGGATGGAATCCATACTGTGTCTGTACCCTGTCAAGCCCCTGGGTAGTGGCCAGGATCTGCCAAGCGCTGTTCTCGCGCAATGTCGCCGCACCGTGTCTTGTGTGTCACGTACGGTCTTTGGCGGTCATGGGAAACTGGAACAAATCAAAAGCATCCCAGCAGGATCTCTCGAAGGCTTCCAGAAGTCTTTGTCTTCTGCTTTTATCAGTGCTGCTGGCTGTCACCGTTGCGCGTAAGAAGCTGGCGCCTGACGGCTCAGCCAGAATGCCATTCGTCAGCGTCCACTTCTGGCCCAGCGGTCCAGCCACTGACAGCTGACGAAGCTCTGGCCACCATCCCCTGTGGGCCCCCTTGGCCCCGTTGCTCCCAATGAAAAAGCGGCAAGTGAGATGATTGTTTCTTCCAATGAGGCAGTCCCGCCTGCCCACGGAAACCCACCCGGAGCCCACACCGCCTACCTGGCTGCCCCACCAAGCTTCGCAGCTCTCGCTGGCTCTCGCTGCAGCCCAGGCATTCGAGCAGGGACCAAGCCACTCGTTCCCTCCCACTTGGCAGTCTCCCTTCTGGCCCCCCTCCTTTCTCCAGGCTTAAACCCACGGCAACCCGAGCACTGGAGCACTGGCCTTAAATTCACCTCCCCTTTCCTACTTCGCGCCGCGACAACCAGCTGTCTTTTTCTTTTCCCCTCTGCTCCGCCAAACGGCATACCACATACCCATTCCATCCACACCCGCGCTGACGATCCGGGGATCGCACGAGCTTTTGATATCTTAATTCCAGTTTTTTGTTAATTCGCCGAGTTTCGTTCTCTCAAAATGGAGGGTAAGTTGGCCTACCTGGACACGTTGCTGCTTGATTCCCCGAGCGTCGTGATTCCTGATCCCTGGGTCAGGACAGCCCGACCTCGCCCTCCGCCGCTGCAGCGCATCCCCGCTGTCGGCGACGCGGTGTTTCAACATGGCTGCTTTTGAGGTCTCTTGATTCTCTTGACGGATGCTGACAGCTCGCTACAGAAGAGGTTGCTGCTCTCGTTATCGACAATGGGTAAGCTTCGGCTCCGATCCCAAATCCTGATCGACGGGCGAGCGGGGTTCGATTGGGTTCGGCCCACGCGTGCCGCCTATCCCATCGCGTGCCAACAGCGCTTCCAGCGGCAGAACAGAACACAAAACATCCAGAAACATGACTGCTGACGCCTTCCAGCTCCGGCATGTGCAAGGCCGGTTTCGCCGGTGATGACGCTCCCCGCGCCGTTTTCCGTAAGTCAGCTCCTGGTTCTTTTGTCCAGTCCAGCCTACGTAGCTGGGCCGGCCATCCCGACCACATGCCAGCGGCCAGCTAACACTCGCCAGCGTCCATCGTCGGTCGCCCTCGTCACCATGGTATCATGATTGGTATGGGGCAGAAGGACTCGTACGTCGGTGATGAGGCGCAATCCAAGCGTGGTATCCTCACGCTCCGCTACCCCATCGAGCACGGTGTCGTGACCAACTGGGACGACATGGAGAAGATCTGGCACCACACCTTCTACAACGAGCTGCGTGTGGCTCCCGAGGAGCACCCCGTCCTGCTCACGGAGGCTCCCATCAACCCCAAGAGCAACCGTGAGAAGATGACCCAGATCGTCTTCGAGACCTTCAACGCCCCTGCTTTCTACGTGTCGATCCAGGCCGTGCTGTCGCTGTACGCCTCGGGTCGTACCACGGGTATCGTGCTCGACTCGGGTGACGGTGTCACCCACGTCGTGCCCATCTACGAGGGTTTCTCGCTGCCGCACGCCATTGCCCGTCTCGACATGGCCGGCCGCGACCTCACTGACTACCTCATGAAGATCCTTGCCGAGCGTGGCTATACCTTCTCGACCACGGCCGAGCGTGAAATCGTCCGTGACATCAAGGAGAAGCTCTGCTACGTCGCCCTCGACTTCGAGCAGGAGATCCAGACCGCTGCCCAGAGCTCCCACCTGGAGAAGTCGTACGAGCTGCCCGACGGCCAGGTCATCACCATCGGCAACGAGCGCTTCCGCGCCCCCGAGGCTCTGTTCCAGCCCTCCGTCCTGGGTCTCGAGAGCGGTGGTATCCACGTTACCACTTTCAACTCCATCATGAAGTGCGATGTCGATGTCAGGAAGGACCTCTACGGCAACATTGTCATGGTAGGCACCCTGCTATCTTGCTCAGACCCATGCGGACGCTAACGTGTACCCAGTCTGGTGGTACCACCATGTACCCTGGTCTCTCGGACCGTATGCAGAAGGAGATCACTGCTCTTGCTCCTTCGTCCATGAAGGTCAAGATCATTGCTCCTCCCGAGCGCAAGTACTCCGTCTGGATCGGTGGTTCCATTCTGGCCTCGCTCTCGACCTTCCAGCAGATGTGGATCTCCAAGCAGGAGTACGACGAGAGCGGCCCGTCCATCGTCCACCGCAAGTGCTTCTAAAGTAGGCACCCGCAACCCAATGCATCATGATAGTGCAAAGGCAAGAGGCTAACAGTTTGTTCAGCGCAGGGCTTGGGCACTTTCCCGGATCGGCGCGAGACGGAGCTGGCGGCGGCGGTTGCAACAGCCGCGTCTTGAAGAAAGACGGAGAAGAGTCGGACGTCGCGCATGTATCTCGTGAACAACAACAACGAGCCTCGTATCTTTCAAAAGTTTTGACCTTGGTCAAAAACAACAAGGATAGGTGGGCTAGACATGTTCGAGCATACTTTCGTGCTGTTTGGAACACACAAGACATGCAACATGGGCGACACACGCCCTTGGTTCTTCCCCAGGCGGATGGGCGCGTGTGTGTGCCCTGGTTTAGAGGTGGAAACTGAGAACTATGGTTACAAGTAGGGCCAGGTCTTATACACTTGTTAACTTGTCCATCCGTGGACTACTACGTGTTTTTAATCGTAAAACGTAGAAGCTTTTATTGGAGGGGCCCGTCTTCTTCACCATGGCTTATTACCCCGTTGGTTTCCGGTCCATGTCCTGACCTGTCTATGCCTCGTTCAGATCATATTGCCTTTTCCTTGATGTTGTCCTGGGTATTGGTGTCCAGCTCATCCTCATCTTTCTCTCCCTCTTCCTCTTCCTCCTCCTCCTCTTCAAACTCTTTCCCCTCGTTCCCCCCCTCCTCTAGTCTAGCCGCCTGCTTCTTCGCCTCTTCCAGCTTCCTATACTTCCTCCTTGCCTTCTTGGCCCTGCTAGCTGCCTTCTTGCGCTTGATCTCGCTGACGATTGCTGTCCTCGACTTGTCCCCGTTGATCAGCTCATCAAGTTTTTGGGCGAGCAGTTCGCGGGCGATCTTGCGGTTCTGTTCGCGCGAGCGGGTCGCTTGGCATTTGACTACAATGCCGGTGGGCGTGTGGCGGAGTTGCACGGCGGAGTTGGTTTTATTCTACAAGACACCAAGATGTGTTGGTCAGAAAAGGTCTTGGTGGTGGGGAGGGAAAGCAAACATTACCGAGGGGGAAACCAAACGGGGAAGGGGGAGCAGAAAAGAGGGGATACTAGGGAAAGAGGGGAGAGCTTACGATCTTTTGTCCTCCTGGGCCGCTGCCCTTGAGAAAGGATTCTTCGATTTCGGATTCGGGAGGGGGTTTTGGGCGAGGGGGGAGGGGTTTTTTGTGGAGGAGGGGAGAGGTTGTGAAGGGAGCTGCTGTTGCTGGTACGGATCGACCGAGGAGCGTAACGGTTGGGGAGAGGGTTCCTAGGAGAGACGGTCCCCTAACAGATGGGCGGAGGATAGAATCATTCTTGGGGCTCCTTAGTCCGTGTGAAATGGCATTTGCTGCTGGAAAGGCAACCAGTGCTCGCCGGAGGAGAGGAGTGGTAGCGGGTGTCATCTCGTCATTGTAGCGTTAGGTGCGAAGGGCTTGGTTGTTCGGTTGGTTTGGTGATTGTTCACTTCATCTAGAGTGTTGAGGCATGACTTATGAATAGTGTCCTATGTCCAAAAGAGCTTTAGTCTCCCTGCTTGAAAATAGCAGCCCTAGGTCAACATCAACAAGGACAAAAGGCCCACCATCTCTCTCGCGACATTGAAGCCGAAGACGATGATGCTCGAACTGACAGGGATCGAAGGTCTGGGGCTGTGCCGATAAGGTGGGGCAGCGATTGACCAATTAAAGTTTGAGATTCTGGCCCAGTCCGGCTGTTCCGCAGTCCGTCCTCCTCCTGGGTGGGGCCCCGTCGCTTTCTCCTGGTCTGACGCTGACTGGGGCGGTGGGCGGGCGGTGGGAATTCGTCCGATAGTTTTGGTGATGCGACACACCGCGAACCTCGACAACCTCCTTGACAACTACAAGACACGGGATTCGGATTTGCAGACACCGACGGCGACAACGACAACGTCAATAACGGCAACGTCCTACTACGGATGCGCTAGACTACACGACAACAAATCAAATAAATTCCGAAGCGCTCTCTCTTTTTGATCTAAATCCCCTTCCTACCGATTCCTCGCGACCAGCGCAACACCCATCCCCCTTTCCATCACTTTCTCGTCCAGCATGGCCCAACCACCATCGATCTCGACCAAGCCGGCCTCTTCCCGCGTGGAGGCCTTCAAGAACTGGCTCAAGCTCAAGCACTACCAATTCGAGGTCACCTTCTCGGTGTACACCTTCACTAGGGGAGAGAAAGCCTTTTTCTGTACGTTTCCCATCACATCACTCCCTACTCAGCCCAACACTCTCTCAGGTCCTGAAATACCCGTATCTTGCGTTGATATATCTTCGAGCACACTGCTAATATAAACGCTAAAAGACATGGTGCTCCTCCTACTCATCTCGCTCACCCTGGCCGCCACCATCCTGTACCTGCCGCGCCACGTGCGCTTCGTCATCTCGCGCGCCTGGTACTACATCCACGGCGAGGCGCCGCCATTCGGAGGGGCCGAGTCGGATATCTCGTTCCTCGCGACGACGGCGAAAAGGGTGATGGATTCCGCGGCTGCCGCTGTGGAAAAGGCGGCTGCTGCTGGGAGGAGGGAGCTCTGATGGGTATCTTGATCGGTGGAGGGTTGACCTGGTTTATACGGAGTTGTTAGATTAGATGAAGCTGGGAATGGAGAGGGGAGTTGTGAATGCTTTCCTCATATATAATGCTGGATTTTGATAATGGGGAGGAGGTGATGATAAAAGTGAAGGCACGTCATGTTTGGACGAACCCTTATCTAATGTCTGACGGGAAGGCTGGCTGGGTGAGAACTTGGCCGGATGAGGATGTATGCTGCGTTGGATAAAGAGGTATGGCGTTTAGGGTGAGTTATGACAGATAGAACTGGCATGAAGTACGCGATCACGTAATAGACTAATAATATCTGACGACGAGCCTTAAATCTAGCTACTTCTCCCTTTCGATGAGATTTTTTTTTTTTTCCCCTTTAATTGAACTACATATTCCATCATCCAATTTAACCCCCCCTTCACAACCCAAACCTATATATCCTCAACGACCCATCCTCCCCCGCAATCGCCAGCTCCCGCCCCTTCTGCCGCTCCCTCCTCGGCCGCCACGCCAGCTGCATCACAGCCTTGGGAAGACACAACTTCGCCGGAACATTTAGCGTCGACACAATCTCAACATCGCCCTTGCCCTCCTCGCCGGAAACTACCTTCAGAGACACCACAAGCAGCCTACCCGCCTCAGTACCCACCGCCAAAAGAATCAACCCATCCTCCGTGAACTCCGGCACGAAATCCAACGCTGTGACTGGGTGCTCCTGTGGGATAGCCGCAGCCTGAACAAATTCCCCCTCACCGGCACGTCGGATCCAAAGCTTGACGCTCTTGTCGCGTCCAGCGGTGGCAAACAGTCTTGTTTCATTGCCGTCCTCGCCAAGACGGACAACCGGCGCCCAGGCACAGTCCAAAATCATCCTGCTGTGCCCCTTTGCGTTGGCTTGGATCTGCTTATACTTGTACTTCTTCGCCCCGTTCGCTTCTTCGTCCGATTCACGCTCAAACACAACCCACTGCCTATCTCTCCCGACACTCAACAGTAACCTGTCATCAGGGTATGAAAACCTTACTTTCGTCACCGTCAAACTATGCGCCGCTAACGGCGGCTTTACCTCCGTCCAGGTTTTAGTCTCAAATAGCCTTATCACAGCGTGGTTCAGCGATGACGCTTTACACGCGCTGGCAATCACCCCGCCATCATGGCTTGTCGCGAGACAGGAAAGCTCGTACCCGTGCCCGTAGAGCTTCTCGATCTCGGGCCAGAGCGTGTGTCGAGAAAGAGATTCTTCAAACGGAGGGTGGGAGATTGCGAGCGCCGACGCGCGGATGGTTGTCGCCGGGTCGAAGGCGTCTTCCCGCGAGGTGAGGGGGTTGCTCGGGTCGATGACTGTATCTTGTGCTGGAAGAGGAGCAGTCGGGTCGGCAGAGTCGTCGACTACCTCGACGGCTTTATTGGACAGCCCAAGCACGGGGATGTTTGCTGCATCAGGGGCGGCATTGGCAGCCTCGGGAGACGCGTCTGTCAAACGGGCGAGCATTTGCGCCACGGCCTTGGGCTCGGTGAACACGCGCATGAGCTTTTCGTCTGCGCCGGAGACGAAGGAGGTGTTGCTCAGCGTGCCGATGCAGTTAAGGTCGTAGCCGTGAATTTGGGGCCGCGCCATCTCATGCCAGCTGTTATCGCTTCCCTCGCCTCCGCGCGTCCATTCGGCATGCAAACGGGTCGTTTGGTCGGAGCTGGCTGAGAGGAGGTACACCCCGTCAGGGGACCAGGAGATACCCGTTACCGCGCGAGTGTGGCCTGAGACAGCGAAGTGTTGTTTCCAGGTGTCTTCGTTCGGATCATAGTCCCATCTCCGCCAGCTGCCGGTGCGGCCTAGGGTGATGACCGTTGTGCCAGAGGGGGACCACAGGCCCGTCCAGAACCCGCCGATGCTGCCTGTGGCTGTGGTAGCGCCTTTCTCGCGGCTGACTTCGCCCATTCGGGCGATCGTGAGCCAGATGCCGGAGTCGGGGTCCGCTTCCCAGATCGCGAGGGTGTTGTCCGCTGAGGCGGAGAGAAGTTGGAGCTTGTTGCTGGAAGGGGAGCGGGACCAGCGGGCGGTGTAGATCCAGTCTTCGTGGCCGAGGAGAAGGGCTTCGAACATGATGCAGTATTTGGTGCTACCAGCAGTGACTTTGTGGAGCTTCTGGCCTGGCATCAGGGAGTCAACTGAGAGATCCAGGCCGGTTGAACTCAGGGCTGATAGAGGACTGCCCTGGTGAATCCGCCAGAGACGGATGTATTTGTCTTGGCTGGCTGACGCGAGGAGTAGGTCACTGCCTGCCTCCTTCTTTTCACGGATGAAGTCAAGGGAACGAATCCAGTTCTCATGGCCGGGCAATGTAGCCTGAAGGGTGAACTCGGTAACAGGTGCATCCCCGTCCACGGTTGAAGAAGTGTAGATATGGACAACGTTGGTAGTGCCCGCAACCGCTAAGATGACTTCGGTTCCTTGCTTGTTTAGGGGGCAAAAGGCGACTGCCAATGGCATGTATCTCTTGACAGTTCTGATTGTCTGCAACAGCGCAAGTTGTCCTGTTGTCGGGTCCAAGGTCCAAATCTTTACGGTAGCATCTGCAGCCCCCGTGGCGACAATGGATCTTGATCCTAAACCATTGCCAAACCCTGGAACTCGTAGGACAGCTATGCAATTGATAGGCTCTGTGTGTTCTTGAACGGTCTGAACGCAGGAAGCGCCGGCATCTCGTGAGTTGATGGCCCAAACCCTCAGCGACTTGTCATCGCTGCCGGTGATCAAGTAGCTAAACTGGTCCCCATCTGCCTTCGGTACGAACCTGACAGCCCTAACATGAGCTGTATGACCACTTAGGATGTGTGATATGCCGGCTGAACTCTAGCGTTGTGTGAGCTATGAGCCCTCACCAAGATCAGTGATGAGAATGAAAACTTTAACTTACCGAGGGATTCCACAGACAAACATTCGTGTCTGAGCCAAAGGCGACAATCCCATCATCGGCCCAGTCTGCTGCCCAAGCGTATCTGTTTGCGCCAGCCGACAGGTAGCGGCTTTGCACAATGTCTCTTGCGTTGTCTTGAGCCATGCTTGACGCTTCAACCAGGCTCGTCACTTTGGCTCTGGCCCCTCATTAAACTGCCCCTCCATTGCATCGGTGTTTGGGAGGCCAAGACAGATTTCTCTGCGTTCCGTAACGTAAGGATGGGCGAAACGCGTTCTTATTGGATGAAACTTGTCTCAGTTTGAAATTTTAGGCAACCGAACAGCAGAAAATAACCGTATGTGAATATCGTAATTTACCACTAGCGGAACAGTTTGTCCCTGGGTAACTTTAACAGCATTGAACCACCCACAACGCGGGCGGGGGGGCTGTCTTGGCTCAGATTTCAACTTCACCCTTTTCACCCCACATCCAACCAACACAACGCCAACAGCTCTCGGGCATACGAGACAAGTCTCCATCACCATGTCCAGCAAAGCAGAGCTTGAGGAGATCCCCATCACCGTAGATTTCTCGTGAGTGGCGACTTCCCCTGCGTCAGGTTTCACCTGGGCGCGTGGTGATGCTCTCCCCTTGCAGCCAAGGAGTTCTCATCACACTGCCCTCACCCCGCTTCCATGCACGCGGCTGACATACGCGACTCGATGTAGCGGCGGTCTTGAGATGCTATTCGACAATCAGCGTCGTCACTCTATTTCCTTGCCTGCTAAGGATACGGAGGGAAAGCCGGTCACCATCGCATTTTTGATCGACTATATCTGCAAGAAGCTCATGAAGGACCCCCGCACCGATCTGTTTGTGTTAGATAACCACATGTAAGCAGTTTCTTTTATGCACAGCGTGATGTGACGACAGCTTTTTAACTGAAGTACAGCCGGCCTGGCATCCTGGTGCTGATTAACGATGCCGACTGGGAACTCGAGGGTGAGGAGGCCTACGAAATTCAGCCAAACGACAATATCCTGTTTGTTTCAACGTTGCATGGAGGATAGAGTCCGAAT
>Ga0065720_1003932_pt1 | contig 20350 bp, 15 predicted proteins | sample Thericmetagenome_FD_59107 | JGI IMG/M metagenome (GOLD analysis project Ga0065720, IMG submission 59107) | Thermophilic microbial communities from the Joint Bioenergy Institute, California, USA of rice/straw/compost enrichment - eDNA_2 v2... | ecosystem: Engineered > Solid waste > Grass >...
GCCGGACCGGCGGGAGCCGGGGCGGCAGCCGTACGCGGCCTTCGACGGGGACCCGCGCACGAGCTGGCGCTCCGACGGGTGGGGCGGGCCGGTCGGCCAGTGGCTCCAGGTGCGGTTCACCGCGCCGACCCGCCTGCCGTACCTCACGATCGCCTTCGAGCAGGGGCTGCTCGACGCGCCGGTGGCGGAGATCGCGGTGGAGACCGACGCCGGGGTGCGGCGCGCGGCGGTGCGGCGCACGGACGAGCCGCAGCGGTTCGACGTGCCCGCCGGGGAGACGACCCGGCTGCGCATCCGCGTCACCAAGGTCGCGCGGACCGTCGGCGGGAACGTCCTCGGCCGTGTCGGCATCACCGAGGTGGGCCTGCCCGGGGTGCGCGCGGAGCGCACGATCGTCGTGCCCGGCGTGCCCGGCGGGCGGGCGGTCGACACCGTGCTCCTCACCGAGCAGGGCAGCGCCCCGGCCTGCATGCGCGGCTCGTCGGTGTGGGCCTGCTCGGAGCGGCTGCGCATCCTCGGCGAGGACGGCAACGGCTTCGACCGCAGCTTCCCGGTGACCGGGACGGAACGCCGCACGGTGACCGGCCGGGCCGTGCTCACCGACCCGGACTACGCCACCAGGGCGACCACGCTGCCGAAGGTGTTTCCGCACGTCACCGCCTCCTCGACGGCCGCCGACCACCCGGCCGCGCTCGGCCGGTCGGCGCTCGACGGCGACCCGCACACGGTCTGGTACGCCCGGCCCGGCGACCGGCGGCCCGCCCTCGACATCGACCTCGGCAGGAGACACCGCCTCTCCGAGATCCGGCTGCTCTTCCCGGACTCGCACCTCGGCAAGCCGCCGGTGAAGGTGACGATCCGCACCGACACCCACGCGGTGCAGGCGTGGGTCGGCGGCGACGGCTGGATCTCGTTCCCGGAGATGACCGCCCGGCGGCTGCGGATCGAGTTCACCGCCGCCGCGTCCCGCCCGGTCGAGGTCACCGACATCACCATCCCCGGCGTGCCCGCGCTCGGGTCGCCGGGCGAGCTGCCGGTCCGGCTGCCGTGCGGCTTCGGGCCGACGCTCGTCATCGGCGGGCGCACGGTGCCCACCCGGATCGTCGACGGTACCCTCGACGACGTGCTCAACGGCCGCCCGCTCGGCTACGCCGCCTGCGACGAGGTACGGCTCTCGCCCGGCACGGCCCGGGTGACGGCCGCCGCCACCGACCCGTTCCGGATCCGGTCCGTGGTGCTGAGCCGGGACGCGGAGACCTCGGCGACCTCGGCGACCTCGGAGGCCTCGGAGGCGGTCCGGGCGCGGCCGGCGCGGATCGACGCCTGGGGGCCGCAGGAGCGGCGGCTGCGCGTGGCGACGGCCGAGACCGCCTACCTCGTCGTCAACGAGAACCACAACGCGGGCTGGCAGGCCTACCTCGACGGCACGCGGCTCACCCCGGCCCGGCTCGACGGCTGGCGGCAGGCGTGGGTGCTGCCCGCCGGCGCCTCCGGCACCGTCGAGCTGCGCTACGCGCCCGGCCCGTCCTACCGCGCGGCGCTGCTCGGCGGGCTGGGCCTCGCCCTCGCCGTGCTCGCGCTCGCCGTGCTCCCGGCGCGGAACGGGCGGCGGGTGCTGCGCGCCGGACGGCCGGCCGCTCGCTGGGTGTGGCCGCTCGCCCCGCTCGCCGGCCTGTGGACCGGCGGCGTCGCCGGTCTGGCGGTCGCCACGGCGGCGGCCGTGGTCTGGCTGTGGCTGCGGCACGTGTCGTCGGCCCGGCACGCGCCGGAGGACAGCCCGCTGCACCGCGCCGCCCGCGCGCTGCTGTCGGTCTGGGTGCCCGCCGGGCTGCTCGTGCTCGCCGGGCTGAGCGCGGCGCTCGGCACCTACCTGGGCGGCGCGCCCGGCGGGCCGCTCACCGAGGCGGTGCCGCAGGTGCTGTGCCTCGTCGTGCTGGGGCGGCTCGTCGTGGCGGTCGCCGCGGACCGCGTGCCGCGCCGCCCGGCCGTGCGAGGCCCCGCCGTACCGGAGGCGGCCCTGGTGGAGGCGGCACGGTGACCTCCGCCCGCCCCGTCCGCGCGGGCCAGGCGGCGCGGACGGCGCTGCTCGCCGTGGCGGCGTTCCTGTTCACCATGGCCGTGCTGCTGCGCACCCTCGTGTACGGCGCCGCGCTCGTGCTGCCGCTGGAGCAGCACCGCACCCACCGCCTCACCACCGGCGCGGCGACCTTCCTCGACCCCGCCACGATGAAGGTCCACCGGAACGTGCCCGCCACCGCCACGATCGCGCTGCTCGGCGACCCGGCCGCGGGCGACGAGCGCACCGCGGTGTGGGTGGAGTTCGCCACCGTGGAGACCGTGTTCGGGCAGCGCATCGACTACCACGAGCGCCGGACCGCGTTCGACCGGCGCACCGGCCTGATCGTCGACTGCTGCGAGAGCTACGTGGACGACGACCCCGGCGCGCGGCAGAGCGGGCTCGCGTTCCGGCTGCCGTTCGCCGCCGCGCCGCGCGACCACCCGTACTACGACCCGGTGCTGCGGCGGCGGGTGACGCTGCGGTACGACGGCGAGGACAGCGTGGCGGGCCTGCCGGTGCGCCGCTACACCTACACGGCGGGGCCGGTGCGGGTGGAGGAGCTGCCGGACGTGTACACCGCCGAGACGCTCGGGCTGCGCAAGCCCGCCCGGGGGGCGAGGAACGCGGCGCGGGGCGGCGCGGCCGGGTTCGTGCCCGTGGCGCGGTACGTCCGGATCACCCGGACGCTGTGGGTGGAGCCGGAGAGCGGCCTGCCGGTGCGGATGCGCGAGCAGCGGCGCGACACGCTGCGCACCGCCGACCAGGTGGACCGCCTCGTCACCTTCGAGGCCGACATGGCCACCGACCCGGCCGACGTGGCGGCCTTCGCGGCCGAGGCGCGGTCCTTCCGCGCCTTCGCGGTCCTCGCCCGGGACGTGCTGCCGCCCGTCTTCGGGGCGGCGGCGCCGGTCGCCGCCCTCGCCGCCTGGTGGGCCGGGCGGCGGCGCGGGTCAGCGTCGGCGCAGGATGAGCAGCAGGTTCCAGGTCACGATCTCGCGCAGGCCCGGTAGCCGCACCACGCCGGTCGCCCACTCGGGGTGGTAGCGGGGCCGGGCCTCGATCAGCTCCGCTCCGGCGCACCCGCGCGCCCAGCGCAGCGCGGCGGCCACCGACACCGGGTAGAGGCTCTCGCCGTACAGGTTCTTCGGGCGGCGGCCGTGGCGGCGCGTGTACCGGGCGGCGGCGCGGTGCCCGCCCAGGTAGTGCCAGGGCGAGGTCTCGTGCCCGCCCCACGGCGACAGCCAGTTCGTGAACGACAGGTAGATGATCCCGCCGGGCCGGGTGACGCGCACCATCTCGTCGGCCATCCGCCACGGGTCGGGCACGTGCTCCAGCACGTTGGAGGAGAAGCAGACGTCCACGGCGGCGTCGCGCAGCGGCAGCGCGAGCGCGCTGCCGAGCACCGCGCCCTCCGGGTAGGCGCCGTCGCGCGCGGTGAGCTCGCCCGCGTCGCAGTCGACGCAGACGGTGCGCGCGCCGTGGGCGCGCAGCACCTCGGCGAAGTAGCCGGGGCCGCCGCCGACGTCGCACACGAGCGCCCCGGCGAGCTCGGCGTAGGTGGCGAGCTGGGCGACGGTGTCGCGGGCGAGCAGGCCGTAGAAGTGGTCCGGGTCGGTCTGCTCCCGGCGGAACGCCCGCAGCAGCCGCACGGAGCGGCCGAGGGTGGCGCGGAAGGGCTGGGCGGGGGTCTTCTCCACGCGCGGCTCCGATCAGCGGCCGACGGCGGTCGGGGTACGGCTCGGCGCCCCCGCCGGGACCGGCGCCGGCGCGGGGGCCGGCGCGGGGCGGAGGCGGCGGGTGAGGCGCCGGGCGAGCCCGCGGGCCGGCTCCTCGACCAGCAGGTGGCTGAGCGCGGCGAGCACGATCGTGATCGCGGCCACGGCGACGAGGTTGACCGCGAAGTTCCCGGTGAACGGCCGCTGCCCGGTGAGCCCGTACCAGCCGTACAGGGCGACGAACTGCCACAGGAACACGCCGTAGGAGATGCGGCCGAGCGTGCGCATCACCCGGTTGCCGAGCAGCCGGGCGGCGAACGCGCCGGGGCGGGGCAGCAGCGCGACGGGGGCGACCAGGCAGGCGGCCACGGCCCCGTAGAGGACGAGCTCGAACAGGCCGGGCCAGAACCCCTCGACGCCCGCGAAGCGGGGGCCGGTCACCGGGGTGACCGCGATCGCGTACGCCAGCGCGGCGATGAGCCACAGCGCGCCCGGCGACGCGGCGACCGAGCGGCGCAGCAGCCGGGCCGGGTTGCCGGGGGAGGGGTCGGCCGCCGCCCAGGCGAGCACGACGGCGAGTGCCATGCCGCACGCGAAGTAGGCGAGCGACCGCGGCAGCCAGCTGTTGAGCTGCGGCAGGTAGACCGGGTGGTGGCTGAGCAGGATCGTGACCGGCGAGAGCGCGGCGAGCGCGGCGAGGCCGAGCAGCAGCCGCCGGGCGCGCCGCCCCACGTCGGCGCCGCCGCGCCGGGCGAACGCCGCGAGGGCGGCCGCGAGCAGCGGCAGCAGCAGGTAGTACGCCGCCTCCACGCACAGGCTCCACATCTGCGCCAGGCCCTTCGGGCCGAGCCCGGTCCACCACGGCGCCGGATCGTAGGTCTGGGTGAGCGTGAGCAGGGTGACCCAGGTGGCGGCGTCGCCGACGTGCTCGCGCGACCACAGCGCGAGCGCGACCACGACGACGAGCCAGTACGCGGGCAGGATGCGCAGCGCCCGGCGGATCAGGTAGGCCCGGGTGTCCGGGCGCGGCCCGCCGGTGAGGGCGGCCGTGGCGTACGGGCGGTAGAGCAGCAGCCCCGACAGGATGAAGAAGATCGGTACGGCGACGTCGCCGCGGGCGAGCAGCCCGCTGAAGAAGTCGTCGCCCAGCGCCGCCGCCGATTCGACGGCGACGTGGTAGACGAGGACGGCGAACGCGGCGACCGCCCGCACCCCGTCGAGCGCGGCGACGCGCCCCCCGTCGCCGGCCGCAGCCGCGCCCTCCGCGCCCTCCGCGTCCGGCGAGCCCTGCCTAGAACCTGTTGCTGTCACGTTCCCCTGCCCTCGTGACACCGGTGGGTCAGCGTACAACATAGCCCGCAGTGGAATAATGTTTCAGGCTCGCATCAGGGCAGGCCGGATCCCCCAACCCCCAGGAGGAGCGAAAGCGATGGGCCGCGTCGTCGGGATCGTGCTCGTAGGCATCGGGGCGTTCCTCGTCACGCTGTCGCCGCTGCTGCGGTTCCAGGTCGCCGAGAGGCTGATCGCCGCTCCCGCGGACCAGTACCTCGTCACCACGCTGGAGGCGGAGGACGCCGAGTACTTCAGCGCGGGCGACCTGAAGGTGCTCAAGGGCTCGCTCGACATCACCGTCACCACGAAGGGCGACGTGCGCCAGGCCGAGGGGGACCGGGTGGTCTGGGAGCAGTTCACCTCGGTGAACGACAAGACCAACAACCGGTCCGGGATCCTGCTCACCGAGTTCCGCGGCGCGTTCAACAAGTACACGGGCGAGGGGATCAACTGCTGCGGCACGAGCGTCGACGAGAAGCCGGTGGCGCCGTCCGGGCAGGTGTTCCAGTTCCCGTTCAACGCGGAGAAGAAGACCTACAAGGTGTTCAACACCGTCACCGGCCGGGCGTTCGACGCGCAGTTCGCCGGTGAGGAGGTCGTGAACGGCCTGCCGGTCTACCGGTACGAGCAGATCATCCCGGCCACCAAGATCGACACGCTCGAGGTGCCCGCGTCGGCGATGGGCATCGACAAGTCCGGCGACGTGGAGGTCGAGCGCTGGTACGACGCGCGCATCACCTACTGGGTGGAGCCGGTGAGCGGCGCCCCGGTGAAGCAGGAGCAGCGCCGGCACGACGTGCTCAAGACCGCCGACGGCATCGAGCGCAAGCCCGCGCTCGTCGCCACCGCGCGGTACACGCCGCAGACCGTGGACGAGATGGTGCGGACCGCGACCGACGCGAAGAACCAGATCACCCTGCTCACCACCTCGATCCCGGTCGCCCTGCTCGTCGCCGGGCTCGTGCTGCTCGCGGTCGGCGTGGTGTTCGCGGTGCGCGGCGGCCGCCGGGCCGCCGCGCACGCCCGGGACTGAGGAGCACCGGCCGGACCCGGCGCGGCTCTCCCAGCCCTGCGTCTCTCCCGGCCCGGCGTCGCCCTGCGGTACGCGGCCGCGCGGCTCAGATCTGGTTCGCGCCGCCGTCGACGTACAGGCACGAACCGGTCATGTAGCTGCTCTGGTCCGAGGCGAGGAACGCCACGACGGCGGCGACCTCCTCCGGGCGCGCGAGCCGCCCGAGCGGCACCTTCGCGGCGAGTCCCTGGCGGAACGCGGGCCGCTGCGCCTCGGGGACGAGCCCCATCAGCCCCGGGGTCTCGGTCGGGCCGGGGGCGACGACGTTCACCCGGATGCCGCGATCTTTGAGCTCGTTCGCCCAGGTGCGGGCGAACGACCGGACGGCCGCCTTGCTCGCCGCGTACACGCCCATCGCCGCCGCGCCGGTGTCCCCGTTGATCGAGCCGTTCAGGATCACCGAGGCGCCGGGGTTGAGCAGCGGCAGCGCCTTCTGCACGGTGAACAGCACACCCCGCACGTTGATGCCGAACAGGGTGTCGAAGTGCTCCTCGGTGACCTGTTCGAGGGTCCGGAACTCGGCGACGGCGGCGTTGGCGAACAGGACGTCCAGGCCCTTGCCCCGGTCGCGGACCGCCTGGCAGACGCGGTCCAGGTCGGCCGGATCCGACACGTCGCCGGCCACCGCGGTGGCCGCCGGGCCGATCGTCCTGGCGGCCGCGTCGAGCTCGGCCCGCCGCCGGCCGGTGAGGAACACGTGGGCGCCCTCGGCCGCCAGCCGCACCGCGCTCGCCAGGCCGATGCCGGTGCCGCCTCCGGTGATGAGGGCGGTCTTGCCCGCCAGCAGTCCCATGCTCTGACCTCGCACTGCTCCTGTAGCGATCACGCGGAAGACGACGATACGCGGTCGCCCGGTCGCCCCGGCGCCGTGGCCTGCGGCGACGCCACGCGTCGCCTCCCCGGGCATGCCCCGTGCCGCGATGACGGCCGCCCGCGCCGGCGCGTCGCTCGCGGCGCTCTTGGCTGGAACGAACTGGATAGAACGAGTTTCACATCACCCTCGGCCGGGGCGCTCCGGCATCGGGGGATGTCGCGAGGGCCGTCGCGGAACCGTGATAGAACACGTTGCAGTTCGCGGGGCCCGGCCGTACAGTCGGGCCATGCGGACACGTGTCACCGAGATGTTCGGCATCGACCTGCCGATCTTCGCGTTCAGCCACTGCCGCGACGTGGTCGCCGCCGTCAGCCGCGCGGGCGGCATGGGCGTGCTCGGCGCCCTCTACTTCACCCCGGAGGAGCTCGAGACCGAGCTGCGGTGGATCGACGAGCACGTCGACGGCAGGCCGTACGGCGTCGACGTGGTCATGCCCGCCTCCTACGCCGGGTCCGACCTCGGCGTGGACTCGCCCGCCGAGCTGGTCGCGAAGCTCCAGGCGATGATCCCCGAAGGGCACCGCAGGTTCGTCGAGGACCTGCTCGCCCGGCACGGCGTGCCCCCGCTGTCCTCCGACGCCGAGCCCGGCCGGGTGCTGCTCGGCTGGACCGACGCCACCGGCCGCCCCCAGGTGGAGGTCGCGCTCAAGCACCCGATCGCGCTGCTCGCCAACGCGCTCGGCCCGCCGCCGCGCGACATCGTCGAGCAGGCCCACGCGCACGGCGTCAAGGTCGCCGCGCTCGCCTCCACCCCGCGGCACGCGATCAAACAGGTCGAGGTGGGCGTGGACGTGGTCGTCGCCCAGGGCACCGAGGCGGGCGGCCACACCGGCGAGATCTCCACGATGGTGCTCGTCCCGCAGGTCGTGGACGCCGTCGACGTGCCCGTGCTCGCCGCGGGCGGCATCGGCTCCGGGCGGCAGCTCGCGGCCGGGCTCGCCCTCGGGGCCGATGGGGTGTGGACCGGGTCGATCTGGCTCACCGTCGAGGAGGCGGACACGCCCCCCGTGGCGCGCGACCGCATCCTCGCCGCGACCTCCCGGGACACGGTCCGCTCCCGCTCCTGGACCGGCAAGCCCGCCCGCCTGCTGCGGACCGCGTGGACCGACGCCTGGGAGTCCGCCGAGTCGCCGGGCACGCTCCCGATGCCGCTGCAGTTCATGCTCGTCTCGGACGCGCTGCGCCGCATCCACCGCAGCGGCTCGGCCGAGCTCACCACCTTCCCGGCCGGGCAGATCATCGGCGCGACGAACCAGGTGCGACCGGCGCGCGAGGTGGTCTACGCGATGGTCGAGGAGTTCGTCGAGACGATGGAGCGCCTGTCCCGCCTCACCGCCGGCGAGTGAGCGAGCCGCCGGTCCGGGTCGCGCCGGGTAACGGAAGACCTACCAAAGATTGCGGCGAACCATCCCAAAAGCCGCACCAATTGGCGTGACACTGGACCGGACCTGCAGGGAAGGGAGCCAGGCATCCACGTAACCCCGGAGGCGGCGGGTCGCGCCCTGGAGTCGCTGAGCGACGCGTTCCTCATCACCGACGACGACTGGCGGATCACCTTCGCCAACGCCGCCGCCCGGCGGCTGCTCGGCCTCTCGCCGGAGGAGATCGGCCGCTCGCTGTGGCGGCTGCCGCCGTTCGCGGGCGACTCCGCGCTGGAACGCGACTGCCGGCAGGCCGCGGCCGACCGCGTGCCCCTCGAGTTCACCGTCCCCGGCCTCGTCGGCGNGGGACGGCGCCGGGTCCGCGAGTCCTTCCTGCCCGGCGGNGTCGCGCTGCACATCGGCGACCCCGCCGAGGCGCACCGGACCGAGCCGCCCGACGGCGTGCTCGACCGGATCAAGGTGATGACCGCGTCGCTCGCCGACGTGTTCACCGTCGAGGACGTCGTGCGCACCGTGCGGCGGCTCGTGCTGTCGATCGAGGACGCCGGCGACGTCACGTTCGCCCTCATGGAGGGCGACCGCCTCGCGATCGCCGGGCCGCCCGGGCACGCGCCCGCGTTCGCCACGGGCATGCTCGCGCTCATCCCCGGGCACGACGCCCCGCTCGTCACCGCGCTGCGCGAGCGCCGGCCGATCTACATCGACACGCCGCAGGAGCTCGCCGAGCGCTACCCCGCGCTCGCCGTCGCCGCGACCGCCGACGGCGCCCAGTCCTGGGCGTTCCTGCCGCTGGTCATCTCGGGCCGGGCGATCGGCAGCCTCGCCGTCTCGTTCTCCCGCCCGCACCACTTCACCGGCGAAGAGCGCGTCATGTACGACGGGCTGAGCGACGTGCTCGCGCAGACGCTGGAGCGGGCCCGGCTCTACGACCTGGAGCGCCGCCGCGCCCGGGAGCTGCAGCGCGCCCTGCTGCCGCAGGCCCTGCCGAGGCTGAGCGCGGCGACGACCGCGGCCCGCTATCTGCCCGCCGGGCAGGCGCTGGAGGTCGGCGGCGACTGGTACGACGTGATTCCGCTCTCGGCCGAACGGGTCGCGCTCGTCATCGGGGACGTGATGGGGCACGGCGTGTCCGAGGCGGCGACGATGGGCCGCCTGCGCACCGCGCTGCGCACGCTCGCCGACCTCGAGCTCCCCCCGGACGAGCTGATGGGCCACCTCAACGAGCTCGTCCACGAGTTCGGCGACGACTTCTTCGCCACCTGCCTCTTCCTGCTCTACGACCCGGTCACCCGGGAGTGCTCGATCGTCCGGGCCGGGCATCCGCCGCCCGCCATCGTCTCGCCCGACGGCACGGTGCGGTTCGCCGCGGGCGACTCGAACCCGCCGCTCGGCGCGGCGAGCCCGCCGTTCGACACCACCCGGCTGTGGCTGCCGGAGGGCAGCCTGATCGTCCTCTACACCGACGGCCTCGTCGAGTCCGCCACCGTCGAGGTGGACCAGGGCATGGAGAACCTCGCCAGGACCCTCGCCGCCGCCGGGCGGCACGCGCCCCCCGACGACGACGCCGCGCTGCAGGAGCTCTGCGACGCCGTCACCGGCGCGCTGCTCCCCGTGCCCCAGGCGACCACCGACGACGCCGCCCTGCTCGTCGCCCGGGTGCACGGGCTCGGCGAGCGGGACGTCGCGGCGTGGACGCTCCCCGACGAGCCGCGGTCCGCGGGCCGGGCGCGGCGCCACGTGCGGGAGATGCTCACCGAGTGGGGCCTCGACGAGCTCGCCACCACGACCGAGCTGCTCGTCAGCGAGCTGATCGGCAACGCGGTCCGGCACGCCCGGGGACCGCTGCGGCTGCGGCTCCTCCGCGGCCGGGTGCTCACCTGCGAGGTCGCCGACGGCAGCCTCACCACGCCGCGGATCCGCCGCCCCGCCGCCACCGACGAGGAGGGACGCGGCCTCCAGCTCGTCGCGGCCATCGCCCAGCGCTGGGGCACCCGCTACGACACCACGGGCAAGTGCATCTGGACCGAGCAGCCGCTGCCCTGACCCGGGGCGCCGGGCCCGCCCCGCTCACAGCAGCGGGCGGACCTCCTCGGCGAGCGCGGTGATCTGCTCGGCCTCGGCGCCGTGCACCGGCTGCAGGATCACCGCCCCGGCGCCCGCGTCGGCGAGACGGCGCAGCTGGTCCGCGCACTGCTTCGGGGTGCCGCTCACCGACAGCGCCTCGACCGCGGCCTCGCTGTACGGCTTGCCGTGCCAGGAGCCGAGCTGCACGGCCTGGTCCGGCCTGCGCAGCGCCGCGGTGATCTTCTCGCGCAGCCGCTCCCGGGCGGCGTCGCCGTCCCGGTCCACCGAGAACCAGCTGAACACGGTGACCCGGTGCCCGTCGCCCGCGGCCGACGCGACCCGCTCGACATAGTCGAGCGCCGAGCCCTCGGCGAGGATCGTGCCGTCGGCCGTGCGCCGCGCCACCTCCAGGCCCTTGGGGCCGCGCACGCCGAGGCTCACCGGCGGACGGGTGGCGGGCGGGTGGGCGAGCCGTACCCGGTCGAGGCGCACGTGGGAGCCGTCGAACGTGACCTCCTCGCCGTCGAGGAGCCGCAGCAGCGCGACCGTCACCTCCTCCAGCGCCGCCATGAGGCTCGCCGGGCGGGACCCCACCTGGGACAGCCACCCGGGCAGGCCGTGGCCGACGCCCATGTGGAACCGGCCGGGGTGCATGCGGGCGAGCGTCGCCACCTCCATCGCGAGGTAGGCGACGTTGCGCACGGCGGCCGGGGCGATGCCGAGCCCCACCCGGATCCGCTCGGTGATCGCGAGCGCGGTCGCGACCTGGGTGAAGCCACCGGCGAAGCTGAGATCCTCGATCACCCAGAACTCGTCGAGGCCCGCCCGCTCCGCCCGCGGCGCCAGCTCCAGCAGCTCCTCCGCGGGCATGCACTCGACCTTGACCCCAAGCCTCATCCGCGCCTCCCGTCCTGGCGTCGGCCGCCGTCGCGGCCCGAGCATCGCCATGATCGCATATGCCCGGTGCGGGAGGGCCGCGGGTCACCTGCCGTGATAGACGGCGGGNCGCTTCTCGGCGAAGGCCCGGGCGCCCTCCTTGGCGTCCTCGGAGCCGATCACCGGCCAGCCGATCGCGTCGGAGATCTTCAGCGCCTCGGCCTCGGGCAGGCCGATCGTCTCCCGGTACGCCCGCAGGATCCCCTGTACGGCGAGCGGCCCGCAGGCCGCGATCTGGTCGGCGAGCCCGCGGGCGGCGGCGAGCGCCTCGCCGTCCGGCACGACCTTGTTGACCAGCCCCATGGCGAGGGCCTCCCGCGCGGTGACCGCGCGGCCGGTGAGCAGCAGGTCCATGGCGTGCGCGTAGGGGATCTGGCGGGGGAGCCGGATCGCGCTGCCGCCCATCGGGAAGAGCGCGCGGCGGGCCTCGAAGAGGCCGAGGGTGGCGGACTCGGCGACCACGCGCAGGTCGGTGCCGATGAGCAGCTCGGTGCCGCCGGCGACCGCGTACCCCTCCACCGCGGAGATGATCGGCTTGGTGGGCAGCGCGGCGTCGTCGCGCAGCAGGGCCTTCCAGTGCACGTCGGGGATCTCCGCGGCGCGCCGCCGCACCCGGGGGTCGGCGGAGGGGGCGGCCATCGCCTTGAGGTCGGCGCCGGAGCAGAACGTGCCGTCCGCGCCGGTGAGGATGCCGACCCGGACGCCGGGCTCGGCGGAGATGTAGGCCCACGCCTCGGCGAGGCCGACGAGCATGTCGAGGGAGAGCGCGTTGCGCGCCTCGGGCCGGTCCATGGTGACGATCACGACGTGGCCGTCGCGCTCGACGCGGCAGTGCGGTGTGCTGATCGGCAGAAGCTCCACGACGTCTCCCCGGGTCGCTCCGCCACGACGGCCGTCCGGCCGTCGCGCTCGTCGCGGCGGCGTGCCGTACCGCGCTCCCGGCTCCCGGCTCCCGGCTCGCGGATCCCGGCCGGGCCGGTCCGGCGCCCCGGTGACACCCCCGCACGCGCGCTGTCAAGCGCTTGTTAGGCGGGCCCCGCCGGGTTACGCTGCCGCTGCATACAAGAACAGATTCTCGTTTGTTTGCCCCCGATTCGCCAGGGGTTGTACAAGTAGCGAGAACGTGCTTCACTTCGGCGATCCCGGGGGTGTCGGCGCCAGCGGACAAAGGAGTGCCGATGGGCTCGCTCGGCTTCTGGAGGCTCGCGCAACAGGACCCCGGCTGGGTCGCGGCGGTGGACCCGGACGGCACCCGGCACACCGCGGGGGAGCTGCTCGCCCGCGCCAACCGCCTCGTGCACGGGCTGCGGGACCTCGGCCTCGGCGTCGGCGACGCGATCTGCGGGCTCGTCCCCAACGGCACCGACGGGCTCGTGCTCTACCTCGCCGCGCTGCAGGCCGGCTGGTACTACACGCCGGTCAACTGGCATCTCGCCGCCCCGGAGATCGCCTACATCGTGCGGGACAGCGAGGCGAAGGCGTTCTTCGTGCACGAGCGGTACGCGGCGGCGGGCGCGGCGGCCGCGGCCGACGCGATCGAGCCGCACCGGCGCTTCGCGTTCGGCGAGGTGCCCGGCTTCCGGCCGGTGGCCGAGCTCACCGACGGCCGCTCCGCCGCGCTCCCGCCGGACCGCACCGCGGGCACCACGATGCACTACACCTCCGGCACCACCGGGCGGCCGAAGGGGGTGCGCCGCCGCCTCACCGGCCTCGACCCCGACGACGCGGCCGAGCTGCTCACCGGCCTGCTCACGTTCTTCGGCATCACCCCGGGCCGGCCGAACACCCACCTGGTCACCTCGCCGAGCTACCACACCGCGGTGTCCCAGTTCGGCGGCTCGGCCCTGCACATGGGCCACACGCTCGTCTACATGGACCGGTGGGACTCCGAGCACATGCTGCGGCTGTGCGAACGCCACCGGGTGACCAGCTCGCACATGGTGCCCACGCAGTTCAAGCGGCTGCTCGCGCTGCCCGAGGAGATCCGGCGGCGGTACGACCTGTCGTCGCTGCGCTGGATGATCCACGCCGCCGCGCCCTGCCCGATCCCGGTGAAGCGGGCGATGCTCGACTGGTGGGGCGACGTGGTCTACGAGTACTACGCGGCCACCGAGGGCGGCGGCACGATCGCCACGCCGCAGGACTGGCGCGCCCACCCGGGCACGGTCGGCCGGCCCTGGCCGATCACCGAGCTCGTCGTGGTGGACGACGACGGCAAGCCGGTGCCCCCGGGCACGCCCGGCACGATCTACATGAAGATGGCCGGGCTCGACTTCGAGTACAAGGGCGACCCGGCGAAGACCGCGGCGAACCGGCTCGGGCCGGACGGCGGGTTCTTCACCGTCGGCGACATCGGCTACCTCGACGAGGACGGCTTCCTCTACCTCTGCGACCGCAAGACCGACATGATCATCTCGGGCGGGGCGAACATCTACCCCGCCGAGATCGAGAACGAGATCATGTCCCACCCCAAGGTCGCGGACGTCGCCGTGTTCGGCGTGCCGGACGACGAGTGGGGCGAGCAGGTGAAGGCCGTGGTGGAGCCCGCCCCGGGCGTCGCCCCCGGGCCCGAGCTCGCCCGGGAGATCCTCGCCTCGCTGGAGGGCCGGCTCGCCCGGATGAAGTGGCCGAGGTCGATCGACTTCATCGACCGGATGCCCCGGGAGCCCAACGGGAAGCTGCTCAAGCGCAAGCTGCGCGCGCCGTACTGGGAGGGCCGGGACCGTGCCATCTGACCCGCCGCTCGTCGCCGAGCACACACTGGAGTTCCCCGGCGGCTACACCCGCACCACCGGGCCGGTGATCGGCCGCTTCCTCACCGAGCTGCGCGACGGCCGCGTCGTCGGGGTGCGCGCCGCCGACGGGCGGGTGCTCGTGCCGCCGCTGGAGTACGACCCGCTCACCGGCGAGCCGGTCACCGGCGAGTACGTCGAGGTCGGCCCGTCGGGCACGGTCACCTCCTGGACCTGGGTGCACGCCCCGCGCCCCGGCCACCCGCTCGACCGGCCGTTCGCCTGGGCGCTGATCCGGATGGACGGCGCGGACACCGACCTCGTGCACGCGGTGGACGCGGGCGAGGCGAAGGCGGTGCGGCCCGGCCTGCGGGTGCGCCCGCGCTGGCGGGCGGAACGCACCGGCCATATCACCGACATCGCCTGCTTCGTCCCCGAGGTGACGACGATGGCCGCGCCGATCCGCACCGAATACCGGGTCCGCCCCGGCCGCGCGCTCGGCCGGTTCCTGGACGGCCTGCGGGAGGGCGTGTTCCTCGGCGGGCGCTGCCCGGAGTGCGACAAGGTCTACGTGCCCTACCGGCTCTCCTGCCCGGCCTGCGGCTCGCTCATCGAGGAGGAGGTGCCCGTCGCCGACACCGGCACCGTCACCACCTTCGCGATCAACAACCTGCCCGATCCGCGCGCCCCGCAGGTCCCGTTCGTCTCCGCGTACATCCTGCTCGACGGCGCCGACACCGAGATGATCGCCCTCATCGGCGGCGTCCCCGCCGACCGGGTACGGCAGGGCATGCGGGTCCGCGCGGTCTGGGTGCCGCCGGAGGAGCGCACCGCCTCGGTGACGAACGTGCGCTGGTTCGAGCCGACCGGCGAGCCGGACGTCCCGCTCGGAGGTGCCTGATGCGCGAGGTGGCGATCGTCGCGTTCGCCCAGACCCGGCACAGCGCGGCCGACGAGGGCCTGAGCGAGCCGGAGCTGCTGCTGCCGGTGATCGGCGAGGTGCGCGCGGCGACCGGGCTGCGCACCTTCGACTTCACCTGCTCGGGGAGCTGCGACTACCTCACCGGGGCGCCGTTCTCGTTCGTCTCCGCGCTCGACGCGCTCGGCGCCTGGCCGCCGATCAGCGAGAGCCACGTGGAGATGGACGGCGCGTGGGCGCTGTACGAGGCGTGGGCGCGGCTGCAGCACGGCGACGCCCACACCGCGCTCGTCTACGGCTTCGGCAAGGCGACCCAGACCGACCCGCACGAGCTGATGACGCTGCGGCTCGACCCCTACTACCTCGCCCCGCTCGGCCTCGACGAGATCTCCTGCGCCGCGCTGCAGGCCCGCGCCTGGCTGGCGGCGGGCGGTGACGAGCGGATCATGCGCGAGGTGGTACGGCGCAGCCGCGCCGCCGGCCGGGCGAACCCGTTCGCGCTCGACCTGCCCGACCCGCCGGAGGACGAGACGCCCCTGGTGGATCCGCTCCGCCCGGCCGACGTCGCCCCGCCGGCGGACGGCGCGGCCGCGATCGTGCTCGCCGCCGGGGACCGCGCCCGCGAGCTGTGCGAGCGCCCCGCCTGGATCACCGGCATTGCCCACCGCATAGATCCGCATTACCTGGGTATGCGTAACCTTGCCCGGCCGGCCTCGGTGGGCGACGCCGCACGTGCCGCGGGGGCCGGCAAGGGCGCCATCGACGTCGCCGAGCTCGACGTCCGGTTCAGCCACGAGGAGCCCATCCTGCGCGAGGCCCTCGGCCTCGGCGGCGACGTGCTCGTCAATCCCTCGGGCGGGCCGCTCTGCGCCAACCCGGTCATGGCCACCGGGCTGATCCGCATCGGCGAGGCCGCCCGGCGCGTCATGTCCGGCTCCGCCGTACGGGCGCTGGCACACGCCGCCTCCGGACCCTGCCTGCAGCACAACCTCGTGACCGTCCTGGAGGGCTGACGTGGCGAACAGATGCGCGGTCATCGGCGTCGGGCAGACCCGCTACCGGTCGCGGCGGCGGGACGTGTCGATCGCGGGGCTGGTGCGCGAGGCGGCCCTGCGCGCGCTCGAGGACGCCGAGCTCACCTTCGCCGACATCGACGCCGTCGTGCTCGGCAAGGCCCCCGACCTGTTCGAGGGCGTGATGATGCCCGAGGCGTACCTCGCGGACGCGCTCGGCGCCGCCGGGAAGCCGATCATGCGGGTGCACACCGCCGGGTCGGTGGGCGGCTCCACCGCGCTGGTGGGCGCGTCGCTCATCCAGGGCGGGGTGCACGAGCGGGTGCTCGTCGTCGCGTTCGAGAAGCAGTCGGAGTCGAACGCCACCTGGGCGCTCTCCACGCACCCGCCGTTCACCTCGTCGCTCGTGGTCGGCGCGGGCGGGTACTTCGCGCCGCACATCCGCGAGTACATCCGCCGCAGCGGCGCGCCCGCGCACATCGGCGCGCTCGTCGCCGTGAAGGACCGGCTCAACGCGCTGAAGAACCCGTACGCGCACCTGCGCATCCCCGGCATCAGCCGGGAGCTGGTCGAGGCCACGCCGATGCTCTGGGAGCCGGTGCGCTACCTGGAGAGCTGCCCGTCCTCGGACGGCGCCTGCGCGATCGTGCTCGCCGCCGAGCACCGGGTGACCGGCACGCCCGCCTGGGTGCACGGCGCCGCGATGCGCTCCGAGCCGCTCGTGCGGGCCGGGCGGGACACGGTGAACCCGCGCGCGGGCCGGGACTGCGCCGCCGACGTCTACCGGCAGGCCGGGGTCACCGACCCGCGCCGCGACCTCGACGTCGCCGAGGTGTACGTGCCGTTCTCCTGGTACGAGCCGATGTGGCTGGAGAACCTCGGCTTCGCCGCCGAGGGCGAGGGCTGGAAGCTCACCGAGGCCGGCTGCACCGCGCTCGACGGCGACATCCCGTGGAACCCCTCCGGCGGCGTGCTCAGCTCCAACCCGATCGGGGCGTCGGGTCTCATCCGCTTCGCCGAGGCCGCGCTCCAGGTGCGCGGCCGGGCCGGCGAGCACCAGGTGCCGGGCGCGCGGCTCGCGCTCGGCCACGCGTACGGCGGAGGCGCCCAGTTCTTCGCCATGTGGATCGTCGGGAGCGAGAAACCCTAGACACGGCAGGAGCGTCCCCATGGAGTTCAACCACGCGGATCTGTTCGAGGGACTGGCCGACGCCATCGGGGGACGCACCGCCGTGGTGTGCGGCGATCGCCGCCTCACCTTCGCCGAGCTCGACGCGGAGGCGAACCGGCTCGCGCACCATCTGCTCGACGTGGGCGTGACCGCGGGGCGGCACGTCGGCATCCAGCTCTACAACGGCGTCGAGTACCTCGCCGGGCTGCTCGCCGCGCTGAAGATCCGGGCCGTGCCGATCAACATCAACTACCGGTACGTCGAGTCCGAGCTCGCCTACCTCTACGACGACTCCGACATAGAGGCGCTGTTATACGACGTGGAGTTCGACCGGCGGGTGGCGGCGGTCGCGCCCGGCCGCCCGCGGCTGCGGCACCTGATCGCGGTGGGCGGGGCGTCGGCGGTGCCGGGGGCGGTGCCGTACGAGGAGGCGATCGCCGGGCGGCCGGAGACCCGGGGCTTCCCGCCGCGTTCCGGCAAGGACGTCTACATCATCTACACCGGCGGCACGACCGGCATGCCGAAGGGCGTGATGTGGCACACCGAGGACCTGTTCATGGGGTTCGGCGGCGGCAACGTCGGCGGCGAGCCGCACCGCAGGCCCGAGCAGGTGATCGAGGCCGCGCGGCGCAACGACCCGATCGTGATGATGGCGGTGGCGCCGCTCATGCACGGCGCGGCGCAGATGGGCACGTTCGTCGGCTGGTGGATGGGCGCGACCATGGTCTTCGTGCGCAGGTTCGACCCGGTGGACGTGCTGCGCACGATCGAACGCGAGCGCGTCACCAGCGTCACCGTCACCGGCGACGCGATGGCCCGCCCGCTCGCCGACGAGATCGCCACCGGCGGCTACGACCTCTCCTCGCTCTTCGTGTTCAGCTCCACCGGCGCGATCCTCAGCGGCAGCGTGCGCGACCGCCTGCAGGGGCTGCTCCCCAACACGATGATCATCGACAGCTTCGGCTCCACCGAGTCCGGCTACACCGCCTCCGCGCTGCCCGGCTCCTCGCCCGAGGCCGGGCTGCGCTACCAGCCCACGCCCGGGGTACGGCTCGCCGTACTCGACGAGAAGCTCCGCCCGGTACGGCCCGGCTCCGGCGAGGTCGGCACGATCGCGAAGAGCGGCCACATCGCGTTCGGCTACTACAAGGATCCGGAGAAGACCGCCCGCACCTTCGTCACCGACCCCGACGGCGTGCGCTGGCTGCTCACCGGGGATCTCGCCCGGGTCGAGGCGGACGGCACGATCACCGTGTTCGGCCGCGGCTCGCAGTGCATCAACACCGGCGGCGAGAAGGTCTTCCCCGAGGAGGTCGAGGCCGTCCTCAAGGGCCACCCGGCCGTCTTCGACGCGGTGGTCACCGGCATCCCCGACGACCGCTGGGGCAGCCGGGTCGCCGCCGTGGTGCAGCCGGTCGCCGGCGCCGCCCCCACCCCCGCCGACCTCGACGCGCACTGCCGCGCCCGCCTCGCCGGCTTCAAGGTCCCCCGCACCTACGCCATCGTCGGCGAACTCGTCCGCTCCCCGTCGGGCAAGGCCGACTACCGCTGGGCCGCCCGCACCGCCGAGGCCGCCCGGCAGGCCGAGGCGTCGCACGGCTGACCCGGCGCGTCCTGGCCGGATCTCAGGTTCACATCACGTGGCCGCGCCCGTCCTTACTCCCGGCGCACCGGTCCCTCCCGGCCGGACGGGCCTCCCCTAGGCCTTCCGCGTGTTGTCGCCGCCGACCGCGACGAGGGCGCCGAGGCCGATGTAGACGAGGCCGCTCGCCACGTCGAGGCGGCGGGCGGCGCGGCGGGTACGGCGGCGCATCCGGTCCGCGATCGCGGCGGCGATCAGGGCGTAGGTGCCGTCGCTCGCCATGCCGAGCAGCACCCAGCACAGGCCGAGCACCACGATCTGCCCGGCGACCGCGCCGCGCGCGGGATCGACGAACTGGGGGAGGAAGGCGAGGAAGAAGATCGCCGTCTTCGGGTTGAGCACGTTGACGACGAACCCCTCGGCGAAGACGCGGCGGCGGGAGGCGGGCGGGGCCGGGCCGTCCTCGGGGTCGGCGGGGCGGCTGAGCAGCTTGCGCACGCCGAGCCAGATCAGGTAGGCCGCGCCCAGGTACTTGACGATCGTGAACGCGGTGGCCGAGGCCGCGAGCAGGGCGCTCACCCCGACGGCGGCCGCGATGACGTGGACCACCGACCCGGCGTGGATGCCCGCGACGGAGAGCAACCCCGCCGAGCGGCCCTGTGCCACGCTGCGCGTGACGATGTAGATGACGGCGGGGCCGGGCACCGCCAGGACGGCGAGCGTCGCCACGGCGAACACGGCGAGGGTTGCGATGTCGGGCATGACAGGATGCTAGGCATTCGCGTATCACCTCCGCATCCGCATTTCCACCTGCTGTGATCGCCCCGAGCCGGGCGCGGTGACGGCGCCGGGGATCGTGGGCGTGGCGTGGTGCGGCGGTGGGCCCGGGGCTCGTGGGTGGCGGCTGTGCCGGGTCCGCGTATCCGCCTAGCGTGATGGCCTTGTGGCCGGGGTGCATGGGACGGTCGTGGTGGGGATGGCGGGGATCGCGGTGGTGAGGGCGTTGAGCAGGGCGGCGGTGGGCGGCGGGTCCGGAGGCTCGCCGTAGGTGGCGGCGTAGACGTGCCGGACCGAGCCGGGCACCTCGATCGCGCGGAGGCCGGGGTGGCGGTGCGCGGCGAGGGCGAGGCCGGGCAGCACGGTGACGCCGAGCCCGGCGGCGACCATCGCCTGCACCGCCACGTAGTCGTCGGTGGTGTAGGCGACGCGCGGGCGGAAGCCCCGTCGCGCGCACAGGTCGAGCAGGTGGCCGCGGCAGCGCTCGCATCCCGCGATCCACTTGGCGTCGGCGAAGGCGGCGAGGTCGGTGGCGAGGCCGGTACGGCCGGCGAAGTCGTCGTCAGGGGCGGCGTCGGTGCGGGTCACCGGGTGAGCGGCGGCAGAGCGGGCGACGGAGCCGGTGCCGGGGCCGGGGGCGCGGCCAGGGTCGCGGTCGGCGGCCGTGTCAGCGGCCCTGTTGTCGGCCCTGTCATCGGCCCTGTCATCGGCCCTGTCATCGGC
>Ga0065720_1019760_pt1 | contig 20337 bp, 20 predicted proteins | sample Thericmetagenome_FD_59107 | JGI IMG/M metagenome (GOLD analysis project Ga0065720, IMG submission 59107) | Thermophilic microbial communities from the Joint Bioenergy Institute, California, USA of rice/straw/compost enrichment - eDNA_2 v2... | ecosystem: Engineered > Solid waste > Grass >...
GGAGACGTGGGATTGGATGTGGGCAAAAAAAAAAAAAAAGTTGGAAAAGAGGGAAAAATGGGGAAAGAACAGAAGCAGGCACCTGCAACAGAACACGCTGGAATGGCCCGGTGGCAGTGGTAGACACAGACCTGAGGCCGCAGAGGAGATTGACGGAGGGAACCTGAGGCGCTTGAGGAGCTGAAGGGGTGCGGGCGTGTCCAGCAGCCCGTCCACGGTCCACACACAGTCTCAGCGCTCTCAGCGCCAAAATTGGGGGGAGAGGCAGGGCAGCGTGGAGTGGAGAGGCTGGTCACTCGCTCCTACACTGGACTGGGTCACCTCAAAAGCCCCCTCCCCAGTTTGGGTGCTGGGCGCGGACGTATGGGGGGCTTCTGAAGTTCGCTCTTCAACCTGCACCCCTGCAGCTGCTTGTCGTCGCCTGTGGTTGGCTGGTGGACCGCGGGGCACTGAGATTACGTCCAATCAAAGCCCCGCGGCGGATTCAATCTGCCCCACACACCTGTGCTGCGCAGGAGCGCCGGCGGCTAACCGTCCTGGCGATGTGCTTGCGTACAAACGATTGCAACCTAAAAATAGACGGTGAGACTTAAAACGCAAAATTTGTGAAGCAGCTCTAATTGGAAGCGTGCCCTGTTTGGAGATCCTCTGGCCAATCATTCGCTTGTCTTCGCGAAACCCCTGTTTTTCGTCGACTTCAAGTTCTCCTGCCTTTGGCCCTAAAACATGTCAATGGAAACCTGTTGTTTCGCTCGACATCATCTCCCCGATCAACAAACTTACAGTTACCTATCATGACGGCTTACAGTCGCTCTTACGGCTTCAAGGCATTGCGATGATGCTTCTCAACAACGAGAAATTTTGGACTGGGCGTGGGAGCGTGATCCTCCGAGAAACGGATAGGTAAAGGAAAGGCACAGCATCAGTCTCGAGTCGCTAACAGCGTCTCCCTGCTCTCCTCCGAGAAGTTGAACACTTGCATATGTGTCGGCATGCAAGAAATGCGGAACCGCTCGCACCCGATCGTTGCGCCGGACGAGGTCCTGCCCAGTCGGCATCCGAAGGTGGCCTCGGCATGTGGTCATTCCGTCTTTGTTCCGGCCGCATCCCGTCCGAAGTCTCGCAAACGACGGTGCGATTCCGTGCCATTTATATAACTAGACTACCTGCCTGTGCCCTACGCTATTCGGTCACCAACGGTCCAGATGATTTATTTACAAGCTATGCATGCCTACCAACATGTATACTTAGCAGCAGCTTTTCCCGACACACCCAGCGCTTCGTGGGGATGCGGTCGGTGGCACAAGCTTGATCACAGTGTGGGGCGAGAACACGATGGAGAGGTAGAATGCCATCCCATCCCGGACACCCACAACTCTACTACCAGTTATACTAGATCTTCTAATTACCCCCAACCACAGTTCACCTGCTCTGCCAATTGCAGAGCCTCGACGCTTCATCAATTCGCCAGGTCTAAGATCAAGACGGTGTCTCACATCCCTAGAAAGTGTCTCGAAGAGTAATTCCTGTCCCCAAGACTTCTCAGGTCTGGTGATCTCAGACCGAGAGTGACAGATATCCGGCTATATCACTACCCAACCCTATAGCCAGGCAAATTTTGTGTTTCGAATGTCTTGTTCAACTTCCCAACTTCCAACAAGAGAAAGCCTACTGTGTACCATCATCGGCCTGCTACGATGGTACGTAGCATCGTTCAACCGACCGTAGCCCTTGGATCAGTGCTCCCCACGAGCCGCGGCCCACCAGCCCCATGCAGTTGGCCAAGGCAAACCTGAAACAAGCCAAGTTCGACAGGTGGAAACCTGGGCTGTGCGCTCGCTTCACTAGCCAAATCTCGCTTGTTCGAGATGGGTGGGGACTCTCTTAAGGAGTTTCAACAAAAAATCACCTCGTCTTTCGTCTCGTCTGAGCTTGACAAGGTCACTGGCCAGCCTTGTCTACCGCCGACTGGGGAACCGAAACGCCAAGAGCAGAGCCTCATTCAACTTCCCCGGCTTGAAGTTGCTTAAACCATCTCGTCTGATGAAGAATGCGCGGGTGTTGGGTTTTGCACACGACGCCTAAACCGTTGCTGTTCGATTCCAAAAAGCTTGTGCAGGATGAAATCCATCCAGCGATCAACAGTTTTCCCTATCTCACACTGACTGAGAACCTGTTCGGATACCATGCTTTCGCTGAAGGCTTCTAGAGGTACTTAACGGAATGAGGCATCTAGACTATAAACAAGGATACGGCGAAGGATTATGTATCACAGCTTTGCTTACGCGGCTGACGGGAAAAGGTTCCTATGCCAAAAACTAATTTGAGATAATCCAAAGTCACGCAGCCAGAGTTCAAAGCATCTGTCCGGTCTATAATAATATAGAGCCGCGCTCCGGAGGCGTTGCAGTGGTGGCTCTCAGGAATGACTTCTCGACACGGGACTTACTTCAAGTCTTCTACAGCCATCTTGACGATGCTGTAACTGAGTCCTCGGATAGTCTGGCTGAGCAGCTTCAACCCGCTCAAGAAGGTTTGCTCATCATACTCTCCTGGTAGGCAATTGTGTGTGATTAACCACTCCGTAAACTTTGTTTGCTCCAATTCAATGACGTTAATCTGTATGGTTTATCTTGCGACTCACGGTAGGCAAGTCCTACATACATAGGTGTCTTCGTAAACAGCGACGACGCCAATGGTAGCTTTCGAATAATTCACGTTCTTAGGTTTTTTTTAAAAAAAAGGGGGGAAGTCGATGGCTGCTTGAAAGATACGAAAACTGTTGAGTAACAATGTGTGCTTGGTCTCTTATATCTTCATTTCAAACAAGGGGAAAAAAGTGCGCGACAAGGCCTGCGAGAGCCAATGACAACAGCCCAGCTATCAAGATTCGAGACGAATGGCCATAGCAGAGGCAAGTTACCGCAACAAAACATGCACTTTGAGAGATACCAACTCGGTTATTCGCATTTCCATTTCCTTTCTTTGTAGCTTGCAAAAGAAAGATGCTCACATCCATTGGGCGGTATATCTGGACAGTTTTTTAAAATTGTGCTGTGGGACTATCGTAATCAACACGCGTCAGACGGACGCGAGAATGACGTTTTTACACTACTGCTCACTTCTCCTTCTTAATTGAGATAACTGCGACAGTCTTCTAAATAGCCCCTTTATTAGGAAATAAGTCACCAAATGAGTAATACATAACCAATACAAATCGATATACTATAAACTGTGTTGTGTAGGCAGGTTATTTGAGGAGGCACACTTGGGGGGAGTCTAACTTTGCACTCGCGACCAGCCCAGGCGCAAGCTAAAACAGACAAGTGGAACCCTCCCATTGGCTGAGAAAAAGGTTACACTGTTTCCTGTCGATACACAGCGACTGTTACGTATCTTGAGAGACTTCAAGGTTGGTCTTGTCTTAGCTGGGTCAGCCAATGACCTGGTTGCATCGCGTTCCGAGAGTATGTTTTACAGGGCGCATCATCGGCTGACATCAACCCCCGCATCGTCAGGACTTTTGCCAGGGTTGGTTCCATCAAGAAAGCACGGGCCAACCGCGTTTCCAGCCTCATCGCTGTTTGGCCTGACCCCCGGCCGATGACGGGTTCCCGGTTCCTTTTCCTCTTCCCCCCGAACAGCTCCGGAGCCCGTAGTGTCAACATCGCGAGCTCCAATGACGCCCAATTGTTCCGTCAAAACTCAACGCTCTAGATACGAAATAACTGCTACTACCTACCTCTCAAAGAATAATGGTTTTACATTGCGAACTGTGCTACCTTCACAGCATGATAACTTTCTACGTTGCTGTTTTCAGAGGCCCATCCATGATGTCCACGTCTATACGTCGGATAGCAATAATGTGGGGGTAGATAGCAAACAGGAGCGAAGCATGGCAGCAACAGAAGCGCACTTAGGTAGATATGGCTCAAAGATTTTTTGGTGGGTAACTTCCGAACGATAATCCCTCGCCCTTTTGAAGAAAGCGCGAAGAGGAATGAGAAGAGTTTTAGCCTTCTAGTCTGCTGCCTTATGCATGCTTCGCATGCAGGAAAATGAATAGGCTGCGTATGCGCGGGGTGATGCCAGGTGACACTTGCATGCCCGTGCTCTAGCTCCCAGCCTACCTACACAAAAACCGCCTTATAGAGGCGGGCTTTGGTACAGGGCCAGCAAATCTAGAGCTGCTTTCCAAGAGCCTGTCGCTGTTCTTGCAGCTGTAAGTTTTCCGCAAGCCTCACGGAACTGACAAGTCGGATCAAGTAATTTTGGGACTACATTCCAGGGATTTGGTAGGGCTTTAAGGATTTCTGCTTCTTAGTGAGACAAGCACGTAGTGTTCCGTGTAGGGAGGGAGGATAGCCCCGGGCTAGCGGGCTGAGCGGGGAAAGGGATAAAAGACTCGCTTCCATGCATGACGAGGAAGGCCCTCCGTCCGACCAATGGATACCTGTCTACAAGTAAGTGAACCTATGCAGTCCCCGACCTATCACCGGTTCATATGAGAGGTATGAGGGAAAGGGGGAATTATAGAGGCCAGCTCTGGTCTTTTTGGGGAGATGTAACAAGATTCTCATTTAGGTCTGCATCAGCACTCCCTCCCTTCCTTGCAGCAGCCTCAAGCTCCCTAGCATTCGCCCAAATCATATCACCCGATTGTTGTTTGCTCTTTCTCAACAACCAGAGCCTGCGTGCCCTGAAGTTCAAGGATTCCAACAGTTCGGAGAACTCGGGTTCCTACCTCAGTATTCTCCTATCATAGTGTCATTTAGAGAATAAGTTGTGCAAGCGAGAAGAGAGCGCAACCCCTCCTTTTGACCTAACATTAGGTTTTCAGTTGTTCATGCGAGCTTTTTGTGGGCCAGCCCCATTTTTTGTAGACTGCGCACATTCCTATTGGTCAATAACCCAGTAACATTCGAAATTACCAGCACCTTATTCCCAGTACCCCTAGTGTTGCTTCTCGGTGCACCGCACACACACCACCGGCCGATGAGGCGCTTCCTCTCTTTCTTCCCCAATTTTTTTTTCACCATTTTTGACATCCCTCTTCGACTCAATGCCGTGACAAGGGCGGATGCTTTCATCTGCTGCTTTGCACAATTTCATTGATCAACTTTTATCGCAATTGCGCCAGGCTTGTGACTACCGACGTTGGCTTTCGCCTGTTTCATACCAACTTTTGCGAATTCGGAAGACACCTTGTCCAGCGAACCCCGTTGGATGTTTGCGAATTTGGACACGCAGCGAAGCGGTCGTCCATCGCTGAATTGGGTGTGCAACCATCCCGCTAATGGGCCTGCAGTTTGCGTTGTGAGTCAAAAGTCGAGTTTTCAAGACATATTAAACCTCATCACCTAGCGCCACTCTCTGCAGCGAGGATCAGAGCTTGCAGCACTGCGTGCGCGCGCGCCTCGAGACACGGCGTGGAAGCGCGGGCACTTTCTCTCCAGCGCTGCAGACGTGACTTGCACCCAGAAGAGCCGACCCGGCCCTGACAGCATCGGAGCGGGAGGACGCGGCGCTGGCGTTGTCGACAGCCCAGGTCCAGTGGACAGGACAAAGTGGAGCAAAAACATGGCGTCGTCCAGTCTGGCAATTCAGCGAGTGGACCCCGTGGCCAGCCCCACAACGGCTCCTCCCTATCGCAGCACCCACAGCGACCAGAAAGGAGCCCACCAAGCATTGACGCTGGGCCCGGCGCACAACACGCGCAGCATGCCCAACCCAAATCCAGGGGATTCGTCGAGGGCGCGCAGCATTTCCGACTCCTCGCTCTCAAGGATCAGCGCCCAGAACCTCAGGGATACTCCCACAACTACCGACGAAACCAGCAGCAGTCTGCACGCGCATCGCCAGAAACACAACGCATCGAAGCTACCAGCATTCCGAGCAGCGGTAGCCGATCGGAAGAGAGAGAGAGAACGGACGTCGTTGGCATCGGTACTGCGCAACCACTTTCCGCCATCCCCTATCTCGCCTAGATCCCAATATACGCAGGACACGGCGTCTCAGTCCCAGACCGTCGCCAGCAAACATCACCACGCGCTCGACGAAAGCCGCTGCATCCCTGATTCATCGCGCGAGGGCCTCCACCACTCCAAGAGCGCGCACAATCTGTCGGACAGACCGGAATCCCAGCTGCCCACACCACAATTTTCACGGTCGCGATCGCTCCGATTCCAGAGCGCTCCCACCTCTGCGCCCACACACTCACGTGTCGACCCCTCGACGGCTTCTTCGAAGAGCCCCGCATCACCATTTGAGCCCGCCAGGACTGCTGCACGCGTGCATGCATCTCGATCGCAGTCATCGTACGTCGCATTCTCTCTTGCCCTACCTTGTTCGACCGCACAGGCTGTGTTTTCATGCATTTGCTTCCACGGCGTCCCGGTCGCAGCTGACTTTTGGCACACAGTCCCGACACAAACGCGCGACCCTCAACCGGCTCGAGACTACCCACTTCATCGCATACCTTGTCTACCCGAAAGAGTGTAGTTCTCGACCTTCCCTCCTCACCTAGCATTTCGAAGGCGCCTGTCGACGAAGAAGACATGGCCGATATCAACAGTTCCCGCGAGCGGGCACTGCGGGCCCTCGAAGGACGAAATGACCGCGATGATGTCTCCCAAACCACCGAGAACGACACCACTGCCGACCTCTTTCTGAACTTGGCGAAGAATGAGAGCATCCTGGAAGACTCCAAGACTGAAGTTCAGCCTGTTGAATCCAGCCCGAATGTAAGTCTTTCGTCGGTTACGTCTCCTACTCTCAAAAATTGCTGCCCCTTTTTTTGTGCAGGCTGAATGCTCTCTCTCTCTCTCTCATTTTTTTCTCTATCTCTCTTTTTTTTCTCTATCTCTTTGGTCTCGGCTTTTTGTAAATTTTTTATTCGTCCGTTTGCCTTGATATTCCGGTGCTGGGCATACCTATCCCCCAGTTTTCCTGGGTTGTCTTCTGCAGCAAGGCCATCTTCAATGTGCCCATTTGCTTTCGCTTTCCGTCTTTGCTCCTGAACACTATGTCTAACCGTTCCCTCAGACGCACCTCCGATTATCACATCGTCGCCCCCTTTCAGCTGCTGTCCCGTCTTTTCCAACATCGCCGCCACAGGTTTCTCGCCGTCTCTCGGCCGACCAGCGCGACAACTCGAGACTTCGGCAGCTCGCCGAAAGTCAGCTTGCACAACAGAGGACACGGGAACCCGTTCATCGCATGTTGAACCGTGAGAACTCGGCCCCGGCTTCGATTCCGACTGGTCTTGAGCGCTCACAGTCCACCCGCTCAGCCTTGAAACCATCCCCTATGACGCCTAGGCAAATCTCCTTCCGGGAATCGTTCGCTGAACCTAGCTCTGGCCGCGAGAGCGCCTTCTACCGGAGTAGGAGACCGTCATTGACCGACAGCAACAGCCAAAACAACACGTCGTCGAAACCGTCGCCGTACCGGAGCTCAACCCTAGCGCTGAACCAGAGCCGGGCCTTTAGTGCTTCCTCCCCTCTGGTCTCCCAGTCCAGGAACAGCCAGAAAGAAGACGCTCAACACAACTCGGACACAACTGACTCGTCGACTTCAGCAGAGCCGTCGTCTGTTTGGGACGAGCTAGATGACTTGAAGTCAAGGATCCATAGGCTTGAACTTACTGGGCGCATGCCTCCTCCCACAACATCTCGCGTCTCTGATGATCGCCCGCGTACTGCTACTACCAATGCCACGACCATGTCGACCTCGCCGAAGCAGATTCCAAGCAAGGAGACTCGTGAGGTGCAGCCTCTTCTCCTTTCTGCACTTAACAAAACAAAAGGACAGGTTAGTTCCGAGGTCTTCAGCGCTATCGAAAGCGCTGCCATGGATGCGTTGGCCCTTTCCTCTATGATGGGTGCTCCGGGACAACCAGGTCCGATCTCAAGTGCCGCTAGTTCCATCGGCTATAGCGGTGGCGTGACTGATAGGCAGTTGCGTCGGAAGGCCGATAGCATTTGCCGGAGCTTGACGGAGCTTTGCCTTGCCCTTGCCGACGAGGTGAGCCGCAGGAAGTCTTTGCCGGTAGCAGAGAGTCTACGGAGTCCGCCCCTGACGTCGTCAACTATACGAACCAGAAGGCCGAGTGCGACAGAGCAGACGCCCACGGAGGGTGCAAGGCCCTTCTCAACTTTGGAGCAAAGAAGGAAGAGCCTTCTCAACGGCACGTCCCTTCCCAACTCCCGCTATGCAACTGCTCCACAAACCCCGATGGAATCCAGCGCCACCACTACCGCTTCTACCGCTGGCAGAAAGTCGTCGCTGCTGTTGTCGCGGTTTCGTCGTTCTGAGGAGCTCGAAGAACAGACCTCTGACAGGGCGTCAACGTTGTTGTTGCGGTCACGGCGAACAGAAGGCGAAGAATCCCAAGACGCACGTGAAGGGCGACACACATCCTTGCTGCTGCGATCTCGGAGAGCCGCAAACGAAGATGAGGACGCCCGCGTTCGTGCCCCTTCCCGGGCCGTCACTGAAGTCAACACTTTCCGTGGCACCTCGCGTGATCTCAGCACGACTGCCGCGCAGCAGTCGTCACCGGATGCTGGCACCGCAACCTCGGCTTTGTCTCGGCGGAGCCTGATACCTTCTGTCCTTTCACCACGCACGGCTCCCAATCAAGAAGGCCCTCCGACAAGCCTTGCTTCTGCTGCCTCCGCCGCATCGCCTGTGACTCCGGCGCGGAAGTTGCTTGAGCGGCCGGCACCGTTGACCGAGCTGCCATCCCGTCGTCTGTCCGAGAGACTCGCCGACCGGCTCAACGAGCGGCTCAACTCTGCCCTCGAGGAGCGCCGTCAACTATCTCTTGGTCAAAGCGGCCTTGGGTCGAGCGCACTTCTCAATCGCAGTGGCAGCTTGAGCCATCGCACTACCACTGGGCTCTCTTCTCGACTGGCTGGAGAGGGCTCCATTCCCACCAGCATTTCGACGTCATCGGTACATCAGTCTCCTGCCACGGCATATCGCAGATAATTCGTCAAACACGGAAACGAACGCCTGTTATATATTTCCGCCATCCGCCTAATGACGAGATTTTTCTTTTCTCACTTTATTCTCGACCTGAGGCATGGGTCGTATGATATATGACCTTGTATATAATCAACCACTTAAGGGGTTGTACAAACCAAGAAACGACGTCACTCACACGATGGAAAAACAGAGCACAAGAAATCAGGGGCGTTTTCGGTCTTAGAAGTCTTTTTTTTTGATTTGATTTTTGGGCGGCGGTCAAAAAGATAAAAAGACAAGGCAACTACATGTATTTTCTTTGACATGGGCGGCAATGTTTAACGCTGGTTTTCTGTTTTGGATTTGGTGTTCTGTGGCCGGGTTATTGCAACTTCAGAGGGACAAAGGCAGTTGGCGTGTTTGGTTGTCTGTGGGCTGGCTGGCAGGACGAATTGGTCGGGTCGGACAGGAACTGGATGGACTTGGAAGGGATATAATAAGGCTTATTATTATACCATGATGACGACGCCATGATAAAAAAAAGAATCATGGGTTCATACAATACTCATGAAACAGCTGGAGTTGGGTGGAAGAAGGCACAGGACTTGGGCATATTTTATTGTATATTGTAATAACTGCTTCGCTTTTGTCTGAATTGTCTTAGGTTTTTGGAAATCTGATCGTTGAGTTCCTCAATTTGGCTTGATTCCGGGGAAAGTTTGGTGTCCTCTCTCATACGTGTCCCTCGATCAGAGGGTGCATGCAAGGCCAGATACGGAGTAGCAGCCGGTTGAGGAAAAAAGAGGTCCCACAGATGATGCCCAATCCCAAGAGCGCCGGGGTTGATTGGTGACAAGTGTAATCCGTATTGCCCATGTAAACAAAGAAACGCTGCACACTTTGACAGCACAAAAACCAAAAAACAAGCAAAGAAACAGGAAGGCCTCTCCTCCAACAGTTTCACCTTCCACGACCCCTCCCGCCACCTCTACTCCCTTTGGCCCCTTTCCCTGCCTTCCCAAACGGCTGCTTGATTACCAAACCTTCAGGCAAGTCAGCAACCTTCTCCCCATCCTTCCACAAGACGCCGACATTCTGCCTTCTTCCCACAACCTCCTTGAAAAATTTCTTCTCCACCATCCCCTCCTCATTCCCCTCCGTCAACACAACCCCGTTATCGCTCATCCACCACTTCAGCCCACCCTCTCGAATACTCCTCTCCACGTCTACGTATACCAGCACCTCGGCATCCGACCGCATTCCGCTGATCACCTCCTTACCGTTGTCCTCTGGCAAGCCGGTCGAGAAGTGCACGTGGTTGCGGTTCATGCGCTTCAGACCGCCGGAGGACTCGATCTGGGGCCAAAAGGCGAAGTAAGTGCCGTGTACGACGACAGGAGGGATGGGAAGCTCGTTGGAGTCGGGGGCTGGGTTAGGGACGATCGGGCGGAGCAGGTGCTCGCTATCGAGCTTGATCGAGTGGCCTTGGTTGGCACGGATCAGCCAGTGGGATGGGTCGGTTGATGACTCGTCTAGGGAGGGGTTTGTGGCCGGGTTGGGCTTCATGGCGAAGCGCTGCTTGTCACTGCTCTTGACGCAGTCGACGATTTCGCTGAAAGTTGGTTTAAGAGAGCGGATGGGGCCATAGAGAAACTATTGTGGGCGTCAGTGTTATATTTGTCATGATAGTGACTAGGCAAGACTCACCACTTTGTCGAGAGGAGCAAAGCCCTCCTTGTCAAGTGTGATTCCTACTGCGTCGGCCTGGTGCCGAAGCAATCGGCTCAGTGCCTTCGACAGAACTACATCACGTTTGCTGCGGCCGTTTCCGCCAGGTCCTCCGCTGCCGCCACTGCCACCTGATCCCGCTTTGCGACCGCCGGCAGGTCCTCTTCTCTGGCCCCTGCCGGTCGTTGACATGGCCTGCTCAAAGCGCTCTGCAAGAGCGTCGCTTGCATCGGGAGTGTCGTAGTCGTAGTCCATTGTGTAGGCAGTGTTCTGTCGACTACGTGAGAAATAGTGCGCAGGCCAGTGTAGAGGCAATGTTCTGGCCAAGTTGAGATGTTGGGTGATGTGGGATCTGGAGCTGGATGTGAAAGCCGTTAGGTGGGGTATAACCAGAGCGTTTCTCAAAGACAAAAAAAAGAAGGCAATGGATTGAGATGGAGTTGAGAGGTAAAATGAAATGAAAAATCTACTTGTTTCTTACCCTTGCCAAGATGCTCCAGTACAACTTAGCCAAGGCTGTTTGTTGTTAATGAGAGACGACCAGATCGAAGAATGACAAGAAATGTGCTTGTGCTGATGAACCTTGTGCTATGGGAGTTTTGTCAAAAAAATTACTCCACTTACGGTAATCTGGCCCCCCTTCAAAATGGTAAACCTTTCGGTAAGACCCCAAAACGGAAAACGGATAGAGAGACGATGAAAGTTAATCGCAGAGCTCTCTCGTTTCTTTTGAATGGGCTTTATTTCTACTTCATCTATCTCGACTGTCTGCAGTTCGACTTTACCTCGCTCAGCTCGCCGAGGCTGAGGTGGGTTACCGCGTGACTCATGCCATCCAGCCAAGGAGTCGGGACGTCTGACTTCAGCTTCGAGCGAAAGAGGCCTACCGATGATGCGATAAGTGTATCGCCGCAAGCAGTTTAACATTAATTCATCGAGCTTAAGTATGACGGCTTAGGCATGTTTGATATTGTACGAGCAATTGACTGAGAATAGCTCGGAAATCAACGCCATCATTTTTACGGTTTCTATCTGTATGCTAGGAAATCAACCTGCGCCCAACGTTAACCATCGCTATGCACGTATCGCAGGGCTCGACATCCCAAGCTCTCCGCGCCTAAAGCTCACTCTGTATTATTGATCCATTCGTGTTCACTATCATGATGCTCCCTCCTTTTCTGCCAGTATGCCTGATAGCAATGCCCCCAGCTCCTGGTCCCTACTTCTTTGCTCTTCCATCAACCACATGAGGAGCTTTTCCGCCATTCTCTCTTTCGCCTGTTTTTTCCCGTACACCTGTTTCACGCTAGCCGCTTCGATAACCTCCCAAGGGACCCTAAACCCACCATCTTGCCCAAAGTTGACCCAGCCATCGAAGTACCAGCCGGAGGGCAGGTCGCCGTCTGTGCTGTCGGTGGGAGGTTGTGAAGGGGTCAAGTGGTAGCGAGGCGTCTGGATGCCGAGTAATGAACAGATTTTGGCGACGCGCTGGGTGGCGGGGATATCTTTGTCGTCTGAGGGGGAGTCACGGAGAGGGCTCGACGGCGGACGAAGTGATGGGGACTTGTTTTTTTCTTGTGTGCAGGGAAGCTGAAGCTGACCCTGGCCTGGAGATGTCTTTTGAGCTGGCGTTGTGGTAACTTGAGGAGAGGAAACGGCTGTATTTGGATTGCTATTGCTGGCACTGCTGCTTGTGCTGGCCAGAGGTGCGCCGTTATCGCTTTCAGTAGATGGAGGAGATTGAGATTGCTCCGGGGCCTGGATTTCTGGTTGAGTTGCTTCTTTAGCAGTCGGGCATTGCGGAGGAGGAACTGGCTGCTTAATGGCAAGATTTGGTTTCGTGTTGGGGAAAACAACATTCTCGCCATCCGAAGGCAGATAGCCCTCTGCCATTAGCCTGTCAAGGTTGTTAAAATGAGTCAACGGACATGAGGCCAAGGCAAGCAGAAAATAAAGACGTTTCATACCACTCAACACAGCACTTCGCGGCATACTGCTTGGCATCTTTCTTTCGAGAAAAGCCCTGTACTTCAGGACCATAAGTAACGGGGAAGGCAAGAGTTTTGCTGTCTTGACTGAGCTGGATTTGACAGCGACAAGCCCATGTGTTATCAGGGGCGGAGAGGTCAATGAAGCTGACAGAGCATCCTGATTTTTGGTGAGCATCGCGATAGCCTGCCATGTTGTTAGTTGTATATGTATCTTCTGCGCATTAACATATATCTGATACGCGAAGTGGACATACGCAAAAGTAGGCTAACCCAGTCTTTGCCACCGAGGTCAAGCTCGCCTGAGCGGATAGCGCGCTTGAGGTCTAAGATGGCCCTCAGTTGCTGGGGAGTGAGCGGCTTTGGGTGCGTTTCCTGCTGTCGGATGAACTCTTTAATATCGCTGTAATCGATAGGTTTCTGAGGCATCGAGGTTGAGTTTTCTCTAGCAGCTAGATTGCTATTGTTATTATTACTGTTAGTTGACGTGAGTTTGTTAATTGCTTCTGGGCCTGCTGTTCGTTTTCTCTTTGTGTGAAGTTGGAATTCAACGTTCAAGGAGGCAGATATGTTTAATAAGGCATCCTCTGATGGGCGTTTGCAAGGTGACATCTTTTGCATTGGGGGATTGCTGTGGAAGCAAGCAGTAATGAAATAACAAATAAGCCGTCCTGAGTTGCACAGGGTTCCTGTAACAATTCGAACCAACGAATCACACAGCAAGCCAGCGAAGTGGGGGCGGCGAGTTTAGCACTTGTTTTTGGGTATAAGCGTTCACTAAAGACCACCGATTGGTTCTGACAAATTCAAGGGGGATACGGTAGTTTTGTTCACTTCGGGTTAACCCCCAAACAGAAAACGCTTGCACAAATACTTAACTAGGTAGGTAGTTAGGTAGGAATGAACTATCAGTCTGTGTTGGAAAAAAAAAAGGGGGGGGGGCATACTCTGTAGTCTGTAAAAGTGTCAAGTAATTCACCCATTTCGCCCCTTTGCCAGCTACTACCAGGAACTCTCTCCTGTCGTTTCATTAACAAATCGAAGTCTGTCGTATGCTGTATACACGCTAAGGGTATCATGTTAATGTGAGCCTAATGCAAGTCGACAGAATCGCGAGACGAATTTTAGTCCTCTTCAAAAAAGCCTCCATCACTGTCACTTTCCTCGCTCTCCGACCTCGCTGGGGACTCGTCCTTCTTGCCTTTACCCGACTTTGGCTTGTCTTTTTTCTCCTTTTCTTTCTTCTTCCCATCCCACTCCTGCTTGTCCTGCGTATCTTCTACCCTCTCTTTCTTTTTCTTCTCTTTGCCATCATCGCCATTCCTCTTATCCTTATCCTTTGAAGGCTTCTTGGGCTTCTCCACTTTTGCATCAACCTTTTTTATCACTTTCTCGGGAGCTCTATTTTGAAGTTTTTCCAGCGCCGTTACACCCTCCTCCCTAATTTTCTCAATTTCGTACCACATAGGTGGTCGCGGGGCATGCAGATAACGGGCCGCAGCACCCTTGTCGTCCTTCCCGCCTTTGTCGTCTCCCTCCTTGTTGCTCCTCACCTGGGCATACAGGCTGACATATGGTTCCATGAATGGAAAGTACTTGGTATAGTCGATGTCGACTTGCGCGATATGGAGATCGGCTTTCAATTGCGCAATCTCCACAGGGTCTGTGGCCTTAGACAGCCTCCTCTCGAGCTGCTGCGCAAACCGTAAAGCCTTTCTCCTTTCTGCTTCAGTTAGCAGACACCCCACAGGGGAAAGGGACGGGGCTGTAGGACATACCAAAGAAGCGCACCATGTGGTACTTCGAAATCATCTTGCTCCTTTCCCGCTTGAACTCTATGTCTTTGATGCGCTCCTTGTGCGCCTTCAGCTCGCGCTCGAGTTCTTTTTGTTTGTTCGCTGGAAGTTTCAGATTATCTCGCGCAAGCAACCGTTCAATGGCCCTTGCGCGCTTCTTGATGGCACCCAAACTCTCTTTGCCCTCGTCTGACTTATTCTGATGGTGTCGCTTCTTCTTGAAGTGCGCCTTGTTGATCTTTTGGCGCTTGGCAGCCGCAACCTCGCTGTCGCCAGAGGCTTCGTCGCCGTCTGAGTACGATCTCTTCTTGCTCATATTTTATGATATTCACTGGATGACTGAAAGGGTGTTGAGGTGAACGGCAGAAAGTGATAACAGACGCAAGAGAGAAAACGCCAGAATTTTTGGAGGCGCCGAGCTCTCATTGCTTTCCGATAAGGGTTAGGGTTATAACTGTGTCCCACTCAAACGTTCTTGGCGTGAATCTCATCCGGCCCGCTGGGCGAACTGCAGAACGAGCCGCCCATGGAGTCGAGACACCACATCGAAAAGGTCCAGAATATCCCAAAGTGATAAATCGCCATATCAAAGTTTCATATGAGAATACCATCGTCAAAGAAGTGAGGCTTGTGTTGGATGGATTATGGGGACGGCAGTCCTCAGAAGCACCCTGGACGACAATAGCCCTCAAGAGCGGGCACTCCACTTACAACGACAATTACCCCGATAGAAGGACAAGCAGACAACCCCTGAGATGGATCGCCAGGAGCCAGGACTCATCAAGTGGTCGCCAAACGCGGTGCACGACTCGTTCCTGCACATCAGCTTACAGGAGCGTGTCGTGCAGCTCTATGAGCCGACAGGTCTCGCACAGCGCGGTCGCTTCGAGTACCGTAAGCTGGCCAAACACAACGATCTACCACCGCTGACGGCCTATGACTGGTCTCCCACGGTTCCAGGCATCGTAGCAGTTGGCACTCAGACCGGTGTGGTCAACTTGCTACGTATCGACGATAACTCAAACGGTTACCAGGAGCTAGCCCTCAAGATCTCGCGTACCTGTCAGGCCGTCGCCTTCAACACTAGCGGCAAGTTGGCGGTTGCCCTGGACCGCGTGCGCAGCGATCACTGCCTGTACATCTGGGATGTCTCGCGTCTTTCATCCCTGAACGATGCCCACATCGTCGGCTTGCCATCCGACCTGGGCTTGCCCCTGGATCCTGTTGATCGACTCGAGCATAACGCGTCCGTGTCCAGCATCCGTTTCTTTGAGGACAACCCGAATGTTCTGGTAGCCGGTATCAAGGGCCAGGGATTGCGTATCCATGATCTACGAGGTACGAGCCCAAGCCCAGGGAGAAATAAATGAATAGGTAGTGGGAACTAACAGACCATAGACCATGCCCACTCCTCTGTGGCCTATTTCCAGACAAAATGTTGTAATAACTTGGCTATCGACTACGCTGACCAAAACTACTTTGCTTCTTCCGCCCTTGACCAGCCTGGAGTCATGATTTGGGATCGCCGGGCTCTGAACCGGCATACTGTCAGTTCCTCCTACGCTGAAGCTCTTGATCGGGATGGCCTCTGCTGGGGCGGTGCCCTACGCCTCGATCGTGCAGTACACGTTGACCCGAACGACCCGGCTGCGCTCGATGCCAAAAGCTCCATGATTCGGTCTCTGCGCTTCTGTCGTGACCATCCTGGCATGTTGGCCGTGCTCTCGCAGACGGGCCAGCTCCGGGTCTTCTCAGCTCGCCATGAGCATCTTGACCCAGATGCAAGGGTTGCCAGCAGCCCAGAGCTGCTCGAGGTTCGTCGTTCCTATGAAATGGACCCTCTGTATGCCGAGCCGGGCCGTAAGAGTGAGAGGATTGTGTCATTCGACTGGATTACGATGAGCTCCCCTGTGCTCAAGCCACGAGTTCTGGTTCTTCGTGCGAATGGTACCTTTGACGTGCTTGAGAAACCCTCGTTTACGTCAGAGTATCCGTTCAAGCTGGTCCCTTGGCAGCCTCCTTACCGAGGCCTGGATGGTGCGTTTATGATCTTCACCTGCTGCACTGGCAGCTCTAAGTACTAACAATCTCAAAATTCAGGCACTGATTATCAAGAACTAATGGAGTTTGAGCCGTCACAAGAAGAGCGGATATTTGCTCCCTTCCTGACCGAACAGGCTCTGACTGATGTGCCTTTGTTCGGGCCCAACAAGGCCAGCGTCAGAACACTTGTCGAGAAAACACTGGCCGATGGCCTTTCTCAGCACACACTAGCAGTCTCGGGCGGGTCTGACCAGCGTACTTCCGTCTCGAAGGAAGCACCCACGGTCGCAGACAAGCTGAAGGCACTTAGAAAGGCTGCTAAAAACAGCGAGGGCAACTCCGAAGGACTCTTATCGCAGCTCGAACGCCGAGAGAGCTTGCTCAGCTGTACCAGGGATATGACAGGGCTCTCGAGCCAAGACCGCTATGTCCTGGATCATGTCATGCTTCTGCGTGCTCAGGAGGGCTATCGATTTGATCCGATAAAAAATCAGGGAATTGTGGCAGACGATCCGTGGTTGAAAGATGCCTGGGCTTGGGTTGCTGGTGCAGAGGCAGCAGCTTCTGAAGACGGGATGGTAGCGTTTCCCTTAGACGTTGGCTACATGGGTGTTCACACAATCTGGAACAACGATTTGGGCAGTCGCCCTGAGATGAGGCTAGCTGAAGATGCCGAACTTCCGGACGAGGCCGGCTGGGAGCGTTGCTTGAACACGATCAATAAGCAATTGAGGATACCCAAATTTGATGGACAAGTCAAGACCAGAAGGCCGCATCATCGGGCAATGTGTCTGGCAATATGTGGTTTTGGTCGCTCGGATACGGAGGATATGGAGTTCTCGTCACCCTCTAAGCGAGAGTCGACATGGTACACCATGGTTGCGGCACAAGCTCTCTTCCGGGGTGACACAAAAGGCGCCGTGCAGGTGCTAAAGAAAGCGAGCACCGAGTATCCGGAGCTGTTGTTTGTGTCACTTGCGCTCCAGCTCATGGGAAAGAATGGTGGTCATGATGGCGAGACAAATGTTGCGCTAGACTTTGACGAAAAGGTGGCGTCTCGGACAGACCCGTATTTGCGTGCCATCTCAGCCATCATCGCAACGGGAGATTGGGCCGTGATTGCTAACCAGCGGTCGCTGCCCCTGCGCGATCGATGCTTCGTCGCTGTCCGAAACCTGGACGACGATGCTCTTACGGCTTGGCTCGATCGCGAGGTATCTTTGGCGATTGAGACAGGCGACATCGAGGGCATCGTGCTCACAGGTATCACAGACCGGCTGGTAGATATTCTTGCCCGTTACGTGCACAAATTTAACGATTTCCAGACGGCAACCCTGCTCTTGTCCATCTGCGCCCCTCGCTTCATCGACGACATCCGCGCTACGGCGTTCCGAAATGCCTACCGCAACTATCTCCAGCGTCACCGTGCTTTCTTCTTGCGCGCTAAGTTCGACGTCGAGTCCACGAAACGCTCCAAGCACCGTGGCGTGCCAACCCTGCGCCCGGCTGCCAGACAGATTGGCCTGCGCTGCGTGTACTGCGATGTAGCAATCAAGCAGGAGCAGCTTGCCAACACCAGCGTTTCCACGCTCCCCTTCCGCGCGAGCACCGGTTCGAGCGGCATCACGGCCACTAATCCTGCTACGCAGAACAGTCCCAACCCCTCGGGCAGCTTGAGCAACCCGGCTACTCCGCGGCTCTTGCCTGGAGGGAGCGCCGCCGCTAGTCGTGCCGGCACACCGTCCTCCCGGAGCGAGTTCCGCTACCACCAGCAGCAACAAGCTGCTGGCTCGGCATACACCGACAAGCTTGTGTCGGCGGGTATAAGTTGTCCGAACTGCAAGCAGCACCTCCCACGGTGCGTCGTGTGCCTGGAGGTGGTTGGGATACCTCGGACGAACAATGCAGATCTATCACAGTCACGAGGAGGTGAGGAGACGAGACGGACAGCGAGATTTCCCACCTTCTGTGTCGCGTGCGGACATGTGCTACACCTGGACCACGCAAGGCAGTGGTTTGCACGCCATCGCGAGTGCCCTGTGCCGGAGTGCCGGTGTTTGTGTAATACGAGGGTTAATGAGGAGTTGGATTACGCATGATTTGAGGATTTGGCTGACGAGGGTAATAGCTTTCCTAGCAGTATGTCTAGAAGCATACGCTATAGTTATCTTAAACTCAGATATACAAGCTGCATGTGTAAAAGCAAGCAAACCTGAGATACACTCTATTGATACTGTAGATATCTAGATATGATCAATGTGGATGAGGCCACATGCTCCGTGTAGATAAAGCACGGGTTTCCCAAGGTCATGGGCAGCTCGAAGATACCACGGGAGGGCGAAACCTACCAAAGTGATGTACAACCACTAGGTACTCCCAACCATGTCCCGAGTAATTAGGTAGGTACGACAAGCCCTTCGCGCCGATCATGAGGACATATATATAATCCGGATATTTTGAGAGACGTTTTCATAGGTAAGTCAATGTACAGCTGCCCTGTTTCTTCCCTGCTCGTGCCGTTCGTTTAGATTACTCCTGAAGCAAATGTCAGAATGCAGCAGGCAGCAAGCATAATCAACCCACTTAGTGACTTCTTATTCGGGATGATGGTGACGGAGAGAGCCTGTTGCTTTTCTAGCCAGTACCATATTGAATTTAACCTGTACTGTGCACAATACCAATGCTTGCACTGTGGGATATTTTTACACTTGCCAGTACAGCCCCCAATCATTTATGTGTCTGTTTTGACCGTTTATGTCGTCAATCTATTTAATGATGTCTTGTGTGATCAGTGAGAACATGCGCTCCGTTGATCAACCTAAACAAACCAAAGGAAACAAAAAAACTCCGAGACAGAGGGGCACGAGTCCGGACTACTGGGAACCAGAGGTCATGCCAAGGAAGCGTCGATGATCCGATGGAAAAGCCAGAGAAAAGACAGATCAGGCCGAGAAGGAGAGCCAAGCCGATCAAGCAGAGGTGACGTTCATCTCAAGCATTTTCCCGCACTGCCAAGGGCGTGGCCGACGCCTTGGCTTTGCTGTGCTACACTACCTAGCCTAACATACACTAGGCATGCACAGCCTGCAGTTGCGATTCTGGGATTGGGAAGTGGGTATCGGATCTGGTGACCTGGGTGTTGGTTTGGATGCTCTGCATGACGATGTTATTCCTAAAGCCAACACACGATATATCGATCCCTAACAACCGGCCTACGGAAACTGTTCGTGTACTCCATAGATACTCTTCATTTTGGTCTGGTTAATCCACAGTGAAGCACAGTTCCGGTCGACGACCCTTTCTACGTAGAACCAGGGAAACTGACTGGCTGGGAGCTCCCACAGCCAGTCCGTCGCTCTGGATGCCGTCTGTTACATTGTCTGGTCTCTGGCCTCATGCCCAGCCGGGAGATCGCTGAAGAGTGGAGGGCACCAAGTGGGGTGGGCGGAGCTGACGGGGTTGATGAGAGGCTTACGCAGGTGGTCTTGCCATGGAGCGACTGCAGAAAATCGATGGAGGTGGGCACACCGTCAGGGTCCAGAACGTGATCGGAAGTCAGACTCGTTCATCAACATTCAAGAAGCACCGAAGACCAACGAGTCAGGAGGGGACGAAGAGAGGATGGGAGACGGGAACAAGGGGGTGGAAGGGCACGTGCGGAGGGCTTGGCCAGCAGTGACCAGAAACACAAGCGAGGGCACCAAGCACAACGGAGGCGAACAAGCACCCGATGCAAGAGGCCAAGCGAGAGCATGGGGAGATGGGGGCTGTGCTGACCCGGGCTGACGGGATTCGCTGGAAGCAACGGCGTC
>Ga0065720_1019762_pt1 | contig 20322 bp, 14 predicted proteins | sample Thericmetagenome_FD_59107 | JGI IMG/M metagenome (GOLD analysis project Ga0065720, IMG submission 59107) | Thermophilic microbial communities from the Joint Bioenergy Institute, California, USA of rice/straw/compost enrichment - eDNA_2 v2... | ecosystem: Engineered > Solid waste > Grass >...
TTTTTTTTTTTTTTTTTCAAAGGCAACATCCCAAGGTAGGATCCAGTTCCAAGCTTTCGCATGCACGCGAACCGGGCAGAGAGCCTCGCACAAGCTCTTTGTCTAGGAAGATGCATGGGCTGCAAGACACCTTGTGTCCAAGGAATTTCCAGGGCGCCACGTATTGTCAGCGGTCTGTCTGCGAAGGACGTCTGTCCTCTGGCAGGGGACTCGAGGACACCGACATCGGTCATTCCGGGGAGAGGGGGCGCTTTTGGGGTCGTGGTGAGGGGCTAGAAGTGGAGGTAATGACATCCCGACAGTGCATCCTGCAGATGTCACCGGATTCCGCGCCCTTTAGATCGACTTTTGATCACCATGTTGGGCGGGGACGCGTTGCTTGACGTTCTTGCCAAGCCTTCAGGGATGTTAAAATTTTCAGCGATCACCTGAGCGAGCCAAGACATCCAGTGTTGTGTGTCTCCGAAGACGACCCCCACAGTGTCGAACCGCTATACAAGCAGACCACGATCAGAGTCAAAATAAAAGATGGGATCGACAATTGACAGCGCCACAAAAAACGAATTCTGGAATTGCCCCTCCATAACCGGGTATCCTGGAGCGGCTTTAGATTCCAGATAGGTTCAAGCAGACAAAGACTGAATGAGCCGAGTGCTCGATGTATAACATTGGAAAAGGTTGCCCAATTATCATTACCTGCGAAATGCAGGCGAAACAATAAGGACGGCCGAGGATTGAGCCGTCAGCCTCCTTAGAGAGACTCATGCTGTGCTGCTCTAAACCGGCGAGGTCCGGACGCGGCAGAGCTCGCCCGAGTCCTTCAATGAAGGCCACTGGTTAGGATCCCGGAACTCGGGGAACTTTGCATGAAGGATCAAACATGCCTCTTCCATACGGAGCACCTCCCTACGTACGTACCTATACTTGCTCAACTTGCCACAGCATCGTGTTGCAAGGCTCGTCACTGAACAGTCAACAGCCACCTGCAACATGGCTGTCGTTGAGCGTCTTGACAGCCCCACCCCCGCAATGCGCTGACCTGCAGGGAGCTCGTGGGGTTCCACACCAACCCCACGGATTGAGCGCCTCAGAACAAGGGGTTCGAGCAGGATGACCCCCAACCTTCCGTCTCTTTGACCCCGGACAACGGCAGAGGTCCGACGATGACACGGGGGAACAGTCTTGGACGGCACTTCTTGTGATTTTGGGCATGTTTCATCGTCTGGCTTCGGTTCCTCAAGCCGTTGTCTGGCTCAAAGATATGCCCGAACAGACTTGAGACTCCAGACATCATTTTGGTTCTCAGCTGAAAGCAGAGAAGTCTCACATTCACCGACAATGTGATTGCCGAAATCTTTGGTATCGTCCCAGGAAGCAAGATTCACATGACAATTGTAGACGTATTGCCAACATCGACTTTCTTGAAATTGCATCTGCCGCCCTCGATCGTCAGAAGATCCCGCAAGATCCTCGTTCAAAGTTATAGCCTGGCTGCTGAGTGCCGAATTCCTGATGTGGGATGAGTTGTCGTGGTTATGTTGGAGGTCGCAACTAACGTGATCAGCTAAGAAGTTTCAAGGCTTCGACAAACTTGGCGATGTCCTATACCCCCTCCAATAACGGTCAATGGCGTTGTAGTGTCCCGACAAATGAGCTTCAGGCGATTCGGGGACTTGGACAGTAGTTCTTCCTAGCCTTGGATGTGACGTCCAACCATCTTCGATGACTGGAGATATCAGAGGAGCGAAGGCTAACCGCAATTCAACTCGATCCCAAAATGCGTCTACAAGCGAGTCGAAAAGAGACAAAAACTCCGTGATATGCGGCATTTGTTCGATGGCACTCCTGTTTCAAGTTACCCGCTGAAGGAAGTGAGCTTACCGAGCCTGGCTGAAGTTGGGGGTGCGCTGACTTTGCGCGCGGGATGATCGGGAGCTTAGGAGCCAATCGAGAGGGAATGGCTAGGGAGGGAACAGAAAAATTGGCAACTGGGCGAAATTAAGCCATATTTAAGAGGGCTGTGGCTCTAACCCAAGAGGGGTCTCTCCTTTCATGTTATGTCTGCAGATGCAGGCCAACTTGAAGGTGACGTTGATGCCAACAGCAGTCGACAAAGTTGAAAAGGGGTTTGAGGTTCGAAGATGCCAAGACACCATACGCGTACTGTAGACTTAGACCTAGCACTGTGCTACACACGGTTCAAGGCCCACACTCTAGACCCCCCCAGAGGGTTTGTTTACTTTCCACATACGACGAATCAAACATCAGCCCACGCACAGCTCCATCTTACATTCCATGTCGCGCGCGTCCGACTGACATCATCCTTCCCTCGATCTATTCGCAACACGTCCGTCAATTAGCTTCATTCAACCCATTCTTGAGCTCTATTTTGCTTGCAGCGCGCGTCACCACAATGGTTCGCCGTTCCGCGCGCATAGCCAGCCTGCAAAAGGTGAGCTGACTTCGTTCCCGAGTTTTTTTTTGGATGTAAACAAAACAAATACACCGCCCATTGTCGCGTCTGCATTGCCATCGTCATTGCAAGCACGCTGACACGCTCTTTTTTTTGGATTCCCCTGTAGGCAAAACAAGCTGATGCGTCCGTCCAGAGCCCCGAGGAATCGTCGCCGGTTCCCCCCATTCAGGAGCAGGAAGAGCCTTTGCTCGAGCTGCCGCCGCCTGTTAAGCGCAGACGCGGCAGAGCGAAGCGAACTGAGCCCCAACCTGCTGAAGAAACCAAGCCCGCCGAGCCTGAGCCTGTCGAGACCAAGCCAATCGAGGAGCCAGAAATTCCCGAGAAAAAACAACAGAATGATGTCGAGCCGCCTGCACCGTGTGCGCCGTCCCCAGTCCGGGTTCCAAAGACACCTGGCGGCTCGTCTCCCATGAAGCCGCCCATGTCGGAAATGCATCCAAGCAAGGTTCACCCGACTATGGGCCCTCCTTCGTCTGCTCTGCGTCTTGGGTTCACCGACATCAAGCCGGCGGCAAACCGCGGCGATGGTCTTCCGGCCGTTGCACAAACGACCCCATCCAAGGTTACCGTGCCCTCGTCAGCCTTCACTTTCCGCATGACGCGCAACACTCCCACTGCCGCAGCCAAGCCAACTACTGCCTCTGTCGATATTAGTCTGAGCGATGAGGCTCTGAAGATGATGGGCGATATCCGCGAGCAAGCCGCTAAGCTCAAGGAGGATCTGCGTGCGCAGCAGGAGGCCGAGAAGACCGAGGAAGAACTGACAGCTGACCGCAAGATTGCTCGTGCCAAGGGCAAGGCGGGCCGCTTCAGTGCCGCTCACATGGCCGAGTTCAAGAAGATGGACTCTATTGAAAACCATCCCTCCGTTCTCCGATATCATCCAGACCGTCTTGCTCACATCGGCCCGCTCAAGCCTGGTGTCAAGCGGACCCAAGACAAAGCCAATCTTGACGAATCGGAGTCAACTCGTCCCAAGCAGGCTACGCCCGGGCTCAGGTCAGCCAAGAAGGAAGCTCCTGCTGCTACTGCTGAGCCACCGAATAGTGTGAAGCGCCCCCGTCAGCACAAGGACGAAGATGTGACGAGTAAACGTCCTTCGTCACGCGACGGCAGCTCCATCCCAGCTCCCAAGTCCGTGTCGGGTATTCCTCGGTCCAAGCCGACTCTGTCCTCTTCTCTCCTGACTCCGACGAAGGCTTCTCTCGCTCGGACGTCTACTGTAACCTCCAAAACCCCTGCCCAGAGCTCTCTGATCAAGTCCCCATCGAAGCCGACCGTCAGCCTCTCTAAGCCAGCCCTCAGTGGTATCCCGAGATCTGCTACGACGAGCAACCTTCACTCTCCTAGCAGGATTTTCCCTCCAAGTGCTAAGCCTGCTCCAGCCAAGGCTGCCGAGAGCAACGAGAAGAAGACCACTCTGGTTCCTGAAGCTAAGGCCACACAGGCTACGGAGACCAAGGCTACCACTGAGGTTAAGCCTGCTCCAGAGGCCAAGCCTACCACTACTACGGAGGATGTCAAGAGCCCGTCGAAGTCCCGCTTCGAGAAGATGGGTCTGGACAAGATGAAGGCCTTGCTTCGGGATGCCAAAATGAAGAGCGCTCTCCCCGTGCCTGCCTCGCTCACGTCCAAGACTCCAGCCCCGGATCGCCCAGAGAAGAGTGCTCTACCCGTGCCTTCCACCACACCTGGCCGCAAGCTTGCCAAGCAGGTGTCCTTTACTCCTGAGACACAGCGCGCTGCCATGACGCAGAACTCACCGTCTCCCATCAAGTCCTCCAACATTCCTCAGCTGCCCAAGCCCAGAGAGCTGCTGGGAGAAGTTTACTACCCTTCTCTCGATGCTTTGCTCGCCGAGCAGGAAGCTGCTGGCCCGCGCCCGCTCCCCGAGCCTCCTGCCAAGGAGTCGCCCAGCAAACCCACTTCTTCTACTGCCGAACCCGTCATCAGCGAGTTCACCTTCCGCAGTGAAAAGACCATCAGTTTCGGCTCGTCCCCCGGCCAAGCCACCATCCGCCCTGTCCGGCCCTCAATCCTCCCCACGGAGAAGCTCCCTGTCGTCGAAGCCGTCGTCTCAACCAGCACCAGCCCGAACAAGGAGAATGTGGCCCCGTCGACCATTCAGAAGCAGCGTAGCGTCTTCCTTGCCCTGCCGCATGGCATGTCTAACAAGAAGCGGCACCGTCCGACCTCGGATGAGGAGGATGCGGAGAAGGAAGCTGCTGAGCGCGCTGCCAAGAAGCAGAAGATGGAACTTGTGCCGGAGGGCGATGCCCTACTTGCGCCGAGGCTTACTGCCAGCGTGATGAAGAAGGGTCCTGCTGGAACAGTGACGACGGGCGGGTCGCCTAGCAAGGTTGTGCCTGCTGGTAGCCCGAAGAAGGTCGAACTACCTGGTCATACGCCGGCTACGCCTAGCCCGATTAAGAAGAAGACTAGTATCTCGCTGAGTCGGCTGAGTGCGTTGGCTAGGCCTAAAATAAGGAAGTAAAGGTGAAGTTGTCTTGCCAGATTGTTGGTAAACATGGCTTGGATGGGCCTGAAGTTTGTTCGACAGACAGCATGTCTTCAGCTGGCCAGATACTTTGTCAGTTTGGTGAATGAGTGTTCGGCTACGACCGGACTGGACTACTTGTGTTGAGGGTCATGTCCGGGCGATGTGGATGACACCGCGAGTGTAGCTTGGACAAGTTGCTCTACGCGAGCATAATCCCACCTCAGTTGAGTGATTGGGTCATCCTGATTGTATGGCATTGCGCTTGCATTTGATGGGGGTCAGAACCATCTCATATTCTCCATTCGCATGATTCGGATGCGGCGTTTTCGGAATGCAAAGAACATGGGCGATCAATTCGGTGGTCGGTCTAATGGGCGTTAATATTGCATGGGATCTTTGGTGTGGCGCAGTGTGTAGGAGTATTGTAAATTGCTTATTGTATCCATTGATTGTTCTTTCCTTGTAAATAGAACTCATAGAGGGTTCTTGCCTTGCTAATCTCGGTTCCCTTGTTGGTAGTGCTGTGTTTGGGTCGTGTCATGTTCGCTTCATCGAGGTCTTTCTTATGTCGTAGAAGCTTCAGTATTTCCCGTGTTCGCGTCATCCATCCAGACTTTTGATATATTGCTCTCTTCTCATCTCCCAGCTCCAATGGCCATTCAACTCATGGAGTTAGCTGCCGTCTCTTCAGCGTCTTGACATCAATCCAGTTCTCTTTTCCGAAATGACCCCAGCATCACAATCTCCCCAGCCCTCGGTCCCAGACCCTGTCCCCTTCACCTGCACCTTCTGCTGGAGAACCTTCACCCCTCCGTCATCCCAATACCAAGATAACCATCCATACCAGTCATTCCACCCACGTGTCATTGGCCCCTCCTCCACAGCCCGGCTAGCATGCTCCCGCTGCCATGCAGCACTTATATCACTTGCAGTGTGTTGGGGCTGTGGCCAGCTTGTATCCCGCGGCCAGGCGTGTGTCAGTTTGGGATGGTGCTTCTGGCATTGGGGATGTTACGGGTGTTTGTTTTGTGGGGATAGGAGGGTTGTAATTGGGAGGACAGTTAGTCAAGTTTGGGACGAGCAAAAGGTTGTGGAGGTGCAGGAGGTTCCGGTATGTGAAGGGTGTTTGGGGGATGTGGAGGGTGAAACAGACGGAGCGAATTTTGAGGATAAGGGAGGAGTGAGAGAGACAGGATTGCCTCGGTCGACAATCTACGTGTCAATGAGGGATCCAGTCGGAGAAGGGGCCTTTAGGCCGAAGGCGGGGAAGCCTATTCCATGTTGGATGCAGCCATCCTGGGAGAAGATCGCGCAACAGTCACAGCAATTGTTAGAAGGCAAGGGTCACAGGAAGGAAGCATCTCGGGAAGTGCAATCCCCATCTCCCTGTGGCCAACCCGCTCAGAGATTGAGTGAAGACGGTCAAAACGATGAGCGCCCGACAACCCCGATTGCCAATTATGAGACTCTTGTCCAGACGCCACTCAGACAAGCTGTATCAAGCGATGCTCCATCAACTTCGGTTGACTCGGATTACCTGACGCCTCCTGAGTACCCATCGCCTGGACCATCGCGAAGGCTGACTTTCAGGACACTGGACTTAAGAGACAGCTCGCGATCAATACCTCTAAGTCTCATACATTCAAACTCTAATCGCGATCTCCATATGAGGAGGAGCTGTTCCACTGCAAGTTCGCGCTACCATCTCGTCCATCCCTTTGCGATCCCAGGAACCTTCCCCCCGCTCCCAGTCCCGGAACGAAGACAAAAATCTACAAAACGGCAACACAAAGAAACTTCCGGGCTCCGTCGCTCAGTCCTTGTCAATCATTTCATGGCCAAGGTGCAGAAGATAAAATCGTCCCGAAAACACAAAGGAATACCTATTGAAAGTTGGCAACTTGGGCACGATGGGGTGGTTGAGTGCACCGGGGGAATGTCAAGATGGAAGTGGAGGAGATTGAGGGCTCGTGCTCGATTGAGGAAATTATTCAGGCATTAGGTGTATATTTTTATACAATAGTCTTAAAAGATTGAAATTATCAACACTCGAGATCCAAAAAGCACTTGCGCTGACCCTGAGATGACCAACTCCCGTTTTCGAGATTCTTGATATCAACCCAACTAAATAAGGCTGTCAAGTGTTGGTGGCGAAGTCCCACATGAGCTCGATCTGACCAATTATATCGTGTGGGCAGAAACGAAGGTAGCGCCAAACCATCTCAGCCTTGCGTCTTGCCGCTCCCAATCAGCCCTCCCATTAACATCCAGCCGTTATCAAATCATCTCCCTCCTCCAACTCCCCGTTAACCAAACCCTAACCACCGCAACCATGGCTCCCCTGACCCCTGACCTGAAAGCTACTCAAGGCAAGCCCCTCCTGTTCCCATTTCCCATCAGCAACCTCCAACTAATCCTCACCAGAAAACATCAAAAACGTCATCACCGACCTCTACACCGTCCTCTCCCTCGCCGCCAACTACGACACCATCTCCCCCTCCACTGTCTCCACCCGCAACAACGCCCACCACTCCACGCGCGAAGCCCTCATCCACGACTTCGACCTGCTCGCCGAGTCCCTGCGCGAGACGCATCGGACCGCATCCTCCACACCCCTTTCGGCATCACAAGGCATCCCCGAGCCGCTGATTCAGTATGTCGAGAACGGGCGGAACCCGGATATTTACACAAGAGAGTTTGTTGAGCTGGTGAGGCGGATGAACCAATTGATGAGGGGGAAGATGCATGCGTTTGGGGAGTTTCGGGATTTGCTTGCGAGGGAGATGACGGTTGCGCTGCCGGAGTTGAAGGAGGATGTGAAGAAGGTGGTTGTGGAGACTGGGGGGAGGTGGCCTTTGCCCGAAGAGGAGGGGGAGGGGAAGGAGGGGAAGGAGGGGCAGCAATAGGGAGAGAGAGAGAGAGAGAGAGAGAGAGAGAGGAGGATTTCGGTTGGGTTCGAAGGGGATGGCTAACGATAGAGGGACGATCTCCTGCTCGATATCGGAGATTTGCGTTTTTTTTAAGGGGTTGGGGGGAAAGGAGAGATGGGATATCATGATACCAGGCATGACACATGGACACATGGTTGGCGTTCGGCGTTATAGGTTGGGTTATGAGCAGCATCAGTATTACAACACATCTGGCATTGCCCCTATTCACTGCATTAAAGACTCAGGAAACATCGGACGCTAATCGTCTCGGAATAAAACGCAATTACGAATTATCTAGAGTCCATGTAACAACACCAGCCGCTATGCGAGACCTACCCACCCAATCCCATGATGGATGCAGATAGACAACTCGGCCGCGAAGCCTAATGCCACACTACCTAGACCTGTACACCCACACAAGCGTCTAGATATGACAATCAAGCCGCCCCTGATCTAAGTCAAACAGTACATCCCACACAATCAAGATATTGGGAAGAATATAACATGGTGTGTGATTCTAAAATCACTCAGCCAGCGCCTGCAGCGCCTGTGTCAACGGCACAGTCCTCAAGCTCCTAGCTCTCTTCAACCCCCCATTCCCACCCGTCTTCTGCGGCTGCAACGCCCCCGGCTGAGACGTGGGCGCATTCAATATAGTAGGGCAATACTTATCCTCCCACTTTCGGAAGACGCTCTTGCAATCGCGCGGGATGCCCTCCAGCACGACCGTGGAGACAGGCACGAAGGGACGGTCCTCCATGCCGGCGGCGAGGATGGCATACTCCTGCGCAAAGTCAAGAGCGTTGCGGAAGGCGACGTACTGGTGCTGTGAGCGAGCGCCGACGATGATGTAAAGCTCGAAGAAGGCGTCGAGGACGTAGATGTTTTCTTGGGAGAGATCGGTTTGCCGGAAGGGAGCGATTTCCTTGATCTGGAAAGGTTTTATTAGCGTCGGTTGTGACTTCGAGGGAAAACAAGTGAGGGAAACATACCTGCTGCTTCTCCACCGAGCTAGCAACAAACAGCCGGCTATTATATCTCTCATAGCTAGGCTTCAACCGCCAGTGATCCGCCGACGGTAGCCTCGTCGCCCCACCAAAAATCGCCCAGAAACCCTCGTTCTCGCTCCCCTCCTCGACCTCAATCAGCTCGCCTGTCACGGCCAGGTCCATACCCACGAGCCGTGCACAGCTGAGCTCCTCAACGTCGCTTCCCTTACCCTTCCACAGGTAGCACTTCCCGTTCTGCGTAATCAGGTACGGGAACCCAGAGCAGAGACTAAGCGGCGAGAAATCGACCTCGTCAAAGACAATCTGCCCCATGTACCGCCGGCCGCAGAGCATGCTCGGCAACAGCGAGTCGTATCTGTTGCTGTCCCCGCGACGCGTGATGACGACGCCGCCTAGGGCTTGGATGAACTCGGAGGTTTCGTGGCCCTGATGGATGGTGACATAGTTTGCGCGCAGTTTGTGCGCATGGTGCATGGCATACATGTTGCCCTCGTTGATATCATCATTGGAGACTCCGTCGCCGACCCAGAGGTAGACCTCGGTAAGCCTCTCGCCGACATTGTTGGCGAAGGTGTGCGTGCAAAGGTACATCTCGTGCTCAAACAGCGTGCGTGAGTGATGGCTGGGAGGGGAGAACCTCTTGCCATCGGACAACAACCGCTGGAATTGGACACTCTCCGTGTGTACAGGGGCAATAGAGATGGGCCGCTTGATGAGGACCTCCGCTGCGTCGACGGTATACTTGCGCCTGGGGCGCTCAGTGCCGAAGAAGGCCTCGATCATGGCGGCAACCTCCGACGGCTGCTTTCCAGGAGAGCGCATCGGAGACGCGACTCTGGGGGAGGTAAGAGTGGGCGAAATCACCGGAGGAGGTGTGGGCAGCGGCCGTGACACCTTAGCAGGAGGGTCATCGACATCCGGAGCATCCTCAACTGTAGGCTTGGGTGGAGAAACAGCGCCAGTCGGGCTCTGCGCGGCCACGGATTTTCTCCTAATGTGGAAGACCGGCTTCTCCGCCTCAACCGTGGCAGGCTTCTGCTCCGTCGGCTGACTGGAAAGGACATTTCCTGCCACAGACTTCCTTCTAATATGGAACTGAGGCTTGGCCTCGGTATCCTCCGCAAGCTTCTGCTCCGTAGGCTGACTCGAAAGGACCTGCCCCGCAACAGACTTCCTCCTAATCGGGAAGAGAGGCCTGCTCTCCGTCTCAGCATCACCAGGCTTCTCGGACTGGCTTGGAAACCGGTCCTTGATCGGCGAGGCCGGCTTAGGCTTCACCGGCTCCGGCTCGGGTTTAGGACTCATTTGACTCTGCTGATCAAAGAACTGTGACATCCGCTTAACGTCTAGTTTCTTCGGCGAGAGCGGCGTTGAAGCTTCAGCGCTCGGCTCGGCGGATTTCGACGACGACGACGTGGTGTTGAGGGCTGCTAGTGCTGCAGCTTGCTCAATGACCTTGGTAGGCGACCGCGAGTGCGAGCGTGACCGGATGGTAGGTGAACGCTGGAGGGCGGTGTCCGTACTTGGCTCGGCAGGTTTCTGTGTTTGGCTCTGGGTCAAAGCCGCGAGAGCAGCTACCTGTTCTTGGACTTTGGTCTGGGAGCGCGGACGGGTCTTGACCGACGAAGTGTGCTGAAGATCGCTGTTCGTCTCAGCAGGCTTCGAGTTCTGCTGGCCGAGGGATGCAAGAGCGGCAACTTGCTCATGGACCTTGGTCTGTGAGCGCGAACGACCCCAAGAGCGCTGGGCATCGTTTGAAGACTCAGCAGGTTTGGATGACTGCTGGCTCAGAGCCGTCAAGGAGGCAATCTTCTCGTGGATGGACTTGGACCGAGTCCTGGTCGGAGTAGCGCCAACCAGCGTAACAGGCTCACCAAGCTTTGGTTCCTCCTTGGGAAACTTCTTAGACGAGTCAACCAGGGGGATAACATCGCTTCCGGTCTTTGGTTTCTCCGCGGTCAGGGGGTCAGCCTTAGGGAATGTAAAACGGTCTGGTTTAGGGGAGATAGTGGCCTTCGCAGAAGCCGCAGGCTTTTCCGGCTCGGCAGCCTTCTCCTGCGGCTTTGCCTCAGCCTGCTCCATCGCCTTTATGACAGAAGTCGGGGCCTTCCTCTTAGGACCACGGGCTCGGTTTTTCGTCAGATGAGTCAACTGGGGCCCAGGAGCGCTAGGAGCTTCCATCTGGTCGGCCGAGCCGCTGTTGCCAGAGCCCTCAGGGCCCTTAGCCGCACCAGCTACACCCGGAGGGCCTCTTGCTATGAGACTGGCCAGCGCGGGGTTAAAACGGGCCGCTAAGCTTCCCACATTGCTCTTAGTCCTGATGTGCCCAGGTCTTTGAGTGCTGGCCTCAGAAGATGGAGCCGGTGTATCAGCCTTCGGGGCTGTGGAGACGAAGCTGAATCGGTTTGAGTTCGTGGAAGTGGTAGGGCTGGCAACAGCTTCAGACCCAGTGCGCGAGTGCCTCAAGGTTCCCGTCCGTTGCAGTTCAAGCCTCTTCGCAATGCCTTCGGGGAGTGGGTTGTCGCTGGCAGAGCTCGGTTCTTTCGCAACGCTAACGCCCCGGCCTTCTTGCTGGGCTTTCTTGAACTCTTCTTTCTTCTTCAGAATGGCCTCCTTGAGCTCGTCGACCCGTTCACTCTTCTTAGGACCGCCCGTGACGTTCAAGGCCAGCTTGCCCTTCACGAGGCTCTCCTTGAATTCGTCCTGTGGCACGTACTTCTCGGTCTTGGTCCTCCGCAGGCTCCCGGCGATGCTCTTGAGCTCGTCGATGGGATCTGTTGTCTTCTGACTTGGCAGGGGAACGGGGGGCTTGAAGACGCTTGATCGGTATTCAGATTTGGAGGAGGTCGGAGCATCGACAGAGCTGCCAGTTTGCGAATCATCGTTCGACGGAGAGGACTTTCTTAGGCTGCCACGGAAACTGGCCAACTCGGGCTTGTCGATGAGCGAACTTGGCTTGACAAGTCCGTCAGGTTTAGCATCAGGTTTTTTTGGGAGGGCAGAGTTGGCTGTGGATTCGGTAGCCGGAGCGTTCGTAGAACTCGTGGCATTCGCCTTTTGAGCCTTTGCTTTGTTCAGTTCGACCAGCCAAGCCGGTTGGCTCGGAGTAGCTGGTGCAGGCTTCGTCTTGGGAGACTCTGGTTTGTTCAAAGCAGCCTCGAGCCAACTATTCTTGTTGGGACTCCATCTCCGAGGGTCCATCGTCTTGGACGGGCTTGTTGGCGGAGTTTCCTTCTTGGTCTCTTCTTTATGTTGCCCTTCCTTTTGAATGCCTGATTCTCCCGTGGCAGATAGGCCATCTTCCTTGCCCTCTTCCTTGCCTTCAGCAGAGTCTCTCTCTCTCAGCATGCTTGTTGGTCGCGACTTCGACGTGGACGACCGTTGAAGGTTATCCAATCCGCTTATGCTGGATCGAGACGAATCTGCGCGGTGGAGACCAGCAGGAGAGTTGACGCTCCATCTCTTGACGCTGTCGGCGCGCTTCATCATGGCGCTCTCGACAAAGCCGCCTAACCCTTTAGTGGGAGAGGTTCTTGTGGGTGATGTCCGACTGGGGGTCGAGGCCGTAGACAGGCGGTTAGCAGACGGCGTGTCTGCGTCTCCGAAAGCATCCCCGGTCGGGGGATCCAGGCGCTGGGCAAGACCGAGAGGAAGCGGTGACGCAGGCTTGCCGGGAGTAGCTGGAGTACCAGGTCGCGGTACCTGATTCTCTTTGGAGGGCTCGGTGAAGACATCGCGCGCAAGACCAGGGAGCTGGGTGCGCGCAGAGGGCAGCTCGACCGTGTTCTCGTCTTCCACTTGGTTCTTTCTGAAGGCCGCAGAGCCGCGACTTGGGTCGGCCGTTTGGCGGAACCATGATGGGTCCTTGCTGGCCAGCGCTTGGGCAATCTGATCGCGCGACATGGGCTGGTCGGGTGCGATGGTGGACTCGGTAGCAGGGTTGGAATTGCGAGCCGAGTTCTCTGCCGCAACCATAGACAAAGGTCGGCTCTTCGGCCGGTCGGACGACTGAGACGTAGGACGTCGCTGCCAGGCGAGAGTCGTTCGTGCAGAGGGAACGGCGATTGAAGGTGATGTGACGGTCACGCTGTTCCGCTTGGTGTCCGAGTCAAGGGGCGACTCGTTCTCTTTGGTCGGGGAGCTCGAGTATGAATAGTCGGTTGTGCCGTCCATAGGCTCAGCAGATGGTACAGAGCGTTGCCCAGGGCTTCCTGAGCTCTCGAGGCCAGGAGAAGCCAAACTTGTGCCGTCCGAGGCCGAGGGAAAGATACCGATGCGGTGAGTAGTCGGTGAGGGAGTGGCGGCGGGGGACGACTTCTGTGGTGAAATTGATCTTGCGCGCTCTAGGCAATGCAGGTGGGTATGTCAGTCCGGTATTATCTCTCTGAGCCTAGTGCCAAAACGAGGGGTAGTGTGGTAGACAATCTTGAAGGGGAGAGGGGACCAGGGGGTAAAAAGGGTACAGCAGCATCGTCCAAGATGGCATCGCTGTGTGGGCAACGTAGGTTATGGACCATGAATGGGGCGATGGCAGGGCGGGACGGCGGGACGCTGTGGAAGGTGAACAGCACCCAGACCCGGGCAATGCGGGACTGGCGTACCTGCGCGTCGGGCCTGACGTTCTTTCTTTTCCTGCAAGATCCTTTCTTCTAGCTCGCGCGACCGAGCTTCGTCCTCCTCCTCGCGACGCTCCTTCAGACGCTCGACGGTGCGCAAAAAGTCAGACACCTCGTCAGACATGGCTGTTGTTTTTTGGTCCTGTTTCTGTTTCTGGGGCGACGCTGTCGTTGTTGTCCACGGGCAGGTCGTCGGCTCGCCGTCGGCATGACACGGACACGGGCGCAAGCTTCAGGCGGTTTACTGCGTCTGCGACTCTGCTGCACTTAATACGGAGTGTAGATGGATCAATGGATCAATGGTAGCAGCGGGATTGTGATGAAGGTTAATTGGATGACACGGCGCACAGCGGCTGTCAGAGCAAGACATCCATCCTCCGGACAGGCTCAGAGCAGGCTGATGTCAACAACAATAACAACACGGACACGAATGACGGCCCGGAAACCACAGGGGATCGAGCGTCAGGGAGAGCCACAGAAGAGCGAGCGCCAGCACCCAACAAGCACTCGACGGCAGAGCTGGAGGGGCATTCAGGCGCTCCACTGGACCACTCAACATAATCCAGCCGATCCCGTCAGGCTTGCCCTGCAAGGGTCGCACAGTGCTCTTACACAGCTTGGCGTGGTCTAGACTGTGTCTGCCCCACATATGTCAGCCCTCTACCGATGCTGATTGGCTAGCTTTCAGCTGTTTCAGCTCCCACCCTTGCGCAGCTCTCCAGGTGCTCAAGCCAACGTCAAAGCCGCCCTCCGCCGGCATCTGTTGATGGTAATGCAACCTCGAACAAAATGCCTTTGTTTCAGGCTGTTCCCGAACCATCTGTTGTTGTGTTGTGAGTTCTTTGACCCGTCTTTGATGTCACGCTTTTTTTTTTTTTCATTTTAATTGCTTTATGAGATTGGATTTTTTTTTTTGCTGTTTTGGCTTCACCTTTGGCCTGCCACTACTCGACCTTTCTGTCCTTACACATTATTTACTTTTTTCGATCATAATAAAAAAAAAAACTCGAATCTCATTGCCACAGCAACTCGCTAACCGGGGTGTTCAGGAAACAAAACCCATCAAAGCCCACCGCCAGTCATCCTTTGGTGGCCCCCCACGAGGGCGTCGAGGATTCCAGGAAATTTCTCATTGGATCACTCACTATTCAGTACAAGAAAAGACGTGCCTTCGCGTCCTCAACAACCCAAGCTAGCCCTTCTTTGAGATTTTCTCCCGTCATTGCGCTGCAAGGGAGGATATGCCAACGGTGGGTTCTGATCACTGCAAGTTGTAGGGCCTGGTATCTACATGTCAGTACGGGATGCATAACTCTGTTAATAACCATCAGCTATGCCTACCTGCAAAATCTCCTCTGCCGTCATACACCCCCTAACATCGGTTTTGTTTGCAAAGACCAACAGACTAGCCCCTGAGAGTCGCTGTTGCGTAAACAGTCAGCCTGCTCGTTTCTTAGTGAAACAATTGTTTGGACATCGTCAATGCTTACCTCTTCCTGAAGAAGATTATGCAATTCTTCCCGGCAGTCGTCGATACGGAGTCTGTCCGTTCCATCAACCACCCAAATCAAGGCGTCCGTCTTTTCAAAATAATTGCGCCAGTATGATCGCAGGGTCTTTTGGCCACCAACATCCCCTGATGCGGTCAGTCTCACTTCGACTGTGCAATACCAGCAAGTCTCCTGGGGCTTACATATGTTGAGCTTGTACCTAACGGCTTGTCAGCGAAACAAGCCCCATACAATACAAACTCGGCTCAGAAACGCACCCTTCATAATCAATGGTCTTGATGTTGAACCCAAGGGTGGGGCTGACCTTGCTAACGTCCTCGCCCAAAATCTTCTTCACAATGGTAGTTTTGCCCGCGTTGTCGAGGCCACTGTCACCAGGATAGATACATCATTAACTGAGCAGATTCATTTGGACATGTGCAGTCATTTTCCATACAGCATTAGGATGCGAAGCTCCTTATCCTTGAGCCTCGCTTTCCGCAGAATTGACAACATGTTTTATTTGGGTTGTTTATCGCCCGTTGGTTGCTGCGGGGTCGCCATCGAGGGGCACTGAACTCGTGGAGGGGCAGCCTCGGCGCCGTTCCAGCTCCCAGCGTACCCCCATGACAAACGCCATGGCTGTCATCATCCAATCATCGCGTATCCACGTGACTGTGATGGGCCTGGTCAGCAACGACAACGATCTAGAGGGATCTCCAAGAGGGATCTTCAACCTGTTAATCACCTCAAGTTGCGATATTTGGAGGTTGGTGGCATATATACGGCCATGAACTGAATTATGTTCCTATCCTTCGTTCTGACAACTCTTCTTGCTGTTCAATGAACAGAACCTTCGAATAGTTCCTCCACCCCTCGATAGATGTTCTCGCCCTCAGTCTTGCTAAGTAGTCAGGAGTAAGGTTCTCTACAAAAAGGGTAAACGGGGTTGATGGTGGACAGAAAGCTCTGCAAGCTCTGCACTATCTGTCGTTCTCCATTAGCTTATGTTATTTTTTATAACTTCGGAAGAGAGCAAGTAACCAGTGGTCAACTTGCCCCAAACCTTCATGCCAAGTTTAGCCTTGAACATGGACGAAACGGCAGTCTACCAAACTGCCAACATTTCAGGTAGCTGTTCTCGAGAGTTTTAAACCTTTGGCGACTTCCATGTTGAACAAGGAAGCTACTAAGTGGCATTCGAGCCTCTTACCCTCATATCGTCTTGCTTTCTTTTTTTCCTTTTTTTTAAAACCACAATCCGGATCTATCTGGGTAGGAAGGCGTGATTGGTGGAACTTGGAAGATACTCATCGCTTCCATGATCACACCTCACCCTTCGGTTTGGTTCCTGCCTGCAGATCCATTTCAGGCCCTATAACCGAGGGTTAAGAGCCATCTTCTTTTCGTTTCGTGGGCTAGCTGCGATGACTTTTGTTTGCTTGATCTTGGGGCTTAATGACCTCATGCCCCTCGGCTTCCAACCGTTGCTGTTTCTGTTTCTCTATGGTTCGCCCATCCCAAATCAGGCAATAAATAAGCGACAACATCATGTAAGCTCTTTTGCGAAGCAATCATCTCTCCTGCAGCACAGACGCTTATCTGTCCATTTGGAGCAATATTACAGTCTCTTAACGTCTCCGGCCTTGAGTCATTATCGTCCGGATCGGTACTTTTTACCCAATGAGGGCTGTTGTGTTTGCTCTGGCCGGAAGTTCCCTTATTCTCTGTCACATGACTTGCTGATAGGATTGAACGTTTGCAGAGAACTTTGACTTCAACGTCTCGTCTCAAGGTTCAAGATAGCTGTCGTGGCGTGATCTTGGAGATAGCCTGTGACCCTGCTTTTGCGTTAAGAGCTAGTTCTGCCTGAGATTCATTCTTCCTCGCACAACAGCTTTCATCCAGGAATCACTAACACTTTAGCGTCGCCTCTGTTCTTGGATTCGGAAAAATCAACCATGGTGGGAAAGGAGGAACGTTCTCTCAGTGATGTCGTTAATTCCGCAAGGGCTACACAGGGCTTTGGCTTAGTAGCTGGGATCGATCACTGCTCTGAGAGGTTCCACGAACCATGTGACGACGGCCAGATCAACAAATCAAGTCAAGCCCAACCACCTTCTTCACTGCACAGCCCACATGTCCAGTCTCCCAGGACACATAATTCGCAGAATATGATGTCAAGTTTTCGCGGGTCTGATCATTCAGATCGTCGGATTGAACATAGTAGGCTTCCTGCATATCGTCAGGGTAAGCAGCTATCATATCATCACAACTTCTCCAAATCCTCATGCCAGACTTGATAACATTTCTATAGAAGGTATGAAAGCAGCGACCAATTCCCCAATCTACGGGAAGCTAACTTCAATTTCCCACCAAATTTCGCCAACTTTCACAAATTTTTCAAATAATAGCATGGTTCCTCCTCGTGGTTGCAGGAACAAGGGGCGTTCTGGCCCTCCGGGTGCCCAAGGACGCGGGGGCGCAGTCTCTAGCGGCCAAGTTCAAGGCCAGGACGGGAACTCCTCCCAATCTGTGGGCGGCCATAGGCATGGGCTGCGCCCATCCCACTTCGGTCGTCAAAATCGCGACCAGCACGGTGCTGCCCGTGGCGGCAACGCGCACGCAGGGCTGAATCCCTCAGCTAACAGCTCGCGGAGGTCGGGCAGGGGTGGGCGTGGACGACGGTCTTCAGTCGCCGAACGGGAGGATGTCGCGCCCTCCGACAAGGCTACGTCATTGGGCACTCCCGACCACCTGAGTACGTTTTCCGTCGACATTTACCACAGAGTGCCTCGACGGAACATCAACTACCCCGGATCGGACCGCAGCAATTTGCCCGACGTCTCAATCCACGGTAGCCAACGCGGCGGCACGCCGGACCCTGATGACTTGCCCGGACCCGACGTGCGCAACGAGATCGCTCCTAAGCACACCATCGATTCCTATGTCGACGAGTACGGCATCGAACACTGGAACCTTGCGTGCTGGGACTACTGTGCAAGGGAGGTCTGGGAGATGGAGAAGCCTCACAACAAGAGGCTTTACCTCCATGGGTTCGTCAACAGCTGGATGGAGAACGTGCCCGACTTGCCGGTGGTCTCTCTTGGTCAGGATGCCCCGAGGGATCACTACATGTGCGCCATCGACCCACAGACCGGGACCTTCTTGCCGCCCATCGAACACCCAGTTACTATCTCTCGGCACCATGAGCTCGATCAAAAGGACACCGAGCTGTGCTGGCGGCACTTGTACATGACCAGCGAATTGGTCATTTACAGGGAAATGAAGCTGCGCAAGAGGCGAGAGATACGTACACAAGGACGGCAGGCCAACAACTACTATAAAGGCCGGCGCGGATTCGATGCAAAGCCAATTACGGGTGTCAATCTTCCCCGAGACTACGACCCCGATAACGAGACTCATGTCTCACTCCCCTTTAGGCCTGTGGAACAGAAGGCGGACGAACAACAGGTTGTCGAACCCGAACCGGAAAAGGTAGAATACAAGACATACCAGCCCAAGGTGCCTTGCTTCCTCCGCCCTGCCAAGCTCGGCGACATGCAAGCTATCTGCGACATCTACAACTGGGAAGTTGAGCACGGCATCCAGGCCTTTGACACTCAGCCTGTCTCAGTGAAAGTTTTTGAGAACATATTCTCGACTTCTCGGGAGAATGAGCTGCCGTTTATCGTCGCTGTACACGGGTCAGCCAGAGACAACCGGTACAGAAAGGGCAACGTCGACCTTTCGACCTGGCCTCAGCCGGCTTCCACTCCAGAGAGCAAGAAGCTTGATGGCAAGGTCCTCGGTTTTGCTTACCTGTCGGTCCTAGAACCAGGTCTCGGAGGAAGCATGTCCGGGAGCGGCTGTGCTGCAACGAGAGCTTACGTATTCGTCCATCCCGACTTCCGCCGCAAGAAGATCGGCTTCTCGCTTGTGGACCGACTGCTCATCTGCGTCTCGTTGACACATATTCCGCAAAAGGCTCATGATTTCATCGACCTACAGAACAGTCGCTGCTACCGTGGTGCCTGCCAGCAGCACGGGCTTCCACGCCAGATCTACAAAATCCAACTTCACTACCACGTTCGCCACAAGCACATCACTGTGGGCGATGAGGAGCTAGAGAAGAAGCAGGCTAGCTACGATGATGAGCTAGTTAGCATTCGTAAGGTGCTCGATGAAAAGCTATTCTTCGACGAGGCTTTCCGCTTCGAGGCGGTCCATTGCCTGCCTGGTCGCGGTGAAGGTGGCAAGACGATGTGGGTTGACTCGGTCGTCTTTGAGCATCCCTGCGTTAGAGACCCAAGGATCCTCAACAAGGATAACTGAACGTAGCCTTGAAATGAGGTTGAGCTATGATGATATTGGTGAGGCGGATGGTGATGGTGTATCAGAGGTATGATGATGGAAGGGGATATGAGCTAGAGGGAAAGAAAATCGTTCGAGTGGTTTTGATTATATATGTATCTGGTTCTTAGGTCTTTCACGGCATCTGCTCTTAGAGAACGGGAGGTAACGGAATGGGAATAGCTTCCTTAATGTTCAGTGACTGATTTTTGTCGGCCGTCATGTTGATACTTGGTGCTCAATGGAGATACAATCGTCATAAGGCTTATAGGGTCTTGCCCAGTGACTTAATCACTTTCTTCTTATCTGGATAACTCGATCACATCATAAATCTACAGAATGGCGATTTCAATAGTGAGGAATTCGAAGAACAGCCTCAATGTATAGCCAAGAAAGTATGTACGGTCAAGCTATGTGCATATATATATATATATATAAACACCGAAGAAAATAGTTATACGAATCCCCTCGAATCACCTGGATCTTAACAGACCCATATTCTCTTCTCTCCCATCCTACAGACACTGAGAATACCACTCATTCAGCACTGTGCACGTCGTCCCCTCCACGCAAACGTTACTCCCCGTCCACAACCGTCCACCGCACTGGCCCCATTTCTGCACCGGCTGTGGCGCAGGAAGCGCGAGGATTTTCTGCGCAGCATGCTCCGACACAGTCACGATGTAGCTGCTCGGGTTAGTGGTCGGGACACCGGGGAAGATGGATGCGTCGACGACAAACAGATTGTCTGTGCCCCAGACGCGGGTGTTCAGGTCGACGACGGCAGTGCCGCCTGCAGGGTGGCGGCCGTCGTCCGGGCCGAGTTTGTTCGTGCCTACCCAGTGGTTGGAGCGTCGGTTGGAGGGGGAGACGACCATCTATGGGGCGTTAGTTCTTGCCTAGCAAGAGGGAAGGGGGGGGGGGAGAAGACGTACATTCTCGACGTA
>Ga0065720_1003257_pt1 | contig 20321 bp, 9 predicted proteins | sample Thericmetagenome_FD_59107 | JGI IMG/M metagenome (GOLD analysis project Ga0065720, IMG submission 59107) | Thermophilic microbial communities from the Joint Bioenergy Institute, California, USA of rice/straw/compost enrichment - eDNA_2 v2... | ecosystem: Engineered > Solid waste > Grass >...
TGAACGCTCAGACGGAACTGACAGCCCTTATTCGAGCGTTGGCTAAGCGGGACTGGGAGGCCGTTGACGGGCTCTTGGAGGAGCTTCGAAAGAAGGAATGGGCAGGCGCCACGCAGGTCATCGGCGCCGCGTTCGTACTCGCGGTGCATCGCAGGTTCCGGCGCGGGCAGGATCTGCGGGACATCTCGAACTTCGTCGCGGAAACGCGGTCTCGCTATGAGGGTGGAAACGAGCTGCCGGCGCTCGCGATGGAAGGTCTGGTCCGTGCTGCGCTAGGCGAGGTTGACTTAATGGATGAAATCAACCCGGACAACTACCTGCCTGCTCAGATCGTTATTCTTGGCACGATTCTCCAAGACGAGAACCTAACTGGTGAACAACTTGACGAATTTGTTCGAGATGTCGAGGAGACGGCCGCAGAGCACATGTGATTTGTATGCCGGAGGTAGTTCCTTACTCAAGAGTCCTTGACGCGATCCTGGAGTTGTCCACTTGATCGAACGCCTCCGGTAGATGGGCGCAGCAGAGACTGGCCAACGCCTCATCGAGGTCAAGGTGACGTTCCCATCGCGGCGGAACCGGTGGAGCAGGCCGATGCCCTGCTCCACGACGGAGCGCAGCGTTTACCCGGCCATTGATCGTCTTCCGCCCGTGTTGCGGGCTTATCGCCTTGGTGCATCACAGCCGGCAGGCTTTGCGGAACCTGGCCGCTGTCGTAGCCCTTGTCTGCCGGCCGCATGGGGATCGTCTGGGGGTGTCGGCCTAGTCGTCTGGCGGTGGGTGGTACTGGTCGAGCAGGTCCACCGCCATGCTGATGTCCGGCGTTCCCACCTGGGGCCTATACGGTAAGGGGGTATCCCCCTCACCATTGGTCGGCACGTGATGCTTGCTGCCCGGCTTGCCCCGATCGACCCGGCGATAGTCCCGATTCATCGTCCTTCTCGCTTCTCTCGGTGATGTTGCCCGCCGTCGATCCCGCCCGTGACCAGTTGAACCGACCGGCCGCGTTCTACTCGGCTGGCAACAGTCGGTGCAGATGGTCGAACACCCCGGCGTCAGTCCGGCGACGTAGTCTGGGCTAGCAGGTGATCCCCGAGCCGAAGCTCAGCTCCCAGGGGAAGGCCCTCCCAACCGACACCGGTGTAGAGCACGAACAGATTCCTTGCGGATGGAGTCAATCCGGTACCTCGTGATCCCGGCGACCTGGCACGCCGTGGCGGAAGCATCGGCTCGCACAACGTCCACAACTCATCAGCGATCTCCCATAGCCTACCTACATCCGTACAAACGACCTTCACCCGCGCAGACCACACCCAAACAGATCGTGTTAGGAGCTCCTAGCCCTGTTGTTGGTGTGTGTTTCGGTGTCGACCGCGCTTTGCGGTTGAGACTTGACCAGGTAGCTCAGGGTGCGGCGGGATTTGTCCACTGACCTACTGGTCAATTACGAGCCCTGAGTGGCGACACTCCGCGTCGTGCCGAGAATAGGGCTACATCCTTCGAGCCGGCAGTGCGCCGGAGTTTACTCAGGACGGCCTGTTGTGTCTCAGGTGTCCAATAAATTTTCAGGTGTTTACGGGCCCGCGTGATAGCGGTGTAAAAAACACTGTGCGAAATATCCTCTTCGTTTGCGTCGGTAATCACGACTTTAACTGAGTCGTACTCAAGGCCTTGGGCCTTGTGGATTGATACGGCGTAGGCGACTTGGAAGGGCACCACGGTGTCGGACGAATCACCATCCTCATCGCTGTCGTACCGCTTGAAGACGTCGAACTGGACCGTCGAGTCGCCCAGCCATCTCAGATCGGTGCCGTTCACGTCAGGTTCGGAAATGCTTCGATCCAGTCGTACGTCGAACTGAACTCGGTCTCCGAAGTCAACGATGTCCACGATTCTTCCCTTCAGGTTGTTGTAGATGACCGGCTTGAAGCGGTCGGTCTCGTTGAACAATACCGGGTCGCCGACCTTGTAGGTCGACACTTCCCAGACGACTTCCCTGCCCGGGTTGCTGATCTGGAGAAAATGGTTGATGTTGTTGATGCCGTAGAGGCCGTCGTAGTTGAGACACAAAATAATTTCGTCATCGAATTGGGACTCAAACAGCGACTCGCCAAGTACCTCAGAGAACCCGTTTCGCGTGATTACTTCTGCGATGTCGTCATCGAGCTCCCTCACCTTGGACCAAAGACTCAACAGGGCCTTTTCCTGTGTCCTGTAGGGTTCGGTTAGTTCGAACACAGAGGCGCTGGGGATGAATGACCGAATGATGCTGAACCAGTTTCCAAACTGGATCGACTCGATCTGGTGGTCATCGCCCACAAAAATAATTAGATTGCAACGTGTCTTCTTGAGTACCTCCACTAGGTCGGAGTTGCTGACCGTGCTGCATTCGTCAATGACCAGGAGGTCGTACTCGGGATCACCGCTACTTCGCTTGATGTGACTGTGAATGGTCCGGAACTCGGAGTTGTGAGCGGTAACCCGGCGCCTGAGATTGTCAACAGCGGGGTTGGTATGTGCGAGAAAAAGCTTCCGTTTGTCGCTGAAGTAGCTCGCGATATGGCTGACGAGTGTAGACTTCCCTGTGCCGGCAGCGCCATAGATTAGGGCAACTCGTGAGTCCACGAAGAGTTGCCGCAAAATTGCCTTCTTGGAGTTGTCGTCGATATCGTAAGGTGCTTCGTTGAGCCATTTCTCCACGTCTTCTTCATATCCGTCGAGCCCCGACGTCGCATACTCTTGAATTGTCTTGATGATAATTTCTATACTGTCCTCGTAGCCGCGAATGAATACATGGCCCTTGTCTATCTCAAGACGACGGTCCATGTGCTTGTGGTAGATCATTCCGTTGTGCCGGTCCACGAGTTGGTCCACCTGGTCGAGATCCTGGAGATCGGAAATCGGCGTGTACAGCATACCGTGCTGTTCGACGTTGTTCTTTACGCGACGTGCGAGTAGCTCGTGATTCCGATTACTGATCTCCAGGCTGTCCGCGAGGTCGACGAATCTTGGATTGTGCGAGACGAGCGACGTACAGAAGGGCATAGTGTCAAACGGAATGCAGCGATAAGAGAGCCGTAGATCTGATAGCCGGGGGTTCGGGTAATTGGGATCAAGTTGCTGCTTGATGACACGGTTGTTCATCCGAAGTAGTAGATACCGAAGGACGTTGTACCCCGGGGCCTTACGAAGAATGATGCGGCGGGCTTCGTCCAGTATAGGGAAGATTTGCGGCTGCGCCACGTGCCGGATCGCGCTCCCCTTAAGTCTTTGATACTCGGCATCCGTCATATCGACAATGTCGAGGAGGCTGGATCGTGTGATGGTCAGGTGTTGCATGAGGTGGCGATATTCGGAGTTGTGTGCTACTTGGGTTTGCTGACCGAACAGCTTTGCAAAATTATTGAACTCGCACAGCCGGACTGAGACCTCCCATTCGAGGATGATCCTTATCGGCATTTCTCTGTCTAGGACACGGATCGTGTCGTTGAGTAGCGTCAGGTTGGCTGCGTACATATCCGTCATGTCAATCTTGGTAAATGCGATACTCCGATCGAACTTGCTTACCCGGTCATTCGCAGGGGAAAACGTCACCTCGTAGTAGATCTGGCCACGAACCAAGAACGGCCTGACCTTGTGGATGTAGCAGCGGGACCGTTTGTCGGGGTAGGTCCGGCGAGTGCGAATGACGTCCTCAATGCGGATTGCTATCTTCTCGTGATACTCTCGGAGCGAGGGGTCGAGGTTCACCGGAAACGCGTCAAGGTTTGTGAGGATCTCGAGGTCGCAGTGATTCCGTACCAGAATGCGAATCCGCTGCAGATACTCGTAGTACTTGAGCATCAACCGCTCGGAAGCATCGCCCTCGAATGTGTAGTGCGACGCGCTGATTTGAAGGAGCTTGTGGAAACGGCCCAGAAAGTTGAACTTGTCACTGGCCCTGACGAAGTTTAGTGCTGGACCGATGGCGTCGTACTTGTACTCAACATCACCACTTCCGCGATGGAGCCGCACGGCAACGCCCTCGACGAGGTTCCTCAGCTGAGACAGGATGTTCTGCGAGAGGAGACCTCGGTCGGTAGCTAGCTTCTCGATGTTGCCGGTGATTGCCGCATCCACGCTGCGAATGTGGGCGTCAACCGAGCTCATGATTCAACCCTCCACAATCAGGAACATTCACCTGTTCTCGCTACACGCCTATCGGCCGGCTCCCCAGCGCCGGAAGCGAATATCCGGACCTTGCGAGTAGATCCATTGCCCCTCTGGGTTGCCCTGAGTCTCGCCATGCGCGTCATTCTGTCTGCTGTTATGCCCCGAACGTCCGAACCAATTTGGAGAGCTAAGCCAGATTCAGGACCCTAGGTAGATGTAGCACTGCTGAATGTCGGTGGTCGGGACGTCGCTGCGGACCATCGTGACCGGCGGCCGGGTTGTTCCGCTGTTTCGACGCCAGGTCGAGCACGTTCGCCTCAACGAACGGCGGCTTGCCGGCGAACAGCTCGAAAAGGATGCAGCAAAAAGCATATAGGTCGGTGGCCCGGATTGCCATCGCCGAGCCGAGCTGCTCCGGGGCCATGTAGCGGGCGGCGTCGACCCTGACGCTGCCGCTGGTCAGCCGGCCCTGGGCGGTGTTGTCGATGATCCGGCCTATGCCGAAGTCGAGCACCTTTACCGCCACGGCGCAGCAGCATGACGTTCGCCGGCTTGACATCGCGGTGCAACTCAGGTTCAGCTTGACCGCGACCATCCGGCTCGGGTCATCCGGTGCAACCTGGAGATTGTCGGCCCGGGGGACCTCGCCCATTTTGCCCTTGTTGATGGCTCCCAGCAGCCGGAACCGGCCCGCCACCACCTCGCCGCACACGTGCGTCACCGTTCCCGACTAAGGATTCCGCCCTGGTCCGGCAGTCATCGATACGCGATGAATGTCCGAAGCTAGTTCTACTAGCTACGGGCGTGTGTGCGCCAGTCAGCAATGGGAATATGTCCGTACGTACGGGGTCCTGATGCGGAGCAGCAGTCGTATCAGCTGTACGGCCTACCAGAGTCGGCGATCGGGCGAGACCTACGTGGGTGATCAGATGAGGGGTGGCTGGTGAAGGGCTCATGGCCGACGACCGCGTTGCGTCACCGCCACCGCCCGGCGAGATGGCATCGATGTCGTGATCGGAGACGTCCGGATCGCCATGGCCGGCGCTCTGGGGCCGGTGTCGAGCGTGATCAGGCAGCAAGGCGGTCAGGCCTGCGAGGCGATGCGCTTACGCTCAGCGGCGATGACCTGCCGGACCAGCTCCGCCTCGGACAGATCCACCGCCTCCGGAGCCGAGTTGGCCATGTCGCTGACCCGAGCGAAGTCGTCGAACACCTGCTTCTTCGTGGCCAGCAGTTCGGTGATCCGTTGGTCGACGCTGTCCTCGGACAACAGCCGGTGGACCTGCACGGAGTGCACCTGGCCCATGCGGTGGGCGCGCGCGATCGCCTGAGCCTCGGTGGTCGGCTTGAGCTGTGGCTCGCAGATCACGACGACGGATGCGGACTGGATGTTGAGGCCGACGCCGCCGGCCACGATCTGGGCGACGAGGACCGCCGGGCCCGGGGCGGACGAGAATTTGTCCACCATCTGCTGACGTTGGCTTGCCGGTATCGATCCGGTGAGCGGCCCGAACACCTGTCCCGGCAGCGACCGGGCGACCAGGTCGAGGACGTTGCGGAAATGGGAGAAGACGATGACCCGGCGCTCGTTCTCGGCCGCCTCCTGGACGATCTCGATGAGGCGTCGTACCTTCGCGGATTCGGTTCCTTCGAGCATCGCTGCCTGGCGCATCTCCATGAAGTTCCCGCTGATGACCGCGGCCCGGTAGCGGGCCGCGTCTGCGGGGGACATGGGAAGCCACTCCTCCACCTCGACCAGTTCGGGCAGCTCGGTCAGCACATCCTCCTGGTTCCGGCGGAGGTACGCCGGCGCGATCTGCCGCCGGAACGTCTTCGGCGCCAGGTCTGTGGCGGTGATGGTGAGGTCGGGACGTACGTAGGAGGCGAGCGTGCGGAACTCGTCGACCCGGTTCTCCAGCGGCGTACCGGTGAGCAGGATCGCGTAATCCGCCCGCGCGATCAACTCGACGGTCCTGATCGACCGCCGTGCCCGAGGATTCTTGATGTAGTGGGCCTCGTCGACGACGACGCACGCCAGGTCGCGGTGCCGCCTCAACGCCGCCTCCCACCACCCGAGCGTCTCGTACGTCGTCACGGCGACCCCACCGTCGCGCTGCCATGCCCGAGCGGCCCGCTCACGCTCCGGTCCGTGGACCCGGTACGGCCGCAGCTTCGACTTGCTGGTCACCTCGCGCATCCAGTTGGTGACGACGGCGGCCGGACACACGACCAGGAAGTGGGTCTGGCCCCGACTGCGGAGGTGGGCGAGGACGGCGAGCGCCTCGACGGTCTTACCAAGGCCCATCTCGTCCCCGATGATGACCTTCCGCTGTACCAGGGCGAAGCGTGCCGCGAAGCTCTGGTAGCCGCGTAGTGATGCGGTCAGGTGCTCCCCGCTGAGCGCTTGGTCGCGTACCGCGTTGATGATCTCCTCGGGAAGATCCCCGTGGATCGCCTTCTCATCCTCGGTGACGAAGCCGAGTTCGGCGAGCATGGCGAAGTAGTCGGCGGGCCGGGCGAAGAAGTCCTCCCACGGGTCCGCGCTCACCGGTCCCGACGCCGAGCTGGACGACATGCCGAGCAGTTCCGCCCGCCGCTTGACGATCTGGATGCTCTCGCGGAGCTCGGCCGTGGAGAGGGCGCGGGTCGGAATCACAAGCAGGTGACTGGTCCCGCCGCTGACGGCGGTCTTCAGCGGGGCGAGTTCGCCGGCCCGCTCGAGGTCGGCCGTCGCGCCCCGGGTCTGCCGGCACGAATCCCACGCCGCGAGCCGGCGCAACAGTTCAGTGGTCTCGGGATGACGGTTGTTGATGTCGATCCGGACCGGCATCTCGTCGTACGTGGTCTGCCAGAGCGCCTGTGCCGCGCCGAGCATGCGCCGCGCCGAGGTCTCCCCGACGCCGGGAATCGCCTGGATTGCCGGGCCGACATACAGGACGTCGTGCACCGTCTTGATTCCCGCCTCGGCGAGTGGTCCGAGCCGGAGCCGCTCGCGGGTGGCCGTCTTGAGCGCATCGACCGGCATCTGTTGCAGGAGCCGTTCGACATCCGCGCGGCGAACCTTGTCGCCCGCCTCGCGGACCGCCAGGCGGTAGGGCTCCTCGCTGGCAACAACCTTGGCGATGGCGTCCAACGCCTCGCGTAGGCCCTCGAAGACCGACCGGTCCAGGATCTCGGGCTCCGGGCCGGTGTGCCGGGCGAGCGGGCTGAAGCGCAGCGCCGGGTCGAGCAGCGCATCGAATCCGACGTGTGTCGGGGCAACGGACCAGACAGGCGTGCCGAGCTGGGCCACGCGCCGGAGTGCGTCGCCCGCGGTGAGCGCCGCGTGCTGGCGCCGTAGAAACTCTGCCGCGACCTCCGCTGCCTGCTTGCGGGCCGAGCTGAGAAAGAAGCGACGCAGGCCGAGTAGGGGACTGACGTCGGCGATGGCATGCGGCACGTCCGTGGCCAGCAGGTGCAGCAAAGCATGGTCGTCCGCCGTCACCTTGGGGAGGTTTGCCCGGTCCCACAGACGGCGGACCACGTCCGTGTCCCGTGCATCGAGCGGGATGACCTGCCAGGTAGGGTGGCCTGCGCGGCTGATCGCGATGCTGCGCGACTGCAGGTGCCGATCGCAGCTGCTGGCAGTAGCCTCGATGGCCCGTCGCCAGGCTTGTACCTCCGCGGCTTCCTGACTCCACCGCCTGAGGTCGGCCACGATGTGGCGAATCTGCTCGCGCTCTGTCTTGTTCATTGCTCGCCCCACTATCGATGGGTCAGCGGAGGGGTATCGTAGGGCACCCCGACGAGACGCGACCGCCGCGGACAGTGTCCGCCTGGGGGATCCCGAAACAGCCATTGATACAGGCTGTGCTCAGATCCTGATCGTCAGTAATGTCGGTGCTCGTTGTGCCGCTCTGCAGGCTGTCTGATCGGAGGTGCTGGTGCGGCTCGAGGATCTCGCGTCCGGTGTCCGAGTGGCCGGGGTGGTGCCCGGCGAGACGGTCCTAGTGCTTGCCGCACAGTGGCATGGCGCTGACGCGCTGGAGCTGACCTACAAGACCCTCGACGGTGGGCTGCGCCAGGAGGTGCTCTTCCGGGCGGACGAGGCCAGGCTGAGCCTGTCGGACGCGGTCAGCCGGCCGTTCGACGCCGACGCCCAGGAGTTCCGGCTGGTCGCCGAGGCCCGGCGGATCTCCCTGGCCGGCCTGTTCGATCCGATGCTGGCGGTGGCCACCAGCGATGTGCAACCGTTGCCACACCAGATCCGTGCCGTCTACGGAGAGATGCTCGACCGTACGCCGCTGCGGTTTCTTCTCGCGGACGATCCCGGCGCCGGCAAGACGGTCATGGCGGGCCTGTACATCAAGGAACTCCTGCTTCGTGGCGACGTGGAGCGCTGCCTGATCGTGGCGCCCGGAGGACTGGTGGATCAGTGGCAGGACGAGCTCTTCTTCAAGTTCGGCCTGCGGTTCGACATCCTCACCACTGCCATGGTCGACGCGGCGCTCGGGTCGAGCGTGTTCGAGCAGTACCCGCTGCTCATCGCACGAATGGACCAGCTCGCCCGGAACGAGAATCTGCTCGCCCAGCTCGGCGACGTCAAGTTCGACCTGGTCGTTGTCGACGAGGCGCACCGGATGGGGGCGCACTACTTCGGTGGCAAGCTGTACAAGACCCGACGCTTCCAGCTGGGCGAGAAGCTGCGTGACCAGACTCGTCACCTGCTGCTGATGACGGCCACCCCGCACGCCGGCAAGGAGGAGGACTTCCAGCTCTTCCTCACCCTCCTCGAACGGGACGGCTTCGAGGGGAGGTACAAGGCCGGCGTATCCAGTACGGACACCACCGGGCTCATGCGGCGCATGGTCAAGGAGGACCTGCTCACGTTCGAGGGCAAGCCGCTCTTCCCCGAACGGATCGCCCAGACCGTGCCGTACGAGCTTAGCGAGGACGAGCAGGACCTTTACGAGCGGGTCACCGAGTACGTCCGTGAGGGGATGAACCGGGCCGACCGGCTGGACGACAAACGGCGTAGGACGGTCGGTTTCGCGCTCACCGTGCTCCAGCGGCGTCTGGCCTCCAGCCCGGAGGCGATCTACCAGTCGCTGGTGCGGCGCGCCAACCGGCTCAGGCGTCGGCGTGACGATCTGGTCCACGGCCGCGTTGTCCACGACGAGCCTGCCCCGGTCAACCTGCGCGACTGGGATGACGACGAGCACAGCGCCGAAGAGATCGAGCAGCTCGAGGAGGAGCTGCTGGACTCGGCCACCGCGGCCCGCACGATCGAGGAACTCGACATCGAGCTGGCCGACCTCGAGAAACTCATCCACGTCGCGCGCCGCGTCCGCAACCTCGACACCGACCGCAAGTGGGTCGAACTGCGCCGGATCCTGGAAGACACCACCCTCATCAATCCCCGGGCCGAGAAGCCACGAAAGCTGATTATCTTTACCGAGCACCGCGACACGCTCGACTACCTCGCCCGCAAGATCCGCTCGCTCCTCGGTAGGCCGGACACCGTGCAGACCATCCACGGTGGGGTCCGCCGTGCCGACCGACGGGCCATCACCGAGGAGTTCACCAAGAATCCGGCCTGCCAGGTGCTGCTGGCCACGGACGCTGCCGGCGAAGGGCTCAACCTTCAGGCCGCCCATCTCATGGTCAACTATGACCTTCCATGGAACCCCAACCGCATCGAGCAGCGGTTCGGACGTATCCACCGGATCGGGCAGACGGAGGTGTGTCGGCTGTGGAACCTCGTGGCCTCCAACACCCGGGAGGGCGAGGTCTTCACCCGGCTGCTGCAGAAGGTCGAGGAGCAGCGCAGGGCCTACGGCGGCAAGGTCTTCGACGTCCTGGGGTCGGCATTCGACGAGACACCGCTACGGGATCTGCTGATCGAGGCCATCCGGTACGGCGACCTCCCCGAAACCCGGGCAAGGATGGAACAGATCATCGACGATACCGTCGCCCACGGTCTCAAGGAGCTCCTCGAGGATCGTGCCCTCACCCACGAGGTCCTTTCGGATGCGGACCTGCTGCGGATGCAGCGATGGATGGAGGAGGCCCGCGCACGTCGGCTGCAGCCTCACTACATCGAGTGGGCCTTCCGCCACGCATTCGAGCGACTCGGTGGCCGGCTCGCGAGGCGTGAGCGGGGTCGCTACGAGATCAGTCACGTCCCGGCGATCATCCGCACCGTCACCAAGTACGGACCGGTCGCCACGCGTTACGAGCGGGTCACGTTCGAGCTCGACCGGGTCAACGTCGACGGCAGGCCGCGCGCTGACCTGCTCGCACCCGGACACCCGCTGCACGACGCCGTCGCCGAGCTCACCATCAACCAGCTCCGACCGGCGCTCGAGCGCGGCACCATCCTGGTGTCTCCGGAGGTCGAGGAACCGCACCTACTGGTCGGAGTTGTCGAGGAGATCGTCGACGGCACCGGCGCGTCGATCGCCCGGCGGTTCGGCTACGCCTACGTCGACGCCGAGGGACGGGTTACGCCGGCCGGCCCGGCACCGTACCTCGACTGTGTTGCCGCCCCGCGCACCCCGGCCGTCGTCGCCGCCACGAAGCTGGCCTGGCTGAACGACGCCGAGGCCCGGGCCCGAACCTGGATCATCGGCCACCAGCTCAAGGACTATCTCGAGGAGGTCTCATCGCGCCGGCTCGCCGAGATCGAACGCACCCGCACACGGGTCGACCAGCGGCTGACGCAGGAATCGAACCGGCTCATCGGCGAGGCCATCGCCGCGCAGGAGAAGGAGCAGGCTGGCATCAAGCCGAGGGAGAGCTCCGACAGCCTGCTCCGCAGGGCGCAGGAGCTGCAGACCCGCCGGGAGGCCCGACTGGCGCTGCTGGCGCAGCAGGCCCAGCTCACCATCAAGCCACCACAGATCATGACCTCTGCCCTGGTGCTGCCCCTGTCAATGGTTGACCGGGAGCTTCCAGCGGATGCGCCGATCCACGCCAGGGAGACCAAGGCCGTCGAGCGGCGCGGTGTTGAACGGGTGCTCGCCGCCGAGCGCGCACTTGGCCGGGAGCCGCGGGAACAGGCCTACCACAATCCCGGCTACGACATCCTGTCCATCCCGGCCGACGGCGGTCCCTCAATCCGCATCGAGGTCAAGGCACGCCTCGAGGGAGCTGACGACTTCTACGTCACCCACAACGAGGTCGTCACCGGCAAGAACGCCGCACCGCACTACCGGCTCGCCCTGGTGACCGTCAGCAAGGCTGGCCCACAGTGCGACCAGGTACGGTACGTCGCCGACCCGTTCGCCGGAGTCGACTTCGGCGATCTTGCCGCGACGGGCGTCCGCATCAACTGGTCGAAGACCTGGGCCGCCGGCACCGAACCATTCTGAAAACACAGAGCCAGAGGAACCTGATGAAGCGCAAGCTGATCGAGGTCGCCCTGCCACTGGAGGCGATCAACCGCGAGTCGGCCCGTGAGAAGTCGATTCGCCACGGCCACCCCTCCACCCTGCACCTCTGGTGGGCGCGGCGGCCGCTGGCCGCGGCGCGGGCGGTCCTGTTCGCTCAGCTCGTCGACGACCCGTCGTCACGTCCCGAGGAGTTCCCCACCGAGGAGGCGCAGCGGGCTGAGCGCGAGCGGCTGCACAAGCTCATCGAGCGCCTCGTGGTGTGGGAGAGCGTCCGCGACGAAAGGCTGCTTGCCGAGGCACGCGCGGAGATCATGAAGTCGTGCGATGGTAACCCCCCGCCGATCCTCGATCCGTTCGCAGGTGGCGGCACCATCCCGCTGGAAGCACAGCGACTGGGCTTGGAAGCGCACGCCTCCGACCTCAACCCGGTGGCGGTCCTCATCAACAAGGCGCTCATCGAGATCCCACCGAAGTTTCGCAACCGGCCGCCGGTCTTCCCCGGCCTCGCCGAATCCAAAATGACCTGGATGGGAGCCGAAGGACTGGCCGCTGACGTTCGAGCCTACGGCGCTTGGATGCGCGACGAGGCCGAAAAGCGTATCGGTCACCTCTACCCCAGGGCCAAGCTGCCTGATGGGTCGGAGGCGACTGTGATCGCCTGGATCTGGGCCCGTACCGTCACCTGCCCCAACCCCGCCTGTGGCATCGAGATGCCGTTGGTGCGGTCGTGGTGGCTAAGTAAGAAGAAGGGCAAGGAGACGTACGTCGTCCCCTCAGTGATTCCCGACCCCAGCCACCCCTCTGGACTGCGGGTGAAGTTCGACATCGGCCGCGACGACGCCCATGCCCCGACCGCTGATCGTGATGGAACTGTTGGACGCACCGGCGCGGTCTGCATTAGTTGCAATGCCAAGGTATCTCTCAAATATATAAGGGCAGAAGGCAAGGCGCAGCGTATGGGAGAGGTGCTGATGGCCCTCGTGGCTGAGGGCATCCGCCAACGTGTCTACCTTCCGCCGTATGAGGAGCACGTTAGGTCTGGAGCGGTTGCTAGGCCTGCTGATGTACCAGCAGGGGATATGCCGAATAATCCGCGTGACTTCAAGACTCCGAACTACGGGATGACGAGGTGGGCCGACCTCTTCACGAATCGCCAACTTGTTGCACTAACTACCTTCGGTGACCTTGTTGCCGAGGCTCGTGAACTGGTCCTTCGCGACGCACTCAAAGTCGGTCTACCCAAGGGTGAACGGTTGGAGTCCGGCGGCGCTGATGCCGCGGCCTACGCCGACGCGGTCGCTACTTACTTAACGTTCGCGGTTAGTAAGGCCACTGCGCGAAACAACACGATGTGCACGTGGGAAACCGGCATGGACCGGCTCCGGGGGTCTTTTCAGCGGCAAGCTTTGCCAATGACATGGGATTTCGCCGAAGCTAATCCGCTTACCGCGTCGGGTGGCGGTCTTCTTGCTGTAATCGAATCTGAAGCCGAAGTCCTAGAGCTTCTGAAATCAGCTGGTCCTGCGTGCGTATCCCACGAGGATGCCGCCTCCCGCTCCTATGCGGGATTATTGAGCACTGATCCGCCATACTATGACAATATTAGTTACTCCGATCTATCCGACTTTTTTTATGTGTGGTTGCGGCGATCGTTGCGCCAGATCTATCCGCAACTCCTTGGAACTATGTTGGTTCCCAAGGTTGGAGAGTTGGTAGCAAATCCTTATCGCCATGATGGCGCAGATGGTGCGCGAAAATTCTTTGAAAATGGCTTTCGGGCGATATTTTCTAGTGTCAGAAAGGAGGCTCTTCCGGATTTTCCGATTGCGGTTTGGTATGCGTTTAAGCAGGCCGAAGTGTCGGACGATGGAATCGCGTCATCCGGTTGGGAAACGCTTCTGGATGGCATGATTCGTAGCGGCTGGGCAATCACTGCCACTTGGCCGAATCGTAGCGAGATGAGCAGCCGAATGATTGCTAGTGGTGCTAATGCGCTTGCCTCGTCGATAGTGCTTGCCCTGCGGCCAAGACCGGACGACGCGCCTACCACTGACCGTCGCGGTTTCATCTACGCTCTCCAGAATGAGCTGCCAGATGCTTTGCGCAAGCTGCAGCAGGGTGCGATCGCACCTGTTGATCTGCCGCAAGCGGCGATCGGTCCGGGTATGGCGGTGTTCAGTCGGTACTCGAAGGTGCTGGAGCCGGACGGCTCACCGATGACGGTGCGATCGGCGCTCGCGCGGATCAACGAGATCCTCGACCAGGTGCTCAGTGAGCAGGAGGGCGACTTCGACGCCGCGACGAGGTTCGCGATCGCGTGGTATCGCCAGCACGGCTACAACACCGGGAAGTTTGGCGATGCGGACAACCTGGCGCGGGCTCGGAACACTTCGGTGGAGCGGATGGACCGCGAGGGGATCCTCACCAGCCGTGCCGGCAAGGTAACGTTGATCAAGCCTGCGGACACCCCTGCTGACTACGACGTGCTCACTGACGAGCACACGTCGACCTGGGAGGTGCTACACCACACGATTCGGATCCTCGAAACCGAAGGCGTTCCGGCGGCGGGCACCTTCCTGGCGACCGCGCAGAAGCGTCCGGACGGGGCGATCGACCTTGACCTGGTGAAGGAACTGGCCTTCCTGCTGTTCTCACTCGCGGAGAAGAACGGCTGGGCCAAGGACGCATTCAGCTTCAACACGGTGGCGCAGTCGTGGGGTGACATCATCGACGCCTCGAAGGCAGAACCGGAGCAGCACGTGCAGGGTGAGCTCGACTTCGCAACCGAGGATGACTGATGCCGCTGAAGGCGCACGAGTATCCCCTGGGGAAGATATTCTCGTCCGATTTCGACTTCATGATCCCGCACTACCAGCGGCCCTACGCCTGGGGCACTGAGCAGGCCCTGCAGCTCCTCGAGGATCTCGAGGACGCGCTTACCCGAAACGCTGACGAACCGTACTTTCTCGGCTCGCTCATCCTCGTCAAGCCGGACGAGCAGAAGCCATACGCCGAGGTCATCGACGGGCAGCAGCGTCTGACCACACTCAGCATCCTGCTGTCGGTCCTGCGGGATCTCGCGGAGAACCAAGCCGTTGCGGACGAGTTGCGTGACATGCTCTGCGAGCCGGGGACGGTTCTGAACAAGCGCCCGCCCAAGCCCCGCCTGCGGCTACGCGATCAGGATGCAGGGTTCTTCGCCACCTACGTGCAGAGTCCCGGAGGCCTGGACGACCTGCTGGGGCTCGCCGACCACGCGCTGGCCAACGACAGCCAGAAGGCCATCCGTGAAAACGCGAGAGCGTTGCGGGACAGGCTGATGGCCTGGACCGACGACAAGCGGACGGCGCTCGCGATCCTCATCCACACTCGGACGTTCCTCGTCGTCGTCAGCACCCCGGATCTGGCCAGCGCTCACCGCATCTTCAGCGTGATGAACTCCCGAGGGCTCGACCTTGACCCCTCGGACATTTTCAAGGCCGACGTCATCGGGTCCCTGGACGCTGGTCGGCGGCAGGAGTATGCGAAGACCTGGGAGACCGCTGAGCAGAACCTCGGACGCGACAACTTCGCGGACCTGTTTCTGCACCTCAGACTGATCGTGACAAAGTCTCGTGGCCAGCGCGAACTGTTGGCCGAGTTCCGCGACCAGGTACTCAAGAGGTATCTCGAGAGCGGTGGGGGCGCGAGCTTCGTCGACGATCTGCTCGTGCCCTACGCCACCGCGTACGCGCACCTGTTGCACCAGGACTACGACGATCACGACGACGCCTGGGCCAGGGTGAACAACTGGCTGCGCCGCCTCGCCCACCCGGACAACGGTGACTGGCGTCCGCCCGCGCTGTGGGCGCTGAGGACCCACGGGAATGATCCGGCGTTTCTCGACGCGTTCCTGCGCAGGCTGGAGCGGTTGGCCGCGAGCATGTTGCTGCGACGGGTGTACACCACGCCCCGGGTTACCCGGTACGTCGAACTGCTCAAGCAGGTTGACGAGGCTGGCGTCGACGCGCCGGCCTTCGACCTCACCGACGACGAGAAGCGGGACACGCGGGAACGCCTCGACGGTGAGCTCTACAAGGTGTTGCCGGTGCGGAAATACGTGCTGCTCAGGCTCGATGAGCTGTTCGCGAAGACCCCGGGTGTCTCCTACAAACACAAGATCATAACGGTGGAGCACGTCCTTCCGCAGTCGCCGAAGGCCGACAGCCGGTGGGTCAGGGACTTCACCGAGGAGGAGCGGACCTACTGGACCCACCGGCTCGGAAACCTGCTGCTGCTCAGCCGGGCCAAGAACAGTCATGCCCAGAACTACGACTTCGCGACGAAGAAGGAAAAGTACTTCGGCCCGGCGGCCGGCGTGACTGGATTTGCCTCGACGACCCGTGTGATCATGGAGCCGGTCTGGACGCCGGAGGTAGTGAAACGACGACAGGCCGAGCTCATGGGGATGTTGGCCAAGGAGTGGGAACTCGACTGACATGGCGCTCTCGAACCGTGACCGGATCGGCCAGATGTTTGACGCGCTGGCTCCAGCGCTGAACGAGTTCATCACCAGAGTCCTTTCGCCCCAGCTACCGGAGGGTCGTGGATGGACGACTCTGGTCGCGCTCAAGGACTCCAGGAACGGCGTCACGGGGAAGACGTACTCGGCGACCGATCCGCAGGTGCAACTGCGCATGCTCACCGAGAACATTCCCCACCAGGTCAACCCTGGCTGGTTCCCGTTCGACGGTCAGCTCTCCAAGCTCCAGCAGTCCTACGCCAGCGAGCTGCGAGATGTGCGTAACACCTGGGCCCACGGCGGGTCGTTCAGCAACGACGACGCCTACCGGGCGCTGGACACCGCCGAGCGGCTGCTGTCCGGTATCGGCGCCTCCGCCGCCGCAGCGGAAGTCGCCAAGATCCGGATCAACCTCCGCCGGGTGACGGCCGAGAAGGACGACCACCGTACGCTGAAGGCAGCCGCGGTGACGGCCGACTCGGCCGGGCTGCAGCCCTGGCGCGAGGTGCTACGGCCGCACGACGACGTGGCCACGGGCAACTTCGAAGCCTCGGAGTTCGCGGCGGACCTGTTCAGGGTGGCGCAGGGTGAGGCCTCCAACGATTACGCCCACCCGGTCGAGTTCTTCGCCCGCACCTACCTGACCGAGGGTCTGCGGGACCTCATCGAGCGCGCGGTGCGCCGGTTGTCGGGCGACGACAACGCCTCACCGGTGATCAACCTGCAGACCAACTTCGGTGGTGGCAAGACGCACTCGATGTTGTCGCTGTGGCACCTGGCCGGCGGGACGCCGCTGGGCTCCTTCCCACAGGACCTCCAGGACCTGCTGGCGCCGCTGGGCTACGACCGGATCACCGGCGCCCGCCGGGTCGCGATCGTGGGTAACCACTTCGCCCCGACCGGCGAGACCAAGCCGGACGGCACCCTGGTCCGGACCATCTGGGGTGAGCTTGCCTGGCAACTCGGGGGCGCCACGGCGTACGCGATGGTCGCCGATGCCGACCGGGCCGGTACCAGCCCTGGCCGGGCGCTGCACGACCTGCTGGCCGCGTACGCGCCAGCGGTGATCCTGATCGACGAGTGGGTGGCGTACGCCCGCCAGTTGCCGGACGACCCGGACGAGGCGGCCACGGCCGGCATCACCGGTGGGACGTTCGACACCCAGTTCACCTTCGCCCAGTCCCTTACCGAGGCGGCCAAGGCGACCAGCGGGATCGTGCTGGCGATCTCGATTCCCGCCTCCGAGACGGGGAAGGACCCGAACGCGATCGTCGCCGGCAACGCCGAGGAGGTCGGCGGACGCCGTGGCCTTGAGGCGCTGCAGCGGCTTCAGAACGTCGTCCGCCGTGTCGCCTACCAGTGGCGGCCCGCCTCCTCCGACGAGGCCTACCACATAGTCCGGCAGCGGCTCTTCGTCGCGCCGGACGCGGCCGCGTTGGCGGCTATCGGCGCGACGGCTCGGGCCTTCGTCGAGTTCTATCGCAAGCACAGCGACGAGTTCCCTCGCGAGGCGCGGGACGCGACGTACGAGGAGAGGATCAAGCGGACCTATCCGATTCACCCGGAGCTGTTCGACCGGCTCTACGAGGACTGGTCCAGCCTTGACCGGTTCCAGCGGACCCGTGGTGTTCTGCGGCTGATGAACACCGTCATCCACGCGCTGTGGGTGGGGGAGGACAACAGCCCACTCATCATGCCCGGGTCGATCCCGCTGGCCACCGCGGCGGTCAACTCGGAGCTCACGCAATACCTGCAGGACTCGTGGAAGGCGATCATCGACGCCGACGTCGACGGCCCGAACTCCGAACCCACCAAGATCGACAATGAGAAGCCGCTGCTCCAGGCGCGCCGGGTCACCAAGCGCCTGGCGCGGACCATCTTCTTCGGCGCCGCACCGACCATCGGCTCGGCACACAAAGGGCTGGAGCGCCAGCGCGTATTCCTCGGTACCGCGATTCCCGGCGACGTCCCCGGCAACTTCCACTCCGCGCTCGCGGCGTTGGGTGACCGGGCGACGTACTTCTACTCGGGGTCCGGCAAGTACTGGTACGACCTGCAGGCCAATATCACCCGGCGGGCCAGGGACCAGGCCGAACGCCTGCACGTCGAAGACGTCTGGGCCGAGGTGCGGCGCAGGCTCGCCCACCAGGAACAGCGGCGGGGTGACTTCGCCGGAGTCCACATCTGCCCGGACGACAACAGCGACATCCCCGACACCGACGAGGCGCGGTTGGTCATCCTGCCTCCGAAGGTCACCCACAAGAAGGGCAATCCCGAGTCCAGCGCCATCATGTTCGCCCGGTCCGCCACCGACCACCGGGGGACCGCGCACCGGGTGCACCGCAACATGCTGGTCTTTCTGGCCGCCGACGTGAACCGCATGGAGGAGCTGGAAACGGCGGTGCGGGACTACCTCGGGTGGTCACACGTCCTGGAGAACGCCACCGAGCTCGACCTCACCGACAACCAGAAGAGGCAGGCATCGGACAAGAAGCGGCAGGCCGACGACACGGTGACCTCTCGGCTCCTGGGCGCCTACCACTGGGCGCTCGTGCCAGAGGCCCCCGACCCGGGGGCGCCGTTCGTCATCACCGCGACCAAGGCGGACGGCCAGTCGACCTGGCTGGCCGAGCGGGTGTCGAAACGGCTCGGGGCCGACGGAGCGCTGGCGACCCAACAGGCGGCGGCGGCGATCAGGCTCTGGCTCAACCGACTTCCGAAGCTCTGGGAGAGCGGCCACATCACGGTGGGTGACCTGTGGCGTCAGTACACGACGTATCCCTACATGCCGCGGCTGCGGGACAGGTCAGTGCTGGTCCGCGGCATCGGCGAGCAGCCACTGCTGTGGGAGCAGGAAGGGTTCGCGGTCGCCCTGTCCCACGACGGCGAACGCTACGAAGGGCTCAGGCTGCCCACCGAGGGCGACTTCGGTCAGATCACCGACTCCATGCTCCTGGTCAAGCCCGAGGTGGCGGTTGCGCAGCGGCAGCGCGAGACTCCGACCGACACGGGCACCGCCGCCGACCTGCAGCCGGAGGTACGGACCGCGGCCGGTGATCCCGCGCCTGACATCCGGCCCGCGTCCGAACCCGTCCCGCAGCCGCCGAAGCCGACGTTCGACTACTTCTTCGGCAGCAAGACCCTGGACGCGGCGCACTACGCGCTGGACTTCAAGAAGCTGATGGACGAGGTGATTCAGCACCTGACCGCCGCGCCGGGGGTGAACCTGAAGGTCCGGGTGGAGATCGAGGCCGAGGCGCACCACGGCTTCTCGGAGTTCCAGGTCCGCACAGTGTCGGAGAACAGCAACGCGCTGAAGTTCGACCAGGCTGGCTTCGAGAAGCGCTGAGCACAGTCGATGACTCGACAACTCAAGAGTCGTGCCGGGCGGCCGCGGCCGGTGATCGAGGTGCGCCACGCGTTGCCGCCCGGCCACGGGATCGCCGAACCAGGACTGACCGACTTATCCGGTTTGCCTGCGGCATCCTGCACGGTCCCACGACTCCGGAGCAGGTCGACGGTCTCGGATGGTCCCCGCAGCCTCGACGCGCCGTGGGGTGCCACCCTTGACGCGATCGACACGACCCTGCGTGGCTGACCCACGGGAGAGCGGAGTGAGCGTGGACGACCACGACCACCACGACCAGTACGTCACGTCGGCCGGCGGCATTCGCCTGGTGGTCCGGCGGACGGGTTCCGGAGACCCCGTCGTCCTCCTGCACGGGTCGGGTGGCGGACTCCACTCCTGGGCCCGCGTCGCCGCCCTGCTCGCCGCCGACCACTCGCTGTGGATGCCGGCCCGGCGCGGCTACGGCCCCAGCGACGTCCCGTCCGGACCCACGTCGTTTCCCGACGAGGTCGCCGACGTACGCGCGGTCGTCGAGGCGGCCCGGGAGTCCTCGGGCCGGCCGGTGCACCTGGTCGGCGCCTCCTACGGCGCGATTCTGGCCCTGCACACCGCGGCGGCGGACCCGCGCGACCTGCGGTCGCTCGCCATCTTCGAGCCGCTGCTGTTCGCGGCCGGGCCGCGGACGGCGCCGCTGCGCGACACCGGTACCGGGCCGCCCTCGCCCGCGACGACGCCGCGGCGATGGCCGCGGTGCTCAACGAGGTGACCCGGGTCCCGGCGGAGGTGGTCGCCGCGCTCGCCGCCGACGACCCGGACCCGGCCCGCTGGTCCGCCGCCACCGTGCCGACCCTGCTGATGCAGGGCGCAGACACGTGGGAGCCGATGCCGAGCACCCTGGACGCGCTCGCGGCGGCACTGCCGGACGTACGCCGGATCAGCTGGCCGG
>Ga0065720_1000824_pt1 | contig 20316 bp, 16 predicted proteins | sample Thericmetagenome_FD_59107 | JGI IMG/M metagenome (GOLD analysis project Ga0065720, IMG submission 59107) | Thermophilic microbial communities from the Joint Bioenergy Institute, California, USA of rice/straw/compost enrichment - eDNA_2 v2... | ecosystem: Engineered > Solid waste > Grass >...
CACGTCGGTCTTCGGGTCGTCGCGCCAGTACTGCAGCGCGTCGTTGCCCGAGACGTCGGCCCGGTTGCCCACCGAGACGAAGGTCGACACGCCCAGGCCCCGGGAGTCCAGTTCGGACATCAGGGCGATGCCGACGAACCCCGACTGGCAGAAGACCCCGATCCGGCCCCGGCGGACCATACGGGGCAACAGGGTGGCGTTGAGGCTGACCTCCGGGTCGGTGTTGACGATGCCGAGACAGTTCGGCCCCACCAGCCGCATCCCCCGGCCGCGCGCGGTCGTCACCAGGTCCCGCTGGGCCGGAATGCCGGAGGCCCGGATCTCCGCGAAACCGCCCGAGATCACCACGGCGGCGTGCGCCCCGGCGGCCCCGGCATCGGTGATGGCCGCCCGTACCGAGTCCCACGGCACCGCGACCACCGCGAGGTCGACCGGACCGCCCGTGTGGGTGGCCGACGGATAGGCGGGCACACCCTCCAGTGTGGACACGACCTCCCCTGGCACCGACGGCGCGGGCACGGCCGGGTGCACCACCGAGACGGTGCCCGTGAAGCCGCCGTTGACGATGTTGCGCAGCAGGGTCGCCCCGGCGCCGGTGCCGTCCCGCTTGACGCCGTAGACCGCCACCGAGCGCGGGGTCAGCAGGCGGGCCATGGACGCCGCCTCGGCCGGCTGCTCCCGGGCCCGGGCCGCCTGCTCCGACCGCCGGGTCGGCTCGATCGGGAACGTCAGATGCACCACACCGTCGGCGAATTGTCGGCTGACCTGGTACCCGGCGTCGGTGAGCACGCGCAGCATCGGCCGGTTCTCCGGCAGCACCTCGGCCACGAACCGGGAGATCCCGGCCTGCCGGGCCGCGGAGGCCAGGTGCTCCAGCAACAGCGGTCCGATCCCGCGCCCCTGGTAGGCGTCCTCCACCGCGAACGCCACCTCGGCGTCGGGCGACGACGAGCCCAGCCGCTCGTACTGGCCCAGAGCCACCAACCGGTCCCCGGTCACGACCACGAACGCCTCCCGGTCCCGGTGGTCGACGTTCACCAGCCGGGCCAGGTCGCGGGCCGGGATGCGCGGGTACGGCGAGAAGTAGCGCAGGTAGCGGGTCCGGTCGGAGAACCGGGAGTGCAGGTCCACCACCCGGTCGGCGTCGTCAGGAGTGATCTGTCGGATGTGGACGGTGGAGCCGTCGTCCAGCAGCACGTCCCAGCCGGCCGGCGGGCGGCCCGGCGACGACGGCGAGGGCTCGGCCGGCGGTCCGGCGGACGACGCGGCGGACGACACGGGCGACAGCCTAGTTCGCGTCGACCGCCCCGCCTAGGGGAAAAGGCGACCGCTCGGCCCCGCCCGGGCCCACCATCCGTGCGGTATGCGTCACACCACCCGGCTGCGGGACCCCCGCCCAACCGTGAGCGCCCAGCTACGGACGCCCACTCAGCCGCCGCGGGNGCCCCGCCCGGNCGGGCGGGCCGGGTCGTCGCTCGGTCGGGCGGCCGGGCACGACCGCGCCGCAGCCCGGATGCCCGGCTCAGTCGCGGGGATCGTGCGGATCCAGGCCGAAGAAGGGAAAGACGGCGGCCCGGGTGGCGGCGATGGCCCGGTCGACCGAGTCGCCATCCCCGGGCTGCCACGGCCGGTACTCAAGCGAGCCGCCGTCGGTCATGCGGGTGGGCACCCCCGGTCCGCCCGGCACCAGCCCGCGCCGCGCTGACGCCAGTCGCGACCGGGCGAAGTCCAGCCACGAGCGCGGGATCAGCGTCCGGGGATCGAGCGGCTCCCCCGTGACGGTGGCCAGCAGATGGGTCCAGGTGCGGGGCACCGCCTCCACCAGCGCGTACCCGCCGCCGCCCATCGCCACCCACCGGCCGTCGCACAGCTCCTCGGCCAGGTCCCGCAGCGCCAGGTGGGCCGCCCGCTGCCCGTCCACGGTGAGCCGCAGGTCGGCCAGCGGGTCCAGTACGTACGAGTCCGCGCCGCACTGGGTCACCAGCACCTCGGGCTGGAACGCGCGCAGCACCGACGGGACGACCGCGTGGAACGCGCGCAGCCAGCCGGAGTCGTTGGTGCCGGGCGGCAGCGCCACGTTCACCGCGCGGCCGGGCGCGCCCGGACCGCCCGTCTCGTGGGGAAACCCGGTACCCGGGAAGAGGGCGAGCGGGGTCTCGTGCAGGCTGATCGTGAGCACCCGCGGCTCGTCCCAGAAGATCTCCTGCACCCCATCGCCGTGGTGGACGTCGATATCGACGTACGCCACCCGGGTGGCGCCCAGCTCCAGCAGCCGTTGAATCGCCACGGCCGGGTCGTTGTAGACGCAGAAGCCGGCCGCCCGGTCACGCATGGCGTGGTGCAGGCCACCCGCGATGTTCACCGCCCGCCGCGCTGAGCCGGACCACACCGCCTCCGCGGCCGCGACGCTCGCCCCCGTCACCAGCGCGCTCGCCTCGTGCATCCCGTCAAACACCGGGTTGTCCGGGGTGTTCAACCCGAACCCGACGAAGAACGGGTCGTCCGGCGCCTGCTTCACGGCCTCCACATAGGACGCGTCGTGCACCCGCAGCAGCAGCGCCTCGTCCACTGGGGACGGCGCCACCACCGACACCCCGGGCCGGTCGAGGATGCCGAAGTCCCGGGCGAGCGCGATGGTCAGCTCCAAGCGGATCGGGTCGAGGGGATGGTCGCCGAGGTCGTACGCGAGCAGCTCATCGCTCCACATCACCACCGTGTTCACGGCTGCTCCCCTCGCGCCACCGGCCGCGAGCCGTCCGCGCACCATTCGCTCCACGAGCCCACATACAGCGATGCCTCGATGCCCGCCACGTGCAGGGCGAGCACGGTCTGGGCGGCCGTGACGCCGGAACCGCAGTAGGCACCGACCGGTAGCGAGCGTACGGCCTCCGGCTCGCCCGACGCCTGGGCCGCCGGGGCGCGCGCCACCGCCTCCGCGAACGCCGCCACCACATCCGCCGGCGGGCGCAGCCGCCCGGACGCGTCGACCAGGACGGACGCCGGCAGGTTCACCGCGCCGGGAATGTGGCCGGCCACGGGATCGATGGGCTCCTGCTCACCCCGGTAGCGCACGGGCGTACGCGCGTCGAGCAGCACGCCGGTGCGGGCCAGCTGCGCCGCTGCGTCGGCGTCCAGGACCGGCATCCCGCCCGGGTTGACCACGACGTCGCCCGGAGTCGCCACCACCTCCCCCGGCTCCAGCGGCTGGCCGGCGGCGACCCAGGCGGCCAGCCCACCGTCGAGCACCGCGACGTCGGGGTGCCCGGCCCAGCGCAGCGTCCACCACAGCCGCGCCGCGCCCAGCCCGTCGCCGCCGTCGTAGACGACGACCGGGTGACCAGCCCTGACGCCGGCCCGCCGCAGCGCGGCCTGCAGCGCGCCCGGGTCGGGGAGGGGATGGCGTCCGCCAGGCCCGGGTGGTCCGGCGACCTCGGCGTCAAGATCGAGAAACGTCGCACCGGGGATGTGGCCCGCGAGGTACTCGTCGCGCCCCGGCGGTCCGCCCAGTTTCCAGCGGACATCGATCACGGTGGGACGGTCGGACAACGGCCCGGCCAGCGCGCGGGCCAGCGTGGGGACGTCAGTGAGCGCCACCACGTCAGCCTACTCCCGGCCGCTCGCCCCCACGATCTTGGCGAGCCCGGACGGCCGACGTCAGCGGGCCGAGACGAAGACGCGAGAGGCGATCTCGCGGGGCAGCCGGACGCTGTCGCCGTCCCGCTCGATGATCACCGAGTCGCGCTCCTGGGCCACGACCACGCTGGCGCCCGGGTCGACGCCGGCGGAGTGCAGCTGGCGCAGCACCTCGGGATTGGTCTGGACGCTCTCGCAGATCCGGCTCACCGTGACTTCACCGGCCAACCCGGGGAAGGCCAGGTTCCGCTCGGGCGCCCGGGGCTCGTCGGCGTCGACCGGCCCGAACGCCTCCAGCCCGGGGATGGGGTTGCCGTACGGGCTGCGCGACGGCCGGCCGAGCATCTCGTACACCCGGCGCTCGACGGCCTCGCTCATCACGTGCTCCCACCGACACGCCTCTTCGTGGGCCTCCTCGTACGGCATGCCGATCACGTTCACGAGGAGCAGCTCGGCGAGGCGGTGCTTGCGCATCACGGCGATGGCCTTGGCGCGACCGGTCTCGGTCAGCACCAGATGCCGGTCGCCCTCCACCGTCAGCAGGCCGTCGCGCTCCATGCGGGCCACGGTCTGGCTCACGGTGGGGCCGCTCTGCTTGAGGCGCTCGGCGATCCGGGCCCGCAGGGGTGGCACACCCTCCTCCTCGAGTTCGAGGATGGTGCGCAGGTACATTTCGGTCGTATCGACGAGGTCGGTGGGCACGATTGTCTCCTCCCAGCCCGGAATGCTACCCGCGCCACGGCCGAGCGGACGATCACGCAACTCCGGGCGTGATCCGGGCCGGCCTGCCAGAACCCGCCATACCCTCCTCATTGCTCATGTTTGGGACATATCTTCCTGCTCATCTGCCCAACGGATCACAGCCGGGGCGGGTCACCCCCGTCGCCTCGGACCGGGCGCAGCCTCCGCTCAGGGTTCGGGCGTCGACTGATTTCGGACACTGAGTAGTAACGCGGCGTTGACCGAGCGTCGGGGACGGAGAGACATCCCGATGCAGGCTGGGCGTTCGGGCGTTCGCTGCGCATTCGGCGTACACCTGGCCGCGAAGGCCGGCTGCTGAGACGCGCCCCCGGCCGCCGGGCCCCACCCTCTACGCTGACCGCCGAACTCGGACAGGCGGCGCAGACGGGCAGGAGGCAGGCGTGCGGGCGGCGCGGGGTACGGTCGCTGGGCTCATCACGATGGCCGGGCTCGCGGCCGGGGCCCTCGCGGGCTGCGCCGAGGCTGAAGGCGGTGGGCCGAGACCGCTGCAGTTCGTCGAGGGTCGGGCCTGCGAGGCGGTGGAGTTCGCCACGGTCGAGGCCGTCCTGGGGGTCCGGTTCGACACGAGCGCCCCGGCGACCGTCGAGGACACGTACTCCTGTGTGCTCACCCGGGTCGACGCGCCGCTGCCCGACCTGACGTTCACGATGTCGGCCACCACCGCCGACGAGGTGATCTTCACCGCCGTCCTGACCCCGAGCCTGGCCACCGCGGTGCCGGAGCTCGGGCGCATCGCCTACCAGGTCTCGCTCCCGCCCGGGACCGCCGCCGACGGCACCCCGACCGGACCGACGGTGGAGATCGGCTGGCTCTCGGCGGTGCCCCGCCTGATGCTGCTCCGCTACACCTGGCCGCCGAACGCCACCGACGCCGAGGTCGCCGAGCTGACGCCGCGCCTGATCGAGCTGGCCCGAGGAATCGAACGCGCCGTGACCACCGGCCCCACGCTCACCTCACCCTCGGCCACCGAGCCACCCTCGACCAGCGAGCCAACCTCGGCAACCGACGCAGCCTGAGCGGCTGCTGACGGCCACCGAGGCAGCCTGAGCGGTGGCTGACGCCATGATCACCGTGAGGCGATCATGCTCACCCAACCGTCCCACTGCCTCACCCTGATCACACGCCATGATCGCCGTGAGACGGTTGTGCCCGCCAGACCGTACGACCGCATCACCGCGATCACCGACCGCCTTCCGTGATCATCCTGAGCCAACGCGAGCGACGGGGAAACGAACGGTCCGGTCGGCCAGCGTTGTGCGGGCGAACCGGGGGCGGCCATCGGCTCGGCGGGGTTGACTGGAGTCGTGGGCCGCGGGGAGGAGCGACTCGCGCCGTACCGGCGCAAACGGGACTTCGCCCGCACACCCGAGCCGGCGGGTGACCGGCGCCAGCGGGCCCGACGCGGCGCGCCGCGGCGATTCGTCGTCCAGCGACACCGGGCCCGGCGGCTGCACTACGACTTCCGCCTGGAGATCGACGGGGTACTGGTGAGCTGGGCGGTGCCGAAGGGTCCCACGCTGGACCCGAAGGCCCGCCGAATCGCGATTCCCACCGAAGACCATCCGCTGGAGTACTACGACTTCGAGGGCGTGATCCCGGCCGGCGAGTACGGCGGGGGCGACGTCATCGTCTGGGACAACGGGACCTGGGAACCGGCGGACGGCCAGGACCCCGCGCGAGCCCTGGCGGAGGGCGAGCTCCACTTCGACGTCACCGGCCACAAGCTGCGGGGCCGGTTCGTACTCGTCCGCACCGACGGGCGGGGCAGGGGTGGACGTGGNCCGGCCGACCGGGGTGGGCGCGGCCGGGCCGGGCGGGCGGGCGCCCGGGANAGCGCCGAGGCGGACGGTACCGGGGCCAGCGAACGGGNCCGCGNGCAGTGGCTGCTGCTGCACAAGCGGGACGAGTACGCCGCCGAGGGCTGGAATCCGGAGGAGCACCCGCTCTCCGTCCTCTCTGGACGGACCAACGACGAGGTGAAGGACGACCCCGATCGGCTGTGGCGGTCCGACCTTCCGGTCGCCGCCGCCTCGGTCTCACTCAAGCCGTCCACCGTAGACAGTGTCTCAGACGAGGAGCTGGCCGAACTGGACGCGTTGGGCTCGGAGGGGCGCTGGCACGTCTTCGGGCGTGAGCTGCGGGTGACCAATCTGGACAAGGTGCTGTTCCCGGGCCGACCCCATGGTCCCGACGACCGGGAGACCGCCCGGCGTGGGCGCGGCCGGTCGCCCGACGGCGGCGACCGTACGGGCAAGTCGAGAAAGGGTGACCAGCCGGCCGCCCATCCGGACGAGCCGCCGGTGACCAAGCGGGACCTGCTGCGGTACGCCGCCCAGATCGCGCCCGTGCTGCTGCCGTACCTGTCGCGCCGCGCGCTGAACCTGCACCGCTTCCCCGACGGGATCGACGGCAAGGCGTTCTGGCAGCGCGACCTGCCCGACCACGCGCCGGACTGGCTACCTCGCTGGGAGCACCGCGACAGCGGGTCCAGCCAGGTCACCACCCAGCTCGTGGTCGACGAACCGGCGGCGCTGGTGTGGGCGGCGAACTTCGGCGCCATCGAGTGGCACCCATGGACGTCGTGTGTGGACAGTCCGGACCAACCGACGTACGCCCTCATCGACATCGACCCGGGCGAGGAGAGCAGCTGGGAGGACGTCCTCACGCTGGCCCGCTTGCACCGCACCGCCTTCGAGCACCTCGGCGTCGTGGCCCGGCCCAAGCTGTCCGGCCAGCGCGGCATCCAGATCTGGGTGCCGATCGTGCGCGGGCCCAGCTTCCGCAGCACCCGGGCCTGGGTGCAGGGGCTGTCGAAGTCGATCGGCCAGGTCGTGCCGGACCTGGTGAGCTGGCAGTGGCAGCGGCGCGAGCGGGGCGGGCGGGCCCGCCTGGACTACACCCAGAACGCAATCAACAAGACACTCGTCGCCCCCTACAGCCCAAGGCCGGCCCCCGGGGCGCCGGTCTCGGCCCCCATCGACTGGGATGAACTCGACGACCCGACCCTCGCGGCCGGATGCCTTCACGATCCGGACGATCCTGCCGCGCCTGCAGCAGCGGGGCGACCTGTTCGCCGACGTCCTGCACGCGGCCCAGTCGCTGCCCCCGCTGCGCTGACGCCACCGACCGTACGGCTGTCCCCGCTGGCGCCTCGGCGCCGCCCGCCGATGCCCGCGCTGCCCTGCACTGACAACGCGACACCCGGGCGGCAGCCGAGGCGTACGTGTCAGGACGCGGCCAGCTTCGGCCGTCCAATGCGGACNGACATCACCGCGGCGAAGAGGCACAGNATGCCNGAGGTGATCCAGGCCGGGTTGTAGTCACCGGTGAAGTCACGCACCAGACCGGCTCCGGTGGCCGCGACCGCCGCNCCGAACTGGTGCGAGGCGAAGACCCAGCCGAAGACGACCGGCCCGTCGGCCCCGAAGTGCAGCCGGCACAGGGCGATCGTGGGCGGCACCGTGGCGACCCAGTCCANACCGTAGAAGATNATAAATACAATCATGCTCGGCTCGACGGTCGCAGCGATCAGCGACGGCAGGATGAGCAGCGACAGCCCGCGCAGCGCGTAGTACGCCCCGAGCAGGGCCCGGGAGTCGAAGCGGTCGGTGAGCCAGCCCGAGATGACCGTACCGACGATNTCGAATANNCCNATGANNGCNAGCAGGTTGGCCGCGGTGGTCTCGGGCATGCCGTGGTCATGGCTGGCCGGAATGAGGTGNGTGGCGACCAGCCCGTTCGTGCTGGCCCCGCAGATCGCGAACCCGCCCACCAGCAGCCAGAACGTCCCGGACCGCGACGCGGTGCGCAACACGGTCAGCGCCCGGCGGGCCGCCCCGGCCGTGCGCGGGGGCGGCGGCACGAGTTCGCTGGCCCCGTAGGGCGGCAGGCCCACGTCGGCCGGGTAGTCGCGGACAAACCACAGCACCAGCGGCACGACCGCCAACGAGGCGCCGGCCACCGTCAGCGCGGCCACCCGCCAACCCGTCGCGGTGGCGATAGCCGCCAACGCGGGCAGGAAGATGAGCTGCCCCGTGGCGCCGGCCGCGGTCAGCACGCCGGTGACCACGCCCCGGTGCTTGACGAACCAACGCCCCGTGATGGTCGCCACGAAGACCAGCGCCATCGATCCGGTCCCGAGCCCCACCAGCACGCCCCACAGCAGGACGAGCTGCCAGCTCGCCGTCATGACGACGGTCAGTCCGCTGCCGGCCGCCACGAGCAGCAGCGCCGTCGCCACGACCCGCCGGACACCGAACCGGTCCATGAGCGCCGCCGCGAACGGGGCCGTGAGACCGTAGAGAACGAGGTTCACCGATACCGCCAGCGAGATGGTGCCGCGGCTCCAGCCGAACTCCTCCTCCAAGGGCGTGATCAGCACACCCGGGGTCGCGCGGAAGCCGGCCGCGCCCAGGCTCGCCACAAACGCGACGCCGGCCACCAACCAAGCGCGGTGCAGGACGAACCTCGTCGATTTCTGGATCTCGGTTTGCGTCACGACGGCCATCGTGACCGATATGGACCCCGGCGAGGAGTGGCCCGAACGCCACTATGTGAAAGAATCTGGCCATGACCCACCGAGTAGCGGTCCTCGTCCTGGACGGGGTCGCGTCCTTCGACCTCGGCACATCCACGCAGATCCTGGGTGCGGCGCGCACCGCGACCGGTGAGCGGCTCTACGACATACGGGTCTGCACCGCCGACGGCGGCCCGGCCCGCGCCTCGGGCGGCTTCACGATGGTGCCGGAGCACGGCCCGTCGGTCATCGACGACGCCGACACGGTGGTCATCCCGGGCCTGCACGGCGACTTCATGAAGCACGGCGTGCCCGAGTTCCGGGACGTCGAGGTGGCGGCCCTGCGCCGGATTCCGGTCACCACCCGGGTCGTCTCGATCTGCACCGCCGCATTCGCCGTGGCCCTGATCGGTCGCCTGGACGGCCGCCCCGCCACAACCCACTGGGCGTACGCCGACCAGTTCCAGCGCATGTACCCGACGGTGCGGCTGAACCCCGACGTGCTCTTCGTCGACGACGGCGACGTGCTGACCTCTGCCGGGGTCGGGGCCGGCGTNGACCTGTGCCTGCACCTCGTGCGGCGCGACTTCGGCAGCGAGGTCGCCAACCGGGCCGCCCGCCGAACCGTGATGCCNCCCTGGCGNGACGGCGGGCAGGCGCAGTACGTCGTACGCCACGTGCCCGACCCGGCCGGCTCGTCCACCGCNCCGGCCCGCGCNTACGCNTTGGCGAACCTNGANGCNCCNCTNGACCTGGCCACCCTGGCNCGNCAGTGCCGNATGAGCGTCCGNACCGTTCACCCGNCGGTTCCGNGACGAGACCGGCCTCTCCCCNGCCGCCTGGGTCACCCGNCAGCGCGTGGAGCACGCCCGNCTGCTGCTCGAGTCCACNGACCTGTCNGTGGACGAGGTGGCCCGCCGGGCCGGCTTCGGCACCGCCGTGTCGCTGCGGGCCCACCTGCGGGCCGCGGTCGGGGTCTCCCCGCTCGCCTACCGCCGCACCTTCCGCCCCACGGTCACCGTCTGATCTTCAGCCGCGCCCCACGGTCACCGTCCGATCGTCAGCCACGCCGGCAGCTCGGTCGGACGTGATCNTGTAGCGCCTGATCCTCAGGGCAGCCGCGTCTGATCTCGTGAACCGCCGCGNCTGATCTCGTGGGCGGTCGCGCGGCCCTTCGGCGACGGCCGCGCCCGATCCCGCGAACGGCGGACAGCCGTTGTTACTTGCCAGTGGGCTACTCGGCGGATTTCTCGGCGGAGGCCCGCAGGGCGGCGATCTCGCGCTCAAAGTCCTCCAGGGTGTTGAAGGACCGGTACACGCTGGCGAAGCGCAGGTACGCCACCTCGTCGAGCTCCCGCAGCGGGCCGAGAATCGCCAGCCCGACCTCATGGCTGGGCACCTCGGCCGCCCCCTTCGCCCGCACCGTCTCCTCCACGCGTTGGGCCAGCAGGGCGATCGCGTCCTCATCGACCGGGCGGCCCTGGCACGCCTTGCGCACCCCAGCGATGATCTTCGCGCGACTGAAGGGCTCGGTGACGCCCGAGCGCTTCACGATGGCGAGGACAGCCTCTTCCACGGTCGTGAACCGCCGGCCGCACTCGGGACAGGCCCGACGGCGACGGATCAGCGCACCGTCCTCGGCCTCACGGGAGTCGACGACCCGGGAATCCGGGTGGCGGCAGTACGGGCAGCGCATGGCGCGGCGAGCCTAACGGACATCGACTGGTCCCGCCAAACACCACCCGTGTCGGGAGCCCGTGTCGGGGGCTGTGCCAGGAGGCCGTGCCAGGAAGGACGCCCTCTTGACGCCTAATGCCCAGGAAGGACTCCTTCCTGACATCGGGGGCAGCCGTTGCGTCACCGGACGACACGCCAGCGCCGAATCGATAGAACGGGTGTTTGAGTTTCCCGTTTCGGGCGGGTACGGTTGTTCGAGGACGGCGAGCATCGCGCCAACCATGCAGGTACGTACGTCAAGGAGGCTTCACGTGGCTACCGAGCAGGCCAAGCCGGCCAAGGCCCCGACCACGGGTGTGCGCCGCAAGCGCGGGGCCGCGGAGCTGCGGGCGGTGGAGCAGGTGATGACCGCGCTCCCCGAGGTCTTCGCCGCCGACCTGTCCCCCCGGCAGCGTCGCATCCTCGAGTTCATCCGCGAGACGGTCGACACCCGGGGCTATCCGCCGTCGGTTCGGGAGATCGGTGAGGCGGTTGGGCTGGTCTCGCCGTCCAGCGTCGCCTACCAGCTCAACGTGCTCGAGAAGAAGGGCTACCTGCGCAAGGACCCCAACCGTCCCCGCGCCTACGACGCCCGGCCGAGCAGCGAACTGCTGGACGACGAGGAGTCCGTACGCGCCTCGCGCCCCGCGCCCGCCTACGTCCCCGTGCTCGGGCGCATCGCGGCGGGCGGGCCGATCCTGGCCGAGCAGGCGATCGAGGACGTCTTCCCCCTTCCCCGCGAGATCGTGGGCGAGGGCACGCTGTTCCTGTTGTCGGTGAAGGGCGACTCCATGCTCGACGCCGCGATCTGTGACGGCGACTACGTCGTGGTCCGGCAGCAGCCGACCGCCAACAACGGTGAGATCGTCGCCGCGATGATCGACGGCGAGGCGACCGTCAAGACCTACCGCTACCGGGACGGGCATGTGTGGCTGATGCCCCACAATCCGGCCTACGAGCCGATCCTGGGCGACAACGCCACGATCCTCGGCAAGGTCGTCGCCGTGATCCGACGCGTGTAGCCCAACGGCCGAGCCTTTCGCCAGCAGCGGGTAGGCGGAACCTTCCGCCTTCAGGTGGTGGAGGTCATCGGCCGGGACAACTCGGCCGGCGGCGGACAACCTGGCCGGCGGCGGACAACCTGGCCGGCGGCGGAAAACCTGGCTGGCGGCCGACCTCGGTAGAGGCGGGCAGGTGCAGCCCGCCGATCCGGTCCTCGGCGTGCAGCGTTCCCGATACCGGGAGACAGCCTGGTCACGGGAAGACCGCCCGGCTAGCGGGAGACGGGCCGGGCACCCGGAGGCGATCCAGTTACCGGGTACGCAGTCCGGTGGCCGGGGCTGGTCCGGCCGCCGACGGTCGGTCGGGGCCGTCAGTAGCCCCGACCGCGGCCGTAGTCGTCGTATCCGGGCTGGGCGCCGTAGTCGCCATAGCCGGGCTGAGCGCCGTAGTCGCCGTACCCGGGCTGGGCGCCGTAGTCCTGGCCGTAGCCCTGCCCGCCGTACCCGGCGTCGCCGTACCCCTGGCCCCCGTAGCCCGGCTGGTAACCGCCGTACCCCTGGTCGCCGTACCCGGCCTCGCCGTAGCCCTGGTCGCCGTACCCGGCGTCGCCGTAGCCCTGCTGGTAGCCGCCGTAGCCCTGATCGCCGTACCCACTGCCATAGCCGTCGTCGTACCCGGCCCCGGTGTAGGCCGGCTCACGCTCGTACTCGTCGTCCCGCGACCGCCCGCGACGACGCCGACGCGACCGACGATCGTCGTAGTCGTCGTCGTCCTCGTCATCGTCATAGTCATCGTCGTACTCGTCGTCGTAGTCGTCATCGTCGTAGTCATCGTCTTCCATGCGACGACGACGGGCCCGGCGGATGCCGATGATGCCGGCGATCGCGAGGACCAGGCCGACCACGCCCACGGCCGCGATGATCTTCGTGAGCTGCGACATGTTGAAGCCGCCGCCACCCTCATCCGTCGGAGGGGCCGGCTCCTCGGTGACGACCGGTGGGGGCGGCGCGACGTACCGGTTGTACGTCAGAACCTGCGGCGCGGTGCTCGACCCGTCCGGTCGGGTCGAGACGGTGATGAACTGGGTGCCGTCGGCCGAGTAGGTGATTGCCTCGCCCTGCGGCTCGTTCGGCAACGGCGTCACCCCGATGGGCTTGCCCTGAATGGCCGCGACGATGTCCCCACCGGTGACCTCGTACTCGTAGGCGTCCGAGTAGGTCCGGATGACGACACGCGACCGGTCCGCGGTCATGGCCGCCCCGGTCACCGTTCCCTCGCCCACGGCGCCTTGCGGGTTCGGCGTGCCAGTCTGCATCGCCCGCCACTCGCCCACGCGGGTGAGCGGGGCCGCCTCACCATCCTCCGGGCCGAGCTGGGCCGGCTTGTAGATTCCGGCAACCCCGGCCGACTCCGTGATCACGAAGATGGGCAGGCCATCGGAGCCCAGCAGCATCGCCTTCCCGCTCAACTTGCCCGACGGGAAGCTGAAGCGGTAGATCTCCCAGCCGGCGCCGTCGGGAACCACCTTCTCCATGGCGATCCCTCGCTCCCGCACCAGGTCCTTGTCTCCGCAGTCGCATACGTAGAACGCGCCGTCGACGAAGAGGAGATCCTGCGGGTCGTACGGGTCCTCGTACCACGGCTCCGGGCTGGGCGTGCAGGTGGACGGATCGAGAGTCGTGATGACCAACTGCGTTGGGTTCTGCCGGACGCCGCCCTCGACGACGGCCAGACCGGCCGGGGTCATCGCGATGCCGGTGATCTCGTCGAGGTCGTTGGGAACCGAACACCCGGGCGTGCCGGGGTTCGCCGGACCAACCAACTGCTGCGACCCTCCCCCGGTCGCCGGCTCCGTCGGCTCGGCGGGCGTAGCCTCCTCGGCTGACACGGGGCCCCCGCCGAGCCCGGCAACCAGGACGCCGACCGCGGCGCCAACCAGCAGCCTCGACGCCAACCGGGACACGGGAAAGCGGGAGGTGTGACGCAGCATGCCGGCTAGTCTGTCAGAATGCCGGCCGAGAACGAAGTCCGGGCGAGTCTCCTGACAGTTCCGCACAAGCCATAGCGTCCGCGCGATAGCGGCGAGCGACGGTCCGACAACAGCCCGTGCTCACAGTGAGAGTCGCGGGCCGCCGCGAAGCGAAACACGTTCGCTTTCCCCACCGACACCCGGTATGCAGCGAACCGGCCCGCGCTCAGCTCACCGGCGTCGCGACGAACGGCGCGAGCCGAGCCGCCGCGTGCTCGCTCACCCGGACGCGCAGCCGGGTGCCAGTGGCCGTGTGCTCGGTCTCGAGCACCTCGCCCCGCTCGTGGAGCCGGGCGATGACGTCGCCCCGGTCGTACGGAACCAGCAGCTCCAGCTCCACCGCGGGCCGGGGCAACAACTGGTCGATCGTGTGCCGCAGCGTGTCCAGACCCTCAGCGGTCCGGGCGGAAACGAAGACCGCGTCGGGCCACAGGCGCTTGAGCCGCAGTAGAACCTCGTCGTCCACGGCGTCAACCTTGTTGACGACCAGGAGCTCGGTCTCCGGCACGCTTTCCAGCTCGGACAGCACCGACCGTACGGCCCGCACCTGCTCCTCGGGGTGCGGGTGGCTGCCGTCGACCACGTGCAACAGCACGTCGGCGTCGACGACCTCCTCGAGCGTCGAGCGGAACGCCTCGACGAGCTGGTGCGGCAGGTGCCGCACGAAACCCACCGTGTCGGAGATGGTGTAGACGCGTCCGTCGTCGGTGCGGGCGCGACGCGTGGTCGGGTCGAGCGTCGCAAACAGCGCGTCCTCGACCAGCACGCCGGCGCCGGTGAGCCGGTTGAGCAGGGACGACTTGCCGGCATTGGTGTAGCCGGCGATCACCACGCTCGGGACCTTGTGCCGACGCCGGCCGGAGCGCTTCGTCTCCCGGATCGTGCGCATGGCGCCGATCTCGCGCTTGAGCTTGGCGATCCGCGCCCGGATCCGCCGCCGGTCGGTCTCGATCTTCGTCTCACCGGGACCGCGCAGACCCACGCCACCTCCGCCGCCGCGGGCGCTACCGCCCGCCTGCCGGGACAGCGCTTCACCCCACCCACGCAGCCGGGGCAGGAAGTACTGCAGCTGGGCCAGCTCGACCTGCGCCTTGCCTTCCTTGCTCTTGGCGTGCTGGGCGAAGATGTCGAGGATCAGGGCGGTCCGGTCGATGACCTTGACCTTGATCTGCTCCTCCAGCGTGCGGAGCTGGCCGGGGGACAGTTCGCCGTCGCAGATCACCGTGTCGGCGCCGGTGCTCGCCACGACCGAGCACAGCTCCTCGACCTTGCCTCGCCCGATGAACGTCGCCGGGTCCGGCGTCGGCCGGCGCTGAATCAGCCCGTCGAGCACCTGGGAGCCGGCGGTGCGGGCCAGCTCAGCCAGCTCCTTGAGCGAGTTCTCGGCGTCCTCCGCCGTGCCCTCGGTCCACACGCCCACGAGGACGACCCGCTCCAGCCGGAGCTGGCGGTACTCGACCTCGCTGATGTCGGCGAGCTCCGTGCTCAGCCCGGGGACGCGCCGCAGCGCGTTGCGGTCGGCCGACTCGAAGTCCTCGCCGTCGATGTCGTATATGTTGGTTGGTTTGTCGATCATTGGTTCCCATGGTGCCACGGGAACGGCCTCTCCGCACCCGGGTAACGGCCGCCAACTTCAGGGCACCGTGGTTGAAAGCACCCGACCTTGGAAGTTTTCACCCCCTATAGGGGGTACTTGTTTCCATGATCGGAGTGGTCCCACGTCCGGCAGTCGGGACGACGCCGGATGGCAGACTGTCCGGGTGCGACTCGCGGCTGCGCTGACCACGTTCGCCCTGCTGCTGGGTACGGCCGCGCCGGGTGTTGCGTCAGGTGCAGCAGAGCAAGAAAGGGGTACGCCGGAGGCCGCGGGCGCGACGGGGGCCACGCCGGCGAGGGTCGCCGCAGGGACCATCTCGGCAGACGCCGCCGCCGGGGCCGCCCCGGCGGGCGTCGCGTCGGAAGCCACCTCAGCGGGCGTCGCGTGGGAAGCCACCGCAGCGGGCGTCGCGTGGGAAGCCACCGCAGCGGGCCTTCCGTCGGAAGCCACCTCGGCGGGCATCGCCTTTGGCGTCCGCAGGCTGGGCACCATCGGGGTCACCGAGCCGAGCGTGCCCACACCGGTCCGGGGCGAGGCCGTGTGCACTGTGGATGATCCGCGAGCCATCGACCTGTCCGGGCTGGTGGCAACCGCCGATGGCTATGTGTCGATCGTCGACAGCCAGTTCGATACCGACCAGGTCGTCATCGTGTACCTGGACCAGGCGTGCCGGGTCGTCCGGACGCTGCGCTACCCCACCCCGCCGCGCGACCCCGAGGACCTCGCCGTGGCCCCCGACGGCGCGCTCTGGGTGGCCGACATCGGCGACAACGTGACCGCCCCCGAGCGCCGGCGGACCATCGCCCTGTGGCGCATCCCGCCCGACGGCGGCCCGCCGGTCATCCACCGACTCACCTACCCCGATGGACCCCACGACGCCGAGGCGCTGCTCTTCGCCGCCGACGGCAGCCCGGTGATCATCACCAAGGAACTGGGCCAGACGTCGTACGTCTACCAGGCCACCCGGCCGCTGGAGCCGAACACGCCCGAGGGCGTACCCCTGCGCCTGGTCGGCGAGTTCCACCCGGTCATCACCAGCGGCCCGAGCGACCTCATGCAGCTCATGGAGACGATGGTGACCGGAGCCGCCACCAGCCCGGACCGCTCCCGGGTGGCGCTGCGCACCTACACGGCCATCTACGAGTGGGACGTACCCGACGGTGACGTGGTGAAGGCCATCACGACCACCACGCCCCGCATGCTGCTCGTGGACAATGAGCCCCAGGGCGAGGCGGTTGCGTACACAGTGGACGGCCAGAGCCTGCTGACCATCTCCGATGTCGCCGGTCCCGCGTCCATCCTGCGCTACCCGCGCCCCACGGCCCCGGCCCACGGGCAGCCGACCGCGCTGGCCACCGTCACGGCGTCGCCCGCCATGACCACGACGGCCTGGCTCGCGTACGCCCTGGCCGTCGTCGGCCTGGCCGTGCTGGCCGGCTTCGTGGTCTGGTGGCTGGCCCGCCGTCTGCTCCGGTGAGCCGCCCGATCACTCCCCGGCCGCCGCGTCGGTGAGCGTCACCGTCCCGGCGGCCACGAACACGGCCGGACCGGTGAGCACGCACGATCCGTCCTCGCCGATGGCCACCGTGAGCTGCCCGCCCGGGACATTGACGGTCACCGTGCCCGAGACTCCATTGAGGACGACGCCGGCCACCGCGCAGGCGCCCGAGCCACACGACAGGGTCTCGCCCACGCCCCGCTCCACCACGCGCATCCGCACGTGCCCGGGCGCAACCGGTACGACGAACTCCACGTTGGCGCCGGCCGGGAACTGGTCAGGGTCGAGCACCGGCGGCTCCCGCAGGTCCAGATCGTCCAGGGTGGACACCAGACAGACCAGGTTCGGGTTGCCGCAGGTGGCGGCGGTGCCCTTGAGCTCCAGCCCGGCCACGCGCACGACCCCGGGGCCGCCGACCACGACCGGCGGCATGGCGACCGAGACCTCGGACGGGCCCACCGTCGCCGTCACCACGCCCGCCCGGGTGAGGAACGACACCTGGGGGCCGGCCGCGAGCCCGGTCTCGACGAGGTACCGCGCGAACACCCGCGCCCCGTTGCCGCACATCTCGGCGAGCGACCCGTCGGCGTTGCGGTAGTCCATGAACCACTCAGGTGGGGTACCGGATGCGCTGGCGACGCCAGGCACCTCAGTGGGCCCGTCGACCACGTAAGCCGTACGGACGACCCGCAGCAGGCCGTCGGCCCCGAGCCCTCGTCGCCGGTCGCACAGGGCGGCCACCTGGGCAGGCGACAGCGCGAGCCGACCGTCGGGGTCGGGCACGATGACGAAGTCGTTGCCGGTGCCGTGCCCCTTCATGAACGGCACGCCATTCGGGATGAGCCCGCGATCCGAGAGGCTCGCGCCAGGGTCCGTCGACATCCTGGCCATTGTGTCAGCCGGTCCGGCCGCCCGTCGGCGCAGCCGGCCGGTCAGCCCGAACGCAGGGTCCCGCCCCTGCGCTGGGCGCCCCGGGCCCGCCGGCGTGGGGCGACCCGGGCCCGCCGGCGTGGGGCGACCCGCGCCCACACAAGGGCCCATCTTCCGGACATACCCGACTTACTGGGCGGTTGACTGCACCCCGAACGGGGCGGAGAGGTGCCCGTTGCGCCCGACCGGAGCGGCCGCGCAGACCGCGAGCGCGTCGTCGACCAGCGTCGGCGAGCCGCCGTCGAGCCACACCACGGACGGGTCACGCCGGAACCAGGAGCGCTGCCGCCGTACGAACCGCCGGGTCGCCTGCACCGTCTCGTCGCGGGCCTCGGCCAGCGTGCACTCGCCGGCCAGGTACCGCAGAACCTGCTGGTAGCCGAGGGCGCGCGACGCCGTACGGCCCTCCCGGAGGCCACGCGCCTCCAGCGCCCGCACCTCCTCGACCAGCCCGTCGGCGAACATCCGGTCCACCCGCGCCGCGATCAGCTCGTCCAGCTCGGCCGGGTCGCGGTCGACTCCGATATGGACCGCCGGGTAGTACGGGGTCGGCTCGGGCAGCGAGGCCACGAACGTACCGGTCAGCGTCACGACCTCGAGCGCCCGCACGATCCGCCGCCCGTTGGTCGGCAGGATGCGAGCCGCCGCCTCCGGCGCCCGCTCGGCGAGCCGGGCGTGCAGGGCGGCCGGCCCGACCCGGGCCAGCTCGGCCTCCAGCGAGGCGCGCAGCTCCGGATCGGTCCCCGGAAAGTCGAACTGCTCCAGCACCGCGCGGACGTACAGCCCCGATCCGCCGACCAGCAGCGGCACCCGGCCCCGGGCATAGATGTCGTCGATCGCCGCCCGGGCCACCGCCTGGTAGGCGACCACGCTGGCCGGCTCGGTGACATCCCAGATGTCGAGCACGTGGTGGGGCACGCCGCGACGCTCCTCGGGGCGCAGCTTGGCCGTGCCGATGTCCATGCCCCGGTAGAGCTGCATCGAGTCGGCGTTGACCACCTCGCCGTTCAGCCGGAGCGCCAGCTCCACGCCCAGCGCGGACTTGCCGGCGGCGGTTGGACCGATGACGGCCACCACCGGCGACGCGGCCGCGACACGCGGAACACCCGTCCTCAGAGCCGCTGTGGACATCTGGAAACGCTCCCAAGGTGGTGGAAGGTCACGGTTCGGCTGCACTGACCGCTCAGCCGCTCGACGGGGACCCCACGTGACCTGTGAGAATAGCGAAGAACGGCGCCCGCGATACATGATGTTCGCAAGCGCCGCGTCACTCCGTCCCACGACGCGCACAGGTGCGCCCAATGGGGCGGTGGGAGCGCATCGGGCGGCGTCGCCGGTGGGAAGCCGGGGCGGCCGGGTACAAGAGGGCGGACACGGGCATGGACCACACGAGTTACGGCCGGATCGACTCGGACGGCACGGTCTACGTCAAGACGGCCACGGGGGAACGGGCCGTGGGCTCGTGGCATGCGGGCACCATCGAGGAAGGCCTGGCGCACTACGCCCGGCGGTTCGACGACATCGTGACCGAGGTCGACCTGATCGAGACGCGCCTCAGCACCGGCGTGGCCGACCCGGGCCAGACGATCAACCGGCTGCGCCAGATCCGGGACTCGCTTGACGAGGCGGCCGTGGTCGGCGACCTGGTCGGCCTGGCCGAGCGGCTGGAGAAGCTCATCGCCACCGCCGAGCAGCGGGCGGCGGAAGCCCGCGCGGCCCGCGAGGCGGCCCGGGCCGAGGCGCTGGCCCGCAAGACGGCGCTCGCCGAGGAGGCCGAGCAGATCGCCGCCACCTCCACCCAGTGGAAGGCCGCTGGCGACCGGCTGCGGGAGATCCTCGAGGAATGGAAGACCATCAAGGGGATCGACAAGAAGACCGACGCCGAGCTGTGGAAGCGCTACTCGGCCGCCCGTGACTCGTTCGCCCGCCGTCGGGGAGCGCACTTCGCCAGCCTCGACGCGCAGCGCAAGCAGGCCACCGCCCGCAAGGAGGAGCTGGTCGCCGAGGCCGAGTCGCTCAAGGACTCGACCGACTGGGCGCCCACGGCCGCGCGGCTGAAGGAGCTCATGGCCGAGTGGAAGGCGGCGCCGCGGGCCAGCAAGGAGGTCGAGCAGCGGCTGTGGGAGAGGTTCCGAGCCGCCCAGGACCACTTCTTCACCCGGCGCAGTGAGGTCTTCGCGGCGCGGGACGCCGAGCAGCGGCAGACGCTGGAGAAGCGCCAGGCGCTGCTCGCCGAGGCGGAGGCGCTGGACATCGACGCCGACCCGCAGGCGGCTCAGCAGCGGCTGCGGGAGATCCAGGCCCGCTGGCACGAGACCGGCCGCCTGCCGCGCGACGTCGCGGCCGGCCTGGAGCGGCGGCTGCGGGCGGTCGAGGAGAAGGTCCGGGCGGCGGTGGATTCCGCCTGGCGCCGGACGACCCCCGAGGACAACCCGATCCTCGCCCAGATGCGCGAGCAGGTCGCCGAGGCGGAGGCCCGGCTGGAGCGCGCCCAGGCCTCGGGCGACCCCCGGCGCATCCGTCAGGCCGAGCAGGCGCTCGAGGTCAAGCGGAAGTTCCTCGAGCTCGCCGAGCGCCCGAGCTGAGGCGTCCGGACCCACCAGAGCCCAGAGAGCGGCTATCTGGGCAAGCAC
>Ga0065720_1001896_pt1 | contig 20304 bp, 17 predicted proteins | sample Thericmetagenome_FD_59107 | JGI IMG/M metagenome (GOLD analysis project Ga0065720, IMG submission 59107) | Thermophilic microbial communities from the Joint Bioenergy Institute, California, USA of rice/straw/compost enrichment - eDNA_2 v2... | ecosystem: Engineered > Solid waste > Grass >...
AGCCCGCGGCGGCCGGGTCGAACGGATCGTCCTCGGCGTACCTCGGGGGGGAGTAGGGGCCGCGCGGCGCGAACGGCTCGTGCGTGCCGTACGCGGACCGGCGGGCCTCCGAGGCCAGGTCGCTGAGCTTGCGGTACTCGCCGGCCGTGCCGGGCGCCTCCGCCGCCGTGCCCGCCGTCTCGTCCGCCACGTGGGGGATGTTCGGCAGCACGACGGTCTGGTCCCTGGCACCCGGGGGGTGCTCCCTGCGTTCGGCCGGGATCTCGGCCGCCGCGGCGGCCGCCGCCGGTTCGGAGACCGGCGATCCGGCATCGGGCGCTCCGGGCGCCTCGCCGGCGGCCGCTTCGGTGGCGGACGACCCGGGGATCCCGGCCTCCGCGGGCACGGCCGTCGGCGGCTGCTCGGTCCGCACGGCCGGCGGCTCCGCGGGCTCCGGCCCGGGCACCGGCGGCCCGGACGCCGCCGGCTCCGCTGTCCCGTCCACCGCCGGCCCGTCCGATGGGGCGGCCGCCGGGGCCGGCTCGGCCGGTGCGTGCTCGGGCCGGTCCCCGGCCGGCGCCTCGGGCGCGCGGCCCGGCGCGGCCCGCCCCGCGTCCGGCGTCTCCACCCCCTGGTACGGCGAGCCGTGCCCGGCCTGGAACGAGGGGGCGGTGGCGCCCGCCGACGCCTGCCGGCCGCGCTCGGCGCGGCGCCGGGACAGCCGGTCCGGCAGCGAGCGGGCGATCCCGAGCAGGTCGACGCCCCGGCTGTGCGCGGCGAGCAGCGCGATCGCGATCACCGTGCCGACGACGACCGTGCCGGGGCCGATGGTGTTCGACAGCAGGTTCATCACCAGGCCGAACCCGAGCACGCCGGTGAGCAGGGCGAGCACGGTCTGCGCGTCGAACTGCCGGCCGGTCCACTGCTCGACGTAACCCGGGCTGCCGTCGCCCCGCCGCATCAGCAGGAACGCCGCGATATACAGGAAGAGACCGGTGCCGGAGCCGAGCACGAGCACGGCGAACCCCACCCGGACCAGCACCGGGTCGACGCCGGTGTATCGGCCGAGCCCGTCGCACACCCCGGTGAGCATGCGTCCCTTCGCGCTGCGCCGGAGCACGCCGCCGGTGTCGGGAGGCCGGGTGCCGGATTCGGGCGTTGTCGTGCTCATGCCCCTATCCTGCTCCGGCGGGCGGGACCCGGCCATCGGGGACACCCCTGAGCCGACCCGGACACCTCGGGGTGGAAGTCAGGGCACGCCCTGATGCGATTCTTCGTCCTGACGTGTGACGATGCTTGAGAGATGTCTGAGATGCCTACCGCCACGAACGCGCCGTACCCCCGGCTGGCCCGCCCGGTGGAGGGCCGCCTGCTGGCCGGCGTCGCACAGGGCGCCGCCGCCCAGCTCCGGCTCGACCCGGTCGTGCTGCGGCTCGCCTTCGTGCTGCTCACGATCATCAACGGGGTGGGCGTGGTCGCGTACGCGGCGCTGTGGATGTTCACCCCGAGCCTGCCGCACAGCGGCCCCCGGCCCGCCCGGGACTGGGGACAGGTGGCGGCCTACGCCGCGATCAGCATGGCACTGCTCGCGTTCACCATGCTCATCGGCGGGGGGACCACCGGGAGCTTCGGCACCTGGGCGATCGCCGTGGTGGGCATCGGCGGCCTGGTGCTGTGGCAGCAGGCCGACACGGCGCGGCGGCAGCGCTGGATGCGCGGCGCGGTCCAGCAGGTGCGCCGCAGGTGGGTGCGCACCGGCTTCGGGCTGCTGCTCGTGGTGGTCGGCGCGATCGGTTTCCTGGCGGCGAGCGGCGAGCTCGCCGCGGCCCGGCAGGGGCTGGCGTTCACCGCGGTGGTGGTCGGCGGCATCGCCGTGATCGCCGCGCCGTACATCACGGTGCTCGCCAGGGAGCTGCAGAACGAGCGCCGGGAGCGGATCCGGCAGGAGGAGCGAGCGGAGGTGGCCGCCCACGTCCACGACTCGGTGCTGCACACCCTCACCCTGATCCAGCGCAACGCGCACGACCCCCGCGAGGTGCTGCGGCTCGCCCGCTCCCAGGAGCGGGAGCTGCGCAACTGGCTCTACCAGCCGAAGGAGGACGCCGACGCCACGGTCGCCGCGGCGGTACGGCGGGCCGCGGCCGAGGTCGAGGACGAGCACGGCGTGCCGATCGAGATCGTCTGCGTGGGCGACGCCGACCTGACGCCGCGGCTCAACGCGCTCGTGCAGGCGGCCCGGCAGGCGATGGTGAACGCGGCGAAATATGCTGAGGCTCCGGTCGTGTCGGTCTACGCGGAGGTGGAGCCCGATGAGGTCACCGTCTTCGTGCGGGACCGCGGCAAGGGGTTCGATCTCGACGCGGTGCCGCCCGACCGCATGGGCATCCGTGAGTCGATCATCGGCCGGATGGAACGGAACGGGGGGAGCGCCCGGGTCCGGACCGCCCCCGGCGAGGGCACCGAGGTGACGTTGACGATGAGGCGGGAGGGGTCATGACGGTCAGGGTGCTGATCGTGGACGACCACCGGCTGTTCCGCTCCGGCGTGCGCGCCGAGCTGGGGCCGCAGATCGAGGTGGTCGGCGAGGCCGAGGACGTGGACTCGGCGGTGGCCGCGATCAACGAGCTCAAGCCCGACGTCGTGCTCCTCGACGTGCACATGCCGGGCGGCGGCGGTCAGGAGGTGCTGCGCCGGGTGCTCGGCCAGGGCTCGCAGGTGCGGTTCCTCGCCCTCTCGGTCTCCGACGCGGCCGAGGACGTGATCGGCGTGATCAGGGGCGGCGCCCGCGGCTACGTCACCAAGACGATCAGCGGGCCGGAGCTCACCGACGCGATCCTCCGGGTCGCCGACGGCGACGCGGTCTTCTCCCCGCGGCTCGCCGGCTTCGTGCTCGACGCGTTCGCCTCCACCGAGGCGCCGCCGATCGACCCCGAGCTCGACTCGCTCACCCAGCGGGAACGCGAGGTGCTGCGGCTGATCGCCCGCGGGTACGCGTACAAGGAGATCGCCAAGGAGCTGTTCATCTCGGTGAAGACGGTGGAGACCCACGTCTCCTCGGTGCTGCGCAAGCTCCAGCTCTCCAACCGGCACGAGCTCTCCCGCTGGGCGACCGCGCGCCGTCTCGTCTGACCGGCCCGGCGCCCTCGCCGCGGTGCCCTGGGGCGGCGCGCCTGGCGGCCCAGCGGGCGGCGCCCGGGCGAACGGCATGACGTGTCGCCGGAAAATGACGCTGCGCTATATCAGCACATGAACCGCGACGCGGCTGTCCGGCTATGGCCGGTTTAACCGCTGAAAGTGGCGAAGTTACCCACATGTAAGGGACGCATGGGTCACGATTTAATCGTGAAGCCCCGTGGATTCGTGCCGTTCGCGATGGTCCTGGCCGCCGCGATCACGGTCGCCTGCGCTCCGATCCCCGGCTTCGAGGACATCCTGGGAGACGGCGGCGAGGCCTCCCAGGCCCAGGGCGTGGCCGAGCAGCAGAGCTCGGCCCGCGAGGGGGGGCGCGCTCACCCGCAAGTCGACCACGCTGGCGGGCGACAACTTCGCCGAGGACGTCGTGCTGGCGCGCACGCTCACCGAGGAGTACTGGGAGCAGCAGTTCGCCGCCGACGGCCGCGAGTACCGGCCCATCCAGCGTTTCATCCCCTACGTGGGCCGGAACGGCCCGGCCTGCGGCGACCAGGCCGCGGTGCCGGACAACGCGTTCTACTGCCCGATCGGGCATTTCGTCGCGTTCGACGAGCGCTGGCTGGAGGACCTCTACAACAAGATCGGCGACGGCGCGGTCTACGTGATCATCCCGCATGAGCTGGGCCACGCCGTACAGGCGCAGCTCACCTCGGACTTCCGGCTCAACAAGAACCGGGAGCTGCAGGCCGACTGCTACGCCGGCGCGGTGATCGGCTGGCTGGTCCAGGCGAACCGGCTCACCAAGGAGGACGGCGACGACGAGGAGCTGTTCGAGAACCTCGCCGCCGCCGGCGACCCCACCGACGAGTGGTGGCGCCCGGACGCGCACGGCACCGGCCCGGAGCGGCAGCAGGCCTTCAAGCTCGGCCACGACCGGGGCATCGGCGCCTGCCGCGACTTCGCCGACCCGGCCCCGTAGGCGGCGCGCCCGCGCGGAGCCGCGCGCGGCGGGGGCCGAGCGGGTTGACTGAGGGACATGCTCGACGTGCTCGCCGTCCTGACCGCCGCGAACCTGCTCAACAACCGGGTCGCCCCCCGGCTCGCCCCGCTCACCTCCGCGGCCGCGACCGGCGCGCTGGTCGCGCTCGCCCGCCGCAAGGGGCTGTCCTGGGAGCGGATGGGCTTCGCGCACGGACGGCGCGGCGCCCTCGCCGGGGCGGCGCTCACCGCCGCCGTCGCCGCCGGGTACGCCGTCGCGGTCGCCCATCCGCGGCTGCGCCCGCTCCTCCACGACGACCGCGCGCTGCGCCTCTCCCGCGCCCGGCTCGCCGAGGAGATCCTGCTGCAGGTGCCGGTCGGCACGGTGCTGCTGGAGGAGGTCGGCTTCCGCGGCGTGGTGTACGGCCTGGTGGAGCGCGGGCACGGGCATCGCGTCGCCACCGCGGTCTCCTCGGGCCTGTTCGGCCTGTGGCACATCCTGCCCGCGCTCGACATGCTGCGCGCCAACCCGGCCGTCGCCGCGCTCGCCGCCCAGGCGTCCGGCGCCCCCGCCGGGACTGAAAGTTTCACGGCCGCCGGGCCCGCCCCCTCGGTACGGCGGGCCGCCGGCGCGGTGCCGGGCGCGGTGGCGGGCGCGGTGGCGGGCGCGGTGGCGGGCACGGTGGCGGCCACCGCCGGGGCCGGAGTGCTCTTCTGCACGTTGCGGCGGCGCTTCGGCCTGATCGTGCCCGCGATGCTGCACACGGCGACGAACGCCCTCGGCTACGTCGCCGCCCGCGCCGCGCGCCGGCTGCGCAGGCCGTGATTCAGCGCGGTTACCGCGATTACATGCGATTTCGCGCGATTCCATGCGACGGTAATCACGCCCCGCGACCGCCGTATCGCCTCCGGGTCACCACCGGGAGCGGCCGCTTCTAAACGAACTTGAGCGCGCGGGAATCCCATGCTTGTGTAAAAAATGATTTATCGAGACTTTGCCGGAGTCGCGCACGGCGCTGCGGACACGGCAACCGTCTCCGACCATTTACGGCCTTCGACGATTGGAGTCGCACCCTCATGAGATCCACAGGCTTCCGAAGACTCGCTGCAGCGGGCGCGGGCGTGGCGATGATCGCCACCGCGGCGAGTCGGNCTNACGGCCGCGCCGGCCGCGGCGGCGAGCGCCACCAGCGGCAAGAAGCCGGCGGTCTTCGCGAGCACTCCCGAGGCAACCCCCAAGCACTTCGTGGGCGCCTGCCCGGCCAAGGTGACCTTCACGTCGCAGATCAAGGTCAGGGTCAAGGGCAAGACCAGGGTCGCCTACCAGTGGCTGCACGGTGACGGGTCGAAGAGCAAGGTGAAGGTCGTCACCCTGCGCGGCCACGGCACCAAGACCATCACGGTCAAGGAGGAGGCCACCTTCGGCAAGAGCGTGAAGGGCTGGCAGGCCCTGCGGGTGCTCGCCCCGTTCAAGGCGACCACCAAGAAGGGCGCCTTCACGGTCTCGTGCGCGCCGAAGGGCAAGCCGGCGATCGCCAAGGCCTCCGTCGACGTCGACGACTACTACGGCAGCTGCGCGCCGTACCGGAAGGTCACGGCGGAGGGTGTGATCCGCGTCACCAGGCCGACCCTGGTGCGGTACCGCTGGATCCACAACGGCAAGGTCGTCGACCACGGCGCGACCAAGGTGTGGGGCAGCAAGAAGGTCTCCTACTCCTTCCGGCCGACGCACAGCCACAAGGGCTGGGTGGCGCTCGACATCGTGCACCCGCGGTCCAGCAAGGACGACCGTGACTTCTACCGGGTTAAGTGCGCCCCCCGCCCGAAGCCGGCCAAGGCCTCGGCCTCGGTGAGCGCCCCGGGCTTCTACAAGGGCGCCTGCCCGGTCGCGCGCACCTTCACCGGCACCCTGAACGCCACCCGTCCCACCGCGGTTAAGTACCGCTGGGCCGGTGACGGCTACCGCGGCCCGGTGCAGACCGCGTTCGTCGACCGGCACGGCAAGAGCGTGTCGCACACCGTGCGGTTCGGCGACTCCGGTACGGCGAAGCGCTGGATCGAGGTCCTCGGCCCGAACCACGCCGTCTCCAACGTGGCCGTGGCGAAGGTGGTGTGCGGCAAGCCCAGCCCCAAGCCGCACCCCAAGCCGCACCCCAAGCCGCCGGTGACCGACGGCAAGGCTGAGGTCCTCGGCGTGAGCGTGTCGCCGGACAACTCCACCTGCACCGGCACCACGGGCCCGAAGGTGAACGTCACCGGGCGGATCTCGGTGAGCGGCGCGGCGAAGGTGGCCTACCGCTGGACGGCGGGCGGCGCCTCCCAGAGCGGCGTGCTCACCGTGCACAACGCGGGCACCTACACCGTGTCCTTCACGATCGCCCCCGACGCCCACGGGTCGGCCACCTCGGGCACCGTGACGCTGGAGGTCGTCTCGCCGAACTCGTCGAGCGCCTCGCAGTCGTACTCGTTCAGCTGCCCGAAGGCCGTCTGACCGCTTCGCGATCAGGGCATCGGGACGCGCCTGACGGCGTCGACGGCGTTCACGGGCCTGACGGCGTCCGGCAGCGTCTGATGGGCGTCTGATGGGCGTCCGACAGGCGTCTTGGCAGGCGAGATGGGCGCCTGACGGCGTGGACGCGGTCTGACGGCGTCTGACGGGCCCCGGCCGGTATCCCCGCCCGGCCGGGGCCCTCGTTTTCCGCCCGGCCGTACCGCCCGTCGCCGGCCGTGCCCGGCGTCAGGCGGTGTCGATGACCTGGAACAGCTCGGCGTAGCGGCCCTCGGGCAGCCCGAAGGACCTGGCGTTCGCGGCGAGGTTGGCGCGGACGCGCTCCTCGAAGCCGTCGCGGTGGCCGGTCTGGCTCTTGTGCGCCCGCAGCGCCGCGATCTTGCGGTCGATCGTGCCGGTCACGTCGACGGCGTGGTTCGGGGTCGGGCTGGTGAGCCACACCTCGCGCACGGTCCACGCCTCCAGGCCCTCCTCGGCGAGCAGCTCGGGGAAGGCGTAGGGGTTGCGCGCGTCGGGGTAGACCGCGTCGAGGGTCGCCCCGCCGACCACCCGGTGGTCGGGGTGGCTCCGGCCGATCCGCTGGTAGTCGCGCTCCGGGCTCATCGTGATCACCCGGTCCGGGCGTACCTGCCGGATCACCCGGGCGATGTCCCGCCGCAGCTTCAGCGAGGGCTCCAGCATCCCGTCGGGGTAGCCGAGAAAACGGATGTCGCGCACGCCGACGCACTCGCCCGCCGCGATCTGCTCGGCCCGCCGCAGCTCGGCCATGCCCCGGTTGTCCACCTCGCGGTCGAAGCCGCCCGCGTCCCCGTCGGTGACCACGCAGTAGACGACCTCGATGCCCTTGTCGGTGAAGGTCGCGATCGTCCCCGCGGCGCCGAAGTCGACGTCGTCGGGATGGGCGACCACGGCGAGAACCCGGCGCACCTCAGCGTCATCCAGCACCTATACCTCCTCTTTGGGGGCAAGATAACCGATCCGGTGGCGCGCGCCTTCGGGAGGGTCCCCGCGGCGATCACCGAATTCGAAAGGAGTTTCGTGGGGGAAGCGGGGACGGCGCCGCCCGGCGGCCATAACCTAGGGGACGTGCCGACCGGAACTTCCCACGCTTCGCCCCTCCTCGACGGACTCAACCCGCAGCAGCGCGAGGCGGTGCTGCACCAGGGCTCGCCGCTGCTGATCGTGGCCGGTGCGGGGTCCGGCAAGACGAGGGTGCTCACCCACCGCATCGCCTACCTGCTCGCCGAGCGCGACGTGCATCCCGGGGAGATCCTCGCGATCACGTTCACGAACAAGGCCGCCCGGGAGATGAAGGAGCGCGTCGACAAGCTGGTCGGCCCGCGCTCCAGGGCGATGTGGGTGATGACCTTCCACAGCGCCTGCGTGCGCATCCTGCGCCGGGAGGCGAAGCGGCTCGGCTTCACCGGCAGCTTCTCCATCTACGACCAGGCGGACTCCCAGCGGCTCATGGCGCTCGTCTGCCGCGAGCTCGACCTCGACCCCAAGCGCTACCCGCCGCGCTCGTTCTCCGCGCAGGTGAGCGCGCTGAAGAACGAGCTCATCGACTACGAGACCGCGGCCGACCGGGCGCGCACCCACCTGGAGAAGACGCTCGCCGAGGCGTACGCCGCCTACCAGCGGCGGCTCACCGAGGCCGGCGCGATGGACTTCGACGACCTGATCATGCTCACGGTCACGCTCTTCCAGCTCTTCCCGGACGTGGCCGAGCACTACCGGCGGCGGTTCCGGCACGTGCTGGTCGACGAGTACCAGGACACCAACCACGCGCAGTACGTGCTCATCCGGGAGCTGGTCGGGCGGCCGGAGCGGCGCACCGTCGACGGCGAGCCCGTGCTCCCGGGCGCCTACGGCGCCGAGGACGGCCACGAGCCGGTCGAGCCGGCCGAGCTGTGCGTGGTCGGCGACGCCGACCAGGCGATCTACGCGTTCCGCGGCGCGACCATCCGCAACATCCTGGAGTTCGAGCGCGACTACCCGGACGCGCGCACGATCATGCTGGAGCAGAACTACCGCTCCACGCAGACGATCCTCTCCGCGGCGAACGCGGTGATCTCCCGCAACGAGGGCCGCAAGCCCAAGAACCTCTGGTCCGACCAGGGCCCGGGGCCGAAGATCGTCGGCTTCGTCGCCGACAACGAGCACGACGAGGCGATGTTCGTCGCCCAGGAGGTCGACCGGCTCTCCGACGAGGAGGGGGTACGGCCCGGCGACGTGGCCGTGTTCTACCGCACCAACGCGGCCTCCCGGGTCTTCGAGGAGATCTTCATCCGGACCGGCCTGCCGTACCGGGTGGTCGGGGGCGTCCGGTTCTACGAGCGCAAGGAGGTCCGCGACCTCCTCGCCTACCTGCGGGTGCTCGCCAACCCCGCGGACACGGTGTCGCTGCGGCGCATCCTCAACGTGCCGCGGCGGGGCATCGGCGAGCGGGCCGAGGCGATGCTGGAGGCGTTCTCCGCGCGCGAGCGGGTGCCGTTCTGGGAGGCGCTGCGNCGCGCCCCCGAGGTGCCNGGCCTCGCCACCCGNTCGATCAACGCGATCCGCGAGTTCACCGAGCTGCTGGAGGAGCTGCGNCGCAAGGAGCTGCCGGTCGCCGAGCTCGCCGAGGAGGTGCTGNGCCGTACCGGGTACCGGGCNGAGCTGGAGAACTCCGACGACCCGCAGGACGAGAGCCGCCTGGAGAACCTCAACGAGCTGATCGCGGTCGCCCAGGAGTTCCAGGAGGCGAACCCCGACGGCACGCTCGTCGACTTCCTCGAGCAGGTGTCGCTCGTCGCCGACGCCGACCAGATCCCGGACGACGACGGCGGGCAGGGCGTGGTCACGCTCATGACCCTGCACACCGCGAAGGGCCTGGAGTTCCCGGTGGTGTTCCTCACCGGCATGGAGGACGGCGTCTTCCCGCACCTGCGCTCGCTCGGCGAGCCCCGGGAGCTGGAGGAGGAGCGCCGCCTCGCCTACGTCGGCATCACCCGGGCGCAGCGGCGGCTTTACCTCACCCGGGCGGCCGTGCGCAGCGCGTGGGGGGCGCCGTCGTTCAACCCGGCCTCGCGGTTCCTCTCCGAGGTGCCCGAGGAGCTGATCGAGTGGCGCACCGACCCGGCGAAGACGGCGAAGACCGCGGCCACCGCGCCCGCGCCCCGCGCCTCGGCGGCGGCGCCGCGGCGGGCGGGCCGGGCGATCCCCAGCCTCGCGCCGGGGGACCGGGTCACGCACGACAAGTTCGGCCTCGGCACGGTCGTCTCCGTGGACGGCGCGGGGGACAAGACGAGCGCGAAGATCGACTTCGGCAGCGGCGGGGTGAAGACGCTGCTGCTCGCCTACGCGCCCATCGAGAAGCTCTGACCCGGCGGTGACGCGAGAAGGCCCCGGCGGGCCGGAGCGCCGCCGGGGCCTTCAGGGGCTCACCCGCCGTAGGGCGGGGTCAGCCCGTCACCAGCTTCAGGTTCTTGTACGGGTCGTCGAACGGGATGAGGAAGTTCTCCTTCGCCTCCTCCTCGGCCGGCGACGGGACGTCCTTCTGGTCGATCACCTCCGCGGCGGGCGGGGCCTTGACCTCGGCCCGGGTGCCCCAGCCGGTGAAGCGGACGTCGGTGGTGACCAGCGCGTCGCCCCGCTTCTTGTCGGTGAGCACCACGTACGACGAGGTGAACCGCCGGGGCAGGTTGTCGGCGCCGATCCACAGCTTCCACGACAGCGTCTTCGCCGCGTCCTTGCCCGCGAGGCCGCCGAGGGCGACCACGAGGCTCTGCTTGTCCGCCTTGGCGAGCTTCTTCAGGTCGATGCTGCCGCGGTAGACCACGGTGCGGGCGCCGTCCACCTTGCCGCCCTGCACCGTGTCCTTCGTGGTCGCGAGGACGGCCTTGAGCACCTTGGGGTCGAGGATGTCGACGCTGAGGGTGCTCGGCGGGATGGCGTGGTCGGTGAAGCGCACCCACTTCTTGCCCTCGGGAAGCTCGGTGGCGCTGTCCTGCGAGTAGCCGTACCCGCCCACCCCGATCACGCGCGAGGTGCTCTTCTTCGCGTCCTTGTCGGTGGTGTCCTTCGCCGTGGTCGTCACGTCGAAGGAGGCCACCCCGCCCGGGCCGAACCGCAGCAGGCCCGTGCGGCGGACGTCCAGCAGGGTCTGCTTGGCGTACGTCATCCGGAAGGTCTCGGCGAGGCGCACGCCGCCCTTCTTGGTGAACTGCTCCTGCACCGCGGTGCCCGGGTCCCGCGGCGCCGCCTTGGCGGCGGCCGGCGCGGCGCCGGCGGTGACCAGCGCGGGTGCCACGAGAGCAGCGGCCAATACGGCCACCAGTTTCTTCATGATGTCCTTCCGTCGATACGGAGTGAATCGGCGCGGTCCGCCGCGTCGGCGCGCCGTACGGATGTGGCTGGATCACCGTCCGGGCGGGAGCCGGGGGTGGCGACGCGGAGGCCACCCCCGGACGTCCGGGATGTCACCGCGAGACGAGCGGGGACTTCACCTCGATCTCGCCGGTGCCGAGCTGGAGGACGCGGTCGGCGTCCGGGGGCGTGACGCGGACGTTCGCGCCCCAGGCGAAGCGGCTGTCGACGACGAACCGCTGCTTGCCGAGGCCGAGGGCGCTCGGCTGCCAGGCGGACAGGATGCGGCGGGGCAGCCCGTCGGGGCCGACGTGCAGCTCCCAGTCGACCTTGGTGCGGGCGAGCCTGGCGTCCGGCTTCACCAGCAGGGTGTCGCGCAGCCAGGGGGAGACGCGGTGCAACTCGCCGATCGTCACCGCGCCGCGGTAGATCGTGGTCTTCGTGCGCTTCTCCTGGCGCTTCGCCGGGCGCTGCGCGAGCAGGGTGCGCAGCGTGGCGGGCTCGGTGGGGTTGATCAGCTGGCCGAAGAGGCCGAGCGTGCCGGTGACCGGGCCGTTCCGGGTCTCGATCCACGGCCGGTCCGCCGGGAGCGGGTCGTCGAGCAGGGCGACCTTCGGGCCGTTCTCCGGGACGATCGACGGGTGGCTCGAGGCGAGCTGCTTGCGGAACGAGGCGCTGTTCAGGTACGTCCGGTCGCCGATCGTGATGGTGCGCTCGGGCCGCACGGCGAGCGCCGCGTTCTCGCCGAGCGCGGCCGGCTTCACCGAGAGACGGGTGGTGAGGTCGCCGGCGGCGACACCGGAGCGGTTGAGCCGGAAGGCGGCGGTGGTGGTCGCGACGGCCGTGTCGTTCACCCTCGTGGTGGACCGATACGTCACACCGGTACCGGCGGCGAGCCTGCCGCCGAGCGCGGTGATCGGGTTCGGCTGGGCGGGCTTCGACGTTGCGTGCGCGGTGCTCGCGGTCGCGGGCGCGATCAGCGCGGCGGCGGCGACGCAGGCCAGGCCTGCGGTCAGACGCCTCATATCGGGATTCCTCTCGATTTCTCTCGAGTGTGTGATCGTGTACGGGCCGCCGGAAGTCTGCCGGATCAAGATCACGAAGTTATATCGGAACGGATAACAATGGCGGTTATCCGGCTTCGCGCCGCGGCGGGAATAACGGTGCTGACATCGTTAATCACGCGGAGTCGATGTCATGGATGGCATGCCGATCCCGGGGTAGTGCGCAGACCATGACAGCACACGTGAAAGGCCGCCCTTTTTCCCGTTACCTGCTCCGCACCGGCCTCGCGGTCGCGGCCGCCGCCGCGCTCGGCGGCGTCACCACCGACCCGGATTCGTCCTGGTACCGGCGGCTGCGCAAGCCGCGCTGGCAGCCGCCCCCGCGGGCCTTCGGCCTGGTCTGGCCCGCGCTCTACGCCCTGATCGCCTACGCGGGCGCCCGCGGTCTCGCCTCGGCCCGGGACGACGGCGAGCGCGGCGCCCTCGCCCGCTCCCTCGCGGTCAACCTCGCGCTCAACGCCGCCTGGACACCGCTCTTCTTCCGCGCCCACGCGCCGCGGCTCGCCCTCGCCGACCTCGTCGCCCTCGGCGCCGCCAACGCCGACCTGCTGCGCCGCGCGCACCGCGCCGACCGGCGGGCCGCGCTGGCGCTTTCGCCGTACGTGGCCTGGACGGGCTTCGCCACCGCGCTCAACGCCGCGATCGCCGCGCGCAACCCCGGCGACCGGCGCGCCCGGCTCTCCGGATGAGCGGGGCCGACCCCTTAGCCTGTGATGTGCCGGTGATGAGGTGCCGGTGAGAGCTCGGGCTGGGAGGTCGGCATGGCTGACGGTGCGCTGGCGGGTGTTCGGGTGGTCATCGCCAAGGCGGGGCTGGACGGGCACGACCGGGGTGCGAAGATCGTCGCGCGGGCGCTGCGGGACGCGGGCGCCGAGGTCATCTACACCGGGCTGCACCAGACGCCCGAGCAGATCGTGCAGGCCGCGATCCAGGAGGACGCGGCGGCGATCGGCCTGTCCATCCTGTCCGGGGCGCACATGACGCTGTTCGCCCGGGTGCTCGAACTGCTGCGCGAGCAGCAGGCGGAGGACATCGTGGTGTTCGGCGGCGGCATCATTCCCGACGAGGACATCCCCGAGCTGGAACGGCTCGGCGTGGCGAAGATCTTCACGCCCGGGGCGACGATGGAGGAGATCGTGGGATGGGTGCGGTCGGCGATTCCGGCGACCGTGTGACGTTCCTCTCACTTTCCGGTCACTTTCCGGCGCGATACGGGCGTGGCCGGGATCTTTGTCAAGGCGTCGCGGGCGGCCGACGGTGCGGCCGCCCGCGACGTTTTTGGGGAGATGTCCGGAAAGATGGGATGTCGCGGAGAGGAGGGCTGAACTCGCGGAGCGTGGCGCGCGTACCCGGCCCATGTCAGCGGGCCTGTGACGCGCGCCGTACAGACCGGGGCATTCGGGACCCGATGCCTCTTCGTCGCGCCGTGACGACTAGGCTCACTGGCGAATACGCCAGGCTCCTGGCAGAACCCCTGGCACCCCCTTGGAACCCAATGGGACCGCCTGGAGGGCGCGGCGGCCGAGCCTGGTTGACGACAGTGCAGTCAGCCGGAAAAGCAAGGACGGACCCTCGTGGACCTGTTCGAACATCAAGCGAAGGAGCTCTTCGCGGAGTACGGCATCCCGGTGCCGCGCGGAAAGGTCGCGCACAACGCGGATGAGGCGCGTGCGCACGCCGCGGAGCTGGGTGGGCGGGTCGTGGTCAAGGCCCAGGTCAAGACCGGTGGCCGGGGCAAGGCCGGCGGCGTCAAGCTGGCGGAGAACCCCGACGACGCCTACCAGAAGGCCACCGAGATCCTCGGCATGGACATCAAGGGCCACACGGTCCACAAGGTCCTGATCGAGGAGGCGAGCGCGATCGCCGAGGAGTACTACTTCTCCTTCCTGCTCGATCGCGCGAACCGTACCTTCCTCGCGATCTGCTCCGCCTCGGGCGGCATGGACATCGAAGAGGTCGCCCACACCACGCCGGAGAAGGTGGCGAAGATCCCGGTCAACCCGCTGACCGGCGTCGACCGGGCCCGCGCCCGCGAGATCGCCAAGGCCGGCGGCCTGCCGGAGCAGGCGATCGAGGGCGCCGCCGAGCTCATCGAGAAGCTCTGGGCGGTCTTCGTCGACGAGGACGCCAGCCTGGTCGAGGTGAACCCGATGATCCTCAGCGCCGACGGCCAGGTGCGGGCGCTCGACGGCAAGGTCACCCTCGACGACAACGCCGCGTACCGGCAGCCCGAGCACGAGGCGTACGTCGACGCGGCCACCACCGACCCGCTGGAGGCCCGGGCGAAGGAGAAGGACCTCAACTACGTCAAGCTCGACGGCACCGTCGGCGTGATCGGCAACGGCGCGGGCCTGGTCATGTCCACCCTCGACGTGGTCGCCTACGCGGGCGAGGAGTTCGGCGGGCAGCGGCCGGCGAACTTCCTCGACATCGGCGGCGGCGCCTCGGCCGAGGTGATGGCGAACGGCCTGGAGATCGTGCTGTCCGACCCCGACGTCAAGTCGGTGTTCGTGAACGTCTTCGGCGGCATCACCGCCTGCGACGCGGTCGCCAACGGCATCGTGTCGGCGTTCAAGCTGCTCGCCGACCGGGGTGAGGCCGTGACCCGCCCGCTGGTGGTCCGCCTCGACGGCAACAACGCCGCCCTCGGGCGGCAGATCCTCGCCGACGCCGCGCTGCCGCGCGTCGAGCTGGTGGACACGATGGACGAGGCGGCGAAGCGCGCCGCCGAGCTCGCCGCGGTAGGTGCATGATGGCAATCTGGCTGACCGAGAACAGCAAAATCATCGTCCAGGGCATGACCGGCTCGGAGGGCTCCAAGCACACCCGCCGCATGCTCAAGGCCGGCTCCAAGGTGGTCGGCGGCGTGAACGCCCGCAAGGCCGGGCAGACGATGGACTTCGACGGCACCGTCCTGCCGGTGTTCGGCACGGTCGCCGAGGCGATGCGCGAGACCGGCGCCGACGTCTCGGTGGTCTTCGTGCCGCCCAAGTTCGCCAAGGACGCCGTCAAGGAGGCGATCGACGCCGAGATCGGCCTCTGCGTGGTGATCACCGAGGGCATCCCGGTGCACGACACCACCGAGTTCTGGGCCTACAACGTCTCCAAGGGCAACAAGACCCGCATCATCGGCCCGAACTGCCCCGGCATCGCCTCGCCCGGCGCCTCCAACGCCGGCATCATCCCCGCCGACATCACCACGCCCGGCCCGATCGGCCTGGTGTCGAAGTCCGGCACGCTCACCTACCAGCTCATGTACGAGCTGCGCGACGTCGGCTTCTCCACCTGCGTCGGCATCGGCGGTGACCCGGTGATCGGCACCACCCACATCGACGCCCTGGAGGCGTTCCAGGCCGACCCCGACACCAAGGCGATCGTGATGATCGGCGAGATCGGCGGCGACGCCGAGGAGCGTGCCGCGGCCTACATCGAGCAGCACGTCACCAAGCCCGTCGTCGCCTACGTCGCCGGCTTCACCGCCCCCGAGGGCAAGACGATGGGCCACGCCGGCGCCATCGTCTCCGGCTCCGCCGGCACCGCCCAGGCGAAGAAGGAGGCCCTGGAGAAGGTCGGCGTCCGCGTCGGCAAGACCCCCAGCGAGACCGCCCGCCTCATGCGCGAGGTCATCAAGAACCTCTGACGCGCCGGGCCGTACGCCGGGATCGCCGGAGCACCACCCCTCCGAGCGATCCCGGCGTCCCGCCGGTACACCGCGCCTGACCGTTGAGTACGAACGCGGGGCCGGTCGAAACCCTGCGCAGGTTCACCAGGTTGTGGCAACCGGGTGTCCTGCATGCGCTTCGTTGACCATCGGGTGTCCGCCACGGGGAATGCGGATACAGGGACCCGTCGAACGAGGGTGATCGCATGGAGCCGTTCCCGGACATCCCGCTGGCCGCCTGGGCGGATACGAAGGCCACGCTGCACAGGTTCGAGCAGATCGTCGGGAAGGTGCGTCTCGGTGCGAGCGTGCGCCGTAACCACTGGTGGCACGTCCCCTTTCACCTGACCGGCCGGGGTATCACGACGCGTCCGATGGGCGGGCTGGACGGCACCCCGGTGTTCGCGATCGATTTCGACTTCGTCGGCCACCGGCTCAGGATCGACCTCATCGACGGGCGCAGCGTCTCGTTTCCGCTGGCCGGGCGGTCGGTGGCCGCGTTCCACCGCGAGCTGTTCGCGGCCCTGGACCACCTCGGCATCCACGTCGCCATCAAGGCCGAGCCGTTCGACCTCGACGATGACGTGCCGTTCGCGGACGACACCGCCCACGCGGCGTACGACCCCGTCATGGTCACCCGGTACTGGCAGGTGCTCGCCCAGGTCGCGCAGGTGCTCGAACGGTACGCGGCGGACTTCCGCGGCAAGACCAGCCCTGTCCACCATTTCTGGCACACCTTCGACATCGCCGTCACCCGCTTCTCCGGCCGGAAGGTCGAGCAGGGCCCCGACGTCGACCCGGTGACCCGCGAGGCCTACTCCGAAGAGGTGATCAGCGCCGGGTTCTGGTTCGGCGACCGGAACATGCCCGAACCCGCCTTCTACTCCTACACCGCGCCCGAGCCCGCCGGCCTCGCCGACGAGCCGCTCCGCCCCAAGGCGGCGTTCTGGATGCCGTCCCGCGGCAGCCACCTGGCGGTGCTCCGCTACGCCGACGCCCGCGCGGCCGCGGACCCGCGCGGCACCGTGCTCGACTTCCTGGACAGCGCGTACCAGGCGGGCGCCCGCAGAGCCGGGTGGGACATCGACGCCATGCGGTCCCCGGGCGGGGTCACCGACCCGCTGGCGTGAGCGGCACCGGCGACGCAGTACCGGCGACACGTCTCAGCCGGCCTTGGCGCTCACCCGGGTGAGGAACGCCCGCACGAGCCGGTCGATGAAGTCCGTGTCGATCGGCTCGCCGGTCACCAGGACGCGGTAGTAGAGCGGGCCCACGAGCTGTGCCGCCTCGGCCGCGACGTGGAGGTCGGCGGGGAGTTCGCCGCGCTGGACGGCGCGCTCCGGCGGCAGGTGGTCGCGGCGGCGCTGCTCGTCGAGGAACCGGCGGCGGAAGTCGGCGGCGAAGGCCGGATCGTGCTGCGCCTGCGCGATGAGCGCCCGGAACACCGCGCCCGCGTCCGACTCGCCGAGGAAGTGCGCCAGCCCGCGCAGGTAGTCCCGCAGGTCGCGGGCGAGGTCGCCGTGATCGGGCGGGTTCAGATCCTCGGACAGGTCCTCCAGGAACGCCTCCACGAGGACCTCGGTCTTCGTCTTCCACCACCGATAGATCGTCTGCTTGGCGACCCCGGCACGTGCCGCGATGCCCTCCATCGTGACGCCGGCGAAGCCCTTCTCGACGAGCCGTGCTGCTCGACGGCTGGAAGAACCTCTGCCTGCCGGTCCTGAAGCTGCTGGAGCCGAAGCTGCGGCCCGGCACGCTCGTGGTCGTCGACGACGTGGTGCTGGACGACCTCCAGCCGTACCTCGCCTACGTCCGCGACCCGGCGAACGGCTACCGCAGCGTCACATTCCCCGTCGCGGACGGCATGGAGATCAGCTGCCGTCTCTGACCGCCGGACGCCGGGGCGCATCGCCGTCCCGGCGCAGGACGGCTTCGCCGCCGGGGATCCGGGCTTCCCGCCCGGGCGGGCCGCGGCGAGGTGACCCGCCCGCGTGGCCGAGGGATCAGGGCTTGCGGCCCACGCCGCAGAAGGCGTCGACCTCGTCGGGGATGCCCCACCGGGTGTCGGCGGGGCGCCAGCGGGAGACCGAGACGATGCCCGGGTCCAGCAGTTCGAGCCCCTTGAAGAAGCGCTTGAACTCCTCCGGCGTGCGCAGGCGGTACTCGTAGCCGGCCTGGTTCGCGGCGGACTTGGCGGCCTCCGGGTCGATCACGGCGGTGCCGTCCTCGAAGACGAGGAAGCTGCCGGGCGCCAGCGCCCCGACGAACGTGTCCATGATCTCGTAGGCGCGCTCGTCGTCGGTGATGGTGCCCATGACCCCCATGATGATCAGGGCGACGGGCTTGCCGAAGTCGAGCGTCTCGGCCGCCGCGGCGAGCACCGCCTCCGGCTCCCGGGCGTCGGCCTGGATGTACGCGCATTCGCCGAGCGGGTGGCTGGTCAGCAGGGCCTGCGCGTGCACGTAGACGAGCGGGTCGTTGTCGACGTACACGATGCGGGACTCGGGGGCCACGCGCTGGGCGACCTCGTGGGTGTTGTCGACGGTCGGCAGCCCGGTGCCGACGTCGAGGAACTGCCTGATGCCCTCTTCCTTGGCCAGGTGGGTGACCGCGCGGCCGAGGAACCCCCGGGAGTGCCGGGCGATGTCCACGATCATCGGGTAGTGCTTCCGCGCCTCGTCGGCGGCGGCGCGGTCCACGGGGTAGTTGTCCTTGCCACCCAGCAGATAGTTCCAGATGCGGGCCTGGTGCGGCGTGCTGGTGTCGATGTGCACCGGCGGCTGGGCGTCGGACGCGTCGGGCACGACTGGTTCTCCCTCTGAGGACTGCTGGCGGCTCAAAGACTATCTCAATAGTAAATGCCTTGATACCTGACAAACGGATTATATGTAGATATCCGCATTTCTGTCCCGTTTGCTAAACGCCGCCTCCTGCGCGAATTCGGCGGCATGTTCCGGCTCCCCGGGCCGAGCTGCGGAAACGGCTCGCCGCGATCGGCCGCCTGGCGGTTTCCGGGCGGTCACGTGCGCGGGCGGGCACCGCCGCTGCCGGATTCGGCCGCGGCCGCGTCCCCGGTGATCGGGTACGGCCCCGCCGCGGCGGCCATGCCGTGCGCCGGTGCGGACGCGTGGCGTGGTGGCGCCCGGCCCTCGTGCGGGTGGCCTCCCCGCCGGTACGCCGGAGGGCGGGGATACCGACCGGTAGCTGGGGTGCTGATCGCGCGCCGTGGACGAAAACGTGCGCCTCGCCGTACTTGACCGGGGTGGCGATGGGGGTTCGCGGGGCGTGCGTTGGACAAACAGGGCGACACGCGGCGCGGCACCGTTGCCGAAACGCCGGGGCCTGAGAACATCGATTACCGTGACGGCCCTTCTCGATCAGCTGCGGGCGGCCAGCGGTGCCGACGAGGTACGGCGGCCGCTCCCCGTGTCCGGGATGCTCGCGGCGGCCTGGACGCTCGGGGTCGGGCTCGCCGTGCTCACCACGCTGACCTTGATCGGTTGGATCGCCGACCCGAAGGGCGCCCTGGGGGAGGGGATACCGGGGGTGTTCCGCACCGCCTGCCAGATCTGGCTCGCGGCGCACCACGCCGGGTTCGCCATCCCCGGCGGCCGGGTCGGCCTGCTGCCGCTCGGCTTGATGATCATGCCGGCGGCGCTGCTCTACCGGGCCGCGATGTGGATGGCGCGCGACGCCGACCTGCGGGTACGGCTGCCCGCCCGGCTGCCGAAGGGCACCCCCAAGGAGAAGCAGCACGCCCGCCGCCGGGCACAGCTCGCGCTCATCGCGCGGGCCGGCATCTCGCTCGCCGCGCCGTACGCGCTGCTCGCCGGGCTGATCGCGCTGGTGGCGCGGAACGAGATCACCCAGCCGTTCCTCCCCGAGGTGCTCGCCGGTCACCTGCTGCTCGCGTTCGCCATCGGCTCGCTCGCGGTGGCGCGCACGATCGGGCCGTGGCACGTCATGCTGCGCCTGCTGCCCGAGCGGCCCCGGTCGCTCGTGGTCGGCACGGCGATCGCGCTCGCGATCCTGCTGCTGGCCGGGCTGGTCCTGGTGCTCGGCGCGATCGTGGTGAGCCTCGACGAGATCAAGCGGCTGACCGACCTGCTGTCGCCGGGGCTGATCGGCGGCGCGCTGCTGCTCATCGTCGAGGTGCTGTACCTGCTCAACGCGGTGGTGTGGGGCATGGCCTACATCACCGGCCCCGGCTTCGCCATCGGCACCGGGACCCTGGTCGCGCCCACCGGGGTGAAGCTGGGCGCGATCCCCACGCTGCCGCTGCTCGGCGCGCTGCCTGACTCGGGCGGCTCGCCGGTGTGGATGATGGCGGTGGTCGCGATCCCGTTCCTCGCGGGCGCGGTCGCCGGGGTCGTCGTGGTGCGCATCGCGCCCACGCCCACCCTGGAGGCGGCGCCGCTGTGGGGCTTCACCTGCGGGCTCGCCGCGGGCGCGGTCGCGGGCGTGCTCGCCGCGCTCTCCGGCGGCCCGCTCGGCGGCAACCGGCTCACCGCCATCGGGCCGTCGCCATGGGAGGTGGCGTTCTCGGTGACGCTGGAGGTCGGCGTCGCCGCGGGCATCACCGCCGGGGTGGGGAACTGGCTGCTGGCGCGGCGCAGCGTCGCCCGGGCGGCGGC
>Ga0065720_1019764_pt1 | contig 20301 bp, 28 predicted proteins | sample Thericmetagenome_FD_59107 | JGI IMG/M metagenome (GOLD analysis project Ga0065720, IMG submission 59107) | Thermophilic microbial communities from the Joint Bioenergy Institute, California, USA of rice/straw/compost enrichment - eDNA_2 v2... | ecosystem: Engineered > Solid waste > Grass >...
GGTTAAGGGAAGGGTAGCAGGTAAGAGGTGAGATTATGCAGGCGAGGCCGGCTTGGGGCGCGGTAGCAGTGGTAGCAGGGCGGGTGTGTAATAATAGGTTGTTGTTGTATTGGTGAGCGGCGGTGGGTAGGTTACTTAGGAGGTTGTGCAGCGAGCGGCACGAAGTTTAATCTGCCAGTGCTTAACCTAACCTGCAAGTTGCAAAGTGGAAGCGCAGTGCATGTACCATACCACTCTCACGACGCAACTCAAACAGCAGGTTCGTGGGCTGTGCTGCTGTGCTGAGGAGGTGTGTCGTGCGTGATGAAGAGGTGCTTGTGTGGTGCTGTGTGGTTGTGGTTGTGTCGTGTGTTATTACAAATGCAACCAGAGTCCAGTCCAGAGGATGGATTTCCAATCTCATCAAGCCATTAACAAGCACCAAGCATCATATCAGAGAGAGTCAGAAGTCAGCAGTCAAGTTCAAAGTCAGTCCAGACCAGGCCAGGCCAGCCCTTTAGTTCTCATGCAATGCCAGCCCATCCAATCCCTCGCTTCATCAACCGCTCTCCATCTTTGCCCGCATGGTACCCCGGAGAAAACCAGACACCAGACGAGCAGTGGTTTAACATGCGAGGAATCATGGATCCCATTCCCGGCTCCCCCCATCAAGAAAAAAAAGAGGAGCTGGTCCCGATTGATTGTTGAAACCGTGAGTGGGGCTGGCAGGTGGACTCGGCACTCGGGCGTGTGGGCCCCGGACCTTCGCTAGATTGCGAAAACCTGAGAAGCGCTGCGGGTCATGGCAGCGCGAGTGCCAGGTGGTCCATCGGTTGGACGGTAGATGTGTGTAGACGGTAGATGTGTGTGGAAATGCGGATTGTGGACGACCTGACACTGCTATTGACATGGCTGTTCGCATCATTGCATTGGATGGACAGAGGCAATCGACGCGATGCGAGCCCGGGTACGGATAGCGCAGTCGCAACACAGCGATAAGCTTGTGAACGGTGATCGGGTCGGGACAGTGGCCGCCTGGTTACCTGACTACTTGGTTGCAACGCTGCCAAAGCATCCCGCTTGCGCCCGCATCCCGCACACGACCCCTACAACCGCACTCGCAATGTGGCCCCTGGTTGTTCACGTCACCGGCAATGATACCGAATGGTTGGAGCGGGATGCGGTGAGCTTTTTGTTCAGATACTTTGGCTTTGTAACTCTGTACTTCCAACTTCGCCTCTCAACCTCAACACAGCAGGTGACATCTGGCCCCTTTGTGCCGAGTATATAACCCGGCCTTGTGCCATCTCGGTATCTCTCCTCTCCTCGTCCACGTCGAGTTCGTGTATATATCCAGCCCGCCTTCTGTCCTGTCTTTTGCTTTGTCATGTCGGCATGGCAGGCCGTCAACGGTTTGATGCCCGTAGGCTGGTCAACCTATGGCCAAGCCATGGCCATGGGTCTTTGAGCGTTGTGCTACTAGGCGGGGTGGTGCCACCTGTCGCCAGCTACTGCGGTACAATATACACCTGAAAACGTTGCTTTGGTAGACTTATTGCCAACTTGCATCGCCCGGCCGCAACGAGTGGGAGCAACCTAATGTACAAGACGGCAGGCGGTGAGGCCTTAGTTAACTGGTGAAAAGAGGGAAAAAAAAAAAATCGCATGCCGAAGCCTGATGCCGTGAGCAACATATTGTAAATCCGCATGATGACAGACATTCGCTCTCCGCCCAAGCCTTGGCCTTGGCAACGGGATCTTCAACAACATCCTCGGCGAGAAGAGGGATACAAGTAATGTTGCTCCTATTGTGGGGTGTAAGCACGAAAAAAAAAAAATACAAAAAAAATACAACGTCCATCCCGAACAACTCCCGCACTTCAAAGTTCCTGCCCCTGTCAAGACGATTGTGTGCCGCAAAAAACAGGGATCAGGCATGCGTATTGTTTTTAAGGCCTTGAGGTTCTGGTCTGGTCATTAGGAAGTCTCTCATCAACCTGGCCTTTTGATGTTAACAAGTGATACTGCAGCACATCTCGCTGCTTTACACATCAGAAATGGCTCCCCTAGCACACACGCTCAGCCAAACCCCCTTCTTAAATCATAATCATGCATCTTGGACCTTCCTCCTTGCTCATGATGTGTTTCCCTCTTGGACGTCCTCACACATACATACACGCACACACACAAGATCACTTGCACTCGCGGCACCTACCAACTCGGGTAGGTCCGTCAAAACCTTCTCAACAATGACACTGACGCTAGCACAGGCCAAGCATCTCACAGATGGGACTTCCCTGGGTTTCTCGCAGCGTCACCCTCCTTGTTTTCTTGCCTTGACGGTGCGTCTCAATGGTCTAGTCAAATGCCGCCCCGCCATCCGTCGCAGTTGCCCGTGGCCTGCGGCCCGCCGGCAGACGATGCTCTGTTGCAACCTGCCACTCAAATCATTCATGAGATGCCATCAGATGCCTGCCCCAGCCCCAGCCCCAGCCTCAACGCTCAATGATTCAATCTGATCCTTCATTATGAAGTCGTAACGTGGGTCCCGTCCTGCTCCGACGGGCGTGTGTACCCGTATGAAAGGTTTCCAGGTTTTGCCCTCTGCTATCCACTACAGAACCTGGAATGCGGGGGCAACCTACCGTACCCATCCGACATTTTCCATCCCATCCCATCCTGAAAACGCGCAACATCCATCTCCTATCTTGTCTCCGAGTGCCCGCATGAATTCTTCCCCAAGAAAATACCTGACCCTGAACTGAGTGCTCCTCACAAACCCCGCTGACACGAGAGTCACAGACTCAGCTCGTTCAAGATTTGACTCGCTCGAAGGTGCTTGCATTGGAGCTGATGCCGAGAGGATGCATCACAGCATCGATCTTACTGCAGTGAGTGGCTGGCGCAAGAGTTTATCTGCACCCTTGTAACCCTGCGCCGGGCGATGGAGTGGGGCGCTGTGCTCGCTTGGATGTGCTCGGGGAGCTTATCTTATCGTGGAAGGGGGATTAACACTTCGGTAAGTGCATGTACTCGGTTGAGTGCAAATGGTGGGAGAAGGCAAGTAAGGTCCCACTTTTATTTTTCCCGGTCTTGGAGATATGACAGATGGAACATTACGACATAGGACTCATCAACCATCTCTTGCCATTGTTACTGCTCGTGTGGCAGGTTAAAAGTGTACCTAGTTTGCATTGTCAAAAGATTGTCATCAATATGAATACAAAGCTATGATGTATATCCATATCAGGATATGACTGTTTGCCCAGGGACTTGACAGTCTTGTCGCTTTTTGTCCAGACAATACCTTTTTTGACCTGCATGAGCTTAACTTGGAGAATCTCTGGGAAGCCAGACTTCGAGACTGAGTAGCTCGAGGTCGAAATGACTGGATGTCCATGTTCAAGCTTAACGTGAGCTCTTCTATCGTCTCTTTCTTCCCTTTCCCCTTCCCTTCCTCCCACCCCCCAAACCCCTTTACGGCCAAACCTCAACAACCTCCCAATCCCCCTCCTTCACTCCCCCCGGCAACTTCGTCTCTTCTCCCTCCCCTCTCAAAATATAAAGCCACCTCCTCGCCCTCTCCGGATCCCCCAGATCCACTCTATCAACCTCCTCCGGCACAATAACCACAACTCTAAAATTCCTCCTCGCCATTTCATCCTCCTCCAATCCCCCCTCCACCCTTTGCCCCAGTCCCTCTCCAGGCCCAGGGGGATTCCCCTCGACCGGGACCCCAGGAGGGGGGTTCTTGAAACTACCCCTCATGATCGTGGAGAGGTTGGTGAAATGGGCATTTATCTCGCGGGAGAAGCTCCATTCCTCTTTGTTGTTATCGTCTCCCGAGATGCGGCGCATTCGTGATAGCAACATCTCCCTCACCTTCTTCGCGCCAACCGACTCTCCATCATCAATATCCCCGGCTGCCAAAATCCACGCCGTCCCACGAATCCTCCACTGCGTCCGTGCAGGCTCGATCCAAAAGACAGCCTCGACTGGCCCGCCTCCGCCGCTCCCTCTCAATCCCCCTTCCCTTTCTGCCTCACGGATGTTGGGGTCGGTATTGGCACCTGTAAAAAATAACCCCTGAACCTTCTCCATGCGTGCATCCGTCGTGAACACGGGACAGTCGGATTCATAGATGGGCGGGTTGCGCGGGGCAGAGGGGTCGTGTGGGTTGGGCGGGAGTGTGGCCCAGAGGCCGCGGTAGACGCAGGTTCGTGCGCGGGGGAGGGCTTGTAATGACGGGGAGGAGGCTGTCTCAGTTGTATATACTGTTGTTGCTTGAGCGAGAAGGGGATGAAGTGTTGCAAGGGTGAAGATTGGCGGCCCCGTGAGATGGGAGAGGTGGGTGAGGAAGGGGGTGCGCCAAGGCGCTGAGGAAGGGGGCATCTTGTTGGTTTTGGTTCAGTAGGTGTTGGGATCTGAAAAGGTGTGAATGAGGCCGTTAATAGTCTGAAGATTAACACGATGGTTGCCAGATGGTAAGTGAAATGTTGTGAGAATCAATTTGAGTTTGTAAGTGCGAGTTGAAGAGGGGCATCGAGATGATCTCATCCGGCCTACAAGTTGTCTGCATGGTGGGGGGTTACATCCTCAGCGAGGAGCGGCCCACAGTCCTGGAAACTCTCCTTCCGTACGGCAACGTCAATGATCGTTGCATCCGCTGCAATTCAACCGTGCCATGCGTCGGACGGATAGTCGAGTTTGATTGATTCGGCCTGTCATATTTTTGGCCTTTATTGGGTGTCTGGGTGTTGATTCCATGCTTGAGGATCTAGGAAGAGTTTCGTCAGCCTTGTGGGTACAAGCCCCGGTACCTCAGCCCTGGACATGTCTTCAAAAAACTTTATCCAGCCGACGGTCTTTGGTTCTGACATGAGGTCAAGGGTTTCCATGGTAGTATGTTTCTTACTTCTATCCTCGATATCTTACATTGTATTGGCTCAGGCCACTTTGGCCACAATCGTTCTGTCTCCCATAGCTCTGAAATACCAAGCCACAGCTCTCTTACAAAGCCACGTCCAGTCTCCCAAACATCGACACATCGCCCCTGTCTTCTTACCTATATCTCCCTGAACGATTATCAATTAACGGAATATTAGCCCCTGACCTTGTTATCTCAAGAAGCTTCCACGTTCCAGAAACGCATCTAGAAGCCTTTAAAAGTTCTCTGCATCCCAATCGCTTCATTCACAGGCAGGAACAGCCCAAGGCTTTGGGGCTGTGCAAGCCTCAACCCCGCGGTGGCTTACATCCCCCCCTCCCCCCAAACTTCATCACATTTCCAACCCCCTGTCTCTGCATGGGAAAGCCTCGCTCAACGCAAGCGCTTGACATCAGCCCTGCTGCTTGGATGTCTTTAACGATCTTGAAGCCCAACATGGTGTCCTCTGCGAACCGCAAGAAGAAGCCCTGTGTGTGCCCAATGCCCAACTCAAGTGCCATGTTTCGGGCACTGAGCGCCACACAAATGAAGTGATGCTGCTGGCCGATGAGATGAGCATAAGTGACAACGCCTGAGCTGGGGTTGTGCGATCCTGCTCAGCGCCAATCACGACCTCCATGCATGCTGCTGTGGAGTGCTGTGGCTTCCCACTCAAATTCCACAAGATGATCCCGGTCAGAACCCTCGGAGTTGGAGCTGGAGTTGGAGCTGGAGTTGGGGCTAGGGTTGATTGGTTGTAACAACTGGGATCGGATATGTTGTGGAGGAGCGTGATTGAGGTCAGTTCAGATTGCGCGACGCGATCGTCGCATCGTCAAAGCACCTTTTGAACAACAAACAACAACTTTCTTCCCTCACAGTTTTATTTGTCGCTGAGATCAAGTTTAGTGCTGGGTTCAATTGAGGCTTTTTTTTTTTTTTCTTGTACCTGACTTGGTGGGAGGGTTTTGTGACATCTCTACAAAGGTAGCGACAGCTCGATCGGCCTCGACGTGAGTGCTCAATAATACCCAAAGGACCGGTTTTGAAGGAGTTGAGCCGCGATGGGCATACTTCACTACCTGCGGCGCGCTCGTGCCGGGGGATGGCTTTTGTTTGCCGTTGTCGCGTTGCTTGCGATTGTGCAGTCGGCTTCAGCTGAGAAGCTCCAAAACATTGAAAATGAGGTATGGGGCTCCCCCTTACAGTGCCCTTATACAACACCAGCTCAAGACAACAAAGTCAACTCTTATACCAACCTACCTTGATTTCTTCCCCTGTCCCCCTATATCAACATTATGTATACTCCACAACACTATCTTACCAATCCGCTAACCTCTCGATAGAACTTCTGGACCACCCACAACCTCTTCCAAACTCTCTTCCCCTCCCCCTCCCCCGCAACAAACGCCCTCCTCGCGACAGCCTACATCTCCATCCCCCCAAACCTCCTCCTAGCCCTTCTCCCCCGTAACATCGACCCCTCGACCCTCTCCATCATGGTCGCGTTTGCGGTCGGCGGGCTCCTAGGCGATACCTTCTTCCACCTCATGCCTGAGATTTTCCTCGGTGAGGGAGAGGCCATGGTGAGGGTTGAGCCTAAGAGAAACTTACTTCTGGGGTTTGGGATTGTGGTGGGGTTTATCACGTTTGTTGGGGTTGATAAGGCTGTGAGAATTCTTAATGGGGGGGAGGGGCATGAACATGGGCATGGACATGCTCATGGGCGTGAAATTGTTAAGGAGGAAGGGAGCCCGAAGGGGAAGAGGAAGAGGGCTGCTGGTGGTGCCGCTGGGAAGGTGAAGAAGGAGAAGAGCGAGAAGAGCGCGGTGGCACTAAAGGTTAGGGCTGAAAAGACCGAGTCAAGCAACCCTTCCGTCAAACTCGGCGGCCTTCTCAACATGATGTACGTCCCAACCCCTTTACTCACCTTCCCTTCCCCTTTTTCCACGCCATACTAACCCCCTCCAGCGCGGACTTCACCCACAACATAACCGACGGCCTGGCCCTCGCTGCCTCCTTCTACGCCTCCCCGACCGTCGGCGCCACGACGGCCGTCGCCATCTTCTTCCACGAGATCCCCCACGAAGTTGGCGACTTCGCGCTGCTCGTCCAATCCGGCTTCTCCAAATGGCAGGCCATGGGCGCACAGTTTATCACGGCGGTCGGCGCACTCGCCGGCACGATCATCGGCATCGCGATCCAGGAGTATGGCGGGAGTACGCCAGGAGAGGGCGTGACTGCCGTTGGGGAGGGGATCTTTGGGACGAGTTTGCAGTGGGGGGATATGTTGCTGCCTTTTACGGCGGGAACGTTCTTGTATGTTGGGACTGTGGCGGCTATTCCGGAGTTGCTAGAGACGGGGTCGGAGAAGGCGAAGGAGGCAAGACGGGCAGTAATGCAGTTTTTGGCGGTTGCGGCGGGCGCGGGGATTATGTTGTTTATTTCGTGGCAGGAGTAGCTACGGGTTGTAGCTATGCGATGAGACTTACATGTGAGTGCTTGGAATTCATGCATGGTCTAGATGATATTGGATCTCGGAATGTAATGTCTAGACGGGGAGATGGGATTCAAAGGATAGAGTAATGGATCGCATGGACGGGCTCATCACTTCCCCTAAGACAAGCACACCAGTCATCACGAACCTGACTTTTCATCCTATGCCAACCTCACCATCAGCTTGTGACATCTGACCAAACTGACTAATTCAACCACCTCCATCATCAATGTAACCGTCATCCCGAATTACAAGGCAAAAAGGAAAAAAAAAAAAAAAAAGCTTTCAAGGTCACGATCCCGTCAAGTGGACCAGCTAACACTTTAAAAGCTTAGCTCTGCAACATGGCCAAAACAAACTCACTCAGTTGCAAGCATTGAAACATTTTTAGAGGTGCTGTGGCAACAAGTGATCGCGAAAGGCAAACCGGACCGAGCCGGCTCGGAATCTGCCACAGCTTATGAGCGAGTGAGGAACCTGGACACTTGGGCAACATGTCAAGGCAAAGGCGCTCACTCGCCGGGCCCGAAAGAGGAAATACCTCTGCAAGCCGTGCAGCAGGTCCTTTCGTAAGCCGCTTCTTCCCTCTCATGGGAGTCAAGTGAAGGAAGAAACGAAGGACCTCGCCTAGACTGTTCGGGACCCCAAGTTCCACATGACTAGCTGCTTGACTGGCCTGCAGTAGTGCATGCTAGTGTGCCGCTGTTACCAAGCAGGTCAACAAGAGCTAAAGTCTGAGCCTTGAGCCAGACTGTGTTGTCGGAGCTCGGGTCGGGCCTGGGTCTGGGGAGGGAAAGCGGGAGAATGGATGGGCTTGGAGATCAGGCCAGGTTCAACATACAGTCCCGAAGGACCGACCGGTTACCTCTAAAGCCTACAATCGTCTACGTAGCTGCCATCAAACCTACAATCTCCCTTCAGAACCCAAGAAGGGTACAGCACCCAGACTGCATCTTTAAACCTGCCCTGTCGATCCCGGAGGCAGTCCCCTGGCTGTGAACCATCCAGCTGGGACAGCAGAGGACAAACGACCTTCCTCAACAGTGAAGGCGTGGCCGTGCCCAGAAGAACACCAGGCATGTCTGCCATGTGCCAGGGGTGCGGGCCGAGTCCGGTGGCGCTTTGTGGGGCATGGGACATGACTGAAGTTGAAATTTTTTAAATCATCAATATTCCCCTGGAGACAAACAGCATGACGATGACGGACTGAGGAGTGATGAGTTGGCGAATCCTTTTAGAGGGGTCCACTGTGGTACAGTGGATTGGTGTCGGGACAGAGCTGGAGCTGGAGGGGCTGGAGAAAGAATTTTTTTTTTCTGTCTTATGGCAAGCCGTACATACATTAGTGAATGATGGCGTTGGTGACGAAGGATCAAGCAGCATCATGAAGCATCAAACATGTGATATGATGTGGTGAAGCTGTGGACAAGTGTTTGCGTAGCTTCGTAGCTTTGGGGAGAGACGAACCACATCGTGTTGAGCACAGCAAACATCTCAAGCATTCTAACTCTTTCGCTCGTACTCGCTCTGCCATCATCATCCAAAAATCTTTTCAGCCCATGTCCGATGACCGGACGACTCACACAGGCAAGCGCGCCTTTCCCTAGACAAGCATTGACGAATTTTGACATCCGACTCCCAGCGCTCCATGCCAAGGCTAGCCCCTCGCAGGCCCCACCACTGATCCAGGGCAGCAGGCAAGCGCAGGGTCACCGGACCCACCTGAACCAGGGTTGTCGATCATCACTCCACACCCTTCACTTGACGCCAAGCATGAGCGTCTCCAAGCGTTCACCAAGCATCCAACAGCTGTGACGTGAAGCGATGCCAGCACCTTCGACACCATTCTCGCACTCGCTGTTTGCGACGCGATTCTCCAGCATGCCTGGCCAAGAAAGAAACCATCCATGGATGAGTGACATCTGTTTACCTTGGCATTTCAATAACACAGCACTCTATAGTCTTCTGATGTAGACTTGGGCATGACTTGAAATTGTGCCGAGCATCATCCACAGCTTTTCCAGCTCTCCAAATACGGTACTCGTACATGTATGCCGTCCAGTGCCCAGAGCCCCGCCTTTCTCCAAACCCAGACAAGACAATGACAGTTAAGCAAGGAATGATGCTGAAGGGGCACATCCACCATCCCGCCCTTTGCTGCACACATGCTTGGCCTTGACATTGACCAATCAGCGTGTAAGCCGGGCAGGTGACTGTCCTTGCCGTTGGCCTTGGGACCTTGGGGGAGCCGTTATTGGACTTGAGTACCGTAGACGGCTCGGGGCCCGGCTACACTATACTACTCAGTTTGGAGGGGGGTGAGTCAATGGAGCATGTCATTCATAGGGCTGGACTTCTTGGTGTCTTCGGCTTGGGTCGGGCCAGTTGGTATAAGACGCTGAGTGTGCGGTCGTGAAAGGGTTCTTGTCTGGTGTATACCTTTATCCCGCTTCGCCATACGCGGTGTTGTAGGACACTTACACTTACACTTGCATACACCTACCTCATCAACATCACACATTCTCTCCAATCGGCATGGCGACCTTCCTCGCCAGCGCCCCGGCTCCAGCCCCCAAGCGGGCAGCCGCGTTCCCCAGGAGCGACATCAAGATTCAGATTAAGGACCACTATTCCTCCAAAGTCTACACCAGCGGCTCCTCTTTGTCAGGCGAAGTTCACATCACTACCCGCCGTGATGTCCCCTTCGACGCGATCCAGATCCTCCTCATTGGCCACACCAAGACCTCCTTCGAGGGCATGTCTGTCCCACAAGCCATCACCCACACATTCCTCAAAATGTCCATGCCCGTGCCCGACTCGCTATATCCTTCCCCTCGTGTCCTCGAAAATGGGAAAACATATACAATCCCCTTTCACTTTGTCATTCCGCGCCATTTGACCCTGTCTGCGTGCAACCATGACCGTCTTAAGCCCCAGCTGCAGGAGCATCACTTGTTGCTGCCGCCTAGCTTGGGAGGGTGGCATCACCGCGATGATATGTCACCGCGCATGGCGAAGGTTGAGTATACTATCAAGGCGCGCGTGGTAAGGGATGATCCGGTGCCGCCGCCGGCAAATGCCCAGTCTGGGGAGCAGCCCACGACTAAGAGGATCAGAATCATGGAGGCCACGCATAACATCCAGGTTCTCCCCGCGACGCCTGAGGACCCGCCGTTGAGCATCACGCCAGCGGATAAACTATACAAGATGAGCAAGACCAAGACGCTTCGCAAGCGTCTGCTCACCACCAAACTGGGCACTATCACAGCCGAAGCCTCCCAACCCGCGGCAGCGGTTGTATCCTCAGACGGTCGTCAGGTCGTGTCTACTCCCACAGCCCATGTCAAGTTCACTTTCACCCCTTCAACCTCCAGCAACTCCTCCAAGAAAGGCGTCCTCCTCCCCATCGTTACCGGAGTATCAGCGAAGATTGCAGCATACACATACTTCTCCTCCGGCACGATCAGCGACTTCCCCGACCTGGGCGAGGGCTTTATTCAACCGTACGTGTTTGACCGTCGCGGAGTATACTCAACCGCCGTACCCTTAAGGGGGGTTGAAGTGGGTGAGCAGCCCGTCTGGAGTACTACTTCCACTTCCTCAGGGCCATCGACGCCGGAGCAGGCCCAACCGGGGTTGGTGAGACGAGACTCGGGGTATTGCTCTAGTCGGTGTAGCGACTCATCCTCCTCTTTTGGTTCTGGGTTCAGGGCGAAGAGGAAGCCCAAAACCCCCACTGCTATCCCTGGTCCGTCGACGACGATGGCCAAGACCCAGACCACGACACTGTCTATCCCCTTACCACTTCCAACAGACAGGAAACTTTTCGTCCCCACCTTTCATTCGTGCATCGCTTCCCGGGTGTACACCGTCCAGCTGTCGGTCAGTATTTCCGTCTCCGGCGCAAGCACAACCCTGAACCTATCCCTTCCCCTGCAGGTCTGTGTAGAGGGGTTCTTGCCTGCTTGGGAGACCCCCTCTGCCCCGCTGCCCATTCTGGACGGCGCCCCCGCTGAGGGACCGCAGAATGGCAGCAGAGAGACCGTGACGGACGGGACCTGCTCTGAGGGCTGCGGTACCACCCCCCTCGGTATCTCTGCTCCATGCCAAGGGGGCATCATGCTCCCCCCGAGCTTCGAAGAAGCTGAGGCGGATGAGTATCTTCGTCCAAGGGTTTGGCGCGTGCCGGAGGGTCTACCGACGGATGAAGAAAGGAGGGAGAGAGCCCAGGAGATGGGTGGGCTGCCTGGATATGGCGGCTTGTTCGGGTTGCACGGGATGGGAAACCAGGAGGGGAGAGAGAGGACCCAAGCGGATGGGGATGGGTTGCCCGGATATGCAGGGTTGTTTGGTCGGAGGGTTGATTTGATGTCTTAGTTATGCAGGTAGGATGGGGATGATTTTGGAGAGGTATGGACGAGTTAGGTATGATGTCTAATCGGTGCTATATTTTCTGGCGGTTTGCGTTCTAGTTATGGATGGAATTTGGGGGGATACCAAAAGGTTGATTTTTTTTGGGTAACTAGGCTGTTTGATGGGATGTGGAGGAAATACCCCCTTCTTAGTTGGATTTGCAGTCTACCTAATACCCATCTCTCTGTCCTTTTTTTATGTCTTTACTGATCTTAGTGATATGATTGTTGATGGTGTTAGTAGGGTATCTTGTGTGTTTAAGGTGGTCTGATGTACTGTTTTGGTGAAATCCGACCTTTAGGATAATTACCGTATTGAGGAATTCCTGGAAAGGGCGCCGGCGAAGCTCATGGCCAGGATATTGATATCAAGACTTGCTGGTTAACGGTAACCCTCTCACACTGGTAATCAGATATGTTTTAAAGTAGGAAGCCCAGACTTTGAACGATAGCCTATCAATATTGATACTTTTAAGATTGCCATGATTAAAAAAGTTTAACTGTCTCCAATACTATCTCAGGAACCTTCAAACGTAAGGCCTCAATTAACATGAACGAATCGTCAACACACTCTCCGGGCATTAAAACAGACACGCTACTCTGGTGCCATTACCATCTCCCCCCAAAAGCACGTTTCGTAGCACAAACCATCACTGCTCCTCGATCCTCTTCCCTTGCATCCGAACTCAATAACATGGCTTCACCTTCTCCTGATTAAAACACGCCCTCGACCTTAAATACGCACGTTGCCCCCTCAACCTTGTCACATCCTTCCCCTGTCTCGCTATTTGAAATGTACAAGATCCTAGGGCACGCGAGCACCTTGATAATAGGGCGGTTCACCTTGTCATTACCCGCCCAGAGATGCGCCACCTTCGTCGCGGAATCCACACATACCCCTCACATACGCCGTTTCCCCGCGACTTATGATCCCCTCCGTCCAGTTCTCATACTTAATCCTCATATCCGTAGTGGTTATCGTCCATCGAAAAACGGGATCCCCCACCCTCTCTGAGGCATTCACCCGTGTGGTATGAATATATGCATACGTTTTCTCACCAATTTCGCGAAGAACTGTGGGTTTTAGTCCCATTTCTAGAGTCGGTCGGAGGGGTCGAAGAAGGGGGCTATATTATTGAGGAAGCCGCTCACCATCCAGGAGGGGATGGGCGTGAAGGTTAGGGACCGCCCTAGACTAATCATGGTGATGTCGGTGCCGTTCAAGTGGGAGAGGATCGGGATGAAGGACCCAACAGTGTCGCTGGAGAGGCAGGCTGGTTAAGTTTGGATTTGGGTTGAGGCTACTGTTCTGGTGACGGTTGTTGTGATGGTTGCGGTTAGGGGGATGAGGGAGATTGTGGTGGATGAGCTTGTGGCGGTTATGTTGTGGAGCACCATCTGAGTTGAAGTGAGGCCGTGTGTGATGATCTACGTGATTGGGATGGTTTGGGTAAAGATTTCGATGGTGATAAATGTTCGCGGGGGACTGGTAGCAGAGACGGGTGAAGGTTTGGGGCTGGTACCCTGCACATTGGCAAGCGGAACGGATAAGCTTTGGGAAGAGGCGGACAGCTTGGATTGGGTCTCGACAGTAGAATTGGTTCTCCTCCACGGCTGTATGATTAAATGCCATCCCGTTTGTCAATAATCCTTTTCACAGAGGTGATCGTTGTGGTGGCTGTCACCGTGGCAGCGACGATGGACTGGGTAATGGGTACGACAATGGTAGTGGTAGCTACTGTAGCGGAGGTATTGTTGACAAAGAAGACAGTTACGGTTGAAACAGTAGATGTCTGTGTAGAAGTATACCAGCCTGGTGTGGTACACGTGGTGAAGTGGGTTGAGAACTGTCCTATTGTTGAAGTGGAGGGTCTTAGGGCTGGTCAGCCAGTGGACTTGAAACTCCATCAAGAACTAATCTTCCAATTACACAGTTGTATCCGCCGCTGCCACATCACTAACATATGAAGGACAGTCTTACAAGTCGTTGTCCTTGATTAAGCTGAAGCAAGCATCTTTGCTCAACACTCGCACCATCCACCCAGTACCGCAGTCAGCCAGGTAAATGTCGGCACCAGAGCTGCGAGGAGAGCAGATGTCATGGTAAACAGCAACTTTTATACTATCATGAAGTAGCGAAGGAAGGGTCACGAGTGGCACATCGTCAAGGAAACTCTCCATTCGAACATCCCACGGTGACCGGCTTTTCTTAAATCTAAAGCCAACCTCGCCGCCATCATCATCATCATCATCATCAGTGGTATTCAAGCCTCATAACAGTGTTGAACCCATGAAACCTAGTGTCCAAAGAGTCGGTTTACACGAGCTTCCCAACTCACACTCAAATCTTGGTGCTGAGCTACGATTGGGTCTTGGCCATAACGACTTCAGCTGGGGACAAGGGCGGTTACTACTCGCAGTATGTAGTGGCCGAACTTGCAGCCTCAACTTTATCCGAGCGTGCTAACTGGAGAGAGATAGAGAGTATGGCTATTTATGGAAATTATTCTTGCTATGCTGGGCATCATGAGGATTGGTAGTTGCTATCCTGCATCATGAGTTGGGAGAAGATGGGTTTTGGAAGGATATTGAGCATGATTTCAAAATTGCAGCTGATGATAACACAGCCAGGTTAAGATAGAGAGCTCATCAGGTAAATTTAGTTCTCAGGTTGAATGAGTTTTAGATGGCATCTTCGTCCCGCAGCTCCTGGGCGTTCTGCACTCTTAGTTGTACCACCTGCCTACCCTCCCTCACACGCTTGTTGGAAAGTTATTAGTTAACTATCGAAAAAATGTCAATTCATGATCTAGCTACAGCTACATACCTGTCAGCAACGGTCAGTCATCCACAACCAAAGTTCACTCATCGATAACATCATTAACCGCAGCAGTAGAGACACGATTATGTCCAATTCATGCATCAACGGCCTCATCTATGGACACGCGATAGAGGGCAAGCGCCACACCCGCGAGAGCAGCCGCGCCGCCATGGTTAACTGCGAGGGATAAAGACACTCACTCCCGGACTGAAAAAACTCATCTTATTAAAAGCCATCCCGAAACGCCCAAAAACCATACCATTCCGAAACGAGACTCTCGAACAATGAACGCCCGCCCCCAGGTTTACTCTTTTTTAGTGTTGTACCATCTGAGAGACAGAGACAGACAGATCTGGGAATATGTAAGAAGGAAAAAAACAGTCAACCGGCCAGCTTCATGCAACCCGACCGCTCACACGCACAACCGGTAACTGGCATACCGCCCAGCAGTCTCGCTCGTTCGAATAATCTTGACCACCTGCCCACGCTTGAGCCCCAGATACCTTGCAATCGGATCCTTGGACAAGATCCGCGGCAGCTGTGTCTCTTTGAGGCGATACCGCTTCAGCAGCGCGGCCTTTTCCTCGCGGCTGAGCAGGATGTGCTTGGGCACAAGCTCGTGGTGCGTAATGTTGACGAGCAGATCCTCCTCGAGAAAGCACTCAATGAGCGTGAACTGCGAGGTGACGGTCATGACCTTGCGGGCTTGCGAGGAGAGGGCGACGGCGGTAACCAGAATGCCGGCCTTGAAGTTGTTTTGGGCGCAGTGCTCGACAAACTTCTTCATCACGCTAATGCCGATCGAGGTCTTTTCCGGGCAGAACTCAACCCAGATCGTGCCGCACTCCGGTTGCGGGTCGGGGTTTTGAGGGGTCGGTGGAGGGGTGAACTTCTTGATCATTGCTTCGCTGGGGCGAGCGGAGAATTGCATCTTTGCGCGGCTGGAGGGAAGGTTAGATGCTGAAATGAGGGGAGGATCGCGGGTAGACTAAAGCGCAAACGTACTTGGGGCTGCCATCCTCGTTGGTATACTCGGCCTTGAAGCGCTCAAGAGAGATTTTGACCTCCTCATCGGCGAGTTCGTAGCCCTATAGTGCATCGACCTTTCAGCAACTTGATGTCCTCCTCCTCTAAACTCCCATTGACAAAGCATACCCGGTCCTGAACCATCTCGTGGACGGTCCGCCAGGCGCGCCAGAGACGGGTAACCTCCTTCTCGTAGGCACTGGCGTTGGTCTCGTCCTCCATCGTGGCAGTTGATTGATTGAATCACGAAAAATCGAAACGGATGCAGTAGGCTGTCGGTGGCGATGCGTGATGCGGCGGCTGGGCTGGGCTGGGCTGGTGGATGGTTTTTCGATTGCTGATCGCGAAGTTTGCTTGTGTATCCAAGCGCTTGGAGCGAGGCTGAAAGGAAACCGTCCGAAAAATTCACGACAGGGGTCTGGCCATGTGGCGATGCCAAGATTTTCACGTTACACTACGCCAAGTACATTGGGGTGTAAATTACATTTGTTAGTTACATCATTTGCCTGACCCTGCACAATAGACAGTTTGGCTGGCAAAGTCTGAGCAGCTGCCCTCAGATGACCCATATCAATTAAGTATAAAAAACTCTGGATGATTCAAGCTCGCATTGACTGATATCTTTCCATCTTCAATCTCGAAGCACTGCAAAGACAGTAACCACAGACGCGCCTTGGCATCAGCCAGTATCTGTACGCAGCAAGAAAGTGGTGAAACGTGACACTGCTCCACATCACCCCTGGCTGCTTAGCTAAGACAAAAAGCCCACAGCAGCAGCGAACCAAAGAAAGGCCACGGGTCGCATGTGGATTATGGAAATGGTATAAACTGGAATTTTCCCAGCCTGTGATCATCCCAGAACCACAGGGTTGCTATCCCATACAACAAGGTTCACCATCCACTGATCCCCATTTATAAAGCCACGGGTCATTTTCGGCTGTTTGCTGGTGCTCCTTTGTTTTCCCTCGCACGCCTGTGTTCTCGTTCTGCGCAGCGGACAACACCATTTCCCCTCCCCTTCGATTTCCTGAAACTTTTTTTTCGACGTACTTCTTTTAATCGACACCCGATCTCCTGCCCACCATGGCTGCCACCGCCGCTGTTGCTCCGGCTCCCGCCCCGGCCCCTGCTGCGGCGGCCAGCAGCAAGCCGACCCAGCCCGACCGTGCTGCCTTTGAGAAGGAGCTCGCCCGTCTTGAGAAGGAGAACAAGGATGTTCTCGACAAGCTGGTGAGTCTAGCCCACTCACGAGCCCAATCAACCTCAGGACAGTCCCCGCTGACCTGATTGACCTTCCAGAATGCTGTCAAGAATAAGATCGCTCTGGCCATTCCCGACAAGGCCAACCCCAGCCCTTCGGAGCAGCGTCGTCAGGAACTCATCGCCCAGGCTAAGGAGATCCAGAAGAAGCAAGGTGCTGGCAAGGACCAGCGTCTGTCGGTTAAGGAGAAGATCCAAAAGAAGGAGGAGGAACTCCGCGCCACCCTGGCTGAACTCAAGGCCGCCCAGGAGAAGGTCCCCTTCCGCTCTGTCGCCGAGATTGATCGCAAGATCAACGAGCTTGAAGCCGCCGTCGAGAAGGGCACCATGAAGCTGGTGGATGAGAGGAAGGCATTGACTGAGGCATCGAACCTTCGCCGTCTCAAGAAGTCCTTCTCCAAGTACGCAGACATGCAGAAGAAGATCGACGACCTGCGCGCCGAGATCAAGGAGCTCAAGGCCAGCATGGACACAGCCGAGGCTAAGGCCCTCAGCGAGGAGTACCAGCGTATCCAGGCTGAGCTGGACGCCCTGGACAAGGAGCGTAAGGAGGCGTCCGCCAACCTGACGGCCCTCAAGAAGGAGCGCGACGCTCTGCGCAAGCAGCAGCAGGCCGCCTACGCCGCCATCAAGGCCCACAAGGACGCCTACTACGACCAGCGCCGCGCCTGGGACCGCTACATCAAGGAGCAGAAGCGCAAGCGTGCTGAGCGTGAGAAGGCCGAGCGTGAGCGCATCGCCCGTGAACGCCGCATGGAGCGCGCCCAGCGCATGCTGGCCGAGGCTTCGGAGCCCGCTTACCTCGAAGAGATCCGCCGTGCGAACAACCTCCTGCACTACTTCGACCCGTCGCACCCCGTCGTCGAGAAGAAGGCCCTCATCCAGGACAAGGGTCTGGCTGCTGCCCCTCAGCGCAAGGTCACTGAGGATGATCTTGTTGCTAAGGGCATGGTCCGTCTTGCCCGCAAGGAGGACCGCATGGAGGAGTACCTGCCGGCGAAGAAGACCGGCAAGAAGGGCGGCAACAAGAAGGCTGCCGAGGCGCCTAGCAACAAATTCTCCGTACCTCCGTCGGTGGTTGAGGACTGCGCTTTCATTGGTGTTGAGCCGCCCATGAGCGCTGCCGAGGTGCCTGGCGTCATGGAGAAGATCCGGGCTAAGCTCGAGCAGTGGAAGATTGACCAGCCGATTCAGACGCAGAAGGTGCGTTTTATTTTCTCTATCTGCAACTTTCACACAATTGCTAACCTATTCCAAAGAACATCGAAAAGGCCAAGGCTGAGATCGCCCGCCTCGAGGCCGAGGAGGACGCCGCTGCCGCCAAGGAGGCCGCTGCTAACGCCTCGGGCTCTGCTTCCGGCCGCAGCTCGCCTGCTAAGGAGCAGGAGGCTTCTGAGAAGAAAGAGGATGCTCCTGCTGAGGAGAAAGCGGAGGCCAACGGTGAGGAGAATAAGGGGGAGAACGCTTAAGGTACTGCAACATGGAGTACTTGGGTTGAAAAGGTGTAGAAGATGAAAAAAAATTTTTTTTGGTACTAGTGAAGACAGACATGATGATGACGGATGGGATAATTTTTGGCGGGATATTTTCTCTTTCTCTTATCTTTTTGGAAGGGAGGATTCGCTGTTTTTCTATATAGACATCTTTATGTCCTTGATTGGGCTGTTGCCTTCGCTCTCTCCCCTTGTGGCTACTGATGATGATGATGATGATGATGGATGATGGCATGTGTATAAAAGAGCTTTTTATGTCATGAGTCTCTTTATCTCAAGGTGTGGAACTAGGGATGACGAAAGAGTAAACATTATGCTTTAATGAAGCACACAGTTTAATCTATTGGCTCTGGTAGAGTATCGTATTCCTATGTCAATTTATTTCACTTCCTCGTAGCATTCAAAATGGTGTTCCCGTCCGCCGTCAGTGATTGATAAACCAGGCTTGCGAGATAGGATGAGCCAAGAAGCATATGGCTGGTTGAGTATAGTAATTTTGTTGTGAGCTATTTTTGGAGATACTTGAAGAGGGGCAACCATCAATAAGTCATTGCTATGTTTCGTTAATACTTAGCCAAGCCCATCTTGTTACTGACCACATCTCCCCATCAGCGATTTCTACTGAACAGGTGCAGAAAAATCAACATCCCGGACAATTTAGTTTTTGAGTAACCAAACAATGCATAGTACTTTGATATCATAGACAATCTGCTCAGGGCCAGCGGAAGAGGGGAAAAGAGCTGACTACGTATCTTCAAATTTCGCTATCCCCAAATCCAGCTTATACCAGCGTCTGTGTCAGTAGCATTAATTCTTGTAGAAAGCCTTCCAAGCTCTTGGCCCCATCACTCTTCGGCCTTGTGAGCTCTTGGAATTACTTCCGAAGCCGTGTTACACATGCTGGTTGGATAGGTTGGTTTGCGTTGGGAAGTTCTCCCAACTTAATAGTTTCCAGCCCCTCTGCTTGGCACATCTGCACAGCCCCCTTGAGCAATTCTGGGAGGTATTGCCTCATTCCGCGTTCCTCCCTCCGTTGACAGAAGAACTAGCGGGCGGTTTCACGATCTCTGTTCCGGTTTTCCCATTCTTTCGGGATTAGGGGCTATAAGCTGTTTACCACACTGGTTGCATACGTGGAATAAGCTCTCTATGTTAGCTCTCATGTTGACTTTTGTGTCTGTTTGGCATGTCTTACGGTGAAGAACGCTGTAACAGCCCCTTTTGTTTCACTTTGCAAATGGTTGAAACTTTGGAAAAGAGGCTGAGCTCGTTTCCGGTGGCGTCCCAGGATAGAACCAGGCGCAGATGAAAGTTCCTCGTGACAAACAACGCTCTAGCTCTAGTCTTACGGAGATAGCCCAGTATCCATGGTCAGTTTGAGCCGTAGAACATACATGGAAGAAGTGTTCCTAACATATCAGCCCGGGCTTGACAGTCCAGGAGTGAGTCGGATGAGGAGGGCTGCCCCACGTTGCTGCCACTGCCGGGCCGTCTCAGTGATTGTTGAGTTTTGGGTTTGATATCGTGAAATAGCCACCTCTGAAGATGAGTTTGTCAATAGGGGAAAAAAACAGAAATGCATAATAACCGCTCGAATAAGAACCTTAAATGTACTTCATAAATCAATTGTCTCTTACTGAGTTTCCAGCAAAATAAAAAAAATAGACCTCCAACAATCTCAACAACTCCCACCAGCCGCTTTACCACTCCCTCATCTTTACTCGCACTGTGTGGACCAACCTGCTACTAGAGCCCCTAGGCTAAGCAAGAGTATCCGCGAAGGAGAACCGTGCGTGCCGCGCCGTTGTTCTCAAGCGGGCAGGTCGGGCACAGTGGGGAACCACAGTCTGCCAGCGGGCCCTGGGGCTTGGCCTGCTGGCTGGGGC
>Ga0065720_1019766_pt1 | contig 20284 bp, 20 predicted proteins | sample Thericmetagenome_FD_59107 | JGI IMG/M metagenome (GOLD analysis project Ga0065720, IMG submission 59107) | Thermophilic microbial communities from the Joint Bioenergy Institute, California, USA of rice/straw/compost enrichment - eDNA_2 v2... | ecosystem: Engineered > Solid waste > Grass >...
ATCAAAAAGCTATAGATCTCAATCCTAAATATGCCCAAGCTTATAACAACATTGGAGTCCTACTTGATGAGATAAACAAAAATCAAGAAGCCTTAAAGTATTACGAAAAAGCTCTCGAATGTTTTCCAGAGTTTCCAGAAGCAAATTATAATAAAGGGAATATCTTGAAGGAGCTTGGGAAGCCTAAAGAAGCACTAATCTTTTATGACAAAGCACTTAGCTTTCGTCCAACTTATATAGACGCTCTTAATAGCAAAGGAAATATACTGAGGGATCTGGGGAAGCTTGGAGAGGCTATTAATTGCTACTGGAATGCACTGGAATATGATCCAAAGAATCCATTGACCATGATGCATCTGGGCCTTGCATTGAGTGAGACAGGTGACTATGAAGGGGCTCTCACCCTCTATGACAAGACATTAGAGTTAAGATCAGATTATGGGCTTGCTTATAATAATAAAGGAGGAGTATTGAGAGCTTTAGGGAAAAAGCTGGAAGCACTAGAGGCATTTACTAACGCAATAAAATATCAGCCTAATTTTCCTTTGTTTTATTGCAATAGAGCAAAGGTATACAAAGAGCTAGGAAGAGATGAGGAAGCTCTTCTTGATTTTGTTAAAGCATATGAACTCGCAAAAGCTGGTTATTTAGGAGTGAGCAAAGAAAGTCTCAATTTCATCAATCTTTCATTTCAGACAGAAAGATTAGACTTGCTTGAAAAAATAATTGAAGTTGAGAAATTTATACAAAGTGTCTCACAAAGGACTGATTCTCTCAGATCAGACAAAATAAAGACACAGAGCTTTAAAGAAAAAGTGATAAATTATAAGCAAGAGCTGAAGAAAGCAATCATTATGGCAGCAGATGTTATTACAGCAGGTAAAAATAATAATGAGCGAGAAGTTTTCAGTATGCAGCAAGTGCTGAATGAACATCAGGATCAAATGAAAGTATTAGAGAAAGAATTAACAGAGGTAGAATCCTTTCCTTATGATGGGCCTTATGACAAGGATGGTATTGTTGAGAGTTTCAAGTTAGTAAAGACCAATGAAGCACTGAGTAATTATTGCTTTGCATTCTACTGGTTACTTGTCAATTACTTTAGTGCCTATTTGGCTTTAATAAATGAAAATATCAATGAAGATGATCATGCAAAAAGGCAAATCGAAGAATATTGTGAGAAAGCTACAAAGCACTCAAACGACTTTACAAGCATATCTCCTTTTACTTATGAAATATTTACTCAAATCGAGGCCTTGATCAATGAGCTGTGTCTATTTCCTGTAGAGTCTGCTATTACAAAGAAAATTAAGGTAGTAGAAGAGCTACTGGGCGAGGATAGAAGTAATCAAGTAAATCTTATTATCAAGTTGTCAAGAGCAGCTGTCGATATTTCTTTGTCAAAAAACATACAATCTCAAGACTTGTTAAACTCTTCAAGCTCACAGGACTTAGAAAAATGGATTAATGACAAGATTGATTCTGCCTTAGCTAACCTTATACAAGGATATTCTCAACTTGAATTTCTCAAAGGAGAAATGCAAAGAAAAGGGTTTAATGATGGGATATTTCTTCTCTGTCATTTATTTAAAAGTTGTACATTAGATCCCTCCAAAAAGCTGGATGAATGTATTAAGGCTATTGTTATTAATGGGCCGGAGAAGATTGAAGAATTTTCCAAGGAAGCCTATGAAGCTGAAAAAGAAAGGCAAGAGTCTGAACTGAAAGCTATAAAGCAAAAGAGTTCATGCTGTACTATATTCTAATCTAAAATACTGAAGATTTGCCTATATGCTATTTGTAAATTTTCTTAACCATTTGTACATTGAAAAAAGTGTATCATTAATGCCTTTCAAAGATTCTATGTTTGAGCAAGTAGCTTTTGTAACTATAACCTATATTTTGGTAAATTAGGAGGTATCCCTATTTGCTTTGAAAGAAAAAACTCAGTAAGACAGGAGTATATAGTAACTAAAATTGGGCTGGACTTTTATAAAGGGATAAAATTTATTAAAAGATCTTGGGCACATCAATGAAAACTTTTTTCAATTTCTTCAAGTCAGCAAATCCTTTTAAATTAGCTACTGCTGGTTTCTTTAGTAGCGTTCTTGGCTATTATTCATACCAAAGAGTATTCAACATGCATGATTTCCCAACTGAACAATACAAAGATGAATTGGAAATGAGAAGCAAAAGCCAAGACCATCCTACAAACCACTTCAAGTAAATAAACTGATGCCAATATCTTATTCAAAATTAGCGCTCATGCTGTCCTCTTCTCTGGAAACGCAAACAAATCCCTGGCCCAAGGTAAATTTATATTCCACTCCTAAAAATTCAAGAAATTGCTCATGAGCTGGGTGTCAAGCTTGCCGATATCCATGTTTCCAGATTTAATGATGGAGAAGTTAATCTCCAAGTAACTACGCTCGTAATAGACATAACCTTTAGGTCCTAGAAAATGTTAGAGGAAAGGATGTATATATTATTCAACCAACCTGTCCTCCTGTAAATGAGAACTTGATGGAGCTTTTGCTCATGGTAAGTTGCATGAGAAGGGCTTCAGCAAGGAAAATCAATGTTGTGATCCCTTACTATGGCTATGCTAGGCAAGACAGAAAAGCAGTACCCAGAGTTCCAATCTCTGCTGCTGATGTAGCTAGGATGCTTGAAACTATGGGCTGCAATAGAGTTATTGCTGTAGATTTACATTGTGGACAAATTCAAGTGAGTTACGAAAAAAACGAAGGTGTAATTCTTAGGGCTTCTTCGGACCTACTGTTCCTGTTGACAATATTGAAGGATCAGTGGCAGCTGCTAAGTATCTTAAAGAGGCTATTAAATTTGAAAATCCTCTAGTGGTTGTCTCTCCAGATGCAGGTGGAGTTACTAGGTACTATCCTCATGTTGATTGCTTGAAATTATAGAGCTAAGAAATTCCAGGAAAGATTATCAGAGCAACTTGGAAGAAAAGATATTAACCTCGCTATGATCATCAAACACAGAGAAGGTCCTGGAAAGATCGCTGAAATGCATTTTGTTGGTAATGTTGAAAACTGTGATGTCATTATTGTTGATGATTTGATTGATACTGCAGTAAACTTTCTTTACCATCAGTCTATAAAGATTAGGGAACACTTTGCGAGGCTGCCAAGGTGTTGAAGGAACAAGCTAAGGCAAAGAGAGTCTATGCTTTTGCTAGCCATGGCCTATTCTCTGGAAAGGCCCTTGAGAATATCAAAAATTCCGCTATTGAACAAATCTTAACTACTAATACTATCCCTGCCAAACCAGGTGAGAGTGAGATAAGCAAAATAAAGAGAATATCTGTCGGTATGAAGCAATTGATATTTTTCCTAAAATTTAGCTCCTTTATTGGCAGAGGCTATCAGAAGAATTCAAGGTAAAGAAAGCGTCTCAATACTATTTGACACCCAAAAGTAAATCTCTTGAACTTTATTTCAAGGTATTCATTAAATTAATTCTAAGTACCTTGAGTATAAACTTGGAAATAAATATGAATACACATTCCAATAAAATTGTTTCTTATTTGAAATATAAACAAATCTCTCAGTTACTCACATTCTTTCTCATATCTAATTTCTTTCTCTCTTGCTCTCTTCTCATCTCTTCAATTTTCTTATTTATCGCCAGCACAGAAATATCTGTTTCAATAATAGAAGATTCATTCTTTTTGGGATTTCGCCCAGAAATGAGTGGAGATATCACACTTGGAGATGCTTCCCTTGGTATATACTTTTCACTTCTGTAGGTTTCTTCTTCATCTTCCTCAGAGGAGTAACCTGCAGGGATAAGGTCCACCTTATCAAATTTCTTCATCAATTTTTCTTTTATTCTTTCAGTCTCATCTAATTTTTCTGTATGACCGCTTCTTCCCTAGCGAATTATCAAAGTATTATAGAGAATTACTGTATTGAAAAGAGAATTAAATTCTTCTTCTATACTGGATGCCTTCATTCTGCTCTGGCTTTGTGAGTTAGCCTCAGCCTTCTTGGATGTATTGCCATATCCGGACTCCCTCTTTTCCAAATCTTCGACCAGATTTAATAAGTTATCGTCATAGAATTCTGCTGACAAATTCGACTTGGAATGGTCTTTATAGCTTTCACTTTCTTTTCTCTTTCTATGGAATTCAGTATCTGGAGCGAAGTTAATTTTCTTGGCCTGGGATCTTGAGCCATTCTTGGATTGTTTAGAGGAGCGATTGAGATCATTGTAGCTCTGTAAAGGTGAGTTCATGCTATATTCAAGGTCCTTGTCACTGAATGTATCATCCTTTATGCCACTTGCCAGCAAGGGGGAACTAGTGATTTTCGTAGGCCTTTGCTTAGTTTCTTCGAAGGTTACTTTGGTATTGCCCAAAGAAACTTTCGAGGTACCTTTGAAGTAGTCCTCAGGATTAAATTTGAATTCCTTGTATTTCTTGGACATGATCATTTTATCTCTAATTTTCAAAAATTCCTGAAGTTTTTCTTGGTATTCTCTTTCAATCTCATCCAAACCTTCAATATTCCTAGCTCGGCTTTCTCCAAAATAGCTTTTTGATTTGAGAGTCGATCCATAAGGAGTGTTGTTTATACTTTCAAAGTCTCTCATTAACTCAGAATCAGCTGCAGTTCTGTCTCCTAACTTTGATTGTGTATCGAGAGTTCTTGATGGATATCTTCGATGTCGAGTTTCTGGTTTATGCTCAGTCTCAAATTTATTTGTAGCAATAGTTACTGCAGCTTCTTCCAGGTCCTTTTCTATAGCACCAATATTAGCTTGATTTATAGTTAAAAGAGCCTCAATCTTCGCTATCTTTTTTTGAGCTGAGACTTGAATCTCATTTAATCTCTCATTAACATTTTCCAGTTTAAGTCTTTCCTCAAGAATCTTTTTCAATTCTATCATTTCTTCTGGAGTCATCTTTTCAATATCAATAAGTCCAGGACCAAAGCTAGTCCTTGAATTAGTATGTGATGCTGCTTTGAGAGTTGGAGTGGAGCCAAAGGTCTCTCTACCATCTTCCTTGAAAGAACCTTGCCTTTTATGGAAACCTGGCTGAGTCGAAATTTGGTGAGAGTATCTCTCATTGGACTGATATTTGGCATTCTCATCCTCAATCCTGATGTTCTTAGAAGAGTCATCCTTCCTCATAAATGAGTAATTGGCATTTGAAGGCTGAGTCATTGCACTTCCTCGAGAATCATATGTATCTTTGGTAGTGTTGAGCCTAGCTTTGCTAGAATAATTGGAAGCAGGTTCCTCTTGAGTAATTCTTTTTTTCTTGGGTTTAGCTTCCCTTTCTCGTTTCAATTCTTTACTAACTTGGGCAATTTTCTTCTTTCTGTGATCCAGCCATTTTTCTGCAACTTCAATTTCTTGCTCAGTCACTTCCGTTTCTTCCTCTGAATCTCCATCCTCTTGAACAGAAGGCTTGGATATTCTACTGTCTTCCCTTGGGATAGTCTCCCTATCATCTGATCTGGATGTAGACTCTGATTCAACTCTAGGCTTCTTTTTAGATTTCTTTTTCTTGCGATCCTTTGATTGGTAATGTTCAACTAATTTAATTGGAGGAACCATGTTTTCTGTAACTTGAGCTTGTCTTATTGGCGAGATGCTTGCACTCTAACGAGTTAGGCAGAACAAAATTTTCATATACTCTAACGCTTTGGGCAAGTTCATGAACTTCTTCCTTAAGTTTTTTAATTTCCTCGAGGGTTCTATCCTCTCTATAATGCAGGAGGTCAAGGGAAGAAAGAGTAGTATTCATTTTCCTATTACTTTATTCATCACTAGTCTTTAATTACGTCTCGCTCAATCTTTTCTCTATTAATTCTTTTTCAGTCTTGCCAGCTATTCAATTAATATCGATTTTCAGGTTTGTACCTTCTATTTTGATCAAGCTTCGTTGTCTCTTAGGAGTATTATAGTCCTTCCTGCTGCTCTCGTATTCTTCAATCGGTTGTGGCTTTTTTATAAATTCATGATATCCTCTCATGACCTCAGCTTTTCTAGGATCTTGCTCTGGACTATCCGATACACCACCATTTTTTCTTTTCTTTTGTGATTTTAGTATACTTTCAGCAAAGGAAACTGAAGCATTTTTGGGCACTATGCGATCTTGAGTGGTAAGATCCTAATTTTATGAATTTTATCGATCGCAAATTATACCTTGTACGTTTTCAATAGTTTCAAAGAGTGTTCAAAATCACTCTTAAGATTGAGTGCGTCATATAAAATATCATGGTTTTGCTTTTTGAATTTTTCAATAGTTGTCTGATAATCCTTTTCTTTTTCCTCTAACATTCTCTTAATTTTTTCCTTCTCTTCTTTTTCAGCAGCAAGCCTCTTCATAAGTTCTCCAATTTTAGCTCTATCCTCTGGACATAGATCTTTCAGTTTAGCTCCTGCACTGCTGAGAGGTTCAGTAGAAAAACGTTGTTCATAATGGTCTTGGGGATAACCAGGGAAATTTGCATTGAATTGAGGAATCTGAGTAGGCGATTTTGTAAGTATAGGGGTTGAGTAGGTCTGAGTCATTGCTTTAAAGTAGTTAGTATCTTGGGAATTCTTAATATTTGAAGCAACTTCCAAAGTTTTTCTTGCATGTTCAGGAAAATCATTCTTATACTCAATGCGTTGTGTGGGAGAAGGTGTTCTATGGAATAACGATGACTTCAGTTTGACAGGAGGGGAATTGGGCTGGGCTATAGTCTCAAAGTCAACATGATTTTCTTGAGGACGAAATGAGAAACTTGTATTTGAAAAGCGCTTGGGAGGAGAAATTGTTTTTGGTAATGAACCACGCTTTAGAAGCTCCTTGGGATCTGGAGAACGAGATTTCTCTCTTTGTTTCTGAAGGCTCGAGAAAGTTGGCTCTTTTCAAATTTTATTGGATATTATATTAGGATTTACGATCTATTCTGCGGACAGCCTCTTCTGCCCTAAATCTAACTTTTTTATTGGGACCATATTTATCTTGCAGACGTAATAAATCCTTCCTAGGAAGTTCAGGTTTTTTATTTAGAAGTGTTACCGGCTCATAGGGTAAGAAATTTTATTTGGAGTCAATTTTTTTGCTCGTTTGAGTTCAAAATTTAATGGAATACTTAAAAAAAAGTAGAGAGATTCTGACATCTCAGCTAATTCAAAATGATTATCTCTACAGAACCCGAAATTCTTAGTTAGTGGGATCAAGTATTGGAGATAGATATAATGAATTGGTTCGTTGTTAACCATACTTTCCTATGAAAAAACAATATAATCAAGGTTAACATTTCATCTCAAGAAAATGAATTAATCCTGTCATATTTACTTGAATTGATAACCAAAGTTTCCTCCCATATTTTGTGGTTGTCCTAAACTTATAAGCCTTCTCAAAAATATAATTACCTCCAAAACCAGCTCCCATGTTCATATTCATCATAGGGTTGAATCCCATATTTCCTCCCATATTATTGGGCATGCCTCCCATACCCATATTCATATTCATTCCCATTCCAAAGTTACCTCCCATATTTGGATTTCCGTACATTCCCATATTGACATTCATTCCTGGGTTACCCATACCCATGCCCATACCTACATTTGCACCGAAACCACCCATGTTTCCTCCGAAATTGGTGTTGGTAGTAGGGCCCAATCCGAAGCTGAGATCATCAATACTGTTGATTCCTGCATAGTTATTCATGTTAAGATTTGCCCCGAAGGTGTTCTCAGCTTGTTTCTTTTCAGCTTCTTGCTTCTTCTTTTCGTTGGCTTCCTTGGAGAAGTCACTAAGATCAATGAGACTCTTCTCATTTTCCTTGTAGATCTTATATTCTTTCTATTATTCTAAGATAAATCGCAAAAAATATTACATTAGAAGCAGTGCTGGTGGTCTTAGTAGCGACTTGGAAGTCGTCGAAGTCGTCATTCTTAGAACTAGAGGTAACACTTATGTTCTGAGTAGTAGAGAAAGAGGTATTGGGAATATTAGAGATGTTGGAGTTAACGGAGTTCATTGGGGTCAAAGTGGGAGTTTGCATATTGGAAGTGTTTGGAGTGCCAAAGCTCATTCCACTGAATTGGTTGGTCAAGCCTACCATACCCATGTTATTAGGAACATGCATTGGACCAAATCCGAATCCAGTATTTTGAGGAGTGGATTGGCTGTAAAGGTTGTTGATCAAGTTGGAAGGATTTTGGTTTGTGGTAGGCTGAGCGGTTTGAGCGTTGCCCCAGTCGAAGACATTATTATTGTTGTTGGTAGTTTGTGGAGTAGTAGTGGGCTTGTTGGCATTTTCCCAGCTCCCTAAACAAATTACTAATTAGTGAATGATCTTTACAGTTCTGATTTTGTTGAGTTTGTTGTGTTTGTTGTTGAGGCTGAGAGACTGGAACATTGTCCCAAGCAAAGACATTATTATTATTATTATTATTTGTATTGTTTGTTGTGGTAGTATTAGTGGTTGGAGTGTCCATATCAAGCAAGTCTTGTTGGACGACATTGGAAGGAACAGTTTGAGGCTTGGTGCCAGGAGCAGTGAGCTTCTTTGGCTTTGATTCAGTAGGCTTTTGTTCTTCCTTCTTAGGAGCCTTTTCTTCCTTGGTCAAGTCAACATTATACTTGGTTCCAGACTTAACGGTGTAATCACCCTTTAGATTTTAGATTCAATTTCGACATTTTTACTGTATTAGTGTCTCTATCCCAGTCCTTCTTTGATTCAACTGTATCTTCCACTCTCCATTTGGGCTTAACAGTGGTATCATCATAGTGGCTTCCTGGTCTCCAGTCACTTCCATTCTTATAGCTATCAGAACCAAATCCTCCAAATCTTGAATCCTTGGAACCAAATCCTTCCATCTTTCCCTTAGGTTTCCAGGAGTCCTTGCTGAATCCTCCGTAGCCTGATTCTCTATTACTCATGCCGGAGAGGTCTATTTTTATGAGAGTTTTTATACTGCTTTTTACCTCCAAGCTTTGCTCTGAGTTCTTGAGCCTTCTTCCTCTCTTCGTCGATTTTATTCTCATCATTCAGCAGTTCGTAAATTCTCTTTGACATCTCTCTGACTAGGGATATAAGATACAAGGGGGTTTGTTATTACTTGCTGCACCTCTGTCAGCGCCATCTTCATGTAATGAGAAATCTTGAAGACTTCTGATTTGGTATATTTCGTCTCTGAATTCTTGAATACAACGGGGGGATCCATTCTTGATCAAGTGCTCGATAAGATTGAGAGTCTAGATTTTAACGGTCGGAAGGATTTGGATACTTTAAGAATCTTTCTCCATTTTTTCTTTTGTGAGCTCAATCTGCTCCATATGTGCTGCATAATTTGTGTGAAATCAGTGCTAAAAAATGAGGGAGCTAGAAGGATTATTCTACAAGTTGTATGTATGGTCGGCAATTTCGTTAAGAACTTTGGTTGATGCATTCCAGTTCTCATTTGAAGTAGCTTCTTCCAATGCCTTCTCGAGAGGATTTTTTGCAAGCTTGTCCTTACTAAGTATGTTAATAATCAGGTTGTATCATCTCGTACAGCTTAAGAGCTTGATCTTTAAGTGCTTCAAGCATTTCTTATTTGATTTATATCTATCCTAAAGGAATTTGTAATTAATTAAACAGCTCAGCAAGCAAGAAAAAATGACAGAGAGATTCAACAATAGACTCATATCATATTTCAAATATAAATCCAAATGACTAATCCAAAAACATATTTAAATCAAAAAGAATAAAAGGGTTTCGAGATAAAAATCAAGACTTTCTTCTAAGAAAAGAGGAGTTTTGAAATATTCTTAGGATACAAATATTTTAATATTAAGAAGTGAGGGGCCAAAGCCAGAGCAGGGTGTTTTTCTTTAGAAATCAAAATGTTTAAAATTTTATTGTGCTTGACGTGTTTTGTGTTTATATCCGGAGCGAACCTTCAGCAAGCTTACTTGCTGAACAAAATAGTTGGTTCTAAAAAGTGCTCACGGACTTCGCCCATGAATAGTTTACAGAAATTTTCCTTTGATTGACTCCTTAGACTTTCAATATGGCCAAAGAACAATATCTAACCTTCGAGATGTTTTGTTTTGTGATAAATTTGCTGCAAGAACATGCTGTGATAAAAGAAATTTTGAGTTTCTTGAACTCCGGTTAAAAATTCTCTGTTTGTCAAACTTACGTCTTAGATGGTTGAAAGCTTTTCATATTTCAGACCTTTCTGAAGGTTGCTTAGCTGCTTTAAACCCACTCTTTTGTTATGACTGTGATGCAGATGTGGTAAAAACTTTGATATACATTTTAATGCTTAGGGTCAAGGGCTGAGATCAGGAATCTGCCCACATACTTGCCACAATATTTATCAAGCCTGCCGTTTCGATTATTTCACTTTTGACAATTCAGGCAGAAATACACTGATTCCTTGTACCAAAAACTCTCTAATATGCTCTAAGTTATGGGATATAACAACAGATCCCTTAGAATTTTGCACCCTGATGGGCTATAAAATAAACGAAAAGACTCATTATGAGGAAGGAATTTTATTAGACATTGCTAATAACAATACAATACAACCAATCTGCTTTGATGCAACTCCTAGCTCTCAGATTTGGGGTGCTGCTATAACAGAGCCTAAGACGAGAGAGGCTCCTGACACTTCCTACATGATGCATACATTAATGATAAGCGTGGGTATGCTTCTTGGTCTCGTGATATTAGGATTTTATTTGGCCAGAAAATACCTGTAAACTACACTAATTTATTTGGACTAGACATGTGTATATAGCATAATGTTGGATACACATCTCCATACATTTTCAATGTTGTTAGTAAATTGAGTAAAAGGAAGAGACAGTCATATTTCTTAGTTAATTCTAAATCTCTGGATAGTAGCTTGAATAGCTTGTCTTTGTTTGTCCAATCCTTGGAGAATAGGTCCAATTTCAGGATCCTTTTTCATTTCTTCTAGTGTAGGCTTTCTTCCATTCTTTCTCTTAAAGGTTTCCTGCCAATTTTTAATGCTCTCTTGCATCATAGTTAGTTCCTTTTTCAACCCTGCAGCTTTAGGGTTGTAAAAGGGATTTGTATACTCATTAGTTGCAGATTCTTCACTCATTTTCTTAGTCCAGCTGATTTTGCCTCCATCATCCCATCCCGAACCAAAATTATAAGCTACTGTAGGTCTAAGTAAAGAGGTCGGTAAATGAAAAGTCTTGCTGAAAACTCTTTTGAGCATTTTATTAGCAAAATAAAATGAATATAGAATCTTTTTCGATTATTTAATGTCAGGGTGTCTGATCTGTTTTCAACCAATTCTATCTAGTATTTTTTCAATGAGCCAATCATCGGCGTATTCTTTCCTATATCTTTAACTCAGCAATTAAATTACCCACTTTTTCATTCCTAAGTACTTCCAAACTTATTTCCCAACAGAAAGTCAAAACAAGATACTGACATACTAGTACAATGAATACATGACTTTTCCTTAATTATAACATTCAAAGGATAGAAAGAAGGGTTTTTAGGGACTTAAATGTGGACCTTTTTCGATGGCTTTGAGGAAGGAATTGGCTCCTCTTCTGACTCCGTCTCAAATTCTGGCTCGAATTGAGTTATATCAAAGGTTTCACACTAGTGATTGATTAAAGGTGTTGAAATTGTGAATATTACCAAAGTTTTATAGACATGTTTTAGATAATCAATCTTTCTTTTATTATAAGCCTTCCTAGTCTTTAGATATTCAATTTTTGTCAAGAGATCTATGGTCTCGTACTTTAGAGTCTCGTATTTTTGCTAAATTGAGGTTAGTTTCACAGTAAAGTTAGAGAAGGATACTTTGAGAAGTTTGTACTTGGCTTCCATATCCAAAATAAATTTATTATTTACAATTTTCAGGGACGGGTTCTTGTATAAAAGTGAACTTCAAACGTACTTTGTTCCTGAAAAATATAGGTGATATTAAGATGATTTTTAATTCGTCATCAATAAGAACATAGTATTCAAAAAGGTCAGCGCAATAAATTAATTTTGAACCTTTTTATTGATAAGTCCATGACCGACAAATCCACCCAAAAGAAGCGTAACTCTTTCATAATCTTGCATAAACTTGTATAGAAACTTCCTTACTTGATGCTAGTTTACCTTTCATCATTGGAGGTCTTTCAGGAATGTGTGCAACCTCAGTTATTCAACCTATTGATACAATCAAGGTCAGAATTCAAATCAGAAGCGAAGAATTGGGAGCTGGAGCCAAGATCTCTCCTGTTGATATTGCTAAGGAGATTCACAAAAGCCAAGGAATAAGGGGTTTCTATAAAGGTCTTGACTCTGCCCTATTCAGACAAGCCACTTATGCAACTGCCAGATTGGGTATTTTCAAGTCAATCAGCGATCACCTCAAGGCAAAAAACAAGAGTAAGAATACAATACAACATGGGTTTTATATATTTCTATAGGAGACTTGACCCCAGTTGAGAAAATCTTGGCTTCTTTATTTGCTGGATTTGCTGGTGCCCTCATTGGTAACCCAGCTGATCTTACCTTGGTCAGATTCCAGGCTGATGGTTCATTGCCCCCTGACCAAAGAAGAAACTATAAAAATGTCTTTGAAGCTATGGGAAGAATTATCAAAGAAGAAGGTGTCCTCGCTCTCTGGAGAGGATCTGGCCCTACCGTCGTCAGAGCTATGGCCATGAACTTAGGTATTTATACTGTGTAGGTGGCTTATTGTTAGGTATGCTCTTCCCTTACGAAGAAGTCAAGGACAGATTGAACCGCAGTACTGGAACTAAGGATACAACCTCAACAAGACTCATGTACAAATAAACTTATTTTACATTATATCTTCTAGCGCAAGTGCTGTTGCTGGTCTCTCTGCTGCTTTCTGCAGTCTTCCTTTCGATAACTTGAAGACTAAATTACAAAAGATGAAGGCTGGCCCTGATGGAAAGTTCCCTTATGAAGGCATCATGGACTGTTTCAAAAAGGTAAAACATATTGCTCTATCTCTAATCTGCTTAGTCTGTTGCTAGAGAAGGAGTTACTGGTCTCTGGGTTGGTTTCTTCCCCACATACTACTTCAGAGTTGCTCCACATGCTATGATCGTAATGAATTCTTTATTATCTCTTAACTTTAGACCTTGTTGACTCAAGATTTCTTGCATGCCACTATTGCCAAGATGAGAGGAAAGCACTAATTTGTTGGTATGGGCATCTTGTTAATTCTATATATCAAATTCCTTTATATAACAAATATATATTTATCTCAAACTCTAATATAGAATAACAATACTAACACCTGCATTAAATATGGAAACTAGGCAAAGCAAAGTATTTAGGAATTAGTAGTCCTCATTCAAATATTTTATCAATCCTTGGAATCCTTGAGTTTTCAACACTTCCTCCAATTTAGGGTCAAGGTTATTTCCCTTAAGATACTATCATATTAATACATCAAGCAGGAATAGATACCAATTTGTTGAGAGACTTCATCTTTCCAATAGCGTCAGGAACAATTGAAATATTGTTATTTCTCAAATTCAAAACTTCCAATTTTTCAAGTTTGTTGATCTAAAAAACTTAGTTCTCAACAATTCCAAAGATACATCAGTAGGAATTCTAATAATTTCATTCTCAGAACAGTCCACAACTTTGAGGTTCTTTAGCTTGACAATATTGGAGATATTTGTTAGCTTATTCTTAGAAAGATTGAGTTCTTCAAGGCCTTGAAGATTCCAAAGCTCATCTGATAACTGATTATCAAAGAGCCCGCATCCTACAGCATGGAAAACCTTAAGATTGGTAAGTTTAGCTAAGACTTAAAAAGAAGATTGATTGGAAATACCAATATCGTTGGGAATATTTTGGAGCTTGACACCATTTATAATTAAAATTTGAAGGTTTGTAAGTTCAAAGACTGCAGGTGGGAGAGTTGTAATATTCATTTTCTTGATAAAAAGGGAGTTAGTTTCCTTAGCTTTTTGAATTGCTTCCTCAATAGTCACTGAGAATTCTTTAAATTGAAAAAGATTTTATACTTGTTGGAGCATCATCTGATTTTGATTGGGTTGTTGTTGTCTCGGCTTTTTTATCTTCAGATTTAGATTCATCTGTCTTTTTTTCTCTTTCCTCTTTAGCTTTTTCAAAGGCCAGCTTAATTTGTTCATCAGTTAAGCCTATAATTAGGAGAATATTTCACTATGCTTACCTTTCTTTTTAAGGAATTGCCTTTTAGACTCATCAGGAGCATTTATTACTTTAGGATTGTTTATGAAAGCAACAGCGATCTTGACAAGCCTATCATCCTTATTGTTTGACGACATTTGCGACTTTAGATAAATTTATTTGATCTAATTGTAGTTCAACAGAATCATGATAGAAGTACCCAACAACTCTCTATCGCCTGAAAGAATACTATAACTCACAGTCGAGCGTCTTACTATTTAAATATCCATACAGGCCTTTTCGAAATCCTACGATGAGCATCTTAAAGTATGGAACTAAGAAGATTCTAAAAGATAAAGGGCTACTATGGGGTTTTGAGAGGATATTTAAAAAGGCAGAACGTGAAAAATTGATTAAAAATCAAATCTTTGACAATCTTGTTAAATATCCTTCAAAAGGTAATTTCAAGATGCGTTCGAAACTGGCAAGGTGTTGTTGGCGTCACCTTGATATCTGCTAACTTCGTATTTCAGCTTAAAAAGTGCCAAGAGAACTTGAAAATTTTCTGTGTTTAGAGTGATTATTGGCTTTAGATTGGAAAATAATTCATTAAATTATTGCAAATGGCCAAGACCAAGGAAAGAAAGCCTTTAGAAGCTGTCACCAGAGACTATACCATCAATCTCCACAAGAGAATCCATAAGGTCGCTTTCAAGAAGAGAGCTCCCAGAGCCATCAAGGAAATCGTCGCTTTCGCCAGAAAGAACATGCTCACCAATGTAAGTACCTTTTTTCCTTTCTTTTTCCTACATATCTTTGAATGAGTATATCGAGAGGCATGATACTTATCTTTTTAGGATGTTAGAATTGACCAAAGACTTAACCAATTCATCTGGAGCAAGGGTATCAGAAATCTTCCCAGAAGAGTCAGAGTCAGAATTACCAGAAGAAGAAACGAAGATACTGAAAGCGGAGAAAAGTTCTACTCTCTCGTCCAACACGTTCCCGTCTCCACCTTCAAGGGATTGATCACTGAAATCAACACCGGTGAAGCCAAGTAAAAAATCGATACATAGTGATAGCTTGTAATGTATGTTCATAAAGGTACCGTTTTCCTAGACGTGGATGTGTATTTTTAAACAGGAACAAGAACCTTAGACCGAAGTTAATCAATACATCTAAATAAAAGACATCTCTAACTTAATATCAAATTCTCAAATCTAATTTTTATTTACACTATCCAATATAACGCATGCTACTAGGCGATATTGTAGGGCCTGTGATCGACTCATGTGCTTATCTTAGCTCTCTAGGTATAACACCTGGAGTCAACTCTAATGCACAGATGATTTCGATTAGATACAGTCCTATATTTGGAAAATTTCAATATTCTGAGCATCTTGAGCACCCTCTCTTAGCAAATCTATCAAAAAGAGAAATAGAATCTTTCCTTAGGTCCATCGTCTCTATACTTAAGGAGACAGGATACAAGAGTTCTGCATTCTGTTTGGAATTTTTGAGATCTTTGTTGTTGATATCAATCATAAATATGATCTTGGTATCTATTTTGTTGTTATGCATCATACAGAAGATGGAGATAGTCAAAATTCTTGCTGTAGTCTGGGCAGCTATTTTCGGACTTTACTTCCTCTATAAAAGATTTGAAAACTCACTCCCTCGTCAACGTGAAAGATCAAGAATAATAGCGGAAGATTTCTTGGATGAAAGGAACGAATACTTCAAACGAAAGGGTTTAATATGGATCTTACCTAAAAACTTCCCTTCAACAATAGCGTTGAAGAGAGTATCTGATTGTGCAGCTTTTGAAACTGACGATGACATTTTTCTATCGAAACCTGAGCTTATAGCCGAATATGAGGAATACGATCTTCTAAATTTATAGAGCGCTTTTCATTCTTTCTTATGATATTTATCTCAAGTGATCCTTTGTTTTCTTTTCCATTTTCGAGATGTACAAGTTTATACCTAATTAAGCTTAAAACCCTTTCAACAGCAATATTATGCATATTGCGTCATCTTGTTGAGATTCTCCAATTGATAACGCGAATAGCATCAGATATCAATAAAATTTTATATAAAATGCAGGACTTCAAGGAAATCCAATACAAAGACCATGGTTTTGTTAAGGAAATCATCCTTAACAATCCAAAGAAGTTCAACATCTTATCACTCAACATGATGGACGAAATGATAGCTCTTCTCAACTACCTAGAAAAAGAAATTTCTCCTTCATTAGTTATCATTAAAGGAATGGGAGATCATTTCTGCTCAGGCGGTAATCTCTTTGAAGTGATACAACCACAAGGTGGCCCTAAGTATGTTGCCAACTTTGCCAAGATCATAACTAGTCTCAAATTGTCTAAGAAGCATACATTTTTATCACTATTGAAAGGATTTACCATTGGAAGTGGACTTTCTTTGGGAATAATTTGTCATTATAGTGTAGCAACTGATACTACCTTAGGTGGAATGCCAGAAACCAAAATTGGTACCAGTCCGAATTGCGCTCTTAAGTTTATGGAAGTACCTAATTTTGTTGGGAAATACCTTTGGCTATCATCGGCTCTTTTAACAGGAGAAGACCTTGTCAAGTGTAAAGTCATTACTAACTATATGGAACGTCAGAACTATGACATCTTTGAGGATGAGGTTAAAAAGATTAAAAAAATTGGAGAACTAAATCCTATCCTTGAGAAATACAGTAAAAAACTTGAAAGTCCTTGGGAACCCTTAGAAGCTGTAAAGACAGTTTATAAACATGAAAAGATTGAGGATATCTACAGAGCTGCTGAAACTTTAGCTAATACAGACCCAAGAGGAAAGAAACTACTTTCTGAATTGAATAAAGTCTCACCTTTTGCCTTGAAAGTTAGTACTGAACTTTGGAATCGTATAACTAAAACAAGTAGTTATCAGGAAGCTCTTAGTTTAGAAGTCAAGGCCTGCATTGTAATGACCCAGATTAAAGATTTCCATGAAGGACTTCAGGTTCTTAAAAAGAAAAAACCTGTTGCTCAATGGCAGCACAAATCAATTTTTGATGTTCCTCAGGAAGAAGTGTTGAGGGTCTTTGAACCAAGTCAGCAATTCAGAGGTTCTTTGTAAGGAAAGCTTTTGTTTAAGGTCTGTTTATGGGTGTTAAGAAATTTGCAATGTTGTAAGGAAATAATGTTTGATATGAGTGTCTAGAGTGCTACTGTACGAGCATATCAAAGAATAAATCATAGACATTGAATGAAAAAATAGGCAAGTTTAATATAATGAATTGAATGAAAATTTACATTAACCTCGAAGAGAAAGTCGAGGAGTCCATATAATTAAATGATGACTCCTTTACTTACTGTGATTGAAGACAACTTTCTCTAGCACTCTATCGGGGCTATCATACATTGCGTACAGATGTAGCTTAAATGTTTGCTTATTTATCTCTCTCAAATCCTTGACACCACTCAAGAATTTCAAGTAAGGGATTAGATGTCTCAATTCTTGATCGTTTTTATTATCATAGAAGGGAACAATAGGAATACCGTTTTCAATCTGATATCCAAAAGAGTAAGCAGCATTGTCAACCAAAATGACATCTTGTAGGTTTCTATTAGCTAGAACTCTCAAATCCTTGATGTAAATTCCTTCTTCAGTGACAACACAGCTCTCTCTAAACAATCTGTGATGAATGTACTGCTGCTTTGGATCGAGATAGTCTAGGACAACATTAGCATAGCAACCATGAGAAGCAGTGAAGACTATAATTTCATAAATTTGACTCAATTCAATAAGAATATCTCTAGCATAAGGTCTAATATTGATGCCAGCCTAGACAATTACTCTTTGGCTAAGGATTTAACTACCTCTATGACTTCACCATGTGGGAACTTGATGGGTAATTTGACATCATAGGGGAGATCCAAAGATTCATTACAGTGGATGAGAGTCTCGTCCAAGTCAAAGACAAGAGTTTTCTTATCTAGAAAATTAGTTTATGAGATGAACATTGTTATACCTTTATGACTTTCTCTTTTCTGAAGAAAGACTCTCTTTTGAGCAAGAACTTTGGGATCTACATTTTTAAGGTATTTGCAGAAGAGCATGGCTTGGTATGTTTGTAAGAAATGTTCTCTATAAATTTGAGCAAAGTAGTCATTTTCGTTGTAGTTTCTGTGATATTTTTCCAAATTAGTCATCCAATAAATAAATGGCTTTTTCTCTACAGGAGTCAAGGGAGTAGAGGGCTCAGAAAATTCATGATTTTCCTTTGATTGTGATCTGTTTGAGGGTGTTGAGGGTTTAGTGGATTTCTTTTTCTCGGCTTCACTCTGAGGAATGAGCTTATTATTGCTAAATACAAACACTTTGGCTTCTTGGTGCTTGGTGGTTTTAGAACCTTTAAACAAAAGATTTGAAGAAGATTTTTGTTGCTTGTTAGTTTTTTCGTCCAGCACAAGGTATGGCTTGCGGCCTGCCGACTCTTCTCTCTCATTGGGCTTCTTTGGTCCACCCAATATGTCTCCTAAAATTTTAAAAGGAAGTTAAATATATTAATACCTTTATTCACTTTTGTCACCAAAGACTGCAGAGAAACCTTTTGAGTAGGGGGCTCGTGCTTAGATGAGTCATCACTCGAGCTACCTCTAAGGGTGGCTCTAAGTTCCTGTTGTGTTCGGCTGAAAGCCTTTTTGCTGCTGTCATTCCTGCTGATACTGTCTTCTGTGATGTTTCCGTCATTTGTCATGTGGCTTGCATTGATGCTCTTTTCGCCCTTTTTAACATCATAAGTACCAGTATTATTGAAGAAGTTATTGAGCTTTGTTCCGACTTCATGTTGAGCTTTAATTGCATTTTTCTCTTGTGCTATATTGGTTCTGTTTAATAGGCTGCTGCCTCTTAATTTAGTGGCGGAAGATCTGTCATCCAAGTTAATAGCTTTGTGAGAAGGAGTTCCATTTTTAGAGAATTTTGATACAAATTCAAAAGAATAATGTGAAACGACATTTTTCTTAATAGAGTCATTAGGAATGCTTTCGTTAGTGTCTTTATTTTTAGTTGTTTGAGAAATTTTGGTTTCAATTTTTGGAGTACTATACTCAGTACTAATCTCGAGTCGTTTCCTGTCTTTCTTCATAAACTCTCTTAGATTCAATGATTCAGAAACCTTAGGAGTTGAAGAATATTTGCTTCCGCCACTCAAAACATCAATAGTAGCAGTGCGGTTCTTCTCCACAGAGGGACGCTTGTCTTCCAACATCTTAACTTTGGGATTCAAACGAGGAGCACTGCCGAATCCAGAAATTGAACTTGTAAGAGTTGCATTTTTTGGAGTGGCATCGTTGGAGGCCCTGGAATTCTTTCTTTCGAGAGCGAACTCTATTTTATCGGTCTTATTAAGGTACTTTGAAGCGGTTTGGTGTATCGGGGAGGGATAAACCAAATTTTTGTGAGATTCGTTCTTAGGAGAATTAATAGAGAACATTCCCGGTCTGGAATATGTTGAAGATGAGACTTTTGGGGATAAGGAGGCATAGCTCCTACCACCATATGAATGGCCTGCTTCATTAGAGTTTAGCAGAGTTGGTCTCATTATTTGTTAACTTCCAAATTTTATCTTCAATACTTATATTAATTTGAAAAATCGTTTTGAATAAAGTGTTACGCTATGTCTTTTCCAAACTTAGGGTAGCACCTAGCAATCTTGATCTAATAATCAACTCAGATCAAGTAGAAATCGGGTCTTGATCTGATGACTGCAGAGCTTTAGCTGATTTGGAGATCTTTGTAGTTAGTTTTTCCTGTCATAGATTCGATTTGAGTCACTCTTTGTCTCATTGCCTCAATTTGTTGGTATCAGACTGTTTGAAGAAATATTTCCTACGACAAATACATCGATCTTAGTAATCTTAATTGAATGAATCATGAATAGATTCCTTCAGCATTCTAATAGATGATAAAACATTCAAGCTTGATGGAGTACTATTTTGAATGTGAATAGTATGATGTCAGGCACTTAATAGATTTACTATTTTTATTTTAGGATGAACATATTGAGATATCATTTCATTGTACACAAAGCAATTTACAGGAAGTTTTTCTAGCAAAGCGTCAAACTTATCATTTTAGAAAAATAGAAG
>Ga0065720_1019767_pt1 | contig 20281 bp, 15 predicted proteins | sample Thericmetagenome_FD_59107 | JGI IMG/M metagenome (GOLD analysis project Ga0065720, IMG submission 59107) | Thermophilic microbial communities from the Joint Bioenergy Institute, California, USA of rice/straw/compost enrichment - eDNA_2 v2... | ecosystem: Engineered > Solid waste > Grass >...
ATAATTGCTTGGAATGTTTGAAGATCCTTAGTTTCTGCAGCTTGTTGCGAGTCTGCTTTCTCCAAATCTTCCTTAGTGATGATCTCAACGAGGCCAAGTTCCTTCCAATATTTCTCGATATACTTTCTTTTTGAGGTATTTTCGTCATAGATAATGATGCGATTTCTGGGACGGGTTAAGGCCACATAAAGCTGCTTAAGATCGTTACAGAATTGAGCATAGGCTGAAGGATCCTTGCTGGCAAATGAAGTGGGAATAATAATTTTCTTGTAAATGTACTTGCCAGTCACGGGGTCGAAGTCTGGATTGAATGTGTTGACAGCGTTTCTTTCTTCTTCGCCCTGTTTTTCAAGGTTCAAGTTATCAAGGTTTTGTTCTTTATAAGCTAGAAAGATTAAAAAAGATTAACATGATAGTTACTGAAGAAGTATCTGTCAAAGACTTCTTTCTCAACGTGTCTCGTTTCGATTCCCATTTGTTCAAGAAGCTTCCATTCTTCATGAGAGACTGGAGATTCGGCGAAAAAGTTATACAGAATGACATGGTCGAACTCAAGACCCTTTGCCTCATAGACAGTCAGGCAGAGGGCATGCTTTAGGATGGCTGGGAGCTTTTCCTTGCTTTCTTGATCTCTGACTATAATAACTTGGTTGCAACCGAATTCGATAGGAGGCTTCTCTAGAAGTCCAGTTTGAGCTTCAGAGTGTCTGGCGCTCTTGTAATTCTCTGTACCGAAGAGAATACCAAAGAGGACTTCGATATCGCAGTCCTTGAGGACGATGGGCTTAGGGCCATCAATTTCGCTCTTTTCTTTCTTAAGTCTGTCAATTGTCTTAGGGAAGAAAGTCTCAATAAGGGTGACAACTGAATTAGCTATGTCAAGGATTTTAGCATGAGATCTGAAATTGACCTAGAGGGTTATAAAGATTTCAGGGTACTTACAGTTAGTTGGTGAACAGCAGGTTTATATTTGCCTGTAGAGTTGTTAAAGAGACTGGAAAGATCACAGAATCTGATACCGACACCCTTAGCAATAGTCTGGGCGGTATCACCAGCGAAGAAAACGCCTTGTTCAACTACCTTCATCAAGAGAGTAATAGTGGCGTGTGAGAGATCCTGGACTTCGTCGATCATGAGGAAGTGGATAGGTGCGCCATTGTAACCATACTCAGAGACTTGCTTAAGAACATGGTTAACCACATCCATAAAGTCGTAGCCTCCTTGGAGTTCCTTCCAGCCTTCGTACTCAAGGAAGACACTATAAATCCATTTTCTGTTAGCCTGAGAGATCAAGGAATTCTTGCTGGAAGTGGCGTTAAGATAATCATCGCGGCTCAGATGCTGGTCAGACATGTGATAGGCGTCAGCTGAGCCCTTGATGGTGGACATGATCTCACTCCAGACCATCATAGGGGAGACGGCAGGGTTATAATATTTCTTGAGGACTACGCCCTGCCAGAAATGTGTGAAGAAATAATCATATTCTATTTCAAATTGCAACTTCTTCTTCTTGGAGCCGGCCTTGGCTTCAGCAGCCATTTCAGCACGTCTCTTAAGAATGGCTTGGTATCTTTGATATTCAGCTTCAATTTCTTCCTCAGTGAGCTGCTCCACACTTTCTTGATTGTCTTCAGGAGCCTCAATAAGCTCTTCTTCCTTGACTTCTTGCTCCTCAGCGGCTTCTTCTTTGTATTTTTGGTTGATCATCATAACTCCCTTCATTTCGTTATGCCATTGAGCACGAGTATCTGCTGAAATAATCTGATTATTCTTATCTCTGGCAAAGAAGGGAATGGTCAGGGTACCATCAATCAAAAGAACAAGTCTTTTGACTGTCAGGAATAATGGGAAATCTTTGTCCTAGAAATTTTTATTTCAGTTAGAAAGACCTATACCTCAACTTCATTTAGGTCGATCTTCTTGTTTAGCATTGCTAATGCAGCGGCTTCCTCTTCGTCCATGAGGTATTCTTCCTCATCAATTTCATCGTCATCGGACTCAGGTTCTTCTTCTGGTTGCTTTTCTTCTTCAGTAGGTTTCTTAGTTACAATCTCAGTTGTTTGAGCTTCTTCTTTGCTTTCTTGAGTCTTTTTCCTAAGCTCTTCCCTTCTCTTAATCTCAGCATTAACTTTTTCATTGAGCTTGTTATAAAATCTATTGACTTCATTGGTCAGGACAGGAGAGGCAGTAACAAAAACGGAATGAATTCCTGCGATTTCAGCCGTATCATTAAAATATCTCTTGTCTTTCAAAATTCCTCCCTTCAAATTTTCCTTCGTAACCCTGATTTTGAACAATAAATCTTGAGCGAAAAGTCTAAGGACGGCACAAGTGGTCTTTCCTGTACCAGATCTTCCCAAGGCTAGGACATTCCCAGCTTGGCCTATGACTCTTCTCTCTTCTTCAGTCAGCTTAATTTTGAAGTTGGGGATTTTCTCAAGAAGTTGAACTAATCTTGCAGTACTTTCAAAATCTGCCAAGCTCTCAAGAATCTTGGCATTATTTTGTGTAATGATATCGCGCTCAGATTTGGAAATTTTTGTCGATTTGAAGGCCCAATGCATCCATCTGTATGCTTCTGAATCAAAACTATAATCGGATTGTTCCTCAGGAAGAAGATAGAGAATCTCATAGCCTGTTCTTTTGTCATACTTTAGGGGGGTTGATAGATTATATGGAATCCTATTCTTATTATATAAAAAGCCTTAATGTACCTATCAGGATCTCCTCTGCATTCTTCTATGAAATCCATGCAGACATCCTCCACAGTCATCTTGTCGTTTTCGTTGAGAATGTCCAAGTATCTTGTGACCATGAAGTACTTGAAACCAATGAGTACATCATCTCTACCTAATTCAGGGATACGCTCTTGATGGTAGCAGAATACAATAATTTTTCCAGTTCCTGGAATTTTATAATATCTGCACTCCATTTTGGGCAAGGTTTCAACCTTGACAATAGTCCCATACTTCTCTTCAAGTTGTAGATAACTTGGAATGCCCTCACTTAGGTAGTCTATTCCCACTTGTCTTGATTCATATTTTCTAAAGTACATATACGCAAGGATGCTCTTCTGTTCCTCACCTCTGATCATCTCTAGCTTTGAAATGAATTTATCTAGGGTTTTAGTATAACAATTGTTTCATTCTACTTGTAAATCTTAACTCATTGAAGGCACTATTTCTAAATCCAACCGTCTTCATTAATGCTTCTATCGTAGGCTCATACTCGAGCTCCTGGGGGTTCCATGCTCCATGGAGATTATACTCGCAATAATAATGATAACGTCTGCATCTTTGTAAGTAAAGCTTGATAATATCATTAGGAATCTGTTCTTCTTTTGAATATTGCTTCAATTTATCTTTGAGAGTCACAGCATAGGATTCCAATTCTATCTTAAACTGTTCATAGTATCCTTTCAACCAGTCAGGAATAATATAATCTGAGTATTGTTCGCCTTTAGCTTTCTTCATTATTTCATTAAAGTTTTATAACTTTTACACATGCTTATGAATATATTACCGATCGGACCAATCGGATCCCTGAATTAAAAAATCAAACCTGACAACAAAATTGTGGGTTCAGTTACGAGTCCTTACGTCTCAAATCTTTATCATAATAGTTCGAAATCAATCTTGTTATCCTCGTTTGAAATGAGAACACATTTTAAAAAAAAGAATTCGATGCATCTAGGCTTATGACATTGGCGATTCCAAAAAATATACAAGTATATTATAGGAGATCTGTAATTCCAGAAACAACAAGTATACTTAACAATTTTGAAACTGATTAATGTCAATCACCTCACAGAGGATAGACTGAGATAATTACCTAGAATAGGATAATGACGTCTAAATGACAAGAAAAAATCTTGTGCCGAAGAAATTTAAATTCAATAAGGGCACAAAAGTATAGGGATAGAGGTAAACTCAAACTCTTAGCTTTTATTCCATACATATTGGAAAATTAAAATTCCCCCTCCTTAGCTGCTGAAATTCATGTTTAGGCTTCTGTTCAAAAACTTTTCTTCTAATGGAGTCATTTAAAAGTTAAATATCTCTAAATTAGCTTAATCTTCAGGATATCATGTATGAATTAATGCGAGGTACTCTTAACCTATGAAAAGCAGGAGAATAATATCAATAATATTCCGATAAATTTCCAAAACCTTTCTCTCCCACCCCACACCATGAAGAAAGCTGGTCCAATCTGACATGAATACTGATCAAATAAAGAAAAGCCAATCTAACGACCTTTGGTTTTATCCTCAACAAGACCATTCTTAATCAAGCTGTAACCCATATCTTTAATAGTTTCTTCGATTGTATGATACTTCATTCCGAGTTCTTTTATGCTTCTTTGATTATTAAATTTCATAGTTTTGCCCATAATCAGTAGTGCCCTTTGTGCAACTTGATTCCCGCTTTCTTTGATCTCTTGTAAAGTAACCTTCTTGGTTGGGAACTCATAGCCATATCTATCAAATTCTGACTTGAGAATGTTCACTATCTCCTCTGTTGTAGTGTTATAGCCCGACACAATATATCTCTTTCCTTTGCTATCCTTGTTACACAAGGCCCTAATATGAGCTTCAGCTGCATCACGAACATCACAGACAGCATATCCACAATCAGGAGTCGGAATCCCTGGATAACTGTTTTTCATGATCTCTGCTATTAGAGCCTCACTGGCATTTCCTTGCCTAGTTAGAGTAGGGCCGAGCACCAAACTTGGATTGACAACAGTGACATCAATCTTATCTTTATTCTTCTCATAAAATTCCCAAGCGGCTCTTTCTGCCAAGATCTTACTTTTAGGATAATGGGCACATTTGGATAGATCAGACCAATCGTCTTCGGTAATTACCTTATCTTCATTTCCAATCCAAATGGCTAAACAAGTTGAAGTAATAACAACTTTCTTGACTCCTTTTTCAACAGCACCCTCTAGAACATTAATTGTTCCTTCAACAGCAGGCTTAATAACTTCATTTTCATCCTTGGGAATATAAGGAGGGATAGGAGATGCAACATGAAGAATATAGTCACACCCTTCTACAGCCTTTAGCCATGCACGAGGATCAGTGAGTTCAGCTTCAACGAAACTCAAATTAGCCTTCTTTTCAGGGACTAAGTCATAAAGATATTGGTATTTATCTTTGTTGGAAAGAGAGCGAACAGAACCCCGAACTTTGTATCCTTGCTCTAGGAGTAGCTTAATACAATGAGCGGAGATATAACCTGTTGCACCTGTAACTAGAATAACTGAGTTGGATTTGTTTTCCATTGTTGTGAAATTATAACCAGTTTATGAGCAACCAAATTTATAGATGCTTCGAAATAATAGGCTAGATTAAGGCTAGTTTAAGTTTCAATTGCAAAATCTCCATCAAAAGAGCAGAAATCCATGTTCTGCATTACTGGCTCGTGCAACTTATAATATCTCCAACGATAAAAAACTTCTCTATAGCTTGCACAAAACTTGGCCTGTTCCTCTCAGTATGATGATCCCATTTAAGCCACATGTATAAGGATTTTACACTTATTCTTTAAAAGTTTTAGACTCGCCTAAAACTTTCAAGCTCTTATAAAACTTAATTAAAAATCCAAGTGACTCTTTTTAGAAAAAGTGCCTAATTACAGCAGAACTAGATTCATTAATACTTGGGTCCATCAAATATACTCTTCGAACTTGTTCTGTTGTAATTTTCAAAGGGTTCTTTTTGGATTATGAAAATTCAATCAAAAAGTTATATATCATATAATCACATATATGAATCATATTTCATCGCCTACAGATAGCCTTGAGGATCTTCAAGACAACTAAATTTTTGGCTTGAATATTGGATCTATCAACCCTCGTTAATTTCACCTATGAATAGCTTGGTGTCATTATAGAATATTCTCTTCTCTCAAGATATCGAGGTTATTACCTGCTAGCTCAGTTTTCAAGAATAGAATTTTCCAAGAATCTCATAATTACTAATGCATATTTAAACGAACAGAAGAAACCAAATATAGTTTCATAGCAAAAGTTTCATTTCAATTTAAAGCAATCAGAGATTATAGAACCAGGAAGATTCTTCAGGCAAAAATACATTTATAATTCTAATGAAAATAAAATACATAACAACACACAAGGAGAAAGCAAAATCCTTATGTTCTAATTATTTTCCTTTTGTGGAAATTTTCAGACAGCACTAAGCTTCGAAATCAAATTAACATGAATAAGACAAATTTCTCTTATAATTGTTTTTGCTTGGCGTTTCTCATCAGATATTTGCAAAAGCAATTGAAGACAAAGTAAGTCAAATATTCCAAAACTAAAACAAGGGTCTAAAATTAGTTGGGATATCGTCTCTACACTAAATGGTTAGTCAACTTTTAAATCCATATTTAGAACAAAGGAAAATATAGAGGAACATCCCAGAATCAAAATTATTTTTCTTTTGAAACCTTTATTGTAAACTAACAAGCCTACACTAATTCCCTATCTAAGAGACAAAAGCACTGATAATCCATAGTGATTTGATGGGAAAATGCTTAGGTTACAACTACTTGGAGTAATCTAGAGGATTTTTCATTTATGTTGTCTTTTATTATGAGAAGTAACTCAATTCTTTTTTGAAATCAATAAACTTTCCCAAATAATGATTATAGATAGAAGGCAATATTTCTAGATTGCCAGATTACTAAAGAAGCATTGGTCATCAGAAAGAACCTCTTTAAATTTGACCGTGCTGATTAATATTTTGTTGATTTAATCCCTCTAAGAAACACATTAATAAAAATAAAATAACACGGGATTTCCTAATTTCCATGACCCACTCTACTCCTGGCCTTCCTGACCCAACGCTTACTGAGCCTTCTCACTCCTCTGAGTCAGAATATGACTATCACATACTCGAATCCATTGGAGGATCCAATTCCTCAGTCTTTTTGGCATTTTCAGAACGAGATGGCAAGGACTATGCATTGAAGGTTTTTCCTTGGAAAAATGACCAGCCCGATCCACGCTATTCTCAACGAGTCAAGATTCTTATTTCTTTCACACCCAAACATTATTTCCATTATCAAAACCCAAGATCATGAGCAGATCATTTTTAAAAGGGAAGAATTAAATGTTTCTGCAATTGTCATGGAGCTTGCGCTCTATGGGGACTTTAGCAAGATCGTTATGCAACCTTTTTTCACACAGGACGAGAAATTAGTCCGAACTTATTTCAGACAATTTATTGAAGGCCTAGGGTACCTCCACAAAAATTCTGTGGCTCATTTGGACATCAAGTTAGAAAACTTGTTACTTACTGAACAATTTACTTTAAAAATTTCCGATTTTGACCATGCTTTTATTGAAGGTGACCCCAAGATCAAAACTAAAGGAACCCAAAATTCTAGAGCTCCAGAGCTCGGGAAAATGAAGTGTGATTATCCCAAGGCTGCTGATATTTATTCTGCTGGAATTATTTTATTCGCACTAAGAACTGGTTCTTTCCCTTGGACGGAGGATGAAGAGGGGGACTTTGAACCACTGTTAGCCTGTGAGGATTCTGAAGCATTCTGGAAGATATATGAGGAGATTATTGAAGAGTCATTAGAACTAAGCCCAGATTTTAAGGAGCTCTTTTTCTCTATGGTTAGAGCTGATCCTCAGAAAAGGGTAACTGTTGAAGAAATCAAAGAGAATTCTTGGTTCCAAGGGCCTGTTTATAGTGAGCAGGAATTGAAGATTCTTATGTGTGAGCACATGATTGATACCTATTAAGATTATTTCTGGTCAAAACTATGAAAATTTTATATATATATATATATATATATATATAAGATAGAATCTTTATATTTCTTATCAAAGTTGATCAGAATTTATGCAAGTAATCAATTTTATAGAAGTCTATTTCCGCAAGCTAAGAATGTAGCTGAACTGATTGCCAATCTCACAAAGAATGAAAAGAAATAGTTTGATATGTATAATTAATAAATACGTAAGGAGTCATTTATGTTATATAACATTCCAAATATATTTGACAAAGTCCTGACAATTATTCTTTACTAGATGGTATTTAGGTCTTTCGGTCTGAAACTGCTCTGATTTAAGAAGTAACTCCTGAAAAGAAAATGTTATTTTCTTCTTAAGGCTCTCTTTCTTTAACTTCGATTGTTCTACGAGTAAATAGGGATCCCTTCTCATAAGAAATTCTCAGCATGATTGTAGAGTCATCATAGTAGCTGCAGACACCCAGTAACTCCTAGACCTGAGAACCAGAAATTCATGCTTGACTGAAAGGGTAGTTAAAGTTAAAGCATTAACAACATAGCCAATGGTCCTCTGAACTGTATTATCTAGTGGTTTCTGCCACCATTCTGCACTATAAAAGGTTTGATTGATGTTAATCTTGGGCAGATTGGTGTTCACGATTATATTGAACTTTGCCAGACCAATTTTCAAAAGTTCTGAAGGAACATATTGGGGTTTATTTCCAATGAGACGGTGATAGAAATTGCGCAGATGAAAGTAAATGTAGTCTTTATTTTGAGCTATGAAACTGCCAAGAGTGATGAGGATAATAGCTAGGGCCAGATCCTTATAGACAGGATCCCCGCCAATCTGAGGTTGGAAAACATTCAGCATCAGGATAGCAAAAGCTGATATACAGGCAATGAAAATTAGATAGAGGGCCTTCCATACTGGTCCATAGTAATGTTTACAAAGGGCTGCTGCTGAATTCGTTGATATTGTTCCTAAAACTTTTTCCATTTAAAGGATTTAAAATAATAATTATTGAAAGCAGATAAAACTCATTGCTTTGATCTCGTAGACAAAATAATTTCTTCGATCTAGATATAAACAAGGATGGACTCAATCAGGTAATTACTTGTAAAACTCCCAAAAAATTCTAGACCATTTGCTCAACTCTCATTTTCAGAAAATGCAATTTCAGAATTATCTTTCCTCAGAAGTGTCCTAATCATCAACAATATTAAATCAGGTGATGAGAAATTGGTTATGAAGCTAGGTGTATCAAGTATGAGAGATTAATATTTACTTTACAGAAAACTTTTTTCTTATTTCGTCAAGTATGAAATTCTTTTTCAATATCCTTCTAACAGAATATACATTTTTCGATTCTATTGAGCATAAGTATAAGTAAATCTATATGCGATTATCTATAAAATCTCGCCATTAATTAAAATCCATAAACCCTACAAGCATTCTTATTCAAAATGTATTAATGAATTACCATCGAAGCATATCTTGACAGTTCGGGATCATTCCATTGACTCTATTTGGAGTAACTTGGGAAACGAGTTGCTTCTGATGAAATATGAAGTAAAGGTTTTTAATAATGGCCTCGAAGTTTGAGTGGAGGTATTAATTAATTTCTATTGAAACTTTTGGTTTTCTGGAGGTTGGATGATCGAATTGGATTGAGAATATGAATTTTTAGTGATTCAGTAGTCATTAATGAACAAATTATTTTAGCTAAGCCTATTTTATTTTTCGAATATTCTTCATTACTAACTTAAGGTGGACTAATCAAAGTCCAAAAAAAAATGAGTTGAGACTTTTTGGGATGAGCCTTTGCCCACGACATAATACATTGGATAAGATCGAAGAGATTATAATTACAAGTTATATACATAGAAGAAAAGCAGCCGAATTTCAGCTTTTTGGATGATTAATTGGTTTTTTCTAGTAGTTTATTGCACATAACCCTTTTCAACTCTTCTTTGTTATATATAGGTCCATTGAACCATGGTTTTTCTTTTATAGATTTCAACGTTGCCCTTAATTTTAGGTCCTTCCTGGTCATAGACCAGAAGAGATCCTGAAATTCCTTTGACAGGTTGAATCTGCGTTTATTGGTAAAATAGATTAATTTCATTCCTTTCCAGTATGACACTGGATCGTCGCCATGAAGCAAGCTGTATAGGTCTAAGTTGCAAACCCGTAGGTTTTCCATTTGTGGAAAGTACTTTGTCATCATAAGAAAGAGAACTATACCCATGGAATATATGTCAGCAGCCATTGGATCATGGCAACAATTTTCACGGACTTCTGGGGCTCTATATTGAGGAGTTCCTCTACTCTGTATTCTTATGTCTCCCTTGACATAAGACATTTCAAAGTCTGTGATTTTCAAGGTAAAATCCTCTGCTAAAAGCAAGTTTTCAAGTTTTAAATCTAAATGGGCAACACCATTATTATGCAGGTATTCAACACCTGATACTAATTGATGGAAGTAGGTCCTGGCTAGTTTTTCATCACTAGCAAAAGAGGTTCCTTCTACTAGTGAGAAAAAGTCACCGTGTGGACAATACTCCATCAGCTTGTATGAAACTTTTGACTCCACTTGGCTCTCTGGAACATAGGTATCTCTCTGGAGTTCAATAGTTCTGAGAAGGTTGGGGTGGGTAAGCTGTGTCAATCTAGCCTCGTTATTGAATGAAGTTGAGCTTCCCTTTGTTACAGAGGGAAAAAGTTTCAACACCATAGTTTCTTCGGTATCTTCGGAAGCTACTAAAAAGACTGGGAATCGAGAGTAAGACAAGAGATCAATGATGTGAAATCCTGTTTCACCGCTCTTTTGAGTATCGTCTAAGACAAGGTTTTCAAGGTCTATTTTGGTCATTATGTGTTAATTTTGATTCTGTTAATTTTTTACTACAAGTACCTGGGAAATTTCTTAATTTATATTGAAATTTTTGAACTGATTTCTTCTAGGAACATTCTGATATCAACAGTTGAGTACTGGGATATTTCCAATAATTATCAATAAATTTCAGGCTATCCTATTAATGAAGCAAAAAATTCAAGGAAAGGGTAGCTGACCAAACAATCAGTGCCCGTGTCCCAGTCATAAATCAAATATCAAGTGAAAAGGCTTTGGGTTAAGCAGCCACCGTTTATTGTTGGCACTTTCAATGGATTACTGGCAAAACAGTAATAATTAAGAAAAATAATTGACAATTTTGTTGATGGCTTGAATGGAATTAGAAGAATTTATAGAAGAGCCTATTCTTATCTTCGAATTAATTCGAACTTCTCTGACATACAGAAATTTAGTCTGTGAATTTTAAAGATTTCCTTACAAAAAACAAATCAGAGATCAACAGTAAGTATGATCTGCCATGAAGTCAAGATACTTAGTCAGAGAGGAATCTGCTAAATCAACTACTAGATCCCGTAACCTAATGATAGACTTACATCCTATTAGTACTTCAGCTTGCATTAATTTTTTCCTTTTCTTTTTTCCCCTTTTTTGGAAAACATCGCCTAATAAATCCCATTGAGTTCTAATGGTTGCAAATACTTACCTTGAGCTGTAGTCTTTATTGTGGCAACTCTTTGTAAGAATAGGGATGGTCTATGAGAGCAAATGGCAAAAAGGCTAGTTTTAATATACTGAAATCAGTCAATCCACTTACTCCTAATAAGCAGAAAGCTGAGGAGATGCAGATTATGGCATTAGAATGAAGATGAGAATTCTGTTTAATTCGTCCAAATTCCAAAGCTTTTTATTAAGTTTCTTAAAGAAAATATTAAACATAGCAAAACAAGAAATATTAAGAAATTCTAGAAGGCAGACCGAAAAGCGGAAACCAAGTTTCCAAATTTCATAAATTCATTAGAGCGTCACAAACCCCATCATTAGGCTACCTATTGGAGCTTATGAATTTGTACCTATTAATATGTTGTTTCAGAGACTAAACAAACTTCCCTTATTAGCCTAGAGATTGAATTCAAGCGAAATTGGGCCAGACAAGTCTTAGTTAATATGAAACATGGAATTGTTAACCAAAATCGGGAAGAGGCCATACTAAATTATTTCAGTTAGTTAGGAATAATTTTTGAGCTAAGTAGCGATATTTATGACATTTTTCCATCAGTAAGCTTCTCGAGAGGTCGACAGCTCTACACATTCAGTGCTGGTTTTGTATAAATGAGCTAATGTTGTATATTCAAATTAAATAAATTAGGAAAAGCTGAATTAGTGAGAGTCAATTAATATCACAGGACTAGAACTTAGTCCAAACAATATTAAAAATACAGGGGTGGCAATATTGACATATAAATTATGTCCTATAAATACAATAAGAAATGTTTAGCTAAACACTCAAGGTTTCCATATTAATATAGAAAAGGCTCTGCCGAGCCTTTATATTCAAAAATTAATTAGACTGACTAGCGAGGACCTGTGAAACTATGATTTTCAACTCCTTATCAGAGAATACGGGTCCTCTATACCAGGCACTACTCTTGATCTCTTCGATAGTGGCTCTTTCGAAGACATCTTCTTTAACCATTGACATAAACAAGCTTTTAAATTCAGGACTTAATTTAGAGTCACCGAGGACATCAGCATGGATGTCCCAAAACAGTGAGTCTTCAGTCCTTAAAAGTTCTTGCATGTCATTTCCTTGTATTAAAGAATCTTCAATATAAGGGAATGAACTTGTTTGCATGATGAAAAGTACAATCCCTGCAGCGTAAATATCAGCTGCCATAGGATCAGTGCATCGTTCAGCCTTGATCTCAGGGGCTCTGAAGTTCTTTGTGCCTCTGCTGATGATTTGTGGGTCCTTCTTTCTGTAGGCAGAATCGAAATCAGAAATCTTTAGCTTATATCCTTCTCCCAATAAAAGATTGTCTAATTTCAAGTCTAAATGAGCGACTCCATTAGAATGAAGGTATTCTAACCCGGCTATAAGTTGATGGAAGTATGTTCTCACAATCTTCTCGTTTCTGAAGAAGTTCACATCCTTTATAAGGTCGGCGAAGTTGCCATAAGGAGCGAGCTCCATCAAAATATATGATGAGTTAAAGAGGGTTCCTCTGTAAGAGGCCTTCTGTAGAGGCTGGACTTGTTGGTAACTGATGACATTAGGATGGGATAGAGAGACAAAGCGAGCCTCATTAAGGTACGATTGGCTCATCTTCCCATCTTCATAATTGAAAAGCTTTAGAGCGTGATGCTTCTTTGTCTTCTCGCTGAAGACAAGATAAACAATAGCTCGAGAATTCCCAAGCTTGTCAATGATCCGGAAAGGCATTTCAGTACTGGATGAAGCTGTTGTTTGAACTTCGGAGGAAATGTTCATTACTGGAATATTTTTTTTCTTATTACTGAAATTATTATATGTCTAGATCAGATCACTGAAATAAATAGGTCTGCTTAATCATATTTAATGTATTTGATTGGAAGCATATATAGCAATATGTTTTTAATTCGATACTGAACGAAAATTTGAGCCTCTAACTGGCTTTTAATGTACCTATTTTACGAACCCAATCCTGTTTTCACCAGAAAACCTTCAAAATTCTCTTCAGTCGCTCGTTGTACGAGGATATCGCCTCTCGCTCAGGATAGGAGGTTCCCTGAAATTCTTTTTATATTGAAATTTTTCCGTCACAAAACTCCATGTTTACGCTACGTTTTATGCAGGCCTTGCCTGTCTTCATTGTTCACGATAACCTACGGCCAAAATATCTCGTGGGTTTATATCGAATTCCAACCATATACTGGACAGTTTGTTGTGCCATTAAAATCAATAACTTTTGATTAATTTATGATTTAGATTGTATCGGGCTAGTATGATGAGTACTATCTCAGGGGTACAACCGCCCCTAACCCAGCCCAAAAACGATAAGGTTCATTGCAGGCACCATTTTTTGTGATGTTTCGGAATAAGGTTTGTCACGTCTTGAAGCTGCTAGCTGACCCTCACTGTCAATAAAGAGTTTTCTTCCCCATCAGATACTGGGTAGACATATTGAAAGAATACTCACTCTCCCGGCCCTTAATCAGGACTTGGATTTTTTTTTTCTATTAGACTAGAGCAATATTCTTTGGATTATTTCTAGATAATAAGAAGCTTTTGTTCAAGATAAAACGCATGGTTTTGTTCTGAATATGCTTCAAACCACACCTAGAGTGAAAGCTCCCGAGCTTCCCTCTAGTAGGTAGGTCTTGGTTTCGTTATTCAATCGATAAACAAAAGATTCGGGAATATGTCAATTTAATTCACATACTAAAAGATACTTAACCCGATCTCTCACAATTCTATAGGGATAGGTGAAACCCATAACACTCCCAAGCTAGCTGAGTCCACAGGTCAAATTTCACTGTTGCTAAGATTTATGGAGGACTAATGAAAAAGACTAAGAAATAGAAAATTAATATTTTTTTCTCACGCATGAAACTCTTTTTACTAAGTAGGGGCCTTGCCGGTACTCTGATTACTTAGGAGAGTTACAGAGGTTGTTCGAATTTTTTCTTAAAGATATGAGAATACAGAGGAGAATGGCCCAGCATACATGCTGGCAGAGGTGAGTAGATATCTAAAAAGAGAGATTGATTGGTCGGTTTATCAGTTTGGGCTTGAAACAAGCTTGCAAATATCTTGAGAAAATACAAATAAATAATTGGAAATATTGCCAATAAAAGTTAGTTCTATAGAATAAACATTAAAACGTATAATGTACGAATTATGATATGATCTTCACTGCTTATGAGCAGTTGTCATTTCATATCTTTTAAGGAAAGGCAAGAAGTTTTCCTTCAAGTCTTTCTCGCTGTAAATGGGACCTTGATACCACCTGATCTTCTTGATGTCTTCAATAGTGGCTCTCTCAACACTGTCTTGCTTCACCATAGAAAAGAATAGGATCTTGAAGTCCTCACTTAAATAAATTTTATTTTTTGATAATTTGGCGTGCATATCCCAAAAAGCGGGACTTTCTTCCTTAAGAAGATCCAAAAGTGCAGATAATTGTCCTTTATCTTCTTCCTTATAAGGAAAACAGCCAGTCATCATAACAAATAATATGATCCCGGCTGAATAAATGTCCGCAGCCTCAGGATCATTACAGGTCTCGTTGAGAACCTCTGGCGCCCGATAATTTCTGGTGCCACGACTACAGATGGTAGAGTCACCTCTTTTGTAAGAGCTGTCAAAATCGCTTATCTTTAATCTAAGATTTTCGTCAAGCAGTAGGTTGTCTAATTTAAGGTCCATATGGCACACTCCATTTGCATGTATATATTCTAAACCTTCTATTAAATGATGGAAGAAAGTCCTTGTCAAGACTTCATCATGGGCCGTATCTAGGACTTTAAAAAGACGCGTGAAAGAGCCGAAGCTAGCAACTTCCATAATAATTAGCGATGCATTAAATTTTCTGCCCTGATGAATACTGGGCTTCTTATCTTGTGTGTGTACGATGTTAACGATGTTTGGATGACTAAGGGATCGAAACCTACTCTCTATTAAATAGGTGTAGCTGATCTGGTCATCTTCGTAGGGGAAGAGTTTCATAGCGAAATCTTTGTTGTGTGCTCGGGAATGCACTAAGTACACAGTAGCACGGGAGCTTCCGAGCTTCCCGATTACTTGGAGTTCTGTAAATGAACTCTCTTGTGAGTCAGATGTGGCAGGAGTGCTTGGAGCGTTCATCACCTGGCAATTGGATTTCTCAATATGTAATTATAAATTTCGCTTAATCAGCTAAAAAAGGGTTACCAAGGTTCTATAATTTAGACAATTTCTATTAACCTATCCGAATTTATTTTTCTTTCCATATTGACATTGGCTAGTACAGTCATCAGCACCGAACTAAAAAGGCGATGCCCCAACTCTTCCTGCCCGATTAATCGCTTGCTATCTGCAAAAGCTCAATGATTTTAGATTTATTCTCCAAGTGCAAGGGTCTCCTACTTAGATCCGCATCACAAACCATTACAAATCAATTAGCTCTCTACAAACTTGTTCCTATTAGCAACACTTTATTGCCTACAATCTAATGGAGGATCGGTTTATTGATTTGGCAACTACAGGCTAACCAGATAGAATATTCTTTTGTCATTTGTTTGTAGCTGAGAATTTAAATCGGAGCTAACCCTGACGCTTCCCGAGTGTAAACAAGAGACAGAGGGAAATTGGTCTAACTATTTCTCTGCCTTGATGAGATTTTCTTAGCAAGAAATTTGTTCTAGAAAGGAGTTAAACTATTTCGTATCCCAAATAAACCACAGGGTAGTCGGACCAGTCAAGGTTTCTGTGGGTTTTTTCACATGGGAGATTGACTCATGGACAAATGCTTAAAGATAACTACTAAAAAAAGGCACAAATTTATTATTGTTCTCTAGAATTTTTAGGTTGATTAATCACTGGGAAATTGTTTAAAGACATCCACAATTTCATAGCTGATTTGGTGTTGAAGTTTCAACAATATAGCTTACTCGATGAACTCTATAAGGTACTCTCAAAATAAATATTAATAGATACGAACAAATTATGTAATGAATAAGGAACAAAAAAAAAGAGCTTTGAGATGAGTGCTCATTGGACACCAAAGACTTGAACGATTTTGGCCTTCAATTCATCATGGGTGTAAATAGGTCCCATGTACCATTGACTTCTCTTGATGTCAATGAGCGTAGCTCTCTCAACGCAATCTTCTTTAACCATACTTAGGAAAAGCTCTCGGAATGACTGAATTAATTTTAAATTGTTTTGCCCGATATTAGCATGAAATTCCCAAAATTTTTCATCTTCGTCTCTAAGTAATTTTTCGAGATCCAAGTCATTGATGATCTTGCCTTCTATATAGGGTAAGCTTCCTGTCATCAAGACAAACAAGATTATCCCCATAGAATAGATATCAGAAGCCTCAGGATCCATACAAGTTTCATTCCTGATTTCAGGAGCCCTGTAATTCCTGGTGCCTCTGCTGAGGATGTGTGGATCTCCCTTCTTGTAGGCAGCGTCAAAATCGATAATTTTGAGGTTGAAATCAGCTCCTAGTAAAACGTTTTCTGGCTTTAGATCTAGATGTGAGACCCCTTTAGAATGGAGATACTCAACACCCTCAAGAAGTTGATGAAAAAAGGTTCTAACCATCTTTTCATCATCGAACAAGGTTGTTGATCTCACTAGGTATGCAAGATCTTTGTATGGTGCCACTTCCATCATAATATATGAGCACTCAAAATTTTTTCCTCGAAAAGAGGTTCTTTGTTTACGGTTATGATGATGGATCGCTATAACATTCTTGTGCCGGAGGTTAGAAAAGCGAGACTCGTTCAGGTAACGAATGCTTACTTTTCCTTCCTCGTAGGGAAAAAGCTTTAACGCCATATATTGCTTTTCTTCTGGAAACAGAACTCGATATACTGGTCCTTTGGATGAGCCGAGCCTATCAACTACTTGGAAATTAATCTTGGAGCCTTGTTGAGCTCGTTGGACAGGTTCTGATTCGTGAAAAGCAGACATAGCGATCTTTAGCTTTCTTTAATCACAAATATTTATAAAACAGTCTAAATGAGATAGGTCTAATTTTATCTCAACGTGGATCACATTTACGGTCCTAAATTTGGCTAAGCTTTATTCCCCATATAATTGAGAACGACTATATTTTATTAATAAAAATTAGAGAATAAGTCTCTAAATTTTCATTGGTAGTCCTCTGATTAATACCTTCGAGACCTCTCCATACTCTTTTCATAAACTCTTTCTTCTTCAGGTTCAAGGAGAAATTTGTGGAATAAATTTTGTCAACAGAAATTCGATAGACAAATTCAGATACAAGATTACAAGTCCTCCTAGAGGATATCCATTTACTCACTCAACCAATAAGTTTCCATTCTTTGCTTTGCTAAATAGGCATATCTGGAATCAGACGAATTTTTTGTTATAAATTAATTATCAATAAATTTCGATTCTTTGATCAGCAACTAGCATTTCGGCTCATAATAGAATCATCTTTTCTAAGCCGTCTTGTTAGGTAGGAACAAGAAATAGCGCTCGGTTAACTCAATTGACAAGAAACTCCTCCTTGGTTTATAATTCTGCCTTTGAAACTCTTTGCTGTTTGTGAAAATATTTAGGAGCTTGTTTCGCGAGAAAATCTTCAGACTTACACAAAATTAAAAATCTAATTTCCATATTCTGAGCAAATATTGGCAAAAATTCAATCTATCATCAAGAAGTGAGGAACCGAATTCTGGAGTCTTTCATGTTGAGAAGAGACTGGTTAAAGGGGTTCTAATGATCTCAAGTAATAGTGACATCATATGTCATAATGTACTATTGAATATGGATTAAACACAATTAATTTTCTGTAATTAAAGCAAAAAAAGAAAGATAAAGAACTTTAAAAAGGAGACCTTACAAAATTTTGGAATAACTTAATGAACTCTTTTTTTCTCAAATAGATCAAAATCAGCCAAGTAAGGCTGAATTTTTTCTGTTAACTCTTCTTGTGAATATATTGGACCCAAGAACCATTTACTTTTTTTAACTTCCTCCAAGGTGGCACGTTCAACAGGATCCTCCTTGACCATTAATGTGAAAAGGTCCTTGAAATCATCTTCGAAAGTGCCAGTCTTCAATTTTTGTGAATGGAAAGTCCAAAAGGAATTTCTTCCTAATTGAAGATCTTCATACAAATTTTGTCCTCCTACAATAACGTCCTCCATATACGGGAAACACTTTGCCTTAAGGACAAACAGTATAATTCCCGCTGAATAGGCGTCTGCAGCTTGTGGATCATCACAATTGTCAGACTTGATTTCCGGAGCCCTGTAATTCTTGGTTCCACGACTAAGGCATATGCTGTCGCCTTTCTGATAAGAGCTGTCAAAATCAGTGATCTTCAGCCTGAAATCAGAACCTAATAATAAATTATCCATCTTGAGGTCGAGATGGGCCATATTTTTTTCATGAAGAAACTTGATTCCCGCAATAAGCTGATGGAAATAAGTTCTGAGAAGCTTTTCATCCTTGAACATGTCAGTGTTCATGACCAGATTGGTGAAATCTCCGTACTGGGCAGCTTCCATCATAATATAGGAACAAAAAGAGTACTGTCCTTTTTCAAAAATCCGTTTTTTCTCACATGAAGACTCCATACGAATAATGTTTGGATGTCTTAGGTCGAGGAATCTGACTTCATTAGCATAGGAAATGTTTATTTTATCCTGATGAAATTCAAACATCTTCAGAGCCATGTATCTATTTTCGGAAGGACAATAGGTAAGGAAAACTGCTGCTTTGGATTTTCCTAGCCTTTCAATGATTTGGAACTCAGAATGCTTAGAACCTGGACGGCAGATTGAATTTTCGTGGTGTTTTTCAACTAGAGCCATGATGTCCAATTTTGTACGATTATTTATTTAAATGAATAATCATCAAGATATTCAGATAATTATATATTTAATAGGACTAAAAATCTCACTTAAATTATTCAGCCAGAAATGCATTTTTCAAAACAAGGCCAGCTCTAAGGAAAAATATTTCGATATTCTAACAATTTAAAGTGTTGAATCCTAAACTATGATCAATCGAAGAACACCCCACAGGAGGGGTATGCAATTCAATGCTGTTTCTATTTCTCATCAGGTAAGTACTCATTTTGAAGAGGAAAGCCCTCTTATTAAAAAATACAATCAATTATAAAATATTATTAAATAATCATTGGAAACCCAGACGATAAGTTAATAACTGAGATGATTAATAAGTATCAAGGTCAAGATTAGCGAAACAGCTTCTCTTAGGTGATCAGAAAATCCATATGCTAAAGAAATACTTGAAAACCTAAGAAATTTCGTTTTCAGAAAATCCGCCGAATTTGATTATAAAGCCGGGTCTGACATTGAAACTTTCAGGATAATCTTGTTCTTAGATACTCTAAGCTGTCTTCACATTTCATGCACTCTGAAATACAAAAGTTTAATATTTAAACTAAACAATAATAAAATCAAGCTCTGAACCAGACTTGATTTATACTACAGAAAAGACCTTGTTAAAGGCATGTTTTTGGATTCTCGACTTCCTGAGCGCATGCCAAAGAGATTTTCTTTCAAAAAGATTGACCAAAGCAATACAGTAAACTGCAGGGTAAGCTTCTCATTCAATATAAGCAAGAAGAACCTGAGCTTATTGACTCTAGTAAGTTATCGGGATCATTAGATCTCCAATTAAATTGCCTTTTTGTTAATAATAAGTCTCCAGAATTAGAAGAGCTCTCCTAAGAATACTAGACTAGCCTATGATTAGATTCCTAAATAAAGAATTCAGATGAGAATTGAAATTCTGGAGTGTTAGTGTTGTCTGTTATCTTAGTTAAGTCCAGAGGGACAAGACAATTTCATGAAGCTGAAAGCAAAGCATCTGGAGGAATTAAACAATAGTCTTGAGAATTTAAAAAGTTCAATATGATTGATAGGCTTTGAATATTGACTAAGGAAGTGGTTGAGCTTCTCATACAAAATTTCATTAAT
>Ga0065720_1019765_pt1 | contig 20278 bp, 16 predicted proteins | sample Thericmetagenome_FD_59107 | JGI IMG/M metagenome (GOLD analysis project Ga0065720, IMG submission 59107) | Thermophilic microbial communities from the Joint Bioenergy Institute, California, USA of rice/straw/compost enrichment - eDNA_2 v2... | ecosystem: Engineered > Solid waste > Grass >...
CGGAGATGGCCGGCAGCATGTGCACCAGGTCGCCTAGCGAGGAGGTGCGAACAATGAGAATGCGCGTCATGAGGAAGCTTTATACACGACCGCGTTACGCTTCTTCTGCCTGGCGCAACTCAATTTCGTCGAGCAAGCGCTGGTAGATCACATCAGCGTCAAAGTTTGCGCGAAAGTACGCCTTTGCGCGTTGCGGTGCAGCCGCGTCGAGCGACGCCGCTTGGCGTAACGCAGTACCGAAGCTTATGGGATCACCTTCCGTGTAGCAGGCTCCCAGTCGATTATGTAAGATGATTTCCTGCACATCCCCCTTCAAACAGCTAACGACAGGAAGCCCGTAATATAAATATTCCATTATTTTGTTCGGGATATGGCCCTCGAAGTTTGGCGTGTTGCGATAGGGCGCCAAAGCAACCGTCGATAATTCCGCTACCGCATCCAAGACGTGCTTCGATACCCACCCAGCAAACTCTACAAAAGGCGAATCCGCTGTTTGCCGACGCCACATATCCAGCAGGTCGCCCCCGCCCAAGAAAACGAAGTAAAACTGCTGCGCGGGATCACCATCAACTTCCTGGGCCAGCGCGTACTTAAGCACCGTTTCAAAATCGAACATTCTGCCAACGGTGCCGAAGAAGCAGACTATTCGCTTCCCCATGGCACGTTCAGCGATGCGGCGCGCAATCGCTTGAACTTCGCCATTCCTAGCTACGTTGCCGATCGACCGATATCCCAAGGGAGATACCAAAACTGAAGTTCTATTTACTCCAAAGCGACTCGTTGCCCACTCCCCGTATTCCCGCGACGGAACCGTGACCAACAGAGCGTTTCGCAACGCGAACATAAGCATTGCGTCTAACGGCGCGCATGCGACGCGAACAAATCTTTGCCGCAACCCAGACAGTCCGTACCAAAAAATATCCGGCCACTTATCGCGGATCTCAACTACTGGCACCGCACCTTTGATCTTCGCAATAAGTACACCCAAGAAACAAGCAAAAATTGTCGGCATTGCGAGGATCAAGATATCTTTGCTTGTCACGCGCCGGGAAAGCCATAAAGCAGACTTCACACCAAATACAAAGTGATCATATAGCCTGCGAAAAGAAACATTTGACTGATAACCAGGCGTGCGAATAAACACGATTGTTCCGTTTTCGACCACGCGTAACGTGGTGCGCCTAAACCGCTGCGCGCGACCATAGTGGTCAAATGTCGACACCAGCCAGGTACACGGATACCGTTGACTATACACAGCATACATCTGACCAGTGCGCAAAAGTCGTACGCCTTCCCCGTCCAAAGGGGTCGTTTCGCTGCAGCGGACTAAATAAATATGGTTAAAGGTCATTAACGACTCGGTACGACAGACGCCGGTCTAGACAAAACTTAACATATCTGACCCGCGTCAAAACCCTGTGCAATTGATACAATAACGCAATCGACAAACCGATGCCGGCTAGCCCCAGAGCATTGCGCAGCCGCTAGCAGATAACCTATGTACACACACATATGTGTCAATTTTACCGGCAATAAAGTCCATTCAGAACTCATAGCCGGTATAGCGCGGCAAACTCACCGACAAGTTTATGTATTTGTGCCCTGCAAAAGCCGATCCTTATTTGGCCGCAACGACCCTCAGCTGCCAAATGTGACCGTCCAGTATTTCTATGTACCGCCCTTCCTTCGGTATTTCCAATTAATTAAAGCCGCCTACTCCACGGTACGCATTCTGAGATTAGCCAAACAACACAATATCAACCTCAAACAAAGCCGCATCGTTGCACATACGTTTTGGTCAGACGGCGCACTCGCATATCTACTGGATAAAATCTATAATTGCGGCTTCGTGGCAACCATCCGAAGCACGGATATTCATGTCTTCTTCAAGTATGGGTTCCATCTGCGACCCATAATGCGCGCAATCGCCGCAGCGGCCGCGTGCATAATAAGCCCTAATGTGGCGTACATCAAGCACGTGTCGAAGCTGCCATGGCTGAATATTCCACATGATAAGCTGCGCTTTATCCCTAACCCTATCTCCGACTGGTGGCTTGATAGCATTGCCGCACGAAATTCGACGCACGAAAGAGACAGGTTACAACTTTGTTTTGTAGGTGCTTTCAGCCGCAACAAGAACATCCGAGCGGTAATAGAAGCATGCGCGCTGGTACGCGATAGGGGTTTTCCAATTAGACTGTCATGTGCAGGGGGGAATTTGCTGCAGCTCAAGAGGGCGACGGGTCTCTTGTCGATACCATCTTGGGTAGAAGTACTCGGAGAGATCCATGATCGACCGACATTGGCCAACCTTTACCGACGATCTCAGGCCCTAATCCTCCCCTCGTATCGCGAGACTTTCGGCATGGTATATTTGGAAGCGCTTAGCCAGGGATGCGCCATTATTTTCTCCAAGGGCCAAGGCGTAGATGGATTATTTTTTGAGCCATACTTTCAGTATAGCGTCGACCCATCGGATGTTCATAGCATAGCTGCCGCCATTCTTTCCGCCATCAACACCGAATTTTCACTCGCACCGGAGGAAAGTGAGCGACTGCTGCGTCCTTTTAGCATTGATTCCATATTGAAGAATTACGCAAAATTGGAAACACTTTGATTTGCATAGAGAAAAACTACTAACCCCCTTCTAATCCTCGACCCCTATAATTACGTTCTTTCTTTCGTTCGTGTGAGGCTACGAGTCAGCAAATGCTCTTGCTCGTATTGATTGTTATCGCATGTTTAGCTGCTGTAGCCACGCATCTGGCACTTCAATGGGCAATAAGTCGTCAGATTCTCGACCACCCCAATGCCCGTAGCTCGCACGCGACCCCAACGCCGCGGGGCGGTGGGCTCGCTATAGTACTTGCGTTCTACGTCGGAATCACAGGCATTTGGTTTGCAGGACACATCGACAATCGGGACTTTGCTGCCCTGCTCTGCGGTATTCCCGTGGCCGCCGTCGGGTATGTAGATGACTTACGAACGGTCAGCCCGAAATGGCGCATTGCTGTTCATGCTGCTAGCACCGCCACGGCGTTGAGTGTATTGAGTCCTTTGCCCGCGCTCACGCATACCGGCGGGGAAATATCTCCCTGGTTGAGCGTTTTGACGTACGGCTTCGGCATTGTGTGGCTCACCAATCTGTACAACTTTATGGATGGAATAGATGCCATGGCCGGGAGCCAAGCCGTCGCAATTGGCTTAATTTGGGCCACCTATCTGCCGAATAGCCATGCGCTTACTGCCGTCGTATTTGCTGCTGCCGCACTCGGCTTTTTGGTGCATAATTGGCCCCCAGCGCGCATATTTATGGGGGATGTAGGAAGTGGATTTCTAGGATTTACCTGTGGAATATTGGTATTGGTTTTTTCGCGCAGTACGGGCACGTCGCCCTTTATTTGGTTTTTCCCGCTCCTCATCTTTGCATGCGACGCCACGGTAACACTGGTAGTCCGCGCAATGCGCGGCCAACCCCTTAGCGTCGCTCATAGATCCCATGCATATCAGCATTTGGCACGCCGTGCTGGCAAACATTTGCCGGTCAGCTTGGGCTATATGGCAGCGACGTTAATTATTTCTTTTTGTGGCATGCCGTGGACTCTAAAACGCCCCGAGCACGCATTTCTAGCACTGGCGTTTTTCAGCGCCCTCATTATTACGACAATGATTCTTCTCAAGGCCGGCCGGGATGATTGAGATGGGCGCAGCAAAGAAAATTGAGCTTCGTTTGTTCCGCCATATTTGCACTTCAACTGTTTGGTCCCTGGTATAGTGGCATGCTGATCGTACGCAAACTTCGCGAAGCGCTCACGCAGCTTCCACGTTCCGCCAAACAGCTACTGGCTGCAGTAGTAGACGGAATAACACTCCTTGCTGCATTTCATGCTGCGATATGGCTTCGCTTTGAATTGTTTTTTTTCACGCCACACTATTTTCTAATATCGATCGTTTGCGCAACCAGCGGCGTGATCGCACTGTTCGCGTTTGGCGTGTATCGATATATTCTGCGCTATATGAATGAGCGCGTAATCATGGCTACTGGCGGAGCGGTCCTCGTGTCCGTCATGGCGGCTGTTTCATTCACCACCTTTCTTCGGCTGCAAACGGGGCTCTCGCGAGGAGCGCTGGTAATTTATACCATCACTGCGCTGCTGGCCTTACTCGCCGTACGATTCGGCGCCCGGCGTATTCTGTACCCCGGTTTTCGCACTTCGCGCCAGGAGTCCCGGGTGCCGGTTGTAATTTACGGCGCCGGAAGCGCCGGGTCACAGCTCGCATCGGCGCTGGCGACGAGTCCGCACTACATTCCCATCGCCCTGCTAGACGATGATTCACGTAAGCATCGTCTAGTGTCTTCTGGTATACGCATATATCCGCCCACGTATTTGAGCAAGTTGGTACGCAACAATGATGTTCGCCAACTGCTCATCGCTATGCCATCGGCGCCGCGGCAACGCATTCGGGAAATCCTCGAGCAAGTTGCGCCCTACCGGCTTCGCGTTCGAATCATGCCTAGCCTGCGTGAAATGGTTGATCAGGCGGATCGACTGCGACTGCGAGATCTGGAGGTGGAGGATCTCCTCGGGAGAGATCCGGTGGCCCCGATACCCGAGCTGTTGGATCGGTGTGTACGAGGCCGGAATGTCATGGTTACCGGAGCAGGCGGATCGATTGGTTCCGAACTTTGTCGCCAAATACTTGCGTTGCGCCCTAACCGCCTCATTCTCTATGAAATTTCTGAGGCTGCTTTGTACATCTTGGAACAGGAGTTGGCCGGGCTTAATAAAGGCGGGGTGGAAATCATAAGCGCCTTGGGTTCGGTCCGGGACGCACGGCATTGCCTTCATTGCATGCTAAACAACGAGGTGCACACCATATATCATGCGGCGGCCTATAAACACGTTCCCTTGGTGGAAAGCAATATAGAGGAGGGCTTGTGCACTAACGCCATTGGAACCTCCATAATGGCGCATGCTGCCATGGAAGCGGGTGTGCAAGACTTCGTCCTGATTTCGACCGATAAAGCGGTGCGCCCGACAAATGTGATGGGCGCATCTAAACGTCTGGCCGAACTTATACTCCAGGGTTGCGCCCAACTGCCGAGCCCCACACGCTTCTGCATGGTCCGATTTGGAAATGTTTTGGGCAGTTCCGGAAGCGTCGTGCCCTTGTTTAATAAACAGATCCGCGCGGGCGGACCAGTAACGCTGACCCACCCAGAAGTCACTCGCTACTTCATGACCATCCCGGAAGCAGCGCAATTAGTACTACAAGCTGGATCCATGGGAGAATCCGGTTCGGTTTTTGTGCTTGACATGGGGGAGCCAGTACGCATACAAGACTTGGCTCGCCGCATGATTCAACTGCATGGCTTAACCGTGCGCGAGGCTACACAACCGGACGGCGACATAGAAATACGCATTATTGGGCTGCGCCCGGGCGAAAAGCTCTACGAAGAACTACTTATAGGCGATGAAGCCGTGCCGACACAGCACCCTCGGATTATGCGCGCTAGGGAGCAGTGCCTCCCTTACGCTGTGGTGAAGGAGGGTATAGACGCAATCTGCGCCCATTTAGAATCCCACGATAAAGAATCCGCACTGCGCATGCTTCACCAGCTGATCCCAGAATACAGCAGCCGCTATGCGCGGTAAATGATGCATCACTCAAAGCTCATCTTCCTCCTCCATTTCGATCGGATTGGCTTGGGCTTTTTGGCTTTGCGTAGTCCATCCATTTGAGGGGGGGCACGCCGGCCCCCCCTGCGCCTCTAAATTCATCAATGAACCTAGACAAGAAGAATAGCGACTCACCTGTGGATAAAGCCTATTAATAGCCGTCAGAATATTTGCGCTTTGCATAAGCCCCCCAAGGCATACTCGCAAAATAATGAAATACACGGCAATCAGCGCCCACCCCTGAGCTGCCCCCAAGAGCTCCAAGCCCTTGTAAAGTAAGATCGCAAATATAGCCACGCCCATCAGCAGCCCGGTCAACAGGTTGCTTTCCTCGGTCACCTTTAGCCTGCCGATATAGTTGCCAATGGCCTCGCCCAACGATCTTTCCTGCGCAAACGTCTCATCAACTGCCCCCTTAGATAAAGGCTTCGGGTCAATCTTGGCGAGATTCTCCAACCTCTCCATAATCACTCGTTTAGCCCTACCAACGGCTTTTGCTTGCTCCTCCAAGGCGCGAGAATACCGCACGGCTCTTAGGCTCACCCGGTACAAGAGGGGGATACACGTCACCACCAGGAGCACGAGAATGCCGGTCAACACGGCGTCAATATAGAATAATGCTGCGACCGCTACCGTCGCAGTAAGTGCCGGCAAAATTAATCGAACCATCAGCCGTGCCGTCAGTGCGCAATAGCGTGGATACCCCCCCAATATCTTCGGATAGAACGCTTTCCATTTATGCGCCTTAGCGTGACCTCCATACGATGCGATATATCTCGCGGCTCGCTTCGTGCAGTACATTTCGTATTGGCCAGCCAGTCGCAATAGTTTGACGTCCGCGACATACTTAGCCGTAAAACTTAATGTAAGGCATCCCAAGGTAACCAGCGACACTATAACAAGCAACTTATAAGAGTGCCCATCAATGGCACCCCGATAAATGGGAATGCTAATCTCGCCGGCCACGGCCAAGATGTGAAGGTATTTGGACAATATCACGAAGGCCGCGAATTTCAACGCTAGGGACGCAATGTAGAGAATGACAACCAAAATGACGCCGCGTGGGTGCATAGAAAGCACGTCGCGCAAGAGCCATCTCGTAGTTTCCCAGTATCGGAATGCTCGATCCTTTCTAGCGCTCAACTTAGTTTTCATTTAGGCGATCGACGGTGCAATATAGCAGTGGTTAGTTAGCTATCGAAGTGTTGGCAGAGCCGAGCTTGCCCAATCGTCAATTGCGCCGCCGATGTCTAAGGCCACAGCCCCCGCTGATTTTGCTGCACCAATGAAGATTTTTCCTACCACGCCTCCAGCCACCAAAACTAGGACTCCGGGCCCAACCTGCTGCATAAAACCCGGCAGTAATTCGGTGTAGCACATCGGAAGTGGCACCGCGCCGGGATGGTAGGAGTCATTCAGGGCCGTCCTATTGTGCGTGGGTATAGCCACGTGAACGAAGTTTCTTGTCTCCCGCAACGCCTTTGGCACGCACTCGCTCTGGACGCTACTTACCAGAACGACATGACGGGCCTTCTTGGCAATTGTAAGGACGTCCTCTACATGCTGGAACAGCGCCACATTGGCTCTATCTTCAGTGAACTTCGCGGCCGCAGATGCTAGCGATCCAACGCCCCGAAGTACCTCTATCAACCCTCGGCCTTGAATCGTCGATAGCATCGAGCGACTGGTGTCTCCTAAATCCCGAATAAATCGATACACCGCTGGAACGCCTATCACATCGGCATTGGCCACCGATATACGCGCCGAACGAATAACTTCTTCGCGGACAGACGTCGGAAGCTCCAAGCCCCACCAATGCCTTTCACGGTTTCTTGCATCGTCGAGTGAAAAATACTTGCCTTCCTGGACGAACAAATATCCCTCGCCATCGCCAAGCCGCACGAGGGAATACGGGTTTTGCGCCTCTAGCGCGCCATCAATCTCGGCTAGCAACGCGCGCCTTTGATCGGTATTGATCCTGATATCTATATATATAAGTCGCTTGCGTAGCTGCTCATACGCCGGCTGAACGATTTCGCGAAATTCTTTTGACAATACGGCAGGAGCCGTCTCAATGAAGTCGCGCTCGGCAGCTGCATGGCTCCAATTGAGCTTCCCGGCGCCAGTTAGCAGATCGAAATTCTTGAACTTCAGCAGGTGAAACGGCGACGCCGCCTGTTCGAAAGACTTTCTTAGCCGTAGCGCCTCATCTTCGAAGCCTGCACAACTTTCAAGCTTGCGAAGTATCTCAAGCTGCAACTTGACGGACAATTTTCCCGGTTGCAGGCGGGCATTTCTAAAGAACTCCGCAATATCGCTTCCTTCGCCGGCACGGACGATCAATTGCAGCAATCCCACTTCCAGGGACTGGCGAACTATCGGGACACCTTTGTATTCGTATACACGCGATGCAAGTTTCCGCAGCTCCGCCAGCGACGGAAACGCCCTCACCCAATCTGCGTACCTTATGGCGCACCATAATTGCAAGATTGAATTCGCGGGCAACGCCTCCACTGCAGCAAAGATGCGGCGAACTGCGGTACTTCTGTTTTTGGTTATTGTATCTATCGCAAGGATCAGCTCATTTTCAGCATAGACTCCGCTGTCCAGAGCTTCCGTCAGCCAAGCGCAGGGTTGATCGACGTGTTCTAAAGTATAAATGGCCAACGCAAGCTTGTTCCCTTCCCCCCCCCACATTAGCGCCTGCAAATCGCTTTTATCCCCCCTGCCGATGGACTCCAATTTGTAGCATTCCGCCAAGCAGGTGTAGCCCAGCGCAAATCGAACAAAGAACATTGCCCAATCGGGTTTGGCCTTTATCAGCCGAATAAGCGGCCATAGGAATAGCCGACACGTTAGAGTTGCAGGGGACGCAGTCGCTCCATTTTTTTTTCTCTCGACAGCGGAATCGTCGTGAGCATTTGCACTGGGTGCATTTGCCGACAGTGCGGGTAGCTGATGCTGGCTCACGTTGCCTTGAGCCTCTCCTGTCACGGGCACAAGGCGGTAGCTATTCGCGAGCTTTGTGTGTTGCACGCACAAGCCGACAACCCCGACCGCCGCACGCGGAAAAGTGTTGACCGCCGCCGTCGCAATGAACTTAGCCAACCGTCGAGCACGTTGACGGACCTTGATAACCGAACCGGAAGCGCGGGCTATTTTGAAACATGCGTGCGGTCTTGTCGCTGCCAAAGGTCTTATATCGCCAACAAAGTCTTCGACGGTTTGGCTGTGACCTGGCTGCGCTGCCGGATTCAACTTCCCATAAGCCGCGATCCACCGATCATCTATGCGGTAAGGCACCCAAAACGGTGTCGCCAGTTCTTCTAGCGAGACGGCCGGCGTGATACCTTCACGCACAAACCCGTAATAGTCCGGCTCAACAGGATCAAAATCGAAGTTTTGATAGACCGGAATGCCGCGATGAAGCAACTCTACCGCGACGGAGGAATTGCCGACTATGGCTATATGGTCGAAATCCGGCAGCTCTTTCACAATCGCTACGGACAGCCCGCCCACTGAACGCTCATCAAACGGCGGGTACGTATTCGGATGTGGCTTGACATAGATATTTTCTACGGCAGGGTTTGCGGCGAGCTTCTCTATCGCCGCGCACAATGCCGAAGCCTTGATTCTAGCGGTCGGATAAATGACCACTTTAACTTGGTCGCCACGATACGCGCCAAGCCGCTCTCGCTGAAATGGCGTTTCAAAGCGAGAGATGACGTACACCTTGCCTGTTAGCGGCCCGAGAGACGCGTAGATTTCCTTTGACCGTTCATTGCGTAAAACGCTGTATTCAAAGTCTAACGGCGGGAATAGATTAGTGACTTCGGCGTGTTGAAGGTAAAGCCTGGGTATATTCGCCCCTTTCATCGCCATGGAGACCGCCACGTGCGCCGGAGCATGGTCATTAGCCAATACGACCAAAGAAGGCAGTGCCGCCCCTTTTGCGCGATCAAGAGTCACCAGCAAGCTCAGGAACGTTCGAGTATATTGCAGCTGCTGATATACCAGGCTCGCGGTAATGGAATCGCGTGTGCCGTAGAACGTGGCAATGTCGCTCAGTAGAGCACCAATCCAAGACTCGTATTTCGCATCATCCAAACTGCATTTGGATCGTTTCACGGCATGGAGATTGTTTGACGACACTTCCATGCCAATACTCGCGCACAAGCGATCAAACCACGCAAATTCCCTGAGATTATTTTTAGTCGACCCGTAGCATACGGCCTTACCTTCCGGTAAAGCAACGGTGTAAACAGATTTTTGCTCAAGGACGCTACGGCTGTACTCGTACGCACGTCGTCTCTTGACTTCTAACGGTTGATCACTCGAAAAATCTCGAATCAACGCCGCATCCAAGCGCCCCGCTAACAGCGATTCGTAATCTGCGTTACCATCGATAGGCTTCACAAATCGTTCGAAGCCTTGGCAGTGAAACGAAAGTATCCTGTCTATGTCAAACACACCGTACCTTGAATTTAAATGAGTGCTGCGCTTCACGATGCATGAGCTCTGGGGCGTAAAACGACTACGAGGCTCGTGCGGCTGGGCAAGCTCGCTTTGGGCTTCCAGCCGGATTGTACGTCAATGGTATGCAACATATTCCTTTCGCAGCGTGACAAAGGGCGGCAAGCTGGTAACGGCGCGCGACAGCGTACGGCGACTGCTTTGCAGACGTTGCGCACGCCGCCATGCCTTCTACAGGCGATGGATTTCACTATTACCGATTACCGGTGGCCGCTTATTCAGCGTCGTCAACGGACGACGTTCAGCATTCTGGCAACCTAATCATGTGTGCGGAACGTCGTTGTGCTGCAATCACACTTTTGCCCTGTCTCCGCGCGCACATGGATGGAATTGACACCACAAGCATCTCGCGGAACGATATAATCCATCGTTCCTTCCCGTCACCGCGCCGTTCACGACGGGCTAGCAATGCGCACTTCTCGACAGACAAATCACATGCTTCAAAACAAAACGATTCTCGTTACGGGCGGTACCGGCTCCTTTGGCAATACGTTTGTGCCGATGACGTTGGCCAAATACGACCCCAAGAAGATCATCATTTTTTCCCGTGATGAGATGAAACAATGGGATATGGCAAAGAAGTATCAGAATGATCCCAGGGTTCGTTTTTTTATCGGTGACGTTCGTGATCGTGAGCGGTTGTACCGGGCGCTTGACGGCGTCGACTATGTCGTACACGCAGCGGCCACCAAGATCGTTCCGACCGCCGAATACAACCCCTTCGAATGCGTCAAGACGAATGTCATCGGCGCCATGAATCTAATTGATGCGTGCATCGATAAGGGCGTAAAGCGAGTAGTCGCGCTATCGACGGATAAAGCAAGCAGCCCAATCAATTTGTACGGGGCAACAAAGCTTGCGTCCGACAAACTTTTTGTAGCCGGCAATTCCTACTCGGGCAGCCATGATACCCGTTTCGCTGTCGTGCGCTACGGAAATGTTATGGGATCCCGCGGCTCGGTGATTCCCTTTTTCATGTCTATCCGAGATAAAGGTGTACTTCCGATTACCGACGAACGCATGACCCGCTTTATGATATCCCTGGAACAGGGGGTGGAGCTGGTTTGGCATGCGTTCAACGATATGGAAGGTGGAGAAATTTATGTTAAGAAAATTCCATCAATGAAGATTGTTGATCTAGCTCGAGTTATTGCTCCTAATGCTCGGCACGAGATCGTCGGCATCCGCCCGGGTGAAAAATTGCATGAGCAGATGATTAGTGCGGAAGATGCATACTACACGTACGAGTATCCGGAGCACTACAAGATTTTGCCTGCAATTCACGAGTGGTCCTCCTGCCCGAAGCGAATCAAGGATGGCAAGAAGGTCCCAGAGGGGTTTGTATATTCGAGCGACAACAATTCGGATTGGATGACTCCCGAAGAGCTTCAGGCGTGGATCGAAGCAAATCGGGACAAAATTGGGAGCATCTGACCGTGATTCCGTATGGCCGACAAGACATTCGGCAAGAAGACATTGATTCCGTTGCTGAAGTACTGCGCTCCGATTTTCTTACGCAAGGGCCGGTCGTCCCCAAATTTGAGCAGGCGATCGCAAACTACGTCGGCGCCAGTCACGCTCTTGCTGTAAACAGCGCCACTTCGGCACTGCATATAGCCTGCCTCGCCCTTGGGCTAGGGCCTGGCGATTGGCTATGGACCTCACCAATTACATTTGTTGCTTCGGCCAATTGTGGCTTGTATTGCGGGGCCAACATCGATTTTGTTGACATTGACCCGCGCACGTACAACCTATGTGCCCGAGCATTAGCTGCAAAGCTGCACATTGCAGAGCAGCAAGGGCGACTGCCGAAGATAGTCGTCCCCGTTCACTTCTCTGGGCAGCCATGCGATATGCAGGCCATCCATGAGCTCGCGTCACGTTATGGCTTCAAGGTGGTGGAAGACGCCTCACATGCGATTGGCGGAAAGTACCAAAACGAGCGTATCGGAAGTTGCCGCTACAGTGACGTTACCATATTTAGTTTTCACCCCGTGAAGATTATTACGACGGCGGAAGGGGGGGTAGCGGTCACGAACCATGCCAACGTTGCCGAGCAGATGGAGTTATTGCGCAGTCATGGAATAACTCGGGATCCTGCCCGAATGACGGCTTCGCCTGACGGTCCGTGGTACTACCAGCAGCTAGCTTTGGGGTTCAATTACCGGATGACCGAGCTACAGGCGGCATTGGGGCTCAGCCAATTACAGCGCCTTGATGCATACGTTGCTCGCAGGCATGCTTTAGCTCGGCGCTACGACACACTACTGTCTGACTTGCCGGTCACCCTCCCTTGGCAGCACCCGGACGGTTATTCGGGACGGCATTTGTACGTTATCCGCTTGCATCTTGATAAGATCCGGAAGAGCCGGAGGGAAGTATTCGATACCCTTCGTCGCCAAGGAGTTGGCGTAAATTTGCATTACATTCCCGTTCATCTGCAGCCATATTATTCGCGGATGGGTTTCAAGAAGGGGGACTTTCCTCAAGCGGAAGCATATTACAGAGAGGCGATTACTTTGCCATTGTTCCCGGCATTGACGGAATCTCAGCAGGATGACGTTGTCAACGCGCTTCGCCGAGCCATCAATTGATGAAAAAGATCGCTATCCTTCCCGCACGTGGCGGCAGCAAGCGCATTCCTCGAAAGAATATACGGGAATTTTGCGGTAAGCCGATTATTGCCTGGGCGATTGAAGCGGCCCATTCCAGCAATTGCTTTGACCAAATAATCGTATCCACGGACGATCCAAACATCGCCGCCGTTGCACGCGAGGCTAACGCCGAGGTTCCTTTTATGCGGCCTGCCGAGCTTGCCGACGACTACACCGGCACCACTGCGGTTGTGCGACACGCCTTGTCTACATTGATCGAGCAGGGCTTGTCCCCGGACCTGGTCTGCTGTATCTATGCCACAGCCCCGTTTTTGCAGCCGGGGGATATCCAGCAAGGGCTGGAAATACTTGCTGCTACCGGCTGCGATTACGTTTTTTCCGTCACAACCTTTCCGTTTCCCATACAGCGCGCGTTGAAAATCATGGACAACGGGCGCCTCGGCATGTTTCATCCAGAACATTTGCTCACCAGGTCACAGGACTTAGAAGAGGCATATCACGACGCCGGGCAATTTTATTGGGGGCGAACGAGCGCATGGCTTGCCGAAAAACCGATTTTTGGCCCCAATTCTTGCCCGGTCGTGCTTCCTCGTTACCGTGTCCAGGACATTGACACAGAAGAAGACTGGATCCGCGCAGAATATATGTTCGAAGCGTTAAAGCGCGCCGGCTAGCATTCTAATGAAAATAGCCTTTAGGACCGATGCGTCCGTCCAGATAGGCAGCGGGCACGTGATGCGCTGCCTGACGCTTGCGGAAGCGCTACGCGCCCAGGGTGCGACATGTCATTTTATCTGTAGAGAGCTCCAGGGAAATTTGCTAGCGCAAATTTGCGCTCGGAAGTTTCCGACGATCCGTCTTCCCCATACCGAGGCCCTACCGCTTGAGGGAACGCCTCAACCGCAATCTATTTCCAACCCTCCCCATTACCACTGGCTGTGTGCTCCGTGGCAGGTCGACGCCAGCCAAACGTTGACAGCTCTAGAGACACTGCGCCCGGACTGGCTGGTCGTCGACCACTACGCCTTGGATCGGCGCTGGGAAACAGCCGTGCGTCCCGGCAGCGCCGCAATCATGGTACTGGACGACCTAGCTGATCGGACGCACGCATGCGACGTACTGGTCGATCAAAATTTCGGCCGCTCGCCACTCGACTATCAAGCACTTGTTCCGCCCTCGTGTCATGTACTGACCGGTCCTACCTACGCGATGCTGCGCCCGCAATTTTTCGCTGCGCGGCCGCAGAGTTTACGCCGGCGCACAAGAGATGCTACCTTAACCAATGTTCTTATTACGTTGGGCGGCGTGGATCAACACAATGCCACCACCACCATTCTTCAGACTTTAGAACAGCAAGAGCTGCTGCCTCCTGAATGCAGGATAACCGTGATTTTGGGTGCGCAAGCACCATGGCTGACGACCGTAAAGCAGTTTGCGTCGCGGCTACGGTGGCCAACGCATGTGATTAATGGTGTTTCCAACATGGCCCAGCACATGGCTAGCGCGGATTTTGCCATTGCAGCCGCGGGAGGAACCGCCTTGGAATTGTGCTGCCTAGGCGTTCCAACGTTGCTGGTCGCTTTAGCGCAAAATCAATGGCCTGGAGCACGCGCCTTGCAGGCTGCCGGAGCCTGTCGACTTGTTGGAGCGCCCTATGACATTCCTTCTCGTCTGGGTGAGGAACTGCTATTTATGCTTGATGCGGACAATCGCTATCGTATCAGTCATGCCGCAGCAAGGATCACCGACGGCGAGGGCACACGCCGCGTTATCGAAGCGATGCTAGGCCATGCGAAATATCAATGACATCATTGCATCACTTCGTCCGATGACGACCGCTGATCTGGCTTTGACACTTGCATGGCGCAACCATCCCAGCGTTCGATCTTATATGTTTACTCAGCATGAGATATCCATGCGCGAGCATCAGGAGTGGTTTGCTAGCATAAAAGACAATCCGTGCAAGCGTGCGCTGGTATTTGAAGCCGGAGGGGTCCCGTGTGGTTTTGTGAATTTCAACATTTCCAAGTACGGCCGAGTTGCAGAATGGGGTTTTTACATCGCCCCGACTTCACCCCGGGGTACAGGGACGTTGCTCGGTGAAGCCGCGGTAGAGTATGCATTTTTAACAGAGCGCTTGCATAAGCTGTGTGGACAAGTGCTTGCGTATAACGAGCGGTCGATTCGATTTCACGAGCGTTTGGGTTTCCGGCGCGAAGGCGTTCTTCGTGAGCATCACTTCGATGGCCAAACATACCATGCAGTGATCTGTTTTGGGTTATTGGCGCGCGAGTGGCGGTCACTTTCGCAAGGATAAAGATTATGGCGAAACCACCATACATTACGATTGAAAATCGTCGCATCGGGTTGGATCATCCACCGTACATCATTGCCGAGTTATCCGCCAATCATAACGGTAGTTTGCAAACTGCGTTGCGGTTGATCGACGAAGCAAAGGCTGCCGGCGCTGACGCGATCAAGCTCCAAACCTATCGCCCCGACACTATCACTATTGACTGCGACCGTGAGGATTTCAAAATAAAAGGGGGGCTTTGGGATGGGCGCACACTTTACGAGCTTTACCAAGAGGCGCACACGCCGTGGGAATGGCACCGACCGTTATTCGACCACGCGCGCAAATTGGGCATTAGTATTTTCAGTTCGCCGTTTGATGCGTCAGCTGTTGATTTACTAGAGGATCTGGGGGCACCCGCTTACAAGATAGCCTCCTTTGAGTTGGTGGATCTTCCTCTTATCCGCTACGTTGCCGGCACGCGCAAGCCAATGATTTTATCGACCGGCATGGCCAATGCTGATGAGATTGGCGAAGCAATCGCCGCTGCTCGCGATGGCGGATGCCAAGATCTAGCCATCCTGCATTGCGTTAGTGGATACCCTGCTCCCGCTGAACAATATAACCTGCGAACGATCACTGACATGCAATCGCGATTCGGCGTGCCTGTTGGGCTATCTGACCATACCATCGATAACGCAACGGCTATTGCATCTGTGGCTCTCGGTGCATGTTTGGTTGAAAAGCACTTTACACTTAATAGACATGGAGGCGGACCGGACGACAGCTTTTCGCTGGAGCCGCCCGAGTTGCGGGCACTTTGCAAAGATGTCCGGACTGCTTGGCAAGCGCTAGGGCATGTTAACTATGAGAAGACCGAAAGTGAAAAGGGGAACGTACAATTTCGCCGTTCTCTTTACGTTGTCCGGGATGTCCGCAAAGGCGAAAAGCTGGATCATGCCAATGTTAAGAGCATACGACCTGGATTCGGTCTGCTTCCCAAAGATTTCGATGCTGTGATCGGTCGTATCGCTAGTCGCGATATACCCAAAGGAACGCCACTCACTTGGGACCTGATAGCGCCATCGAACGAATAGCAGCAAACCCCAAAACCGCAAATTATATATTATTAATATTCTTACATCCAGTGCTACCTACATCGGCGGCCCAGCGTACAACGCCTATTCGTTTTTAGCATGTTAATATCACGCAAACTGTACTCGACTGCAATCAATTTCATAAAACGTATAACAACATATGAGGATAATCAAGCGCGCGATAAACTTCGACGCGCTAGGGTACCCGAGCTACCGAATAACTACCTGCGGCTGGATCGAACTTCTCTTTATCATCTGGCGGCGAATTTACCGACTACCGTCAGCCGCCTGACTATCAGCAGGCATTTATATAAACTTCGAAATTTTGGCACGGCATCAGCCATCGTCAAAACCTTAGATTTTTCGACATTAGCACCCAAAGACGCCATTTTTGTAATTCAGTGTTTAGCATCTAGCAACGCTGGAGTAGAGGCAGACTACAAACTGCAATCCCTGTTTCGGGGGTGCAATTTCTCCTTTTCAGAAAATCTTATTCCCACTCTGTGCGAGCGGATTAGATTTTCCGGGCTTGCCGTGGACCAAAAACTGGAGATATTACGCAAGCTGTCCCATGACATACCCCAGTTCCCATACACCGTCGCACGCGAGGCGATTAATTGGTGTGATTATACTGTTAAAACACAAGCCGGCATTTCCTGTAACGTACTCGATTATGTACACGAAAACACGAGCTTGAAATTCTTTTTTCGAGCGATTCCTCACTTAAAATTTTCCGGCCATCATGAATTAGTTGCAGGCAAGCTTCAGGACTTTTACCAGTGTGGCCATAGTGGTGATTTTAGCCTGATTTCGGCGTTAGCCGAGCATGTTCCTGATTGGTTGAACGACAATGATGCAATTCGCTCGGTTCGTTCGCGACCACCTACTTCGTCCCACAACACTCGATTTGCTCGGCCGCCTGCCGAAAACTGATTTGGTGCAAGCCCTTTTTTTGGAATGTGTAGCGGCGCAGAATGCATTTTTTCGCCACGCTTCAACTTTGGAACAAGATGCCATTCTGCGTGGGTTTATTCGCAACGAGTTAATCAAGGAAGCAACCCGTCTTACGGATATTGTGTATTTGCCCGATACGGTTTTACCGAGACTTTACTTAGCTGGATATCGCTTTCTCTGCGACGGAAATTATCAGTCGGCGAAAGATTGTTTTTTTGAATCCCTTGAGCAGGATCCTTCAGATAATTTCGCCGCGATGGGACTTCGATTCGCGCTACCAAGAACCGGTAAGCCCATGGACGCCATCCTGGAGATTCGCGGGAAGATTGGTTATGGAACACGCAGTTTTGGTAGAACGGGAATTAGCACCCAAGGTACAACCCCGCTGGCAGAGCTTACAAGTGCTTTCTTGATGACTGGAAAATATGTCGAAGGACTGAGCACGAAAAGACTTCAATGGGCATCATTAAAACAACACTTTGGGTCTAAATTTTTAAACTACGAACCATTTCCTATCGATAAACAGAACTCATCCCTATTCGTTATCGGTGATGATGGAGTGGGCGACGAGATTCGGGCAGCTCAGTTTTATGGGCAATTAGTCGGGAAATTTAAGAGAATTATCATCTCGTGCGACCCGCGACTCGCTAACCTATTCAGCGTGTCCTTCCCATCTATCACGTTTGTTCCCGTTTCGAGACGACGGAAAGGGCTTCAAACACCCATCGCTTCCAATGCGCCACGATTATATGGCTTTACACAAAAAGTTGCCGATATCTTGACCGAAGAATGTCGCCCTTTGCTTCAGTCTGCTGATTTAATTACTCTTTCTCAAGGTCTCTTTTATAACTTTTTTGCTGGGCATATAAAAAAACCGGATCCTGGACCTTATTTGCTTTCGCCAAAAGGAAGGAGATTGCCGAATAGCGCGAACCTTCGCGTAGGACTGCTATGGCGTAGCCATTTTTCTTCGACCTGGCGAAAGCTGATGTACTTAAGCATTCAGGATTTTGTACCAATCTTGGCCCTACCGGGTATTGAGTTTTGGTCCATTCAGCATGAGATCGACGAACAGGAGCGCCAATTTTGCCGGCAGCACAATATTCAGCTAATTGAAGACGTCGATCTTTTTAACGATTTTGATGGGTTGGCCACATACTTAACGTCGATGGATCTACTAATAGGCATTAGTTCCGTACCTATTGAGTTAGGCGCCGCTCTGGGTGTACCCGTGTGGCTGTTAGGCTTTTCCCCGGAGAATTATTGGCTCCGCACAGCTGGCGGACTGGATGAATATGATCGATTTACCATGAATTCTATTGTTATTGGGCCTAGCTCAAAAGACTTTTCCGCCTCACGTGATACGTGCTGTCTAGAAGTTTTTAGTGAGGTCCGGCGACGTTTAGAAAATTATCGAAACTCTCGCGGCGTCATGAATACCTTAGTCGCAACCGGCTAGGCAACGTAACGGCACAAATCGCCTTCTCGTTCTATAACGGAGATTTTCTAGCATTCACTTAGGCATTGAAAGGCAATTGGATGTTAATTTTATATAATCAGTAGGAATGCACACCTGCTATTTATAATCATGCGATCCCGATAGTGTGGGCAGTATGCACTTACTAGTGACCGGTGCCAATGGATTTATTGGTCGGTGCGTTTGTTCGGCGGTTAGCGCGCGGGAGGGCTTTTCCTTGACGGCGCTTTCGCGCCGATGGGATAGTCATTGCATAGATTATCCCTCCGTACACCACATAACTGCAGATATCGAGACATTTATTAGCTTACCTCTGCGACGCGGACAGCCCCCTGATGCAGTCATTCATCTAGCAGCATGCGCCCATAAGACTATTCAGCCGACATGCGACGAGCTCGCCGTGTTTCGCTATGCAAATCGCGACGTCACATTATTACTAGCTCGCTGGGCCGCAAGTAATGGTGTACGGCGCTTCGTGTATGTTAGCTCCATAGCGGTTAACGGCAATACCACTGTTCCAGGCCAACTCATCAATGAAAGCAGCCCCGCCGCACCGCGCAATGCCTACGCCATTTCCAAACTAGAGGCTGAAGAAGGTTTACGGGATATCGGAGCGAAGATGGGCCTGGAAATCTGTATCGTACGGCCTCCTCTGGTATATGGCCCTATGGCTCCAGGCAACTTTTGCAAGTTAGTTAAATTACTTCAAGCCGGAATTCCTCTTCCCTTTGCGTCGCTACAAAATCGGCGAAGTTTTATCTACGTCGAAAATTTGGCTGACGCTTTAATTCGATGCGCGACTCAACCAGAGGCTGCAAACGAGCTATTTGTAATTTGTGACAGCACTGTATCAACGCCTGAACTTCTCCGCATGATGGCAGCGGCTATGGGCTTGACCCTAAGACTTTTTCCTCTTCCGTTACCTATTTTGCGTTTTCCGTTTACGCTGGCGAGGCGTACTGAAATTTTGGACAAACTAACTTGTAATCTTGAAATTGACGCCTCACACGCCAGGCACGTTTTGAGATGGCGGCCCCATTTATCCATGAAAGAAGCTCTATTGAAGACCTTTGTCAGCAAGTAAATGAGTTCCCGACTTCACCGATTCGAAGCACACTAACACTTCCATTACGCAAGTATATAGTGATCACCTAGCGTGTTCAGCTGGCACGCGAAACACCATCGCTGTGAAGTAATTATTAATTCTTGGGGCACTCGCTGCTAACAATGCATTCAACTACTAACTCACGGCTAGGGCATCAGTTTTGTCCGTCAGAAATTCATCACTAAGTAACCCTCGAGGCTCCTGGACCCTTTTTACGACCATGAAGAATTTCTCGGAGCTTTTTTTGTAGTATTACTAATACTCGAAAAATGTTTCGCGGTGCAACCCGCCATTGAACTGCGGTCGACGCAAGACCAATAGTCATCGAATCCTGAATTTCTTATTGCCCGCCTAGCATCCCTCGCTCGTTCGGTCCAAAATCTCCCTTACAACAAGTACTTCAAGGAGACACCCATGCGTCTGGCCGATGCGCAGTGGATACCGGCGCCGCCGCACCAAACCTGGCAGGCGCTCAATGATCCGGAAGTGCTCCAGCGCTGCATTCCTGGCTGTGTGCAGGTTC